>Ga0115556_1001439_pt1 | contig 16385 bp, 17 predicted proteins | sample COGITO_mtgs_1104_5_FD_87282 | JGI IMG/M metagenome (GOLD analysis project Ga0115556, IMG submission 87282) | Pelagic marine microbial communities from North Sea - COGITO_mtgs_110414 | ecosystem: Environmental > Aquatic > Marine > Epipelagic | place: Germany:Helgoland, sampling site Kabeltonne... | reverse complement strand
GCCTTGCCCTTACCACCACATTTGCGGTCGCTGAAAAGCTTTGAATATGTTTTGCCATTACGATAGCCGCGAACGAACCATCCGTGAGTTGAGCCGGAGTCGATGCGACTGATGCCTTTATTTGCTTTTGAACGAGCCATTGTAATTAGGGGGGTGGATTAATATATAGCGATTATGGGTTTTGCTATAAGTATAAAAAAAGAGAGAATTTTAAAATTAGAAATGAAAACCACTAAATAAAAAACATTATACTACGAAGCTACTCAAGCGTGATCATGATGCAAGCCAAAGCTGCTAGAATTTTATTTTTTAATTTCTTTGGACTTCTATAACTAGCATGCATCTGTAAAAAATACTTAGCAATTCACTATTCGATGTAATTTTGAGCTATTTTTAGATGGTATAAAATTTGCCTACAGGCAGAGACTTGCTTAGCTTCGAATTGATGAATCAACCTGTTGACATTAAAATTTGTGGCATGACGCGTGAAGAAGACGTGGAATTGGCGTTGTCCTTGGGGGCAAATTTCCTCGGTTTTATCGTGTATCCTCAATCGCCTAGGGGCATTACCTTAGAAAAAGCGGTGGAGTTAGCTGCCCGAGTGCCTGAGGGACGACGTGTGATCGTCGATGTGGAAACGGCTCCAGATGATCTATTGCGCTACCACGATGCCGGCTTTGATCGATTTCAAATCCACGCAAGCTTACCGATTGCCGAGGAGAAGTTAGCGCGGTGGTCTGAAATTGTGCGTCGCGATCGTTTGTGGCTGGCTCCGCGTGTCGCACCGACGGATGACTTTCCAGAGTTCGCGTTGGAGTATACCGATACAGTTTTACTCGATACGTATTCTAAGAATCAGGTTGGTGGTACCGGGCATACTGGTGATTTTGCGCGATTTGCGAGCCTGCAGTTACATTTTGAGGATACGCAGTGGATACTTGCTGGTGGACTGTCACCGTCGAACATATCCGATGCCCTCGTGCGTTCCGCTGCCAGTCGAATCGACGTCAATAGTGGCGTCGAGACTGCTGCTGGGATCAAAGACCCTGAAAAGCTGCGTGAGCTTTTTCGAGTGGTGCGTGGTGCGTAAACGCAGCTGCCGCCCACTTACTTAATCGAATGGTGACTCTGAGCGTGCTAATCAGTAAAGTGTGTAGTGCTTCGAACTGACGCGTGTGCGTTCTTGCTTCGCTGCAGTGAGCTTCGATTTAATCCAGAGGTGCGTTGCGCGAGATGAACGTTGAGTGTGTTGAGCGAGTCAACGACTACCAGTTACCTGTGGCAGCTGCATGGAACGAATATTCAAATACAGAACCCGTACCGTGTGTACCAGCAACCGCTGGTGGCTTAAGATGATCGAATGCTGCTTCGCGAGTCGTTAGTTAACGCAATAATAGACTACGAGAGATTGCCAGTTGGCTTATTGTACACGTAGTCCGATTAAGCAGACGTCATCTTCCATACCTTTATGATCTGTGAAATTTTGGACGGACTCAATCAAGCCATCGATCATTTGGGGCAGATCATCGTTCCGGTGTGTTTCCAAAAAACTGAGTAATCGTGCCTCGCTATACTCTTCTTCGTTCATCGCTGCCTCAACCACACCATCGGTATATAGAATGATTTCATCTTGGCAATTTAGCTGGATGTAATCCTCGGCATATTTAGCTTCAGGAAGCAGGCCTAATGCGGGGCCGATTTGTTTACCGTCAAAGATGCGAGAATGCTGTGCTGTGTCTGCTGGCGTATAAATGCCGTGTCTTGCCCCTGCTTGAATGTAACTCAACTGTCTGCTTTCGAGGTCTAGATAGCAGTAACTCGCGGTGGCGAAAATAGTTTGTCCTGACGCGTGCATTGATTCGTGCATTATCGAGTTGAGCCGCATCATAAATTCTGCGGGTTGCTCGGCATAGGCGTACAGTTCATTCACTGCGATCTGGATCATTGCGGTGACCATGGCAGCACGCACTCCGTGACCCATGACATCGGCGATCAAGATTGCGGCACCGCCGCTAGTGGTTTTATTGACCGAGAAGAAGTCGCCGCTGAGATGAAAAGAAGGGATATATTTGGTGGCAATTTCGAGTGCCGTGCCACCTGAAGGATTTTTAAAAGTAGGCACGCTGTCTTGGATCAGTGCGCTCTGTAGGTTGCGGGCTAACAGTAGTTCGGCTTCCATTCGCTGGTGATTTTTCTCCAGTTCTTGATTTAGCTTCTTTTGCTCTGTGATGTCGCGTGATAGGCCGAAGGAGCCCGCTAGATAGTTGGATCGAGTATACAGTGGAAGCTTACGCGAAACAACCCATGCGTGTTTGCCGTCCTTTAAAATATGCTCTTCTTTGTTTAGCTCCTTTGACTCTCCCGTCGCGATCTTACGTTCATCGTCATAAGCTTCTTGTGCGTGTTCAGTATCAAAAAATTCGAAGTCTGTTTGGCCGATGATTTCACTCGGATCACTCTTACCGCAACTCTCCACGAGGTAGCGGCTTACCGCGAGGAATCGGGAGTTGTTATCTTTGAAATAAATATACTCGTCCAAGTGCTCCATCATGGTTTGGAAAAGCCAGCGAGGAGAGATGTTGTTTAAGTTGAAATTACCCGAGAGAGAGTTGTCGAGTTCGAGTGAGGCTCGCTTGCAGTGAAAGGCGTAGACTTCTTTTAGGCCGTGCTGCACTGATTCGGCAGTATCTTTACAGAAGAAAATGGAACGGCCGACGCGGGGGTGGTGAGACAGATTGTCAACTTCTTTGTCAAAAGTCGCTTCGGGTAGAATGAGTAGAGCCGCTGGCGGAATGTTCCAGTCAGAGATAGTCGCGACCGAGCGAATCAAATTATCGATTTTAGGGCCGATAATTAGCAGGTCAATTTGTAGGTTGGTTGCCGTGATCGGAAATTCAACTTCGAGAACTGTTTGGTCCGAGAATTCTGGGGTAGAGATAATCTGCTGCGCTGTAGGCGCATTGCATCCGATGTAACAAATTGGCATAGTAATGTATTTATCTTACAGTTTACCTTGGTTGGCCTGTCTGTCGATAATATCACTTCACTTGTGTAAACAAAAAGGCAACCATCGCAGTCGTCTGATTAAGCTCGGTTGATCAGCAACGCGGCAACTTGATTAAATACAGTTGAGCGACTTAAAGGCGCGTTCGCTGAGTTCGCGTTGACGCGCTGCCAGTTCTGGTTCGCGGAGGTCTTCATCGTAGGAAGGAATCATAGCCTTCATGCGGCTATGACCTTCATCGGTTTTTAGAGTGTCTGAAAAGCAGCGTTTGACGATTTCGAGAATGATGTTCGCGGACACCGAAGCGCCGGGAGAGGCGCCTAGGAGTGCAGAGATCGAACGATCTTCTGAAGTGAGCACTTCCGTGCCGAAGTGGACGATGCCAGCGTCGCCGTCCTCTTTCTTGATCGCTTGCACACGAATGCCAGCATCGATGAGCTTCCAGTCAGCTTCATTTGCTTCAGGGAAGAATGCCTTCAGCTCTTTCATGCGAGTAGACATACTCTGTGTGCCTTGTTGTATTAAGTAGCGAACCAGCGGAATGTTATGCAGTCCGACCTTTATCAGCGAAGCTATGTTGTCCGTTCGAATCGAGCGGGGAAGGTCAGTGAACTTGCCTTCGACGTGTAGGAATTTGGTCGTCCAGGCCGCATACGGTCCAAACAAGATGGCTTTTTTGCCATCGATGATGCGGGTATCGAGGTGTGGTACCGCCATTGTCGGTGCGGCACCAGGAGACATGCCATAGACTTTAGCCATGTGTTGTTCTACGATTTCTGGCTTATCAGAAATGAGCCATTGTCCGCCGATCGGGAAGCCGCCGAAGCCTTTGCTTTCTTTGATGCCAGATTTTTGCAGCAGAGGAAGACTGCCGCCGCCGGCACCGATGAAGATGAACTTCGCAGTGTTGGTAAATGTTTGTTTGGTCTTGAGATTTTTAACTGCAACAGTCCAGCGATCACCCGTTTTTGTAATATCTGTGATGCGGTGACTGGTCGCATAGCCACAGCCGTCTTGATTGCCCAGCCATGTGATCAGCTTGGCGGACAGTGCCCCGTAATTAATGTCCGTGCCGCGCTCCATCTTTGTGGCTGCGATCGGAGTATCATCACGCCCCTTTAGCAGAAGTGGTGCCCATTCACGAATAATCTCCCGATCTTCGGTGTAGGTCATCTCTTCAAAGAAGTGATGTTTCTTCAGGTTGTTGAACCGTGAGCGCAGGAAGTCGACTTGTTCTTGTCCGTAGACAAAGCTAATATGCGGCACTGGATTGATGAAATCCTCGAGGTTTTCAATCATGCCAGTGCGGGCCGCATGCCCCCAAAATTGTTTCGAATGTTCGAATTGATGGAAGATTTCGATGGCCTTGCTGACCTCGACTTCGCCATCAGGACCGCGGTCTGGCGTATAGCTAAGTTCGCAAATACCTGCATGCCCGGTGCCGGCATTGTGCCAGCCATTGGATGCTTCTTTGCCGAAACCTTCAGTCATTTCGTAAAGCTGAATGCGCAACTCTGGATTCAACTCCTTAAGCATAGAGCCAAGAGTGGCCGACATGATGCCGCTGCCAATTAGTATGACGTCGGGATTTTCGATGTGGTTGGGACTTTTCATAATATAAAATACGCTGCTGTACTATTTGCAGATCATTGAAAATTGGAGTTTCGCTTCGGCCCAGACCACTTGGTCGGCGGGCTCGAAGGTTTGCACGAGAGATGAATTGAGCACGACAGTGCGACCTTCAGTGACGTCGGCGATGGCACCGTCGGCGAGCATTTGCACCATAATATTACCTAGGCCAGTGGCTTCGACTGGGCAAGCCGCGACTCTAACTCCGATCGCATTGGCCGCGAATTGATTGAGTAGATTGTCCTGACAGCCGCCGCCGACAATGTGCAGCGTAGTCGGTGCTTCGTCAACATACTGCATCAGGCTATGCCAGACTTGATTGTAACGTAGCGCGAGGCTTTCGTAGATGCAGCGAATAATTTCGCCCTTTGATTCTGGCACTGGTTGACCAGTTTCGCGGCAGAATGCTTGAATTTTTTCTGGCATGCAACCAGCCTCAATGAAACGCGGATCGTCCGGGTTGATCAGTGAGCGGAACGGCTCGGCCTCGCTGGCAAGTGATGCCATTTTAGCGTAAGCCACATCTTGGCCTTCATCCAACCAGAAGCGCTTCGATTCTTGGATCAGCCATAGTCCGCAGATATTTTTAAGAAAACGCACAGTGCCGTTGATACCGATTTCATTGGTGAAGGCGTCGGCAAAGGATTGCTCATTAATGACCGGCTCTTGCAGTTCCAATCCCATCAGTGACCAAGTGCCACTACTTAGAAAGGCGGGCGTCTTGGCTTGGCTTGGTACCGCTGCAACGGCGCTGGCAGTATCGTGTCCAGCGACGGTGATGACCTTAGTGCGGCTAAGGCCGGTGGCGCTGATTACATCTGCACTGAGTGCGCCGAGTGTGTCACCAGGGTCGCTGATGGTTTTAAATAGTTTCTTCGGTAGCCCCAGTTGTTCGATCAGCGCATAGTCCCAATCCTTGAGCTTAGGATTGTACAATTGAGTGGTGCTGGCGATACTACGTTCTTGAGTCTTGTTTCCGGTCAACCAATAGCCCAGCAGGTCGGGCATAAAAAGTAAGTCGTCAGCCAGATTTAGTGCTGGGTTCTTGGTTTCGACATCTGCGAGGAGTTGAAAGATGGAATTGAAAAACATAAACTGTACACCGGTGGCGTCGTAGATTTCTTCTTTGGGTACTTTAGCGAAGGCGGCATCCATTATACCATCGGTGCGATTGTCTCTATACTGATAAGGTAATCCAAGCATACGCCCGTCTTTATCGAATAGTCCGTAGTCCACTCCCCAGGTATCGATGCCAATGCTAATTGCGCTGTCACCGTAAGTTTCTGCTGCCTTCTTGAGTCCTGCTAAAATATTTTGATACAGTGCGGCGATGTTCCAGTGCCATCCGCTAGGGAGTTGCACAGGTGTATTATCAAAGCGGTTCAGCTCGTGCAGTTCGATGCGCGTGCCATCAAATTCACCTGCTAGGACGCGGCCGCTGCCTGCACCTAGATCGACTGCGAGATATATTTTATTCTGACTCATAGTTGGATAAAGTGTTTAGTACTGCGATGATACTTCAGTACAGATTATTTATTGCGCGAGGGTCACCTTGCATCCGTGGCTTTGGAGTGCTGCGACACATTCAGCTGAGGCGCCGTCATCTGTAATGATTTGGGTTAAATCTTTAAGCTCTGCAAAAAAGTATTCAGAGCAGGTATTCAATTTGCTCGAATCAACCATCAGCACCACCTCTTTGGCTAATTGAACTAAAATCTCTTTAAAGCCCGCCTGCTCCTCGAAGCCTTCGCTGGCACCGCGTTCGACATCGAGTCCGATACACGAAATAAAAGCGATGCTGATGTTGTGCCGTTGTAGAGTCACGTAACTATCGCTGCGGGTGAAGGTCTGCGTCTTTGGGTGGTAGCGCCCGCCGGTGGAGATGAGCTCCACATTGCCCATGCGTGCTATGTGCTCAAGCACGGCGAAGGCGTTGGTGACAACTCGGTAAGGTAGGTCGGGTAGGGCTGATACGAGTTCAAAGGCAGTCGTGCTACTATCAAATGCGTAGGTTTGGCCCGGTGTGATTAATTCCAGCGCTGCTTTGGCGATGGCTTGCTTGCGGTCGACGTTGAGCGCACGGCGCTCGGTGAAAGATTGCAGCAGGGGGCGGCCATTCAGACTGCTGGCGCCACCATGCACACGGGCGAGTTGATTATTGTCGGAGAGAATCTGAAAATCGCGCCGAATGGTTTCGTCGGTGCACTCAAACTGTTCTGCAAGGTCGACGGTACGTACAGTCCCTTGTTCTTCAAGGATTTGTAGAATTTGTAGATGTCGTTCTTGGGCTAACATAGCGGTTTATGCTTTATTTATCTGGGTATTTCTGTTTTTTTGCAAGATATATGTTGACTTATGTGGGATTATTTGGTTTTTAGTACGAATTCCAACATTTTCCCAATCATTTCAACATGAGTAATCAAGTTTTAAATCGCAGTCAGGTTGAGCAACTCGTTCGCGCTAGCCTACAGAGAAATGCTGTGACTGCTGGCGTGTCGAGCACGTCTTCCGCGGGGCCCAACCCATTAGTTGTTAATATTAGTGCGCGCCATTGCCATCTTTCACAAGCGTCGGTCGAACTGCTGTTTGGTAAAGGCCACCAACTGACCCCAATGAAAGATCTCTATATGGATGGTCAATTTGCTGCCAAGGAATCGGTCACAATGATCGGTCCGCGTAGTCGGGTAATTTCAAATCTTCGTATTCTTGGCCCTTGTCGTGACTTCGATCAAGTCGAGTTGGCTTATACAGATGCGATCTCGCTGGGCTTTAAGATTCCAATTCGTAACTCGGGCGACATCGAAGGCACACCAGGTTGCATGCTGATGGGACCTGCCGGTTTCCTCGAGATGGATAAAGGTGTGATTCGCGCTGCACCACATGTGCACATGGCGCCCGAAGATGCTGCCTATTATGGCGTCGAAAATAAATCATATATGAAGCTTCGCGTTGGCGGCGATATTGGCGTTACTTTTGACCAGATCTTCGTCCGCGTAGATCCTTCCTTTAAGCTCGAAGTTCACATCGATACAGACGAGGGCAATGCATGTGGCTTCTCGGACCAAACTCCTTGCGAGCTTATTAAATAAACAACTCTCATTTCAACACACATAACCATAAACCAAAATATATCATGAGTGAATCCATCGGATTGGTAGAAACAAAGGGCCTCACTGGCTCAATCGAAGCAAGTGACGCAATGGCTAAGGCCGCGTCAGTTAGCCTTGTAAAACAAATCTCCATTGGCGGCGGCTTTTTAACCGTTCTCGTCAAAGGTGATGTCGGTAGCGTTAAAGCAGCCGTCGAAGCTGGTGCTGAAGCAGCAAATCGCGCAGGCGAGTTGGTTGCATCGCACGTTATCGCTCGTCCACACGACGACTTACTTAAATACTTTCAAGCATAACCGTTAGGAAATAAATATTATGGCTAAAAAAGCAATAGGAATGATCGAATGCAAGGGCTTCGTATGCCTCATGGAAGCATCCGATGCCGCACTAAAATCAGCTGACGTCACATTGACTGGCTGGGAAAAAATCGGAAGCGGTCTGGTGACTGCTTTCTTCACTGGCGATGTCGCTGCTGTTAAAGCTGCTGTCGAAGCCGGCGCTGACGCTGCTGGCGCGATAGGCGAAGTGGTTGCCGTTCAGGTAATTCCTCGTCCACACGACGACCTCTCTAAGCTCGGTAACTGGATCGGATAAGATTCGAAACCATCAGAATGCACCTGTCTTCGGGCAGGCATATTCTTTTCATTTAAAAAAAATCGTGAAGATCTTAATCGCCAACCTTGGTTCCACCTCCTTCAAGTATCGTCTTTTTGAGATGAGCGATGCTGTTGCCAATCTATTGGCAACTGGAGGCTTTGAGCGCGTGACTGAATACACTCCGTGTATTGAGCAGATGCTCGAAACTCTGGTTGGTGAAGGGCATCTTCTGTCCGGTGAAGATCTCGATGCGGTCGGTTTTAAAACTGTCCTCGGAAAAGATCTAAGTGGTTGTGTTGCCGCGGATGAGCGCGTCCTTGAAGCCCTTGACGGCTTCAAGGAAGTCGCTCCCGCTCACAACCCAGCCTACTCAGAAGGCATTCGCTGCTTCACTGAAAAGCTTCCTTCTGTAAAGCGTGTCGCTCTGTTTGAGACTGCATTCTTTCAGTGGACGAGTGATGCATCCTCTACGTACGCCATCCCACAGGCTTGGCGTGATCTTGGTATTCGCCGTTACGGCTTCCATGGAGCGAGTCATAAATTCATCGCCGAACGCTCAGCTGAGCTGGTTGGTAATGAGGTCGTGGCCGACCGTGCGCGTCGTCTCTATGTCGACGGTCCAGGCGAATATACCGGCGATTCTTTAAGAGTGATTTCTTGCCACCTTGGTGGCAGCAGTTCGGTCGTTGGTATTAACAATGGTGTTGCGATCGGTTCCAGTATGGGCTTCAGCCCTCAGAGTGGTTTACCGCAAAACAACCGCGTGGGTGATCTCGACTCGATGGCGATTCCTTATGTGAGCAAGATGCTCGGCCTTTCCGTTGAGGAAGCTGAACGTCAGCTTAACAAAGAGAGTGGCTTACTAGGACTGTCTCAAATTAGTAACGATGCACGTGATATCGACGAAGCAGCCGCAGCAGGCAATGCCAATGCGCAACTCGCGATCGATGTGCTCATCGATAGCATCCGTCACTGGGCAGGCTCTTTCTTCTTTAAGATGGGTGGCGCCGAAGTGATTTCATTCACCGCAGGTATGGGGGAAAACGATCCCGTCCTACGTGCGGCAGTTTGCGCTGGCCTCGAAAGTCTTGGCGTAAAAATCGATTCCGAACGTAATGCGAAGGTGATTCGCGGAGCCGAAGGTGTCATCAGTGCGGACGACTCGTCCATTAAAGTTGTCGTCATCCCAGCCAACGAAGAACTCGTCATTGCTCGCGAAGTGTTTCGTAACATTCAAGCGGGCTAACAATTTTCCAATAAGTAACAATTAATTCAAACCAACCCACATAATATTATGGCTAAACAAGCAATCGGAATACTCGAAACTAAGGGCCTTGTCGCTCTTGTCCAAGGCACAGACGCGATGTTGAAATCAGCAAACGTCCAACTTACCGGTCCTATGAAGGGCGTCGGTAGTGCACTTGTTAGTGTCGTCATCACAGGCGATGTCGCTGCAGTGAATGCTGCAATCGAAACTGGAGCAGAAACAGCTGGCCGTTACGGCGAAGTTGTCAGTGCTCACACAATCGCTCGGCCACACGATGATGTAGAAACAGTTGTTCCTGCACTCAAGGCGACCGTTAAGCGCGCAACCAAGTAATTCGATGTATCTGGGAACAGTCATTGGATCCGTCGTTTCGACGAAGAAGGACGAGAGCATGCGGGGCCGAAAGCTCCTTATGGTTCGTCCGATGTTGGTCGACCCTGAAGATCCCAGCAAATTCAAGCCAGGCACTAATACTATTGTCGCGATTGATACGCTGGGCGCGGGGGAGGGCGAACTCGTAATGTTTGCCCAAGGGAGTTCTGCTCGTCAGGCCAATGGTCTCAAAGCACTGCCAGTGGATGCTGCGATCGTCGGCCTCGTCGACACCGTGAGCATCCTAGGCAAGAAGACCTACGAGGCGAAGAACAGCTAAACCTTAAACACCAAGGATTTTTAAATGAGTCAATTGAATGAAGCAGCGATACGCAATGTGGTGAGTGAAGTACTCGCCCAAATGCAATCCAAAGGCACACTCGCGATGCCGTCTATACAATCTCGCCCCGGCAAGCACGGTGTCTTTGACGACGCCGAGCAAGCGGTGGTCGCAGCGCGTAGCGGTTTCGAGCAACTCCAGCAAAAAGGCTGGGCCGCTCGTATCAAGGTCGTCGAAATTGTTAAACAGATGTGTGTCGACAACGCTGAGCGTTGGGGGCAGATCGAGTTTAATGAGACCAAAATCGGCCGTCTTGCGCACAAACCTGCCAAGCTTCAGGGCGTCAAAAATGTGCTCGGGCCTGAATATCTCACGCCACAAGGCATGAGTGGTGATTTTGGGATCACGATGGACGAAGCTGCTCCTTGGGGCGTCATTGTTGCGATCACGCCATTGACGCACTCGGTGCCAACAATTGCGGGTAATATCGTCAACATGGTTGCTGCGGGTAATTCGATTGTATTCAACCCACACCCTGGTGGTGCTGGGGTGGCGGCGCTTGCAATCGACGAGTTTAATGAAGCGATCAAAGCGGAAACAGGGATCTCGAACCTGCTCTGTACAATCGAAAAACCTTCACTCGATTCTTTCAATGCACTCTGTGCTGCGGATGATGTAAACCTACTTTGCATCACTGGCGGCCCAGGTGTGGTCGACGCCGCCATGAAAACTGGTAAGCGTGCTATTTGTGCGGGTCCTGGAAATCCTCCGGTGCTGGTCGACGATTGTAATGAGCTAGATTTTGACCGTGTCGCTCGCGACATTATTGCGGGTGGTGGGTTTGATAACAACTTGCTCTGCATCGGTGAGAAGCAAATCATCGCAGTCGGTGATTCGTATCAAAAGACGCTTGCTGCCATGCAGCGTCAAGGTGCAGTTCTCTTGAATGCACAGCAGCTCGCCGCGATCAAAAGCGAAGTCTTCGACTTTAAAGACGGCGCCGGCTGTGGCTCTGCTGTGCTGAACCGTAAGTGGGTCGGAGCAAATCCAGATGCACTCGCACGTATCGCTGGGCTTAACATTGATCCCAGTGTTGAGATGCTCATCGCTGAAACTGATGCTGACGATCCATTCGTTCAAGAAGAGCAAATGATGCCGTTGTTGCCAATCGTCCGCGCTAATGACTTCAGTCAAGGCCTCAGCATTGCCAAGCAATCCGAGCATGGCGACAAGCACTCCGCAATGATCCACACCATGAACGTCGCACGCATGACTGAAATGGGACAAGCAATGGATACTACGATTTTCGTCAAGAACGGCCCTTGTTTGGCCGGTCTCGGTCTCGGTGGTGAAGGCTTTATCAGCTTCTCAATCGCAACCACCACAGGTGAAGGCATCACCACACCAAGCACCTTCACTCGCTATCGTCGTTGCACCTTAGTGAATAACTTGAACATCGTTCGATAGTTCGCCTCAGGTCTCAATCCTTAGCCCTTAATTATCTTAACAAATGATCCTCGCACGCGTAGACGGCAATGCTGTAACCAGCATCGGCCATCCCAGCCTCATCGGTCGCACGATTGTGCTCTGCACACCAGTCGATGGGAATGGCGCGAGTGCGGGTGCTCCATTTGCTGCGGTTGATCCGATGGGCGCTGGCATACATGCGCGTGTTTTTATCACGACTGATGGATCTTGGACGCAAGGCACCGTGCATGACGATCACTCACCAATTCGTAACCAAATCATCGGGATCATCGATTAAGCAATGAAACCTGGAAAAGTTATTGGAACTGTCACCCTAGGTGTGCGCGACCCTAGTTTTAGTGGTGGTCGTTGGGTGGTCATTTCGCCAATGGGCAAAGATGAGCTGACAGTGAAGAATGGCAATGAAGTGTCCAGTGCGTGGTCATTGATCGCATACGACGATCTTGGTGTCGGAGTCGGAGACGCTGTTCTTTATGTCGAAGGTGCCGAAGCAACGCAGCCTTTTGACAGACCAATTCCATTGGACGCGATCACCGTCGCACTTCTCGATACTTATAAATTTACACCACCGACAGAATCATAGTCCTAGCTTTCTGTCTGATACTTTTAAAAAAACTAAAAACAAATTATTATGAGCAAACTATACACAGCGAAAAATCTCGAAGCAATGATCGCACAAGGCCAGTGCCTGTCGACCGTTCCTGCCAACGCAAAGCTCACGCCTATGGCTCGCGACATTATTCGCAAGCACAAGGCAACACCTGGCGCCGCGAGTGCTCCAGTTGCCGCAGCCGCTGGCAATAGCCCACGTATCCATAGTCCAGTATTGCCCAATGCAGTATTTGATTGGACTCCTGGCTCCGACCCGAAAACAGCTGCAGAGCTCGAAGCATTTTTCTACTCGCCAGAGGTGCAGGCACTCAAAGGGCGCATCTGCGGCATCGGTGAGCGCATCTGGAACAAAGGCTATGTCGATGGTAACGGTGGTAATATCACTGTCCGCGTCGGTGATAATCTAGTGCTTTGCACTCCGACTCTTATCTCTAAGGGCTTCATGACACCGGACGACATCTGCATGGTGGATCTGGATGGTAATCAAGTCGCAGGCACACGTCCTCGCACTTCTGAGGTCAACACGCACTTGGCGATCATGAAGAATGAGCCGAATGCGAAGTCTTGCGTGCATGCGCACCCAATTTACGCCACTGCCTTCGCAGTTGCAGGTGTCACTCCGCCTTCCTGCCTGATCCCTGAGCCAGAAGTATTCCTCGGTGAAATCGGTTTCGCTAGCTACCAGACTCCAGGTTCTCCAGAGAACGCGAGTGAAGTTGCCAAGCTTGCCAAAAAGCACCAGTCCATCTTGATGCAAAATCACGGTGTGATCTGCTGGGGTAAGGACGTCGAAGACGCTTACTGGAAGATGGAAAATACAGATGCATTTTGCCATACTGTGACAATCACCATGCAAATCGGCGGTCCAAAGCAGTATAGTCCCGACAAGCTTAAGGAATTAATCGAAATCCGTAAGAAACTCGGTATGCCTGATCACCGCCTCGACGAACTTAAGGAATGTGAATTGTGCGACGCAGCAGCTTACACAGTACACACAACTCCTCAGCCCGGTGCTGATTGCGGTTGCGACCTGCCAACAACAGGGGCCGTCGACGAAGCGCTGGTCCAAAAGATTACTGATACGATCTTGAAGAAACTGAGCTAAACGCTGCCGAACACTACTGATTCAACACTACTTATTTTATGAATAAAAAACCTATCCGCGTCGCAGTCACAGGTGCAGCCGGTAACATTGGTTACGCACTTCTTTTCCGCATCGCTTCCGGTGCCATGTTTGGTCCCAATCAACCAGTCGCTCTGAATCTAATTGAAATTGAGCCAGGTATGGGCGCCCTCAAAGGGGTCGCGATGGAACTAGATGACTGCGCTTTTCCATTACTCACTGAAATCGTCCAGACTTCGGACTTGAGTGTTGGCTTTAAGGACATCGACTGGGCATTGCTCGTCGGTTCTGTGCCACGCAAGCAAGGAATGGAGCGTGCGGACTTGCTCGGTATCAATGGTAAGGTATTTGTTGGCCAAGGTAAGGCGATCAATGATTACGCAAAGCCAAGTGTGCGCGTGGTCGTCGTCGGTAACCCATGTAACACGAATTGCCTGATCGCAATGAAGAGTGCGCCAAGCATTCCTAATCAGCAGTTCTTCGCCATGACTCGACTCGACGAGAATCGCGCTAAGACACAGCTCGCCCAGAAGGCTGGCGTTGCAGTGAGCCAAGTTTCTGAACTCTGCGTTTGGGGGAATCATAGCCCGACGATGTTCCCTGATTTTTACAACACCAAGATCGGCCGTCAAAAAGCAACCGTCGTCATCAAGGATGAAGCGTGGCTCAAAGATACATTCGTGCCAACTGTCGGTCAGCGTGGTAAAGCAATCATTGATGCACGTGGCGCGTCCTCTGCCGCTTCGGCAGCAAATGCAGTGGTCGATACTGTGCGTGATTTGAGCACACCGACACGCGGCGACTTCCATAGTGTTTGTGTGATTTCCAGTGGCGAATACGGTACACCTGCTGGCATCATTACGTCGCTACCAATCAAGGTCGATGCTGTTGGTAAATGGCGTGTGGTCGAAGGCCTCAGCCTGACTGAATACGCGAAAGAGAAGATTGCTGCTTCGAATCAAGAATTGCTCGACGAGCGTGAGATGGCCTTCGGTCAACTCGGCTTGAGCTTCTAACTCACGCAGATACATTTTAATTGATCAGGCGTCTTTTATTAGACGCCTTTTTTGTGTGTCCATTACTGGCTAACCACATCTGAATTCATCTGTTGTAGGTATAAGTTTGGTTGAAACTCCTCCGTTCGCGCCAGTGGCGATTCATCCTCTGTGCAGGGGAGCACTCGGAATCGCTATTTCATTGTGTATTATTTAAAGTTACAAAAAAATCTCACCTTTACGAGTTGCGCTGTTCGAATCGCTGCTTACAGTCATGATAACTCTGCAGTGTTCGATCTTAATCGGAGTATCTGTCCTTTACTCTTTAGAAATCGGGAGCTGAAACCTTGAAGGTCGCTGTCCAGCCGTCAACCGGAAGGCAAAAACTGACAAGGAAGCCCCCACCTTAGACACAAAAGGCTTAAGAACTCCCCCTTAACCGGCACATGTGGGGTTATTTTTTGGTTCATCGTTGATGCGTGTAATAGTCTCGATTGAAACGACCGACCGTTTCATCTAATCAGCAACCAGTCGCTGCTGATGGCAACTGACCTCAGTAGTAGTGTGGGCGACCCGCCCACATTTTCAGCATAGGAGGGCGAGTCGCCCACATTTTCAGCATAGGAGGGCGAGTCGCCCACATTTTCAGCATAGGAGGGCGAGTCGCCCTCCCTCCTGTTACCACTCATCGCGACGAAGCTTTTTTTAAAAAGTGTTTTGAGCGAACGGCAACTGCGCTGCGTGACGCAGACGAAGAAGTTCGTCCTTTCACAATTTAGCTCGAATCCTTGGTAGCTAGGATCGCGGCCGCAGTTTGCTTACCCGAGACGACGGCGCCCTCGATCGAGGCACTGCTCAGGTGGTCACCACAGACCCACACGCCCGCTTGGTGAATACTGTTCGGGGCACTGCAGTTTGGTAGCTGCTCCGGCAAGCCGCGACGGATGTGGTCGGTTCGTAAATGTCGCCAGCTGCTGACTTCGGGGCCGAACCATTCGAGCAGCTCTGAGCGCACCTGTTCGACGAGGTCATCTGCCTCGACCAAGCCGAGCACCGATACCGACAGCAGTGATTGACCCTCGGGCGCATAGCAGGGCGCAGCGTCGCTGATCACGCACACATTGTTGACCGTGCCAGACCCAGATCCGTTGAGGCAAATAATAGCTTCGCGGATCGGCGAGCGATCAGCGGCAAAGTAGAGCGTGGTCACTGAGCGCCACTCAGGTGCAGGCCCCTCGAGTTCGGGCAGCAGGGCGTGCGCGGCCGAGCCGTCGGTCGCCACCACCGTGGCGCAGCCCTGAATACGTTCGCCACTTTCGAGGGTGATGGAATCGATGCCGACTGCTTGGACCGCTTGATTCAACTGGATGCTGCCATCCGGCAGAAGGGCGGCCAGTTGTTTGGGGATTTCACCCATACCCCGGGCTGGAAGGGTGGCACTGCCTTGGCCGAAGAGTTTAAAAGTAAACTCGAACATGCGGCTCGAGGTACGCAGTGCGCGCTCTAAAAAAATCCCTCCGTAGAAGGAGCGAAAAAAACGGTCAATGATCGCTTCTGAAAAGCCGCAGTCGCGCAAGTAGGTTTCCGTCGAACGATCCTCACGCACAGCAATTGCCTCGAACGAACTATTCAGAATTTTCATCCGCATCAGGCCCACCCGTAGTTTATCGGCCAGGCTGCCGACTGGTGCGGTCACACTGCTCCAGGCACTCGCAGGTCGCCGAAACACATCCATTAGGCGATGCAAGCGTCCGTCTCGATAAATCAACGCGCCCGGCTCGAAGGCTTTCAGGTCGAGCGCTTCGAGATCGAGCAATTTGCCAGTCTCGGGATAGCGATCGAGATAGACTTGAAAGCCGCGATCCAATAAAAATCCATCGACTTTATCAGTGCGCACGCGGCCGCCCACGG
>Ga0115556_1001438_pt1:0-12500 | contig 16390 bp, 14 predicted proteins | sample COGITO_mtgs_1104_5_FD_87282 | JGI IMG/M metagenome (GOLD analysis project Ga0115556, IMG submission 87282) | Pelagic marine microbial communities from North Sea - COGITO_mtgs_110414 | ecosystem: Environmental > Aquatic > Marine > Epipelagic | place: Germany:Helgoland, sampling site... | reverse complement strand
GCGAGAGTGACGATTCCCCACACCTCGTCCTCGCCCACGAATCATGTCACTCTCTCGGCGAGAGTGACGATTCCCCACACCTCGTCCTCGCACAGCCGAACGTCGAAAAAAAGCCTTCTCCTGTCATCGAGAACGAAATCATTACCCGAAAATTCAAAGACCTTCAGGTCTCTGAATTTTCCCCCAACGTCAATTTTCAGTCTCAGCACTCTCAACATATCTTTCAGTGCCGCTTCGCTCCCGCCAGGAAATTCATCAGCATTCAATCCAAGTATTCGAAATACCCGAATTTTCACCCAAGAAGCAGAAGACGGACAAGATGCGGAATTGAACAGCGACAAAGCACGACCCTGTCTCGAGCTCAGATAATGACTGTCGAGGGTGATTTTGCTCTTTTTCCGTACATCCACCTTGATATTACTCACAGTACCACCAACTCCCATCAACTTCCCGTACTGCTCGGTATTCACGAAGAATCGTCTGCCAATCCCTTCGCAGTAACAATTCACAACCCCAATTACACCGACAACGACTGCAACGACTCCACAGTTCGTGGCACTTACCGCACAGGCAAGCGCTGATTTTACAATAATGTCGTCAGCGTAAAAAGTTGAAGGCTGCAACTGCCCAACTGTAATATAGGGCAAATTGGGCAGCAAGCCAAGAAAAATCGGGAGTGCTGTCGTTGGAATCGATGCTGATGTGTTGTCATCCTTATCATCGTCGTTCTCGTCCTCTTCTTCTGTGGAGCTTGTGCCACCACACACCCCCTCGACCGCAGTATCAGAAATACTCGCCAGCCGATAAATTCTCGCAGTCTCTCGCTGGTCAGGGGCAACTGCATTTCGCCGTTGCATTCTCCTTCCTCCTCCTGCTGCAGAATCATCCGAAGCTTGTTTTTTGTTTTTTTTATCCCAATTTAACCACAGTACCACCTCAAATTTTGTCTCGCCCCCATCTGTGAATGGTACTGAAAAGCGCCGCACCAAGCCAATCGGTTCGTCGCTGAAATGAGTAAATGTATCGGTATTGTCAATGTGGAATGATAGTATGATATTTGTGAGCGAGTGGACAAGACGCTCAAAGGGAGTCAGAATCGTATTGTCAATGAAATCAGTCATCCGTAGGCAGGTAAGACAAGGTAAGGCAGGCAGGACAAATAAATCATCGGACTTTCGTCGACGTGAGGAGAAGTTATAGCCACGTGAAAAGGGGCGTTTTCACTGCTTGATGGTGGTCCGTTTAATGTGTGAGAGTTACGATAAGTATTGGTGGTCGCTGTAGCTATCAGTGAGCACAGTTGGATGCGTCCTGACGATCGTTTAATGCAAAATCGGTAAAGACTGTTGCGCTAGAGCTCTTCCATTATTTTTTCAATAAAAATTTTTTTGCCGAAAATTCTTTCTACACTAATTCGGAGTTTAAAGGAGTGAATTTTCCATTTCTATTTCATTTGTCGGGATTACCCATTTGTTCCATAAAGCACAGCACGCAAAATTGGTCTGATTTACCTTGAAAGAGCAAGACGAGCTGGCCTTTTTCTGACTTCTTTCATAAGACGAGCTGGCCTTTTTCTGACTTCTTTCGTAAATTTATGAGCATCAGCAGGAGACCTGGGGCCATTCTGATATCTATTACCCTCGCCATCATCTTTTTTCTCGTCCCGATGTCATCGCCACTCCAGACAGTGGCCATCATCGGTGGCGGAGTCTCTGGTTTGTCCTGCGCGTCTCATCTTGCCAAAGTGGGGAAATTCGCACCGACGGTGTTTGATACGGGGCGATTGAGGCTGGGTGGAAGGTGTTCGTCTCGTCTTCCTGGAGACAAACCTAGAGTAAAATTAGGGAGCGGCGTGGTCGATCACGCTGCGCAGGTGATCAGCATCCCTGAAGGCTACACAGAATTTCGTCAACAAGTCAGAGATTGGGTGACAGAAGGAGTGGTTGCGCCATTCCCACCAAACTCGGTTCTTTCATTGGACGTGAAGGACTCTGAAGTGGATGCGCAACCAAAAATCGGTTTTGAGGCTTACTACGGTGTTAATGGCATTTCAACTGTCCCTCTTTCGTTATCCTCTGGAATATGTGTCGTTCAAGACTGCTGGGTTTCTCCCAGCAATGGCGTGAAGCGCAGAGGTAATAAGTGGGTGATAAAGTCGAAAGGCGAGGAGCTCGGTTCTTTCGATAAGCTTGTGATTGCACATAACGGTAAATGCGCTGACAGGCTGATGAGCAAAACGCCGGCAAAGAAGCTACATAATCTCCTGAAGGTGAACTTTTCAGACAAGATTTCCAGGTCCGGTGGGAAGAAAATGACGCTGAACAGCATATATTCCCTTTCGTTCGTCGTTCCGAAGGGAAGCGAATTGGGAACGAAGATGTTGGGTCACTGTTGCTACGTCAAAAACGACAAGAGCCTGAAGTTCGTCAGTAACAACAGCCGAAAGCTTGGCTACCACGATGATGAGAAAGAGGTTTGGACTATCCTGTCATCGGCATCATTCGGGAAGAAGTTCAAGGGTCCGCAGGAGAACTTGCCGGAGGACCTTGTTCGCAATGTGACTGAGTTACTGCTGGGCAGCGTGGCCGATGTATTTCGATTGGAGGAGAAGCTCGAGGTTGAGGAAACAATGCTCCAACTCTGGGGAGCTGGACTTCCCCTAAACACTTGGGGTTCAACAGAAGGATATCTTTACGATAGCCGAAACAGCGTCGGCTGTGTCGGGGACTGGTTGACCAATCCGAGCGTTGCGGGCGCATGGGAGAGCGGGAGGAGGTTTGCGGCTTTCCTGAATAGCAGCGGAGGGGACGATGGTAGTGATGTTGGCCTCGAGGATGGACTTGGATGGACATTTAACGAGGGAGTCAATGAGAATGGGATTGGTGATATTTGAGAAAGTAGAGAGAGACAATTTGCACATAAAAAACACTCTCTCCACATTCAACTACTTTAGCAAGATACCCAGAGTGGACATTTTTCGAGCTTACCATCTCGCCGTCGCCGACTGACTTAAGGATCAAAATGACAACAATTCAACGTCGAAGTAAAGTGTTGCTCCGCCTGGGATGACGCCTCCTGCCCCTCGATCTCCATAGGCAAGGTTCGGTGGAAGAATAATCTTCCTCCTCTCACCAATCTTCATGTCACTGAACGCCTCGTCCCAGCCCCGGATTACTTGACCAGCTCCCACCCTGAAGCTGAATGGTCTTCCGCGGTCACGGCTGCTGTCAAACTTCTTCTCGCCATCAAAGCCATCCAACCATCCGGTATAGTGTGCCTTCACAGTTGTCCCTGCTTCGGGGGGCGAACCTGTACCCTCCTTCACAACGAGGTACTTCATCCCGGATTCAGTCGTTTGGAATTGATCATCAGCCTTGGCTGGGCGAGGAGCAGTAACAGAGACAGATGTGAAGAGAGCAGCAGAGACTCCGAGGAATGCACGTCGCGACGGCGTGGGCTGAGAGATCATCAGAACGCTTGGCGCTGTAATCGACTGCGGAAGCCGCATTGCGCCAATGGCAGGGGCCAACGTGGCTAAAAATCGCAATCGCATCAGTAGGTTCCTCAAGAAGTTAGTTTCTGAAATTTCCGCACGATTACCTATCATATAATCGCAGCTCCGGAAATAAAGAGAATCAGGTTCTTTCCCCGCCAAACAACTCAAAAACTTAAACGATGCGCCCCCCAAAACGGCAGAGAGCAGCTCCTACCAAAGCTACTGATACGGAGAACTCGGCAAACATAGACACTTTGCTTGCCCACGTTGACCCACTTGTCGAACACGAGACAATAACTTCGACAATACCAGACGATGCCTTTATTGGCTACTCGGGGCACGCGCACACCTTGCAGCAGAAGAGCAAGAAGAAGAAGGTGGCAGATTCAGACACAAACTGGAATTGGCGTAAGAGAAATGATTTCTCCTACACCGGAATCGAAGGAATTTATTATGCTCCGCTTGACGAGAAACCCGAGCCCTTGCCGGATCTCACGAATTCGGTTGAGCATGGGAGGGTAATTATAGACCGGACGGCAACTGAGCTTGAGTCTGAAGAGCCATCGCCACGGTCCTCACAATCTTATCCTCTTTCGCAACCTGCACCGAAGCGCTCGAAGCGCAACTCACAAACGCCGCCCAAATTTTCCGTCAACATGCGAATCGAGGCCCGTTTCAAGGGCCGAACAAGGTTTTGGCCCGGTGTAATTACTGCAATCAACAACGACGGGAGCTACGATATTCTCTACGATGATGGAGACAAGGAGAAGCGAGTAAAGGAGCGTTTTGTTCGCCTCGATTCAGAGGCAGAGTTTGGGATCACCGTAGATGAACTCCGAGTGAAGATGGAGGAGGAACATCGTCTGGCGTTGCGAGCAGCCCCTCTCAAGCCTCTGGGTTTGACCTTTCTCCCTCAGACTCCTCCTCATCTCCTTCACCTTCTCTCAATCTCTCCCTCCTCACCTGCCGCCTCCACGACCCTTCTCCCAGGCGATGTTATTCTCTCCATAAACGGCTTCGACGTCCGGTCGTGGGAGGGCGATGACATCGAACAACGCGTATTGCAATGCATCAAGGGAGTCAGAGAAGTTGCTGTGGAGTATGTTCGCTGTCCTGAATTGATCTTTACAGCCTCCCAGTTTTCCTCAAAATCAACCCCCTCGGATGTGAAGCAAACAATAGCGTCGAATCATGACCACCTGACAACTACCATCCTCTGGACGCCTCTCACTTCCCACATCGAAACGAGCTTCTCATCCTGGCTTTTAACAAGAAAGAACCGCTGGAAGAAAGATCGCTCTGAGAGAAAGGACAACCTTCTCGCCAATCTCAAACGTAATCGCCGCCACAGGCGATCTTACAGGCAGAAAAAAATTGTCAACCCTCTATACAATGTCGATTACTTTACTAGCGATTCTAGCATTGGATCCAGCGACGAAGATGAGGTGCCTTATTTCAACGGACGGCAAGAGCTCGGGGAGGAGGAGTGGAAGGAGTGGATCGAGGAAAGGAAGTGGATTTGGGCCAGAAAGTATTCATGGCGTGCCGATCGCCAATCCGAGTTTTCTTCTACCAACGAAGCAGTGACTCTCCCATCTGTGGTCATGAACAAGTTCGCCGAGCGGGAAGCTTTGAAAAAGTGGCTATCAGTGAGGAAGAAAGAGTGGTCCGACGGGAGAGAGAGAAAAAGAAACATGATCCCGCGACCGAACCCGAAAGATCGCATCAGCGTAAATTGTCCTGCGATCCCAAGACCGCCAAACAAGCCATTTCCGGCCGGTTGGTACGATGCGACTGTTGTGAGTGTGCAGTCGGTGAACGATTCTGGGAGTTTTGAGGTTTCATTGATTTGGGATGGGGGATTCAAAAAGAAGAAGAAGATCTCGAAGGTTGTCGATCCCGAGTGGAAACTCTTGGTTAGGCCACGGCCGGATCCCCAGCAATACATCTCTATTCGCTGCCCCGAAATACCACCCTACCCTGCCGGTTGGTACGATGCCACCGTCTTGTCTGTGCGCTCAGTTTCCGGCAACGAAAGCAGTTTTGAAGTCGCTTTGGTATGGGACGGGAGTAGCGGAGACGTTGAAAAAGTCACCAACCCGGAGTGGAGGCCCGCTATAACACTTCCGAAGGTTGATCAGATGATCAGCATCAAATGCCCCGCGATTCCGCCCCACGAAGAGGGGTGGTATGCCGCCTGTGTTGTCGGGATTCAGATGATCACGAAGAAGTCTTACGAAATCGCTGTAATATGGGACGGTAGTGAAGGAGAAGTGGAGTTTTTGACAGATCCTGAGTGGATGTTGTTGACAGTGGAGGGCGAGGAGGTAGCAGTCGAGGCCGCTGAGGGGGCTGGAGAAGGTAGAGGGGAAATTCTGGTCGATGTCGTCCCTGGTGTGGACGATTTATACAGGGCCACGAGCAACAGCAATGAAGCATCGAACGTTGGCAAGGCGAACACTCAGATAGCGGAAATATTGCCAACGACAGCGGCAGCAGCTGAAGTCACGTCTGTAATGAACTCTCGCAAGTCTGTGATGATGAACCGTACAATAATTCCTAGCTCATTCGACCTCAATTTTCTTTTTGACGCCCGTTACGGCTGTCCAGACGACTGTATCGTTGCCATTCTCCATTTCATCGACTCCCGGTACCATTACTTTTTGCTGATGTTGTCAACCGAAATATCTGCGAAATTCAGTGAGAGGGAGAGGGTTTGGGAAGCGCTGAGCCGTTTGCAGAGGCCGAAATGGATTTTCCCATATAGGATGCGGAAATCATGGTGCAGTTTCTATCTTAGCAAGTTAAAGGAGTACCAGGACCGAAAGATGAGAAAAAGCAACGAGCTTTTGGTCGCAGCCTATGAGTGTTTGTTCAGGGGCGACAATTGCAGCCAGGTGAAGAGTCTGGTAAAAAATGGTGAGGAGGACTTCGGATTTGACATAAATTATCTATCCGGTAGCGTTATGGAGCGGAACGGGCTGTTGAATCTTGCCGTCATCGAGAAGTGTTTGAACACTGTCAAGTGGCTAATCTTGAAAAAGAATGCCTTCATTGAGTCAAAGGACAGGGGTTTTTTCACACCGCTTCTCAATGCCGCCTATAATGGTGATTTACCGATGGTGAGGTTTTTGATGAAACAAGGGGCCGATCGCAAGGCAATGGGATTGAACCACAGTAGTCGCCCCATGCTGTATAAAAACACCGGCGTTTATGAGGGCTATGACGCCGAGGGCTGGGCCCGAAAAATGGGCCACGAACAGTGTGCCAAGGTAATTCGGATGGGATTGAGTGGATGAGGAGGTTGAGGTTGAGGTCGAGGTTGAGGTCGAGGTTGAGGTCGAGGTCGAGGTTAAGGTTGAGGTTGAGGTTGAGGTCGAGGTCGAGGTTGAGGTCGAGGTTGGGGTCGAGGTTGAGGTGGAGGTAGAGTGGGGATTGAATTTATGAATAAACAAGAAATTGCCGAATTGATTTGAAGGAAAATTGGTGTGCAAAATTGGCCTCGTTGTATTTTAGCGCTATTACGATCTGTAGTCGGCATTAATCGAAACATAATCGGAAGTTAGATCACTCCCAAATACCCTTGCGCTACCGCTCCCTCCATTCTCTCTGAAGTGAATCCCCACCTTGACCGTCTTGCTGTGCTCTGGAAACGTCTGAGTCGGCTCAAATTCAGCCGCCCTCATGTAATCCGATAGCTCGTCCTCGATGGCAAGCCCCTCGTCAGTCTCCAGAACAAACTGTCCGTCCTTAAAAATAACCCGGCTGCCCAGCGTCAGCTCCAGTCCCCTCTCCCCGGTCCAATTTTCCGACCTTTTCCCCATGAAAGAGCCAACAGCTGCAGCAAGACGACCGGTGTTCGGATCATTGCCGCTCACGGCACATTTGAAGAGAGGCGAATTCACCACGTGGCGGCCAAGCTTCCGAGCCTCCGCATCATCGCCAGGGAAATTTGTTACTTCGACCTCAATCACATGCTTTGTTCCCTCCCCATTCCGAACAATCAGCTCACTCAGCTCTAAACAAATATTGTCAAGCTCCCGCTTGAACTCCACCATGAATTCTTCCCCCCCTCCGCCCCCAACGTAGCCGCTACTCACGCAAACGACAGTGTCGCTCGTGCTCTCATCTCCGTCGACACTGATGCTGTTGTAAGTCTTGTCAACGCTGTCGTTCAACATCTCCTGAAGTTTCTCCCCTGGAATGTCGGCGTCCGTCAATATGTATGAAAGCATTGTTGCCATGTTTGGTTCGATCATGCCGGCTCCCTTTGCAATGCCGCTCAAAATTGCCCCATTAGAGAGGGTGCGGGACGCGACTTTTGGAAAGCGGTCAGTCGTCATTATCGATTCAGCCGCGGGTAAAATGCTCGAGGACTGGAGGTTTTTTATCGCTTCTGGGACTGCATCAATCAGCTCTGTCCGAGGGATGCGCCAGCCAATTACACCCGTGCTGTTAAGGAGGAGGGGGGAGATAGGGAGTTTAAGAGAGTGTAAGTCGTCAATCAACTTGGGATCTGAATGTGCTTTGGATGATATATATTTTGTCTCACCTGCTAGGCAACACTTCACCTTTGCCACCAATGGCAGACTTGACTGCGCCAGCGACAGCCTCGGCATCGCTAACCCCGTCCCCACCCGCACACACATTACTAACTTTATTGTTAACAACAATGGCATTCAACATCTTCGACTGCTCCCGCAGTTGCTTGCCAACAATTACAGGAGCCCCCGGGAATGCATTCTTGGTGAAAACTGACGCCCAGTTGCGGGTGGGCTTGTCGCAAGTTATTAGAGTTAACCGGATCGGGAGATCTTTCATCTGCGGGGCCTCGATAGGGTCGAACGTTGTGGAGGACGAACCAACTGCAAATCCCTTTGGTAAAGTGGAGATCTTTCTGAGATGGCTCTCATAATCAAGCTGAGACGAAAATGTGTAGCCGCCGGTATTTATTTGCGTTGTCGTTGGGATAGGCGCAGATAGAGAAAGAGTGAGGAGAGGCTGGGTCAACAGAAAGACCAGGTTAAGCCGCATCGGTGAGTTGCTGTGCAGGGAGCAGCCGTAGCGGTGAGGTAGGAAATGAAAGCGGGAATTTTTGGGAGAGAAATACAATTCAAAATAAGTGGCGCTGCTCAAGAGGTTTTTGACGAAGAACGTAAATGAGAATCCATGAGAAGAACTGTAGCTCAGAACCCGACGACGCCTTGGAAAAACACATCGCTGTTACAGTATCCATTATGCAATCGCTCCTCTGTATCGCCTTAATCGCCGTCCCTGTGGCTTGTTGGCAGTTTCCTCTGAATACTCCGCAGGTAAGCGATTCCTTGGTACATTTTGAAAGTGCTTACACACACCACTTCGGTCTTCTAACGACAGCCCCTTGCTCCTTCCTCCAATGCATTTCAAGGACCGTCGTCATGCCATATCGAGGATCAGTTCTGCTGGTATCACTGCTGCTGTGTTCCCACAAGTAGTTTCCGCCGTTGAGGTGGAAGTGCCTCCTCAGGTGACTGAGTACACTTTTCCGACTGACTGGGGGCTGGCTTATAAGTATGAGGAGGATGCAGCGAAGGTGCGCGGGCACATGGTGACTGCCACAGGTTTGGCCAAGGGTGCTACGGAGATGGAACAGTTCGGAAAGAACCTGAAGAAGGAGATGATTGATTTTGTTAGCTATTACCGACGATTCCCCGCCGTGAGCGGCAAGCCCAGCTTCAGCACGCTATACACCTCTATCAATGTGCTTGCCGGACACTACACTAGCTACGGCTTCAAGTACCCATTACCGGAGAAGAGGAGGAAGCGCTTGTACCAGGAATTTAACGAGATTGAGAAGAGCTTGAAGCGAGGGCGTTAAGAGACTTACTTCCTGAAGTCTTGTTACTCTCTTCAGATGTGAAAATGATTGTGCTAAGCAGGAGCTTTTTTTTCTTGGACCAAATTTCGTCTTAATATTGTTGTTGGGTTCAAAAATATATATTCTTTAGTTAGTTTGTAATCTTCTGTTGCATTCTAATCCTGTAAATTCACCGCAGGGAAGGTCTTGGAAAGGTGGACCTGAAGCATCGTTTGCCCATTCAGACATCTTACCACCCCCGCGGGCTTCTTCGTATTGTCCTATTTTAACGCTCCCTTCCCGAATTAAACGGCGGAGATGTCGCTGATTGTTCTTATCGACTTTATACCGCTGCCCATGGTGCGTTGTGTGGTGTTCGACTTCGTACTCGGTGCTCTTGATTGTCCGCCGCCTGCCATAAACGTGTGAGATCCAATCGTCCATCCACCAGTCAACTAGCTGGGTCGGGTAGTACTCTCCTTCGAAAATTTCCATATGCGCTCTATGTACAAAATCATGGGTCATAATCTGAGGGAGCCCGCCGGTGGGACCAATCACACCGTAGGAAGGAGGCCCCCACTGTGAGAGAGCACCAATAAAGACTTTAGGCCACGACGTTCCGGCGCCAAGTCGCCCGTGGTGCTTGAGTTCGCTGTCATCATTAAGTCGGTAAAAATAGTCCGCTCCACCGAGATAGGCCTGCTGTAACATGCTGTTGAAAACAGGACCTGGCTTTTGGAGGTCGTTCTGCACCTCAACGAACATGAATTTAATTCGAATCCCAGCCTCAGCGAAGGGTTTGGCCATATTCTCCGTCAGCCAGGCTTCAATTTCTGCCTGTCCTTCCTTGGTGTCGTAAAACCGATCCCCCTTGTCGAATCCAAGGACCAGCATGTAGTCAATGTCACAATCGTAAGTGTTAATTATTGTAGGCATGAGGCGGATGAACAGCGCAAGGTGCCCAGGGTGTAGGTCAGCCTCGCCTATATTTCGTGTGGTCACCCCTGTCGTGATTGCTACGACTGGATTTCGGGTATTCCCCCACGCCGCCATCGGGTTCTGGGCAGGGCAGCATTTGTAGGCTTTTGACGAGGGTGGGCAACGACCATCAGTCGTCATCAAAACCTCATTAGCGTTGATTGCATCATTCTGACCATCAAAGATTGTCGTAACAGATGCTGGTATTCCACCAGCAGAATCAGTCTGTGTATTATGCCGAGTATGTAGGTCGTCAAACGATAAATAATCATTCGTCCAGTGTTTTCCCCAGTGAGGGTCATAGCTATGATCTGCCAGTGATGATTGCGATCTTTGGGTTTGTGTTGATTGTTGGGGGGGTGGAGCAGATTTAATTGGAGGGGATTCGGGTGGAGGGGATTCGGATGGAGGGGATTCAGATGGCGGTAAGTGGGACGTTGGCTGCCCTCGTTTCGGAAGTTCATCTTGCCCAAGCAAAAAGTTGAAATCGACCTCCAGGTGGAATAAGGTCAAGCAATTCAACTGTGTCCAAAGGCGTCGATCCTCGTCGCGGTCGAATTTTACGTAGTAAAGGTCTTTCCCTATAGGTACCGATCCCTTAAGACGGTTGCACTCTTTTTTCGCGTCCAGATTATTAATGCTAGGCTTCGTCGCAAAAGTGTGAGCGTGATCATCTGCAGTGGAACTCATCGTTCGGATGTAGCCCCTCAATGAAATAATTCCAAAAATAACAACAAGCACAAAGTATGAGCTTAAATCGCCCATGCTGCCGTGGGAGTTGGAATGGGGGTTCGAAGAAAGGGTTCCTTGAGCAACGGTGTGGGGTGTGGGAGTGTTTTCTGGGGAGGTCTTTTCCTTAAAGGGGGAGGGTTGTGACAGAAGAGCGGGACCGGGGGCAAGAATTGGCTTAGGGGGAAGTGAGAGGGAGTAGAAAAAGGAAAACGGCTCTCAAGGTTTCTGGTATGGCTTCATTTCGAATGTGAAAATTTTCTCTCTTTTTTTTGATAGTTTAAAAAGGCGGGTTGGTAACATTCAGTGAATATTTAAAACCCGACTAGTCACACATAATAGAAGTGGTGGTGCTAAGGAATCGAACGTATTCACATGATTAACCGGACAAGGAAGGGAGATGACCTTCTCCCAACAAGCAGCAGCGGCTCTCCACCTGGGCCTTCCCAATCATCTGGCAGCATCCTTTCTACGATGATCGCGTTCGGGCTCGTTTATTTTGTGTTTGCGTCTACGGGAAGTGCACAGACAACAGTGGGAAGAGAAACTATAAACGTGGACCACAAGGGGGGGAGCAACAACAATCCACGATTCAGTCAGCTTGTTTACCCTAGTCCTTTACTGCGATTGAAGAAAGATAACGACAATTTGCGATCTGCTCTACTAAGGGCAGGGGGCGATGCAAGAGCATCCAAAGTGGACACCTTGCCACCACAACAACAACAACAACAACAACAACAACAACCACAAGAAAAAACTGATCCACCTATAGCACCACCGTCTTCATCGGACTCGACGACTGCGTTTGTTGACTCCGCGTTTACTATCACTCACACAGCAACAAAAAATGTTTTGATAATTGACACGGAAAATTGGCTGGCCACAGCTTCAAGTCTGGAGCCACTGGAGAGGAAAACATTTTTGTTTGAAGGCCTTGGCCTCGATGACCTGAACACTTTTGCGATTAAACACCCAAGTAAGAACACCTACCTCACGCTCCGACCCCCCAACGACCGTATTGGTTGGGTCTTCACCTCCGATTGCGCCTCACCAAAAACTGATAAATCTTGCCAATTCCAGATCCACGAAGGCAGCTACATTTTTAATCTGGAGTCACAGGGTTATGTCAACGTTGTGAATGGGAAAGCCGTGCGGGGACACGGGGTTAATAACTCCGCTGGACCGGCGAAGAAGACGGAAATGAGCAAATTTTCGTTCGATCCTGTAGACGATAGCGTGGTTAAAGCCGAAGCTGCCGCCGCTGAGAGGGCTATTCGTGTGATGAAATACATGGATTCACCCACGGAGCAAGAATACATCGAACGGATAAAGAAGTTGCCGCAGTCATCAGAAAAACGCGTCATATCTTTCGGCTTGTATGGGAGCAACCCGAAGTATACTGTCGGAGCAATCAGAAATGCGGAACTTCGCGACACCTACTTTCCTGGATGGGTGGTTCGG
>Ga0115556_1001436_pt1 | contig 16392 bp, 15 predicted proteins | sample COGITO_mtgs_1104_5_FD_87282 | JGI IMG/M metagenome (GOLD analysis project Ga0115556, IMG submission 87282) | Pelagic marine microbial communities from North Sea - COGITO_mtgs_110414 | ecosystem: Environmental > Aquatic > Marine > Epipelagic | place: Germany:Helgoland, sampling site Kabeltonne... | reverse complement strand
CAACTCGCGCGCAGCTCCCGTTGCCGTTTTAAAGTTAGCCGGTGTAAGCCTTGGCGACGGTCCGAACGACACCTACCCTCGACCCATAGTGGACCACTCTACCATTAGCAAAGAGAACATGGGCCGTATTGCTGCGGTGTACTCTGCTTACAAAAGCAATGGTGGAAACAACAACAGCAACGGAAATGGAAATGTCGGCAGCAGCGGAAAGAAGAAGAAAAGCGCCTCCGAGGATGATGCAAGAAAGCGTATGAAGAAGTGATGGGATAATTGGAATAATTACAAGCGGGCTTGAACGATTTTTGCATCAGAAACATCTTCTACTTCTCATTTTTTTAACTCTTTTTCAATTTCCTCTTCAACTGCTGCCTCTCCTCATCTTGTCATGGAAGCGCCACATTACGTAAGCATGAGTAACACTTTGTGTGCATCGATAGATGAAGCGCCGCAACCAGGAGAGAAACAGCAATTTCGGCGCGCCCGCAATCGCAGGCTGGTAGTCTACCACTCGAGTTTCCAGCCGATTATCATCGAAATCAGCAAAAAATACCAACTCGCCATTTTTTTCATTGCAATTTTTGCCACTCAGAAAGCCTCCCATCACCGGATAAGTCACCTGCAAAGTCGTGTCAGTTTTTTTGCTGATCGCCGCCCCAAAAATAAGCACCACAAATCCCAGGAACAGGATTTTGATAGAGTTGTCGACATCATGCTTCGTGCCAATGAGCCCGAACGTAATGGATTTGCTGGCAAGCCAACGAGGGTAGTCAAGAAAGAGAGCAGAAGTAGCCTTCATAGTAGCTGCTGGTGCCAGTCTGCTCCATTCCCGGGAGGAACAAAGGTGGGTCAGTGGATCTATCGACACGGACCAGCGAAACAAACTGCCTGTAATCATCCAATGTATGAATAACGGAATAAGTCTATTCAGAGTTGTTCATCTATAGAGCGTTGAGCGAGTATTGAATACTTATTGATTGATTTACTTAACAAATACTCATAAATTGTGGAAGCGATAGAATTTTGGTTGCAACAAAATAATAACTCTCCTTAACACTATTAAACAAAGAACTGCTTCAACACGACATCCTTGTCTGTCCCTCCCCACAGGGCGTGGCTGCAGCTGTAGACATAGTCCTTATAGAGCCTCTCGGGAACCTCTCTTTTCACTTGTTGCAAACTTTGACCACCGCGTTCGCACGCGCGTTGTACAATCAACTTCCCGATTTCCCTGACCACCTTACCGAGTTTGTTTATTTCTTCTTCGTTCCTTGCTTGTTGTTGGATTGCAGCAAGAAAACAAATAATGGCCTGGGAGTAAAGGGCCCCAAAATGATGTCCTGACACTTCCATTGACTTCACTAGCCTCAGTATGACATTGTAAGCATCAGCCAGCAATTTCTTCTCCACAGGAGTGATATCGAAATTGCCGGTGAAGGTGTGAAATCTCAAGATGATTCCAGCCGCATCTCTTAACCACGCTCTTTGGTTCCGAACGCCATCTTCAAGAAGCTTCTTAAAACCCTTGTCTTGGATGATAAGCTTGGCGACACGTTTGATGATAGCGGGGTTGGATTGGTACTCAAGCTCAAAGAATTGCCACCTCTCCAATAACGCAGCTTGGGCGTGTACATCGGCCGAAGTTGCAGATTCAATAGACTTAACGAAGGTTTCAATAACTTCCAAGAGCTCATCCTTGGCGATAATCTCACTGCAGAATGGGCAAGTAGTCTTGTGAAAGCTGACTCTGCACTCGCCGCACATTCTGTGAGTACTTATATCCCCCTTGGCATGCATATGGGGTAAAATCTCTACATCGTCTTTCTCCTCGAAGCAGATAGGGCAGTAATTTGGGTTGAAGAGGTCAGAGTCGGCGTCATCCAGATCATTCTTGAGCTGAGGAGGTTTTTCGTCAACGCCCTCCTTATTCACAATCACAAAGTAGTCCCCAACATTTTCCTCGCCATCCTCTTCGGCATCGTCAATGTCTCTAAAAGCACGGCTAACTATTCCTTCGACTTTCATCCTCGTTTCAGCGGGGTGAACCTTCGAGGTCTTCTTCTTTTTGCTTGCAGTTGATGACGCTCTAGGCCAGTTAGCCAATATCCTTTCTCCACAATGTGCACAGAATTTCCCTGGTACTACGGCAGCCGAGCCACATTTACCGCACGGGCTGAGTTCAGCTCGACCGGAAGTGCGGTTTTGTGTTACAACCCTGCCCCTAGGCCCAACACAAGCTGTGGGCTTGATCACCCCGATCCAGGAGAACCAGTGTGTCGCCTTGTTCAGGTCTAGTGTCGTCATCATGTCATCGTAAAAATATTCAAGAAAAGACGACGAGGGGTCAATTTGGCGAAACTGAAGCTTGTAGATATCGAAGAGCTTCTCTGATGCCGCTCTGTACCCCAAATAATTCACCCTGCTCTCTGCATTCAGATTCTCAAACATTTTCTTCACCATATAATCGGGTCGAAAAAAGTGAGCGAATTTATCCGCATAGAGCTTCAGTTTTGTCTTCCTTTTTTTAGCGTTCGCAAGCATTGTGTTGGCATTCTGGCCACAAAACGATTTGCCGCTGTCAAAGCTTGAAAACTTCCTGTCCGTGATCATGCTGTCGGAGAGCCCACGGATCCCCTCGAAAGACTTGCCAAAATTCTGCGGATCGGCAAAAACCTTCCAACAGTCGTCGCTTAATCCCCTCCAGATATCCGCACAGCCTTTGAAAGCATCGTGGTCATTTAGCATCGGAACAATCGGAATTTCCATCTCAAACCACCCGTTAATTATCGCGATAAAACCGTTCAAACCGTGCACGTTGACGTGGTCACGGTGGTGATGGTTCGAGGTAACGTGGAAATAATATCGAGCAGGCTCAAGAAACGCGGATGTGTAGGCGGACATCTTGAAATCATCCAACCAGTGCTCCACACAGGTTAAGATGAAGTCCTTGGGGTCACCGCCGTTGTTGCCAGAGTCGAGTATCTTCTCCGGTAAGGAGCCAGGCTGTGGGATCAAATCGTCGTATTTAGTCTTTGTTTCATCTTCTCTTCCAGCAAAGGACTCAAATGCGTTTACTGCATCTTCAACGAGCAGGTTAAAAGCTTGTCTCTGTGCACTTTGACAGCGATGCACTCGGTCAGAGAGGTTCTCTATGAGACTAAAAATCGAATCAGGGGGACTATACTTGAGAAGGAAGAGGTAACAAAGGCCCACCCTTTGGTCGTTCTTAGAATGGTGTGCGTCACCGATCTCATATTGTCTTTGCAGGGTTCTTATTGTATTCGGATTTTTCGATTTCTTTGCAACTAGGTTTATAATCAAATTTACTTCCTTTGACGAATTTACGACATTTCTCAGCCTCGTATTACGACTAAGGATGTGTTCTAAGGCGTTCAGATAGCGAAATAACCTTTTGAATGGGTCAGTTGGACACATTCTAAAAAGTGAAAGGAAAACGCAAGATACAAATGAGAACCCCATAAATCCCGCGCGTACCTGGTGTTTTTGATAAAATAATCTGTCAGCACGAGATCATCTACCATTTCAGAGGAGCGAGGAGAACAAAAAAACGTTTTTAATCAGTGAAAAGTGTTTTCACAAATTTTGGACCCAACCAGTCCCGGGTTCTCGAGTTCGGCTTCGATCGCATTGTAATTAAAATTTTGCCTAGAAAACTGCCTATTTCTCTCGAAAGTTTTGACTTTAGGACCGAAGGCTAGCTTCGAGGCTTTGCGGGTTTGGGTCTCCAATTTGACTCCTAACTAATGCTTCTCCTTCTCCTTCTCCTTCTCCTTCTCCTTCTCTTCACCTCTCCATCTTCCAGCTTCTCCTCTAGTACCCCCCCCAATGTTGTTCTCATTGTTGTCGACGATCTGGGGCACACAGACGTTTCTTTTCGAGACCCTAACTCTGACATCCGCACCCCGAAGATCGACAGTTTGCGCTCCAACGGGGTCCTTCTTAACAACTATTACGTCCATTCTGTTTGCTCTCCCTCGAGATCGACATTCTTAACTGGTCGCTACGCGCATCACCATGGGATTGTCGACTGGATACCAGAACAATCGGCTTACGGCTTACCGGAGGATGAGGTAACCGTTGCGGAGAAATTTATGGAGAGTGGGTATGACACCAGAATGACAGGGAAATGGCACGTTGGGTTCTACAAGTGGTCCCTCACACCAACCTTCCGGGGCTTTTCGGAGTTTTACGGCTTTTACTCGGGAGGTGAAGATTACTTTACTCACAAAAACGGCGATGGTTACGACTTTAGGCATGACGTAGGCTACAATTGTGGAGTTAACTGTAGCAAGGTTGGCTGGGAAGATAATGGGATTTATAGCACCGAGGTTTTTGGAAGGGAAGGGGTGAGAATGATTGAGGAAAATGCGAACAGTACTCAGCCACTGTTTTTGATGGTGACTTTCCAGGGTGTCCACAGTCCCAGTCAAGTTCCCCAGAAATATGTTGAGCCCTTTAACGACACAATACAGGATAATACGAGGAAAACCTTTGCTGGGATGATATCTGCAGTGGATTCGGCCGTTGGAAACATCACTGATGCGCTAAAAAGAAGCGGAATGTACGAAAACACAGTAATTGTCTTCACCTCTGATAACGGGGGTCCGATTCAAGGGGGAGACGCGACGGGCACTCGAAATTGGCCCTTAAGGGGCGGTAAGCACTCTATCTGGGAGGGAGGTGTAAAGGTGAGAGATGATCCATATGCTTTGGTGTCTATCGGAATCAGTTGTCTCACGACTGGTTTCACGTGTGCAATGATATCAGAAGAAGTTTGTTGTGTCCGCCGTTGTGGCTCGTATGTTGTACATCATTTTCTAAACCAAAATCCGTTCTTAATGTATGCCTGGCACAGGCTACATCTTTCGTTAGCTACGATGGCTTCGATGTTAGATTGAAGGGGGGAAGTTATGATGGATTGATGCATGGGGCAGACTGGTTACCAACCTTTTCACAGATCGCAGGATTCGACCTCAATGGAACAAAACCTCTTGATGGTATAGGACACTGGAAAGAGATAAACAGTGGGGGAGGGGGAGGAAACGACGAAGAACGCCTCGTAGTTTTGGGCAATGCGACAGATTTGTGTTCCTGGCCCGATGTCAATGACCCTCGCCGTGGGAGATATCTCCGTGAAGGATCCCCACAGGCTGTGAAGTACGAAGGAAATTACTACGATTCGGACGATCAGCCCTTGTGCGGTTTCGCCATTCGAAAAGGCGCGTTCAAGCTGATTAAAGACTATGGGGGAGCACCAACACTGGCTTGTAATATTAGTGATGCGGGCGAAAAGGTGGACTGCCGAGATGGCGACCCCAGTCCTGTTTGTTATAACGGCTACTGTCTCTTCGACGTGATAAATGACCAGGAGGAGATGAACGAGAGCTCGCAGAACAACACTGATGTCTTGGAGGATATGAAATCCGAGTTGGAGGGAGTACTGGAGAGCTATCACCAGTATGAATTAGATCCAGATTGTCCCGACTTCAAATTTGGAAGCGACGAGCACGTTGGAAATACATATGAGCCATGGTGCTAAATACCTTTATAGGTATTAGTTTTTTATATTAGGGTATATTAGGTGTTAATGAGATATTAGGTGGTAGAAAGAAGAGCAAAGGATTTGCCAGAATGAATATTACAACAAGTCCCTTCTGGGTCAGATATAATATCTCTTTTTGCAAATTTTATCTGTTGGCTGCTCAAGACAAAGGTGAATGCTCCGTTAATCAACTCTCTCTGGTTATTACGGCCATTTGCGTTGATTGATGCCTCCCGAATTGCACATCCTACCACCACCGGACTTTTTTCAAACAATTGTGCAAAACCCGAAGTTGGTCGTCGTTATGTTTGTATTAGGTGTGTTCATGCTGATTTTCTTTCACATGGATCAAAACCTGGCGGAAAAAATATCGGAGAGCCAGAAAAGATTTGAGCTCGACATGAAGATGGTGAGAGAGATAGAAGAAAACGATATGTACATCAAAAAGCTCAAGATTATACAGCCTCCTTCAAAAAGAGGAGGTTACTTGAACAAACTCAGACCCAAGCAGGAAAAGACTGGGTATGAATGACACACAGATGCCTGGCCTTCCCGCTATCGCCGTACAATGTGGAAAGAACTTCAGGATTCTGAAAACCGAAAGTACCCTTAATACCCCTCAACCTGCATTGACGACAAGGGCGACGACATTGAAGTGGCGGCGCACACCACGAGAAGCGACCCAGAGCTGCCCGAGCACGGGAGCTTAACGTAAAAGCTAAGAAGATGGGGAAAAACGGTTTCAAAACACACAGTTTTTTTTACATTTCATGTAAAAAAAAAGCCTTACTCAGTCCACAAAGAAGCTCACCAGTCGCCACTCAAAAAGTTTTCTAGCAGTTGCAAAGCCTGCTTAGGCCTGTAGGTAGGTACCTCATGTCCTGCTCCATGAACAGTGGCGAAAGTGAGCTTGGTTTCGGGGGCGAATTTGGTGTAGTAGCCGCTCGTCTGCTTGCCATTTCCATCCCCTAGATCAGTTTGCCAATCGTTCCAGTACTCTCCGACCTGAACATCGTAGCCTAAAGTCCAGATCCAGCTGTTTGTCCCAGTCAAAGCACAAACGCTATCGTCATCGCCGCTGTAGACAAGGATATTTAGGCCGAACCCACCGTCAATCAAGTAATTGTAAAGAGGAGCTGTGTCTCGCTCCATGTCCTTCTCTTCGTAATCAACAATGTCACTGCAGCTACCCCACTCAACATCGTCCTTGGCGTGGATCATGGACTTAACATCGTCCCTGTTCAGATAATCCAACAAGTAGTTCTCCACACAGGGGTTGTAGTCGTCGTAAGCTGGTAGGCCAAGCTTACCTTCCTCTCCCTTCCAGCTCCTTGAGAAATCCAACATGCGCTTCTGCTGCGCACCAACCTTAGCATCTGGTGAGCCGTCGGGACAAACGGGATAATCAAGAGCGTAGGGGTTGATACCGTCTCCCATTTTCTTCATCATGATATTCTCATATTTCGTGCAATTTTCAAGGTTCCTGAGGTGCTGCTCCTGGCTATCCGTGCACTCGGCTTCCCACTTCATAGCGACCGGAGCAGGGACAAGTCCGTGAAAGTAATAGGCCCTAAACTGGGCCCGGTTGTTCGTGAAGGCGTTGGTGTAAGGATTTCCGACCGCGAATCCTTTGAAGTTGATACTCTTATCATCATTGTTATCCACAATTTGCTTGGCAAGCTGGGGCATGTAGTGTCCACCATAACTCTCGCTCGAGATGTAGAAATCATTTTTCTTCCTCTCCGGAAATCGCTCAAGGAAGGATTTAATGAGCTCGTAATTGTCGACAGCAGCCTGATCATCACCGGTTTTGTAGTCACTCTTGTCTCCACTGTAGCTGAACCCCACTCCAGCCGGCTGTTCCACAAAGAGAACGTTAGCGATCTTGTTCCAGCTGAACTCATTGTCGTTGATGTTACCATCTGCATCGGGGACGAAGGGCCCATTCTCTGTGAATAAGCCAAGAAGACCGGAGCATCCTGGTCCCCCATTGGTCCACAGCACAACCGGATCAGTGGAGGGGTTAGATTCACTCTCAAAATACCAGTAGAAGATTTTCTTTCCATCCTCTTTATTATCAACAGGAAGATACCCACTGAAATGATTAAAGGAGGGGGTATTCTTCTGTCCTGGGAGCGCATCCGTTATTTGGTCAGAATTCGCTTCTGCGGTGTAAAGTTGTTGAGCAGTCGTGGCCGCAGGGGCCAGCGCAAGCGCAAAGGACACGACAGCACCAAGAAATTTCATTATACTTGATGAATTATGGACAATTGAAGGTTTTTCTGCCAACAACTTATTCCTCCAACCAAAATTCCTCATTTCTCATTTTCTCATTCGAACTCATTCTCTCATTTCTCATTCTCACTTGCCTCACCCCTTTTTTTGTCCAATTTGATTTCCTCTTCTTTTAAGTCGCGCAAGCTAAAATCATGTCGTACTTCACCCCAAAATTGGGAAATCCGAAATCCGAATCTTTAAACACTTGAAAAATGTAAAATGCTTTAAAGAATAAATCGAGGCATTTTGGCAAACTCTTGGTATACAGCTTACTCCCCGCATTCCATGCAGTTTGCTTTTGCTGGCATGCTGCTTTGCAGTTACCTTGTAATTACTTAGTGGTTTTGTGTTACAGTTATTTGCTAGTTGTTGTCTACTTTTTGGTTTGCCAAAAATGTTGCTAATTCGGCAGGGTTGTTCTCAACCAACATCTTTAAAGGCCCAAACAACTTGTCCGACGTTCTCAAATCGTCTAAAGTAAACTCCTCCCACCCCTCGCATTTATTCGGTTCCAAATTATTTACCTCTGCTCCATCATCAATGACTCCCGCCATGAAAAGTGTCACATAGTGCTTATTTTCACCCAACATTGGATCGTTGGTCACATGAAGTAGCTTTAAGCCGGTGATTTGAGATACACCAGTCTCCTCCAGTACCTCCCGGCGAGCGCATGATTCCCAGGACTCCCCGAATTCGAGGTGTCCACCAGGGAGGGCAAGGGTGCCAGCTCCGTGCGACCCTGAGCGGATCCCAGCAATTACCTTACACGAGGACAGTCGTTTTAAAAGGACACCCACACCGACGCGGACATTCGGTGGTGGATTTATCCCTGTCACCATCGCCGTCGTCGCCGTCGTCGCCGTCGTCGCCGTCGTCGTCGTATTCACAGAATTTCGGGGGACAGAGAGAGGCAAGGTAAAACCACGAGGAAGTTTGAAGCAATCATCGTCGTTTTGTCCTCCTCCTTTGGCAGCGGAACACTGAACATTGTTCTCCAAGCCCGAGAGCAGTGACACAACACCGGCTGGAAGCGATTGGTTGCTCGCATCATTTATGATTGAAAATGACCTCTTCAGCTCCCCCTCGGTCTTCTTCTCCAGGCTTTCCAAATCAGTCTCAGGAGGCTCAGTCTCCGGAAGCTCCTTGGTGTCCTCGTCCTCATCAGACAACTGGCTGTGGCTCATCATCAAATCAGCCGATGTAGGATTGAAAGCGGAATTAGCAAAGGTTTTCTCGTTATTCACATGCTCGAGCAGAGCATTGTGAGCTCGGGCAAGGGTGAGCAGTTTAGAAGAATAGCTGTGGAGGAGTAACTTCAACGCTGGAACATCATTTGGCATTCCATTCAAATCCATACCATCCATATCATCATCGTTCGCTGGATTGGGCCGATGTTTCTTAGACGCCAGGGGATGCATTGACCTGCGTACGTTGGAGGTGTTCCGAAAAAATTGATTTGGAGTCCTGACTGGAGGTGTTCCGGAAAAAATTGAGAATCGAGAATCGAATGATGATCAGATTACGCAAGACGACACAGAAACGGCGAAAAAGTGGCGAGGCTCAGAGAGGCAGAGAGGACTTCTTCGCGTCTTGTTTCCAAAAAAGAGGGCGAAATAAAACTGTTAACTTGAGAATTTGAGAATTCCAATTTTTTTACTTTCAACTTGTCGGTGTCAACCGCGGAAGAGTGCTTATGCGAAATTTCAGGCGAACGAACGGATACTATGAAAAAACAAAGACCTTAAAGGAAGAAGGGAGAGGTTGCCTTCCACATCAGTAGTAATGCTCAGTGGAGAAATGAATTTGGAAATAAGAGAGAGCCATTAATTCAGATCAGACAAGAACTTCTTTTCTGTTTGTTTTTTTCCTAATAAATCTTACACACAATATGCGCACCTACGCAGAAAATGACTCGTTCCATACTCCATACACATACGCAGAAATGGACTCGTCCCATACACAATTCAAATTTGGCCTAGCCGGGAGTAGGTGAAGGAGACTGCGTAGTCTTAGGACTTCGCTTCTTCGACTTGAGTGATTTCTTCGTCTTTGCGGACTTCTTGCCCTTCGAGACACCTGGAGGAGTGTGGAGTAATGTGTTCGTGTTTCTGTGAGCAAAGTGGGAAGCATAGGCTGTTCTGCTCCTGCGCTAACCCAAGATCATCAGCACTTACCAGCTTTCTTTCCCGCCTTAGCTTTCTTCGAGCCCTTCTTTCCTGATTTTAGGTGCCTCTCAGCGTGTCCTAGGTGTCTCTCAAGGTTCTCTCCAGATTCAGGGTCCAGAGCATAAAGCTCATCTCCCTGCTCTTTGAAAGCCTTTAAATTTTCTGGTAATGCAGCAGCGCAGCCTATAAGGCCAACCATCCCGACTAGAATGAGATTGAATCGCATTGTGCTTTAAGATTGTGCTGTTAGTGACCCAACAGAAAAGTGACGATGAGGGGGAAAAAAGGGGGTTAATTACAGGCTCATAAGAGAGAGAAAATGCGTACAAGCGCTATACACAGGTACATACTGCAATCTAAGCGCGAAGAGAATAGAATAAAACGACGTCGTATTCTCCATATGGGTACAAAATGCCCCACCAAAGTTGATATGACCTGGTGATCGAAATGCTCACTGGTGTCCTACAGGGGTCATTGCGTCTCAATCGAGCAGTCTAGGGCAAAAAAAACCCGACAGAATCGCACCTATGCAAAAACTTACCTGAAAAATTAACTTGGGGAGAAGAGAGAGAGTTTGGATTTTCGACTCGACTCCGGTCGAAAAGTGAAAAAGTGAGAGGCTAGAAACAGTGTGTATTGAGTTCCTGAAATACATTACAAATAATAATTATGGCAGGGCTGTTGTTTTGTGACTTCTCCGCACCCGCAAGCGAGTTTGGCGGTCGTTAGGAGGAAAATCTTGGTAGGAATGAGGTGAATGTTTTGCAGCAAGCGAGCAAAGGCCTGCACATAGTGCGGAAGCCGATCGGAGATAGGCTTGCAAACACTCCCCTACTGATTGAACCATTATGGTGACTTCTGTCTGAATCCCCAAACTGCTAAAATGGCAGGGGGCTATTGAAGACAAAAGTACATTGGCTTTACGCCTGATATGAAGGGATAGTTTCTTCTGTCAATAAGTTCAAATGATTTAAATGCGCAGCACCCTAACTATCACGAAAACACAGATAAGCGCAAAACGGCCTGTTTTCTCTTTACTTTGTCTGGTTCTTTACTCCCTCAATCCTTGCCCTGATTGCCTCCTGGTCCCCAAGATATCTACCTTGGAGCGGTGCAATTGCGCCCTCCTGCTTGATCGGGCGCATGTCATCGTCAAGCTCATAAACCAGTGGGATCGCAGTGGGGATATTAAGACCGGTGATTTCGTCGCTGTTTGTGGTGTGAGGTCGGTTAGTTAAAAAGAGATGTTGAGATTGATTGATTTTTTTTTCTTAATTACTACCCACCTGCTGATACCATCAAGATGTTTGACAAGGGCCCGGAGGGAATTTCCATGCGCAGCAATCATGAGTGTCTTGCCGGCCTTGATTTCCGGAACAAGCTCAGAGTTCCACAATTTGAGGACACGGGCTTCAGTGAGCTTCAAGGATTCTGTCAGGGGGAGCTGGAGCGTGATGATCAATATCGTGTCGTGTCGTGTCGTGTCGTGTCGTGTCGTCAGTCACAGCGTGCATTCGAAATGGATTAGAAAATAGGATATCCAGGTTATCAAGTGACACGTAGAAAAGAAACCTACCTCATCCTTATCCACCCCCTCATACATTGGGTCATTCCTAGGGTTGAACTCACTTGCCAAGTCCTCTATTTCAGGAGGTGGTATGTCATAGCTTCTCCGCCAGACCAATACTTGGTCCTTACCATGTTTATCCACAGTCTCCTGCTTGTCTAAACCCTGAAGAGCGCCATAGTGTCTCTCATTAAGGCGCCAGCGCTTACGAGTTTCAACAGATTCTTTGGGGACAAGGGGGTGAGAAAAAACCCAAAAAGAGAAACCTCTTTACAAACCGACCCTATGCCCGGAATCAACTCAGACTCAAGCCACCGCCACCCTCGATTCTCCTCAAAAAACTTACCGTCAATTCCCATCTCAGATTTGCAGATGCTCAGGGTGTCTTGCGCACGCTTCAGGAAAGATGTATAGCAGATGTCAGGGGCGAATCCCTCAGCTACAATAAGTTTCCCACCTGCAGCTGCTTCTGCCTCGCCGTCGGGAGACAAAGGGACATTCGCCCAACCAGTAAAAATATTCTTCTTGTTCCAATCTGACTCTCCGTGGCGAATTAGAAGAAGTTTGTGGGCAGAGAGCAATGAGGTGGTAGGTGATTTGACAAGTGAGGAAGGTGCTGTGAAGGAAAAGGCACCACAACTGGCGACCAAAAGTATCGAGAGTAAAGATTTGAAAATCATGGCCGGATACGTTCACGAATGAAGGCGAATGAGGGAGAAAGAAATTTGGGGACGGTGGTGCTGCGGTATTCCAAACTATTTTTTTTCTAGCCCCAATCGTCAATTGAAAACCCCGAAAACCATCATAAAAAGTGTCTTTCCGATCATAAGATAACGATAAGAAAAAGAAAAAATAAAAGTACTGACAAACTGTTCTGTTTCTCTAACAGTGACTCGGTGTGACGCCAAAGAAGATTCCTCCCCAGCTCCTCTTTCCGTTCTTCGTGCTTATTTTCACCACTATTTCCGTTTCCTGCCTCTCCTTAAGTAATATGTCGACTGAGCTGGTACATCAGTCGCGATACAGACTGTTAAACTCTGTCAAGCCACAGCAAGGAAAAACACAGGTGAGAATTTTTTGTTTGCACAGCTGTTAATGGACAAATGCGATTGTTCTTTCTCTGAATGATGCCAACCAACAAAGCGACTAACAATTAATCTTAATTACCTACAGTGTATATTGTACTGGATGCTCCGCTCGCACCGAATCCAGAACAATCACAGCCTTCTTCTGACTCAACAACTATCGCGAAAACATTCCCTCCCAATCAAGATTCTCTTTCCGTTCCACCGGTCGTTTGACCAGATGAGTCTTCGTCAGTATCAATTTATGGTGGATGGCTTGAAAGAGGTGGAAAAGGGCGCCCGCGAGTTGGGTCTCGATTTCGACGTTGTTGATGGTGGGACTGATGTCGGAGTCACTGTGGGAGCTTACGCCAAGGACGTTGGAGCAAGGTGCGTGGTCACCGACGCTTTCCCTCTCCGAACTCCCAATAGCTGGAAAGAAGGAGCTAAGAAGATACTTGACGAGAACAATGTCGAGTTCTTTGAATGCGACAGTGAAAATGTCGTGCCTGTTTGGGTGGCTAGTGATAAGCAGGAGGTGAGTGTTTCGCTCATGTGTCGCTAATCCTCATCTTAACCATTCGCTAACGTCCAACTTCACTCGATAGGTCGGTGCTCGCACAATCAGAAAGAAGATCGATAACAACCTGCGCGAATTCCTTACCCCCTTCGCTCCCCTTGCTCCGGTTGGCGGCAAGGGAACTACCACCGACACCCCGGCAGTTGATTGGGATAGCATGCTGAAGCTCGTTGACGTTACCAAGGTTGATGTGAGTGTTGCCCCGGTGACGTGGCTCAAGGGGGGTGGCGTCGAGGGCAGGAGAGTTTTTGATAAATTCTGCGAAACGAAGTTGAAGACTTATGCTGATGTCCGAAACGACCCGAACGAAGACGTCCAGTCAGACCTTTCCCCTTACCTACGTTTCGGACAGATCAGCTTCCAGCAGATTGTTCTCGACGTCAAGGCTCTGAAGAAACACCACAATGGCACGGCGTCCTTTGTTGAAGAAGGCCTTGTCCGTCGTGAGCTCTCCGACAATTTCTGTCACTACAATCCAAAGTACGACAGCCTTGAAGGCGCGGCGGGCTGGGCAAGAGAGAGCCTAGAGCTCCACCAGGTCGACGAAAGGGAATACGTTTACAGTGAAACAATTTTGACGGAGGGAAAAACCCACGATGACCTTTGGAACGCGGCGCAGAAGCAGCTCACGACGACCGGAAAGATGCACGGTTTCCTGCGCATGTACTGGGCAAAGAAGATCCTCGAGTGGACTTCAACGCCGGCGGAGGCTTTGAGGATCGCTCAGAAACTAAACGATGTGTATTCGCTTGACGGCAACAGCTGCAACGGATACGTGGGAGTGGGTTGGAGCATCATGGGCGTGCATGATATGGGTTGGAAAGAGAGACCTGTCTTTGGCAAAATTCGGTTTATGAACTACAACGGTTGTAAGAGGAAGTTTGACGTGAAGGGGTTCGTTGCAAAGTGGCAAGACGGGGGCGGAGGCGTGAAGAGGGTTAAGGAGAGTGGTGTCGGTGGCAGTTCAGGGACAAAGAAGAAGGCGAAGAAGATGTGATTAATGACGTATGGATAAGGACAGCAGCCCATTGTTTTGAAGGAGGACAACATATGGAATCACAAATGCTCATTTAAAGACACGGATGTGTTCTTTGCTCACATTTACTTCTACTGCCGAGCCGGCACTTTTTTCAGTCTACTACTAGGCCGCGATTTTGCTACTCTATCATGAAAGGTAATCTCGTCAATCACTCGTAAATTTCGTTCTGCTCATTCTCGCTCAGCCCCGACTTTCTTCCCACAAGGTCACTGACGAATAAAGCCATCCAACCTTCGACCGCCATGTCCGTAAGCCCGGGCAACCTGTAGTGGACATCGGGAGGTTTCGGCATGCACGCCTGGGGGCGGGCTTTCGTCATTTCAAAGTTATGATAGTCTCGCTGGACGTCAGACCAGGTAGGAACGCCGTTGCGTTGCTGCGCCTCGCGGAGAAGACGCAGTACTAGTGCCTCGTAAATATTCAAGACGCTCACCACCGACAGGTTGGGGTAGTCGGAGAGATTCACCCCAACACCGGCCCCTTCGTAGGGCGTAATGCGAGGAAAATAGTACTCTCGGAGCTCGTGTACCGAGTGAAGGGCAAAAATCACGTCCGTCGATCGTAGGTCGAAGCCTGCTCCAAACGATGCCTTCCGATTACAGCCAAAATGTTGCCCCCGCTGTACAGTGGAGGCGAGGTTGAAGGTATACTTGTAACAGATGTTCACATCGTCTTCGGAATCGGGAGAGTTGGGACCAAAATGAACGTAAGCGGCATCCGAATTACAGCTGTGGACGTTTTGTGAGGGAAGAGAGGTCTGAGGGTGTATCTCAGGTGGGTACCAATCTGCAATGTGATCTCGCGAATAACCTGTACACTTGCCGTTTTCAGCCAAAACTTCCTCCAAGGGAACAAACTGGGTTTCCGAGCTCTTTTGACGCTCAGCTAACACCCATCCCCCCCCATTGTGCGCAAACGAGAGGGAATCTTCGTTCAAACAAACGTACGACATAAAGGGTTGGCCCATGAAACTCAGACCCATAAAGAAAATGTTCACGGGCCGGTTGCTGTCGCCGACATCGCTGCGGGCATCGCGAAAAGCTTTCGCAATACCGCGAGGGGAAACATCAGGTGCAACACAAGTTCCCTCAAAAGCTGGAATATAAACCATGCGATAATGGTGTACACCTGGAGTTATTTCTGCCTCCTCCGCTTGACATGTGGGAGCCGTGTGATATCGGGAACGGAGCAAGCCACAAGAATCATCATACCTTGGAAGGGCCGAAGCGGAATAGATCACCATCATACGCGTCTTCAGCTCGGACATGCTTATTTTGCAGGGGGGTGCGTTGTTGGAGAGGGCAAATGCTTGTGAGCAGCTGTAGATGGAGAATTCATCAGAGTGTTTGGCATGACAGTCATTTTGTTTAGTATTTGCAGGAGTGGTGCTGCTTTCTTCATCTATTTGGGAAGGTGGAAGGCCGGGTTGAGCTGCTTCAACCTCATCGGTCGCATCCTGTTCACCAATTCCATTCTGCTGCTCCTCCTCAATTGCCTTCTGCTGCCCAGCCAAATATTCCACAGCCGCGTCTACAGCATCTTGCTTGGAGGCTTTATCCAGACCGTATTTCCCCTTTATTGACTCTTCTAAAGACAAACCACTAGAAGTGGTGTCAGCGGCAGAGGTACCAGAGGAGGGGGGCAGAAATGTCGAGTCCTTGTACATCAAGATGATGCAAGAAAAAATTAGAAGGGAAATCACTATGATGCCAACACTGCGACGACGAGAGCAGACGGTGGCATTGGTGACCTGATCTCGACCAGACGCAGATGAAGTCGTGATCAAACCATTTCGCTCATTCTCTGTCAAGGGTTCCATCTCAAATTCGCCTTTCATGGAGTTAAGTTGAGTTGAGGGTTTTGGGGGGGATGGATGGTAAAAAAGAGGGTCAGAAACAAAAATCAAACTAATATTGCCACGGAGGAAGTACTAGGAGGGTGGCAGGGACGAGGGTCGATAAGAAACACAGATAATTTTTCTCCTAGTAACAGAAAAATTATCAAAAAAATTGAGATCATCGAAAAAGAAAAAAGGGCCAGGGAGGTAACTGGTAAACATACCTCTCTTTCATTTACTATTTGTGCTCAAATTATTTGTTATGGGATTGACAGAGTTTATCTCAAGATGCTCGACAGAGCT
>Ga0115556_1001430_pt1 | contig 16406 bp, 18 predicted proteins | sample COGITO_mtgs_1104_5_FD_87282 | JGI IMG/M metagenome (GOLD analysis project Ga0115556, IMG submission 87282) | Pelagic marine microbial communities from North Sea - COGITO_mtgs_110414 | ecosystem: Environmental > Aquatic > Marine > Epipelagic | place: Germany:Helgoland, sampling site Kabeltonne... | reverse complement strand
GCCGGTACGACGTCGTAGTGCGCCGTCTCAACGACGTCCGTCGTCGTTTCGCGTATCGCGTTCGCGGTGGTGTCCGTGGACGTCGTCAGAGGAGGAGGAGTTGTACCACCACCACCACCACCGCCGCTCTCCAAACCCAACTCCCACAACCTATAAAACCACCTCACCTCCATAAAGCACGCCATCGTCCACTCCCCTCGTCCGCAATCCTCCTCCTCCTTCCCCTCCTCCGCAACAACCACGAACTTCCCCTCGGTCCAAACGCTCACGATCTCGCCGGGGGCGTACCGGGGGGAGGAGACGGTTAGAGGGGGGAGGGGAGACGAGCGGACGTGGGGTACACTACCACCACCACCGCCACCACCGCCGACACCACCACCGCCGACGCAATAATCACCCAAATCAAACATCCGAAGCATAACCACATCCCCGATCTTATACTCCAAACCCGACCCCGTCGTCGCACCACCACCTCCACCGACGACACCAACAAGCTCGCCTTTAGGAACGACGGAGTGGTAGAACCTACCGCTGTTCGTCGGTCCTACGATCCTCCTTTCTACCACACCACCTCCCCCTCCTCCTCCTCCTCCGCGACCACCGACGTCGACACCACCACCACCGGAGTTGTTGTCGTTGTCGTCGTCGTCGGACACGGGGTTGTTGTAGGATGGACGGGCGTAGTATATAACATCTGACGGTGGCACGGGTGGGGGAGGTACGTGAACGTTCTGACGGTACGTCGCACCGCCGCCTTCGCCTTCGACACCGACGACGGCACCGATGGTACTCGCGTTGTTGTTGCGTACGACGGTGGCGGTGGTTGGGTCTAGGGTGTCGGGGGGGACGGGGGATACGGAGCGGGAACGGGGGCGCTTTTTGCCCATTTTTTTTTTTAGCGGAACGGGGAAGGGATGATCAGGGGGAGAGAGGTTGGTGCTGGGCTGTGTAAAATACTAGCGGAACGTTTTTTACGGGGGGGAGATAGGGGGATTTTTTTTTCGAAATGGTAGGGACGGATTGGGAGGATGGAAGGATACGTGAGGAGGGTTTGAGTGTGAATATGGTTAAATAAGGAGCTTGAAAATTACATTACACATTCCCCCTCATTCTGGATTTCCTATATATCTTTTATTGAGAAAGGCGTACGCGAATGTTCCAAATGACCCCCCTCATCCCCCCCCTCCCCCCCCTCTCCCCCCTCCTCCGCTCCTCCGTCTCCTCCGGTCTCACCACCGTCCTCGGCGACTCCGCGTCCCAGCTGGTCACCGCGGGATCCATAAACCCAAACCGGACGCTCCTGTGGGCCGCCCTGGGATTTGGGTACTTCGGCCCGCTGCTGGTGAGTTTTTTTCTTCTTTTGTTCGAACACCAAACACCATGCATTGAAGCGGAGGGAAGAACAAATACAGGAAATACAGGAGGTACAGGAATAACAGCTAGCAACCCCAACCGGAACCTACCCAGTAACCCTAACCCTAACCTTAACGGAACCTACCCTAACCGAACCGATCACAATCGAACCCCTAGCACTTTTGGTACGGCTTGATTGGGGGCACGTCGACATTTTCCGACTTCTCCCCCTTGGCGAAAGCCTTGTCCTTGGTGCTGGTGAACCAGACGATCGGCGCCTTGGTGATCAACGCGGGATTCGTGCTCGTCTTTAGCCGTCTCTCCGGGCTGCTCCTCCCCCCGTCAAACAGGGTCGTCCAACCCTTCAGGACCCGTCTCTGGACCACGCTCGTTACCTCTTGGACAGTATGGCCAGTGGCATCGTTTGTTAATTTTTACTTTGTGCCAGTGGATTACAGGGTTCTGTATACCTCTTGTATCGCCGCGGTTTATAATTTCCTCCTTTCATACAGGATGAACAAGAGGAATGACGACGACAAGGTTAATTAATTCAATTAAATTGGCGTCAGTCCTTTTTACCAAAAAATTATCCAAAAAACCCCTATCAATATGCCATGTAGTCAAGCTCGCTTGGCGTGGAAGCAGTCAACTCCGTTATAGCACGGCGCTGCCCCTCCCGTCTCCCCTACGTTGCACGATTCGTTAGGGTTGGATCCGTCCTTCAGGCTGTAGAGCTGGGGCGTGAACTTCTGCGCGGGGACGTCGTTCTGGCCGTTGTCGAGGAGCACGGATTTCCACCAGTCGTCCGTGGCCTGCTGCATGGTCTTCGAGACGCCGTCGGGACCGGTGAGCTTTACTTGGGTGTAGTAGTTGCTGTCCTGAGCGGCACAGTGCGTGTGGCACTCGTAAATGAACGCTCCGTTCCCATTCTTATTAAAGGCCTTACTATTACTCATGTGTCTCATGAAGCTCCCCTGATACTCGGTGATTGCATAAATCTGATCCTCATCACACTTGGACAAATCTCCACTACAATCCCCCCACCCCTCGACGGATCCGCAGTTCCCGTTGGGAACCTGGTCGGCCGGCACGCTGGTGTCGACGGCAGTCGACGTCATAATGCAGCCGCTCTGCCAGCTGTCGATGCTGGCATCGAAGGGGAAGATGGGATTCTCCACGTGCTCGTAAGCGTTTGCTGCCATGTTGCACCTCCACTCCTCGCCGGGTGCCGACGCCTCCACGCAACCTCCGTGCACCCCGGACGTGGCGTTACTAAGGTCGAAGATATTCTTGATCTCGTCGCCGTAGATGTGCTCCTTCACAACGTTCTCGCGGTCCAGGAAGAAACCGCTGATCGGACTGCTGCCGTACTTCTCGAGGTTGGGGGCGTTTCCCCGGACGAAATCACCCACGAAGTCAGTGTGGAGGAAGGTGCTCAGACCGCCCGCGCTGCAACCAGTGAGGTGGAACTCTGTTGCATCTGCCAGTCCGTGGTTTGCCAGGAGGTCCTCTAGCGCCGCGCCAAGGATGTAGTGTCCACGGTGGTGTTGGTTCTCGTTCTCGACGGGTATGACACCTTCCAAGGCGCCGCTGAAGGAATTTCCGTCGCAGTATTTCATGTAGACGAGGTTGAAATCACAGAAAGTAGGGTTCACATCGCAGTCGGAGGAGACCACCCCACCGGGGCCCAACGAGCGCTGCATTGATGGCGGGTAGTCTTTAGAGGAACCAAGGGGGGTGTGCGCTCTGCGTTCAAAACAATGTTAGAAGGTTAGAAGTCAAGGAATGTTCTTTCTGCATGAATATGAATGATAGAAAAAACACGCAACCCAACTCCAACACAAACCCAGCGCATGCGCACCTGTTAAAACAATCCTTGTCGTTGTAGCACCAACCACCTCCCTCGAAATATAATTGCCACTTCGAACCACCGTTGTTATGGATGTAATAAGCACCAGGAGTTCCGTCTAGGCACAGTGGATCAGGGTAATTATCTGTCCCCTCCAACTTTACTAAGGGCATTTCATCATCCGCTGAGGACAAAAAAAGGGAAGAGAAGAGGCACAATGCGGAAAATTTCATGGTAAATTTCTATCTGTGTAAAATTGAATGAGCCAATCACCATCAGATCAGATCTCATATCAGACCCAAAACCCAAAAATCCATTCTGTTTTTTTTCCGCATCACTCCACTTCAACTCCCCTTCCTTTTCTTCGCAGGTGGTGACTAAAACGACAATGCGTCTTTAACAAAACGCTGCGCCGTCTAGGAGAAGCTCTTTTCAAGAAGAGAACACATTTTCCCTTCAAATATTTTTCTTTTTACCTCAAACCTTAATTTTGTTTGGATCCCATCAAGTCCTCCTTTGCAGCCACAAAGTAAACTAATCCAGAAGTTACAGTCAGGAAGGCACTTCCATAGAGGATTGTCATGAAAAACATGAAAAAGTAATTGACGTACTGCAGTCGTAGGTTATTAATGTGTTAGCTAAAAGGTTTGGGAGTGTGGTTGTTATCCCATCGCTGCGCAGGTCCCAGGTTCGCGCGAGGCAGGGGCGAAAAAAAAAAGGACGGGAAAGGATGAAAACACTCACCTCGACTTTCAGTCCCCACATGCCTGTCATGGGATACGGTACGAGCAGCAGCCCAATAATGGCAGTCATTTGCGCAGCTGTCTTGACTTTCCCCTGCATGCCAACCTTGACCTTGCCCCTCTTCCCCATTCCGCTCATCCACTCTCTGAGGGCACTGACGGCAATCTCACGTGCAAGAATCACAGCCGCAGGGACTGCACACTTTGCTCCGTAGCGCCCCACGAGGAGAATCAAAGCGGTCGAAACCATCAACTTATCTGCGACGGGGTCAAGGAAGGCACCGAAGGAGGAGGTGACTTGCCAACGGCGAGCCAAGAATCCGTCAAGCCAGTCGGTGGCACTCGCGATGGAAAACAAAAGGCAGCAAGCGAGATTACTGCGCTCAATGTAAAACATAACACAGAGAACAGGGATCGCGAAACAACGGATAAAAGTGAGTAGATCCGGAAAGCCGGCCCAATTGTAATTTGGGAATAGCCTTCGCAGTGATTTCGAGGAGGGGTTTCCAGACCCAAAAGAGGAAGGGCGGTTCGAAGTGTTATCAACAGCAGCGCCACCTCGGGGCACTTTCTTCGCTCTCCCCGCGGGAGATTTTGATCTAGAAGGCGCGGGAGATTTTGACCTCCCACGACTGGGGGTGGAGCGTGTTGAGACCATCGCTAGGGCAAACTGTTTGTGGCGTTTTTGATGGGGGACGGGAGGATTTCTGTTATTGCTATGGGCCAATTTTTCCACCGAAATCGCGAACGAGGTGGAGGGTACAAGGAAGAGAAGGAGAAATAGCGCGAGGGAGGTTAGTGCTACCATGAAATTATGAAATTATTTACTCTGTCGTCCGGTCGAGGCGAAGAATGCAACATCCACTGTATTTGCCAAAAATAAGAATGACGAAAATTTTACTACTCTACCTGACCACTACGACTTTATTATTTTCGAAGTCGAGGGCTTTTAATCCTCAAAAATTCTCACAACCTCAAAAATTCTCACAGCTCAAGTCGTCACTTGCTCCTCAGAATATCAATATTCTTGCGTCTTCAAGGCTGTCAGCAATGTCCATCGCACAAAAGCTACCGCTTCTTCGCGGAGGGGCCGTTCACCACCCACTTGTTGATTCTATTGGAGCAGCAAAACTCCGAATTGATGGAATTCACGCTTATGTTTTCATTTCAATCCTAATATTGAACGCCTCTCTGAGGCTTTTCACTTCCACTCCGATCGATTTGCGCCCAGAGAAAGAGAATTCTAAGCTGGCGAGTTTCGCATTTGTATTGACCATTGGCTTCACTTTTTTTGGCTCGATTTACAGCTCGACTGTCTTTTCGTTGATTGAGCTCTACACACGCACCGCTCTCGGTTTTGGTTTCGATGATGGCACAAAGTTTAACGCCTTCCTCACTGCGACGCAAAACTACCGATTGATTGGTTTTTGGTGTTTCGTTTCAAGCCTCGTGTCGCTCCTGCTGTCCTTTCCGCTGTCTTTCTACATCAGGACACATGTGGATAAGAAGCAGAAGAAACCGATTTTCGCTTCTTGGATGACCCTTTCGGGGATCATAATACTAGCCTGGGTAAGGCTGCTTATGAAAGCGCGTAGTATTTTCCTGAATTGATGCTCTGAGGAGATGCGGCGGCGGCTATGGAAGTGGAAGCAGAGACATAACATTTAACTTTGAATCAGGACGACCACCGGTTTAATGAACAACATTTCACCAGGGAAAAAGTCCCCTTTCTTCTTTTTTTAAATTAGCGTTTTTTGTTGCGTCGTTTCCGCCTTGCAGCTCGGATGCTCTCCATAGTCGTTCCACCATCATCATCGTTGGTGTCAGTTTGCTTGCTATCGAGACCATCGAGGTCGTAGCGCCGCTTCAATTTGTCAGGAGCTGTCAACCAATCAGGGTTGTCAAGCTTCACATTCACCGTCTTGTGAAAGAAATAGAAGTGTCCCGTCAAAATTCCCATTATATGAGGGATAGCAGCGGCAGGAGACTGCGCGTTCAATACGTCGCCGACCAAAAATGCAAAAGGAAGCATCCAGGAAGGAATGTTGAACACGATCCACTTCGTATTCTGGTGAGGATTTTCTCGGCTTACCACCCATAGCATTGCAGTGACGATAGAATTCGCGAAGAACGGTGAGGGGAGAATTGTAGCGCTAAGGATACCAAGCAACGCCGTCTGCACGAGCAAGAAAAGGCCGAACTGACTAGTTCCTTCTTTCTGTTCAAGCTGGCTTCCGTGCTGGAAAATATAGTAGAACTGAAAGCGAGCGAAAACAAAAGCTGTTTGTTAGAAGCGATTGTTGACTTAAGTTTTCCTTGTTGCGATTCCCGATTCTCGATTCTCGATTCTCGATTCTCGATTCACGACTCGTCCCCAGAGAAACTTTTAACTCACCTGCATGATCAAGTTGATTGACGGCCCACCAAGGAAGGTTGCAGAGGTGAGCACCCTCCAGATTTGCCCCCGAAAGATGGCCTGAAGGTCGAATGAGCCAAGCGTCTGGAACGCGTCCCCACCGATGACACTGAGCAATGTCATTACCACGCAAGTCGTCATGAACTTTCTTGTGAGGGGAAGGATCTTGCCATATCTCTTCATGGCGTCATCAAGAGCAGTCTTTGTCGCTGCAGTCGAGCCAATCGAGTGCTGGCCTGTTATAGTTTTTTTAGAGCGTGTTCTTGACACAGAATCCATCTTCTTCTTCTTCTTCTTCTTCTTGTTGTTGTTGTTCAGAGAGGATAAAGTCGCCGTTGGGGGCGCCTTGGCTCCACCACGTATAGATAGTAGTTTGGTGATGTCATTAGTGATGTCGTTCTTGGTGATTAATTTGACGGTTCGTGATGGATTCGAGAGGCCGCGCCACATGTTTGATGTTGATGACGGAGAGACGGAAGGTAAAATGCAAAGGAACACGAGAAGGGTCATGGTAAACAAAAGGGAGGGGAGGAGGGGGCCCATTGGACGGCGATGAGGTTTCTTCAAGAGACGCCTTGATTCGGCTGAAGTTGGTAGACCTCGGAGTACTTTATGAAGAGAGGGATACGAGAGAGTGGAAGAGAGTGGAAGAAATTATTCTTAAAACACAAGTTTTCTCTGCTGCTGTGGGGAAAAGGAATGTAAACAGAGTTTTGAGTTTCTTCTTTGTTTTATCAGTATAGGGTGTTATTTAGGAGTAGATCTGAGATTCGTCACATTTACCGCAGTTGAGCTCGTACTTAAAATTACGAAGAGTATATAAAACCCTCTGACCAGAGAAGGAAGCGGTGCAAGATTTACTCTTCAAGCGGCCATTACGAACGATACAACTTTTTACCACGATAAAAACCACGATGTCTCGGAAGAGTGAGGTAGGTTAAAGCGACTGTGAAACAATTGTGCCGTGTGATATTTTTTTCCAGCTTCAAGATTGGGTCCATAATTTTTGTGTCTGGTAGAGTTTCTGCTAACCTTGTACCGCCCCCACACACCCCCCAAGCAGCCATCACCTAACTTCGAGTCTTTGTCCAAGGAATCTCTTTCGTCGTCTCCGTCTCCGCAGTTTGAGACTGAGGAGGTTTTCAGGGATGTGGGACTATCTTTCAAGGCTGTTTCTTTGAATTCTGTGGGCAGTGTGTTACCACAGTCCATGCCACACAGCCACGCATTCGGCTCCTTCGATCCCAGTGCCGTCGTCTCACCAACTATCCAAAAGGGAAAGTTTTCTCTGCAACAGCACCAACAGCCTGTCTTCAAGCAGATTGCCAAGTCGTGGGGAGGTGACGAGGACTATGAGTGCTCACAGACTTGTCATCGAACATCTGAGACTGTATCTGTGGGCGGGGGATGGGGAGACTGCAAGGTTTGGGGTGTGGAGGGTGTTGAGTGTGGCCTGGTTGAAAAGGAGGTGAGCTGCGAGAGACTTGACCAATAAGAGCTGGAGTCGAACTTTTTTTTTGTGGCTAACACCTTTTGACAACTTTTCTCGTATCCTTCTTCTCCTCATAGGGCACTGAAATCTCCCACATACTCTCCTTCGTATCTCTTGACAAGACTCTCAATAGAGTGAAGACCGCCTTGACGAACTCTAAAGTGACATTCGACTTTCTGTCCCACAAGAGCAAGTTCAAATGCTGTACCCTTGGGCGAAACTGCAACTATACTGAGTTTGTCGTGCAGGTCTTCCTGAGACCCAAGAAATGGAGGACAGTGGATGTGGGTTATGTAGTCGAGGTACTGCGGCGAGAGGGTGGGAACTGGGGCGAGTTCAGGAAGCTTTTTCAGGCCGTAAGAGACGAGGTGAGCCACGTAGTAGTCTATGTCTCTGTCTGCGTCGGGGTCGCACAGTTGAATTCCTGTCACTGACCCGACCCACCTCACACTTCTAATCGTATCCCACCTCTCCTTAGTTCCCCGACGATGCGCACGCTTCGTTCGTCAGCGCTCCCTCTCCAACGTCAACCTCAGACTCCTCCGCAGACGACTACCCCCCGCTTGATGGCGATGGCGATGGCGATGGCAATGGCGATGGCAAAGAAGGAAAAAATGATCAGGGAGAGGGTGAGCCCTACCCTGAGCTGCTTGCTATGGCCTCTTCGCAGCTCCTCGACCAGCACTTGAATGCCTTCCAGGCTCTCGCTCGGATCGTCTCGCACTCCCCGAGTACCACCACCCTTAAGCGTTTGGCATCATCAGAACTCCTCCACAAAATTGGGAGACGTCTAGACAGCATCAAAATCGCATCCTTCAGACCCGGGGAAAGCGCCATGCTAAATTTGGGGTGTATGGTGGCGGGAAAAATGAGCGAAGAGCCGGCTTGCTGGGAGGGATTGGCGGACAGCGGAGTTTTGCTGAGCTTGATGAGGCTTGTCGGCAGCGAGGCGACTGTCACTTTCAGGGACCGGGAAGCCAGGAGGGAGGCTGCCCGCTCTGTTGCCAATGTGCTCCGAGAAGGGGTAGGGTTGAAATGCGTCGACTCGATCGATGTCAAAGCTTGGAGCAAGGAAGTTGCAGCTGGTGGAGATGCAATTGTTCAGCAGTATGCCCAGGAGGTCGCCGATCTTTTAGATTAGGTGTATCAACAATTTAAATGACGAGTGACAATGAACAAGACAAGGAACATGACGATGAGGACGTGTCGACGGAACGGGGGACGAAACTTTCCGATACTTTATGATACGAGATATCTACAGACGGTTTTTGCAAAAATATCTACCACCGTTTCTTGTTGTTTTTTTGTTGCTTCGATGTTGCATTCTTCCCTGCTTAATGTTACTACAGAAGGTCATCATCCGAATCAATATTGTAGGGCGAGCCATTCGCATCTGAATTAGCATAGTCTTCGCCACCCTCGAGAAGCTCATCCAGAGGTTTGAGGCGATTTCGTTCGATTTCGGCCTCCCTCTCAACCTCCTCAACTTTCAATAATCGCTTGCGCTCCTCCATTTCGGCCCGGTGCCGAGCAACCTCACGCTCCTTCTCCGCCGTAAACTCATCCGGCTCGCTAGATAAATCCTCAGGGTCCCAAAGATGCAGTGCTCGCCGCCATGCGGACATGTAGCCATTCCAACTGCGATTGCTCATCCCCTCAGTAATGTCAGGTGTTTGAGGATGTTTGGGGTCACCAGCTATCCTTTCCGACTTCTTCACTTCATCTACGTAACGACCGTACCCCGCGGTCATCTTTCCCTTATCGATTTGCTTGCCTCGTCGGACCATAAGCTTCGCATCTTCTGGCTTGTTCCCGTCAAGACGAGTTCGCGCAATCTTTGATATCTGGTTCTTTGGTTGTTTGGGTTTCGACGACCACGATTTATTCCGAAACGTCGGCCGCGGCTGATCAGGGGGGAGAGGAGCGCAATCGCCTGTCTTTATCACGTCGCTGGTTTTGTTAGGCGTAACAGTGGCAGAGCTCTTCTGCCGCTTGAATTTGTTCTGGGAATATGGCAAGGACACTGACGACAAGGAGGATGATCCGGGCATCGATGATAAAGGCCCCTGGTCGAGGTTCTTCATAGTAACGCTGCTGCTAATGCCTAAATCTTCCCTTGTATTGGTGTCAAATGGGTTGCTGCGCTTCATTGGAACAAAGAGGAGCGGGAGGAGGGAGGAGATGTTTCTAACCTACCGATTAAAAAAATGAAAGTGAAGAAGAAGAAACGTAGTGTAGTTATCGAGCGAGGAGGGCAAGGTGCAAATAAAAACGACAAAAAATGCTCACAGAAAGGTTTTCGCAGATCTCCCCCCCGAATATTATTGGGAAAAGAGAAGCCTCAAATCTTCGTAAATTAATAGATCCTATCGAAAAAGATGCGAGTAGGGTGGTGCTCAGCGGTGCTCATCTCACTCAAGCTTGCCTTGGTGTGCGCTCTGCAGCTCACAGGCGATACAAGCCTGCTCTCGCCATCTCTGCTGACAACGTCTTGTCAGCTATATAATAGCTTCTCTTCTCGCGAGGTGCTGCAACGGCCGTCGCGCTCTATTGAGAAAAAGTACTGCAGTGTAATATCTGCCATCGACGACGACACAAAGCCGATTGTGACAGTTTTTCTACGATCGTATGGCTGACCGTTTTGTCAGGAGTTTATGCTTGATCTGAAGGAATCGACACTCCTGACGAACGCAAATCTCTTGGCAATCAGTATTGGCACGTCGGCGAGCGCGCTGAAGGTAGTGGAGAAGTTGGGAATCCCTCCGCAAATAGTGTACGCGGACGAAGACAATGACCTTCACCAAGTCATCAATTTGAACAAAAGCTTTCGAACAACTTTCACGAGCGTGGCGACTCCGCGAGCGATATTGAAGCGGCTGACGACACCAGACGGAATGAAGAATTTACAGACCGTTCTTGGGAAATGGATTTCGGAGGATCTTGTGATTATTCCGCCAAAGCGTGACCAAGCTTTTAATCAGGGAGGATGCTTTGTATTCGACAGTTCTGGCATCTTGAGGCTCGCCCACTGTGATAGGGGAACGGGCGATCATGTTGATTTGGCTGGTGTAGAGAAGTGCGTCGAGGATCTGCTGCGTGGTTAGAGAGCCTGATGGATGGATTGAAATGATGGGGCACCCACCGCTGAGAAAGGTGACCTTGAAATAATTCATAACGGCACTTCATTCTCGCAAATTGGAATTGAAAATGAGTAGAACATGGAGCACCGGGATGGAACGTAATTACTTGCAAACGAGAAATGGAGAATTATTAGCAAAAGCACACGCCCATTTTGTCAATATTTAATACTACGGTGACAACCATCTTAGCTCGAGTTCTTTTTCATGAACTCAACAAATCGCTGAGCATACCAACTCGGGTGAACAGCGCTAATTTGCTTCCGATCATGCTTGAAGCCCTTAAAAAAATTCTCCGCCGTCTTCCTCATATTGTATTGCTGCAGGATGTCGATTATACCCATGAAATATAGCTCGTTCTCATCGGCCGATGCCGTCCTTCCACGAATACCCCCTTGATCCATCACAAATATGTTTACATCAGGAATGGCCGATAAACTGGGGCGGTGAGCAGGAAGGCCGCCGCTCAGAGGGCGCGGTGGAACAGAAGAAGTGCGGTGAAAAAAGCGATCATCCGGGCTGTTCTCATAATGAATACCGAGCAACAGGGAATAGTCCATTATGTTGTGAGAAGCTAGCCATTCGCTGTCTTCCTTAAGAACAGCAAGAAACTTTGGCTGATACTTGGGCCCCAATTTCATGACGACTCCGTCTTTTTCAAGGTCGTTGTCCTTCATCACTTTATTAGCTTCCCGCTCCGCTTGTGTGGCCTCGCGACCAATGGTGGATCCTTTGAGATCAAACATCCTGTGAATCCTGAGTGGCGTGTAGAACACTGAAGACATAACGACAAAGCGCATCTTCCTATCAATGTGTTTCATCTTTACTCGATGGCTTCCCAAAAAGCGAGTCATAAGGCTGCTTGGATTCGACTTGATGTGATCGTAGTATGAGGGAAGAATTTTACGAAGGAATTGTCCCTCAGCCTTTGTCTGAGTCTTGATCATATATTTTCCGTCGTGTGAGTAGAAGAAGAACTGTCCGCTCTTGCTGTTGGAGAGAAATTCTATATAATTAAAGTCTCCGCAAAGGCTCAGCATATAGTCACTCTCGTCAACGCCAAAGTGTTTCCGGATCGCCCGGAATGCCTTCGGTGCGTAGTCCTTAAACTTGAAGCTTGTCGGCAGACGGTGAGGAGGAGTTGGGTTTGGTAGATGATTGGATCCCGCCGGAGGAAAGGTGATTTTGGTCATTTGATCGAAATCTTCTTGTGCAAGAGGTTTTTCGACATTACTCTCAACCGTCTCTTGGCGCGAACGCCTTCCCAAGGTCACGCGAATGCCCAGCATCATCCCGTAGCTGAGGTGATACTGCTGGTGTGTTGCGGTGATTTCATTGCCTTCCGGGGTCTTGTCGCCTTTGTTCGACGAAGTGACAGACAGCCGGCGGTTCTTCGGTATTTCGGGCGTCAGTATGGCTTGAAGGGCTATGTCAGCATCAGAACCTTCCTCCGTGTGAAGATCACGGATTGAAAGCCCCGTTGGGGCAGGATCATTTTTGTGCAAAACTGCGTTCTCAGCCATGATCTCGATTGTTGTTCTACTCACGGCTTCTTGTTCGCATGTTTGATCGGAGACCTCGTTCCCCTCGGCGTTTACGATACTACTTTCCCTGTCAGATTCAGTATCATCGCCTGGATGTGGGAGCGAAAGGGATTGTTCGGGGCGAGTAGCCTGAGGAACTGGGTCAGTTGCCATTTTTTCGCAATTTGGTTTTGAGTTTCAAGTGGGACAGATAGCGAAGGAAGAAAAGAGGTCGGGATACGCGGTGGCGAAGATTTATATTTAGCCTGGTCAAGTTAAGATCAATCCGGGGGGGGGGTTGCTGTAGTCCCCTAACTAACTGGCTGCAGCAGTTCAAGAAGACAGGGACACAAGAAAGCTTGCGAGAAAAGTTGTTAATTCAGGAGGGCGTTTTAGCTGGTCTGAGAGAGGAAAAAGTCACCAACGAATTTCACGTCCTTGCCTGGGGTGATGTGATCTAAATTTTCCCAACCCAGCCTGATTCAGATGATCCGACTGGGGTCTCTCGGGTGACCAAATCAGATTCATAAATGCCCCATGTTTTGTACCTGAAAATAAAGACCAGTCACGTGGCCAGACAGAGACACACAAAAGAGGACAAAACCTATAAAACAACCTGAGAAACTGTATATTAAAAAGATGCCGATGACCCTGCCCCTGGCACCTGCACCATCATCCCCAGAGGGAGAAGCTGTTCTCCAAGATGGCGGAGCAAACTCGACCAATTCGTCTGTTCAGAAAATCGCAACTTGTGCAGTACAAGACACCAGTATCATCGAAAGGCATCTCCCTCCCACGCATTCAACTCTCAACTTTGATTTCAATGTCAACGATCCAACAATTAGAACGTCGCGACCACCTCTCCTTGAGATACTAAAGCTGATCCCACTTGCCGCCAGGGTTGGTGCATATGTTTACAACGAGCACAAATTTGGACGCGATCCAATTTTTGATCTAAGCGGCATCCAATTACAGCCGCCCATCCCACGAAGCAATGCAGGCGTGCCTTGCGGAGGGATTGGTGGTGGATCTATTGGACGAGGAATTCGAGGGGAATTCAGACGTTGGTCTCTATCGCCTGGGCGCTATAGACATACGGTGGTGTATCCTAACCAGTTTCACTGCAAAGTTGACGACAAAGCTGTAGTTTTGAGTGCCGAAAATGTCGCTGATGTCCCGGAATCCCTCCGCTGCTGGAACTGGGGATCAAAGCGCAACATCGACATCGGCGAGCGGAGTACATACCACGCCTTATATCCCCGGTCTTGGACAGTCTTCAAAGATCCGACCAACTCTGCCCCGGGCGTGACCATCATTCAGCGCCAGATATCTCCCGTCCTCCCGCACAACTACACAACATCGAGCTTGCCGGTTGTAGTTTTTGCCTTCACTGTTGTCAATGAAGAGGACAAACAAAAGGATGTCTCACTTATGTTCACCTTTGCGAATGATGAAGGTTTCGATTCCCGGGATGAAAAGTCTAACTCTGTAAGGAACCGGTCGGCACCGCAGGTTTACGAGACAGAGAGCATCCAAGGTGTTACCATGCGGCAGAAGATTAAACGCATGGTATCCTACGAGGTTGGAGTAGGTCGACGCGGGAGCAAGGTGGGAGGAGGGGAGGGGGCTAATGGGTGTGATTGCGGTTTGGGGACCGTCTTTGGATGTTGCAATGGAGAAAGACAGGACGACGATGGTGTCGAATTTTACGAGGAGACATATGATTTTTCAATCGCCACAGCCACCAAGGGTGTGTCATCAGCACCAGCACCAGCACCAGCATCAGCATCAGCATCAGCATCAGCACCAGCATCAGCATCAGCATCAGCATCAGCATCAACATTTGACTCGACCGACCATCTTCAAACGCAAGAGCTCTGGGAGAACTTTTCAAAGCGCGGCAGTCTACACAGCAAAGAAAAAATTGGCGGCGACGACGCTCTCAGTGGCAGCGAGCCTGACTCCGGCGCAATCTGTCAAAAGGTTATAGTTCCACCCAAGAGCTCTGTCGTGGTCGAATTCGCTCTCTCTTGGGATACGCACAACGCAGCATGGGGAACAGGAAAAAGCGTGCGGCGCCGCCACTCTACTTTCTTTCCAAACGATAGTGAGCTAGCGAGCGCGGCCATGTGCGACATTGCTCTGAAGAGCTATGGTGACTGGGAGCAGAAAATCGAAAGCTGGCAACAACCTATTCTGAATAACGAAAGACTGCCAGAATGGTTTCGCACGATGGTATTTAACGAACTTTACTATTTGAGCGACGGCGGAAGTGTGTGGACAGAATCAAAGGGCAGAATACCCAACACCTTGACACAATCCGTGGATTCCTGCGAGGTTGGTGTAAGCTTATCTAGCGAAGATAGCATCCTCGGCGGGATCGATGAGATTGCCAAAGCCGCAGTCTTGCTCATGGAAAAAGTTGACGATTTGTGCGTTGGTGCTCAGGGAGATCCCACAATTGTCGGACAATTTTTCTACCTTGAAGGCCACGAATATATAATGTACAACACGTCGGACGTCCACTTTTACGCTAGCTTTGCTCTTTCCAAGAACTTCCCTGAGCTGGAAATGTCTATTCAGAGAGATTTTTCGGATTCTGTCCCGGCCAGTGACGGTGAAGTCAGGAAACTCCTGGCCGAGGGCGAAATTAAACCAAGGAAAGTCGAGGGTGCGCTCGTACACGATGCCGGAAGTCCCTCAGAGGAGCCAATTTCGAAGTATAACTCTTACAACTTCCAAGACGTTTCGCGATGGAAAGACCTTCCAAGTAAGTTTGTTCTGATGGTTTACCGTAGTTATACATTGGGAGGGGGGTTGGACTTTTTGAAGTATTGCTTCTCGAGCATGAATCAGGCCATGCAACGCGTGGAAGACAACTGGGTAAGGCCCGAAGTTGGTATTGTCGAGAACGAGGGCTTTCCAGACCAAACGTATGATGTTTGGATCGCAAGTGGAGTTTCGGCGTATACTGGGGGGCTCTACGTCGCGGCACTCTTTGCCATGGAAAAGGTATGCAGCATTTTAGACTCCGTGGAGGATGGAAAGAAATTTGGGGGGAAGGCAAAAAGAGCGAAGGCAGCGTACACAAAGCTGCTTTGGAACGGCACCTTCTTCAATTACTCCACCGAGAATTCTACATCCATCATGAGCGACCAACTATGTGGGCAATGGTGGGCGCGCAGCTGCGGACTTGAAGACGTAGTGGAGGATTTGGAAAAGGTCAGAACAACTCTGCGCACCATCTATGAACACAATGTTTTAAAATTTTCCATCTTAAGCGGAAAAGGGAACAGCGGAGCGGTCAATGGAATGCTCACGAACGGCAAGATCGACACCACTTGTATTCAGTCGCAGGAGGTCTGGACAGGTACGACTTATGGGCTGGCTGCGCTCATGGTCCAAACCAGCAAGAGAGCAGACGACGAAGACCTCTTCAAGAAGGCCATGCACACAGCAGAGGGAATTCTATCGGCAGGCTGGCTTAAATTCGGCTTTTCTTTTGCAACACCAGAAGCTTGGGATAAGACGGGCGGAGTGCGCTCACTTGGCTATATGCGACCTCTATGTATCTGGAGTATAATCGATGCATTGGACGAGGAGGAAAAACAACTAGAAAAATTAAAACGTTAACGAAGAGAGAAAAGGAGGGTTTCAACTTGAATAATGCTTCGAGTCCGACCAAGATAAGCCCCTCCCCCAAGTTTTGTGGGGAGATGAAGTGGTAGGAAATAATAACGTCAGGAATGACAAGAATTACTTACTCAATTTCTTTTTTTGAATCCATCCATGCGAACAAACATCCCGAGACTACAGGTATCTCGAACTTTAAGTCAACAGATTGTTCGAACACTTCCAAATCACGTATCGTATCGTCGATTGAGAGTACAATT
>Ga0115556_1001429_pt1 | contig 16412 bp, 13 predicted proteins | sample COGITO_mtgs_1104_5_FD_87282 | JGI IMG/M metagenome (GOLD analysis project Ga0115556, IMG submission 87282) | Pelagic marine microbial communities from North Sea - COGITO_mtgs_110414 | ecosystem: Environmental > Aquatic > Marine > Epipelagic | place: Germany:Helgoland, sampling site Kabeltonne... | reverse complement strand
TCAGGGATGGCATTATGGAGGCCTTCTCTGACAATGAGAAGGTGTCCACGGCCACCTTCAAAAGCAAAGTCTTCTTGGGCACAGGAGGCGGCGAGCTCACGCAGTCAGGAAAATTATTCAGGAGAAAGCTACGAAGGAAAAAAGCAGTAAGGAAAACAGTTTAGCTCCCCGTCCATTTGCTGAGCCCCCCAGGGGAACTTCAAACCGTTTGCATGCACAATATAGCCAACAAAGGCAAACCTGTTGGCAAGGGCAATGAAAAATGTTAGAAGACGAAAAATCGAACGGTCTAATTTACTGGCAAGGCGCTCAATACAGAGCGCACACGATGACAGCATTTTTCTTACATAGCTACGCGTCCGTGCTTGATCTCAGCGTGGCGGAGGAAGCCGATGGTGGCCTCATTGCTAGCTCCCAAGAACTCAGCCTCGGCAAGGTTGAGCGGGTCATAAACGCTGAGCTCTTCGATGCACAAATCCTCGTCGAAGTTTACCTCATCATCAGACTGTGCCAGCTCACAAAAGCAAGCATCTCCGCCGCCACCATGGTTGCAGAGTTCAATAGCTTCAGCAACACCACTGCAGATGATTTCAATAGTCTCAGATGCGCACGGAGCAGCGTTCAAGGTTGCAACGAAGCCAAGGAAGATCCCCTGGAGCACGTCTTCGTTCGGGAGGGCGCACTGCCCGGACCCCTTGGATCCTTTCTTCTTCCCTTTGGCGCCGGAGACCGATGAAGATGAGGAGGAGGAGGAGGATTTTTTCCCCTTCAATCTGCGAGCGTCATCACCACTAATGGTGGATAACGATAACGAAATCAATAGCAATAGCAATAGAACATTCATAGCTGTTGGTTGTATAGTTGTATAGGCAATTATAGGGTGTGGAGTGAGTGTGTGAGATTAGTTTGAGAGAGTTTGTCATAAGTAATTTTTGGAGAAAGCTGTGTGCCAAAGGACTCTTATACTACTCTGAAAACGAGACATTCAAAGACTCAGACCGTCGACCCTCAGAATGGCTGTCATTTGGATGTCGTTTCACCCAGCGATGAGGTGTCTTCGTAAGATATTGGACACTTCGGAGCATTTACCAGAAAAAATTAATGTGCCTACGCGGACGATGAATACAAAGGAGGTTGGGGATGCGAAACGATTACTTTGAAATTCTTTTACTTACCGAAATGTGTGAATTATTTTTTGATTGAATTGTTTTCCCCACCCTACCCTGTGTCATTTATGATTAGGTATTTTTCGCTTTTCCTTTCCCTGGTTTGTCTTCGTCGTGTATTGGGTCTTACTGTGAATTCCCCATCTTTCATCAAACGAAGCCTTGCTTCTGAATATGCCTCATTTTTCACTCCGCTACAATCTGATATTTATTGCCCTGATCTAGTGTTCACGGATCCATTGAGTGTAGTTAAGGGCGTTTCCTCCTATGAGAAAAACATTGATTTGATTGCAGGAAGGGGTTTGATAGGAGGGTTGGTGCTTGGTGAAGGCAGAGGGCGCATCTACCTCCACAAAATTGAAGACAATTTGGAGAATGTCGACCCCGGTAGTGAAATATATAATATACGCACGTACTTGACTCTGAAGATTGGCGTAAAGCTTCTCCCCTGGGATCCTCAAGTTGCAATCACTGGCGTGAGTCTTTATGAAATTGAAAGGTCCAGGGGTTTGATAGTGAAGCAAGATGATTTTTGGGACACCGTAAACCTCGAAAGTGGGAAGTACAAACGTCTTTCTAGGGAGGAGGAGAAGATGCTTGCGATTAAGGATATGTTTTCTCAGTCGCTATTCGACGTAAAGTCTCGAAGCGCTGCATTTGCAGCACCTCCTGGCGACCTACCTTTTGAACTTCTTCGTGTTGGCCGTGGCTACGACTGTCACCGCTATCCCAAATTCTCGGGGGTGTGTGTCAGCTATGAAAGACGGGACGAAGCGTTTGCAGATCTCGGTGACATTTGCCGCAAGCTGGGAGTGAATCCGATGATGCCAAGTTTGATTAGGATTCCGACGGAGGAAGGGGGCGAAAAAAAAATGATTTGGCCCGTCAAGTATGAAGTTGTCGGCGGCGAGGAGGACTCATTACAGCAGCAGCAAGGGGGGGAGAAAGAAATTGAGAAAATTGAGAACTTTGAGTCCACCGCCTACGCTGTTAAATTTCTTGGGGATGCGATCACCAAAGACAACGTCGAAAATGCTTATCGAGAGCTTTGTAGCCTCTTAAGCCTTGATGGTTTGACTATCGTTGAGGCCGAGAAAAGTGTGCGTATTTGCGCGCAGTATGATGCGGTATTTTCAATGGGAACGCGAAAAGCTGCAATTTTCGTTCAGATTGAGGATATTTGGGGCATCGATCGATCTGCTTCGCCAAAATGAAAAAACCAAACTGTTTTTTTCGGAAAGTCATTCTACACATTCTCGTTTGCCGTCTTTTTAATCAAATATTGTATGTGCCCACTCAACTCAACTCAACTCAACTCAACTCAACTCAACTCAACAACTCATGGCATTTCATGCACACAATAAATAAATAAGTCGCTTCACTCCGTCATGCAGCAGAGAGGTCTCTGTATGGCTGACCTTGCGGTGAGCTCACTAGAGCAGTGATTACGTCTTCGTTGACATCGTCGACGTATCTCCGCATCCAGTTTGCTATTTTCTCCCTACCCTCCTTTATAGAACCCGGAAGGTGAGCAGTCTTATCCTCGTGAACTTCGTAGCGTTTTCCTCCGTGATGACCTGAATGGTGGTTGACGGTGAACTTCTTTGCTTTCACTGTCCTATCGCGACCGTATAAATAGCTAATGTAGTCGTCCATCCACCAGTCCGTGAAGTAGGGGTCATAGTAAACCGCGCTGAAGATGTCCATGTGAGTCCGGTGCACAAAGTCGTGGGTTAAAATCTTTGTGTTGCCTTTCGCAAAATCTGGGCCAATTACACCGAAAGGGGGGCCCATGGAACGCAGCTCCTTTATGAATGCTTTTGTCCACTTGTCTTCTCTGTTCACCGTATTAACGGATGTCAGCTCAGTATCATCATTAAGGCGATAGAAGAAATCGGCGCCGGCGTGGTAGGCCTCTCGGAGCATAGCGTTGAAGACAGGTCCGGGTTTTTTCTTATCATTCTCGACCTCCACTAGCATGAAATTCACGTTAACGCCGCGCTGAGCAGGGCGGTCGGTTTGGTGGGCGGGATAGCAGCAAGCAAGCAACAAGTACGGAGACGAAAAGATCAAAAGAGAGAAAGGTGGGGGAAAAAAAGCGGTTAGTGCGTGGCGTGACAACAAAACAAACAACTAACCCTAACCAACCGCATCGCATCATTCCACCCACGCGCACCACGAAAATGAATGTGATCCCCACCCAAATCATCATAAACCAGCCATGCATGCCATGCATGCCAAATGCATGCAAGTAATAAGCTTACCTCCCCCATTGGCTTGGCAAGGTTTTGCAATAGCCAGTTTTTTAGCTCCTCTTGGCCAGCATCGCTGTCATAAAATTCGTCACCCTTGTCGAAAGCTATGACAATCAAGTAGTCAACATCGCAGTCGTAGGTTCGAGCAATACTGGGCAACAAATGCACGAATAAAGCAAGCTTGTTCACGTGCTGGTGTTCCCTTGGAATCCCCCGTGATGTCACACCACTGCAAATAGCTACTAAAGGGTTTCTCTTCTGTTGCCACACGCCCATTGGATCCGCGCGCTTGCAGCACTCGTGTGTTTCCTTCTGACCCTCTGGACAGTTGCCATCTGTGGTTACGTGCACACTCTCGTCAGCCTGCAAGTCGGCTATCTTCACGAGCGTATTAGGAAGATCTGCCTCATCGTCCACGTTATTCCTCTTCGAGTCGTGAAGATGATGTATATCTATCTTTTCGTCACTCCAAAATTTTCCGGCATTGTTATCTGGGTTGAGAGAAAGATGTGGACGAAAAACTACAGCCGACGCGTGTTCACTCTTGGAATTGAAATCGACCACCTCCGATTTTACATGGTTTTGGGGGAGACTAGAGATTTCGTATGCGTCAGCGGAATGAGGGTCCAATGTTGCCTTCGTTGGGCCTGGTAGTAATGTTGTCGGGGGTGCGGGCTCTTCCGCCAGAGGTGGTTGGTCGTGGTTGTTGTTTTCCCCTCCTTCACTGCCAGCTCCCTCCCCCCTACCACCACCACCATCTACAGAGTCAATTACGGGGGAGTCCGCCTGAACATTGTCTTCGTCAGTTACAAACACCGTGAAGAACAATTCGGGGCAACTAGCTTTGACCCACTCCCTCATAATGGACGCATCCGTTGGAGCAAAATTGAGATAGAAAAGGTGATTGTAATCCATTCCAGACCTATCAGCTATTGCAACACATTCAGGCGTTGCCAGAGACGACTTCGATATGTACACTTTATTGTTCGGGTTCGATTCTGAGAACATTGGCGTCGATTCGGAAGAAGCAGGGATCCTAGCAGGGAGGGGAGTGCTTCCTTCAGACCCGCTGCCGCCGCCATCAAGATAATCACGCTGAAACTTGATCTGAACAATCAAAATTATTAGCGCAAGCCCAAGGAAAATGTTCGTTTTCGGCGACATGGCGCGTTCAACCGTCTACCCCTCCTCTGCACACTGAGCAGGAGCACCACGTACAGTTTGTTTCTGAAAAATTGTGGGAATTATCTACAGCACGAGCGACACAAATCTTCAACTGAGGGTAGACCTCCTTCGCATCGATGGAGTGGAGCAGAGCAATTCAAGAATGAAAAAAAGTGTGAAATTCGGGGAATTCTCGAACAAAAAAAACGCTCCATTTTTCCATGCTGCATGTCCATGTGTCATTCAATTACTTCAATATTTTCTATATAAAACCGTTGACGCAGCAGAAGCGAACGAAAAGCAGCAGTCTGCTTCCTCTTACAAGCTACTCCACATTCCGGCCAGTGTCCCTTGGAAATTCTGAACTCTCTTCTGACTGTGTTTTTGCGGTCATCCTGCCCCTCATACACACGGATTTGGCGCGCAAATTTCTTCTCTGATGGAGTCATTCTTCCTTAAAGGGCGAATCTACTTGTTGATCGGGGTCTTGTGCCTTTCAAAATTTTCTCATTCATTCACGATCAGCAGAATAGGTCAAGGGGGGGCACGCACACACACAAACACCTACACCTACACAAACACAAACACCAACACAAACACAAACACACTTTCACCACAGCGGCAGTGGCAAGCATCATATTATAAGCCTCTGCGAAAACGACTGCCGTTATCATTTTCTGAATTACATATTCAGGCCGGTTCCCTCGCTCAACACCGTCGATCGCTAATTTCGCTCTACGCTAAGAAGGAGAAAGGTGGTAGGGAAAAGAATGGCAAGAACGATGAAGTGGCGGAGACCTCCCGCACCGCCCGCGCGTTTACTCGCTTGTCCGAGTTAATTGCCTCTTTCGTGGCCAGATTGCGCGAGCTATATGCAACAATGAAGGCTTCTGTGACAAGTTCTGCACCTGCAGAACTAGCGGCGTCTTTTTTTGCTGGTGTCACTCTCAGCTTCCTTTTTTTCTTTGCCCCCCCGACCTCTGATAGCCCAAATATTCCCGACTTATTCCGATCTTCTCCGGATGAACAGTCGATATTGGCTCCTGCGGGCACATCCGCTTCTCTCGATCAGAGCAGTAAGATCGCCAACCAGGTGAACATCTTCGCGAACATCCTCGCCGACCTCTCTGACTCTTATGTGGATCCGATTGATACGACCAAAATTTTCAAGTTCGGTGTGAAGTCGATGCTTTCGCAGCTAGATCCATACACTGAATTCGAGGACACTGACGGGGCAGAGGAGATGCGAGAAGGTATCATGGGTCGTTATGGGGGCGTTGGAATAGTGATTGGCCGATCTGATAATGATAGGGCCTCCCCGTCCCCGGATTCTGGGAAACTGAAGCCTGTAAAAGTCGTGAATGCATTCGAGAATTACGCATACGATGCAGGTGTCCGCGTTGGTGATACCATCCTGACAGTCTCTGGAACTAGTACCGCCGATAAAAAAATGGAAGAAATCCGAGCTCTTCTCCGGGGTCCCCCTGGTACAACTGTCCAAGTGGAAGTAGAGAGGGAGGCGAAAGGTGGAAAGATTCAAAAGACAATTACGCTGGCTCGATCAGCGGTTAAGATTCGCGATGTGAAGGTCGTGTCGTTTCTTGATCCATCCGGTAAAGTAGACTATGGCGACATAAGTGTCGATGGGAACAGTGTGCGAAAGCCAGGTCGGAGCGGCATCGGTTATGTGAAGCTCTCTGGTTTTACCGAGGGTGCTGGGTCGGAAATTCGACAATCTATCGAGATACTCCAGCGTCAGTATAATGAAATCGCTAATGCCAGTGGTGACAGCAACAAACAGCAACGACTGCCTTTAAAGGGTTTGATTCTGGACCTCCGTAGCAACCCAGGTGGACTGCTGACGAGCGCGGTGGATGTTGCTAGCGCTCTGATTCCTCCCGGGGAGGATGTTGTTTCCGCGCGTGGCCGGGGTTTTCCGTCGCTCTCTTACAAGAGTAAGAGCAGGGGCGTGTTTTCTTCCTCTTCGAACTCGAATGTGGCCAATGACAACAGTGATCCCTCAACAGGAACAACGACAAAAACAATGACAAGCACGGCGGACAAGAGCAAAAGTGGTGGCGGCAACGACATAGGACCAGCCCTTTATCCCGGAACGCCTCTGATTATTCTCACGAACTCCGGCACAGCGTCAGCTGCTGAGATCGTCGCTGGTTGCATCCAAGACCTTGACCTCGGATTGATCGTCGGCGACGCCAGCGGCCGCACCTATGGAAAAGGACTCGTCCAGAATGTCGCGGAGTTACCAGGCAAAACTGCTATGAAGTACACCGTGGCAAAATACTACACTCCGAGCGGTAGATGTATTCAATCTGTTGACTACAGTGCGAACAGCGAAAAGAGCGAGTCTGAGATGGGGGCTACTGCCAGTGGAACCAGAGCTCGGGGAGTAAAAATCAAGAAAGAAAAGCAACAGACTTTCATGACGAAGAACGGCCGGCTAGTAAAGGATGGGGGTGGGATAGAGTCTGACTTGAGCGTAATCCAACCGAAAGCATCTACCCTCGAAGTTGCCCTCTTGCAGACCAATACTTTCGATGAGTTTACCAACCAGTACATTCGCACCCACGATCCCCCCGGGCATGGTTTCAAAGTCGACGAGAAGACGTTCAACGAATTCAAAAAGTTTGTCAAGGAGCAGCAAGCCACCGGAAAGATTCACCTCGAGGAGATTCTAATTGGCAAAAGCGCCTCCCCGGACGCTAAGGCTGATGCAGATCTGAATGCAAGCGCAGACCGTGGCGGTCGCCAAGAGGGGGAAACCCCCTCGGTCTCTAGTGACGATGATGATGAAGTTGATAGCGACACAGTTGTGAAAAGGGCTCCTCTGGAGCAGCTCCGGAAAAACCTCAAGGCTTCAGGATATAATGTTGCGTCCAACGAGATCGACCAGCTGAAAGCGGCCATCGTCCGCGAGATCTTGAATGATTTCGACCTATATAAAAGCAACATCAAGGAGGATATTGGGAACTCGATTCTAAGCCGCTACCTCCCCGAAAGCATGATAATTGAGAAATCTCTCGATACTGATGTCATGGTTCGCGAGAGCGTAAAGCTCCTGCAGGAGGGGGGAAGCTACGAAGAGAAGCTATCTCGACAAGTGGTGCATGGCACTGATGCTAAAACAAGCAACGACAAATCATCAAAGCTCTCCAAGTGGTATTCTCTCGGGAGATCGTCGTCAACCGACGAAATGGAAAAAAATGTGATTGATAAGGCGGATGACAACGGCGAGAAAGTCCGACTTAGGCTGAATTTCTAGGCCAAAGACCAATGAGAAATAGGTAGTTCTTAACTATTGTAACGTAGAAAGAGCTTCGCGTATCCGGTAAAAAGGGTTGTTGTTTATTTAATTTATGTTTAATAATTCATATTCATTTACTCACGCCAAGATGGGGGGGGGAGTATGGTTTTGGATTTTCAGTCTTTCAACAACTTCATCTTGACAAAGAAGGCCCGCAAAGCAGCCAACAAGCCTAGAGTTTGCTCCTCGTCGTTCCATCCGTGAAAGCTGAACCGGACGCAGTTGCGCGTGCCGCTTCCGCACTGATTTTGCGCAACCATCTTGATGATGTAACCCACAGAATACAAGTACGTGTACAAGGTGAGTGGGTTGGCCACCTCTCCCATGGTGAGTCCAACAAGTGGGCTGCAAGTGGTTTGAACCCAGTGGTGAGAATGAATGTATGTATATTTATGAATAGAATGTATTACTCAAACGTGCGCCAGCCACCATGAGTACGCAATGTCAGCGCAGTACTCACCTTCTTAACGCATTACCATCTCCGGCAGCTGGACTCAGCACCTTGAGACCGTTCCCAACCTCGTCACACAGGATTTCCAGCTTTTTCACAAAGAAGTCGCGCAGTCTGAGGTTGTACTCTTCGATCTTTTTTTCCTTGTAGCCATGACGATTTAGAAATTCAATCGACCTCATTAAACCATAGTAAATTACCTCGCTGTTGCTTCCAACAGAATGGGTATAAAAGCTGGAATTGCTGAATGGGCTGTCATCTCCGGTGGAACCCCCCGAGGACCAAGCGCACACACGCATATTCATCTCCTTGACCTCTTTCTTTACGTATAGTAGGCTCGCGCCAGTAGGTGCCATAGTCCATTTTTGACTGCTAACAGTGTATACATCGCAGCCCAGCTCTTTGACATCCACCTTGATCCCGCCAGGCCCCTGGGCACCATCGACCACCATGAGGGCACCATTGTCGTGGGCGAGTTTTGAAAGCTTGGAAATTGGGTATCGGATTCCTGTGATTGATGAGATGTGAGAAGTGAAAATAGCCTTCACCCTCCCATTATGTTTAGCAATCTCGTCGGCGTACAAATTGACTACATCCTCTTCTGTTAAATCCACGCAATCAAGAGGGATCATAACCTGCGCTGTTTTGTACGTCCCCAGACTGGCCACATACTTCAACGCGCTCAAGCCTCCCGGGTGCTCTTGGCTGCTGTACAGCACAACATCCTCCCCGTCAGCATTGAATTGTGCACCATCACGAAAACCATTCCAAACCAAGTTCAAGCTGGCAGTAGTGCTTGGTGAGAAGGTAATCTCCTCGTATTCGGCACCCAAATACTCTCCTCCCACCCTCTGGCACTCAACCATGAGGTTCTGGATAACCCCATAGTAATTCGTCATGGGATCCGCTTCCTTAAAAGCCCAAATTTTACCACAGCTCTCTTGAGTTGATTTTGGCACAAGACCAAGTGTTCCACAGTTAAAATAGCTCAGTTCCTTTGCAATGCTGAAATTGTTCGCTGCGAATGGAAGAGGCGCGAGCTCTGAAGCGTTCCTCTCGGCCTCACGCTCGTCGTCGACAAAGGATCCTGCCTGTCCGGCTGTAAAATTCTTCATGATTGGACCAACAACCTTCATTAGAACGCTAGGACTGACATCTATAGAGGAACACAGCGCGGCCCCAAGGGTTGCGCCCAGCGCAATCGGTGGCAGCTTAAAGATAAGAGCCAATTTCCTTGTCTTTTCGGAGTTAGGCCCAAAGATTGTCAGTGTGATAAGGAATGGACTTAGCAGCAGTAAAAATGCCGCTAGCAGGATCAACACTAAAGGCAAGAATATGATTATTTTCAGCCTCCTCATTGTCGACGGAGGTGTTGTCATGTCAGAAACATCCGGCGGGGACAACTTTGTCGGTGGGGGGGGTGGAAGGAGAGGCTTGGGGGCATCATCTCCAACACCACCAGCCTCTCCAGTTGGGCTCATGTCAGGAGCTGGGGGGAGGGTTTCTGACATTTCTTCTTGATAAGAAGACGAGAGCAGCCTATCGTGGACAGAGTAAGATTCCAAAATGTTTGTTTTTCCCAAATTATTGGTTCCTCTAACTAAGATTTGCGCTCTCCTGTTGTGTGATGAAAGATTTTTTTCAGAGATAGATATCTGCTGCTGTCCACTAACAATTATCTTTGAGACCTCCACAATATTTGGCTGTGGACGCAGTAAAACGCTCTAAGACAACATGTCTGATGATAAAGAGCTCCTCCCCACCTTGTCGCCTCTACTCCAAACCAACCATGTCCTGCCAACAAAGAAAGGAATAAGAGCCCGCCTTATTTATTTCTTTTGCGCTCTCTTTACGTTGTTTAACATGTTTTCGGCAGTCGTTTTCGTTGTCCTGGCGAATTTCAAATGTTCTGACGATGAAGATCCCTTTTGTTATCCGAATACAAAGAGAAACAAGACGATGTTCTTTGTTGGGCTTTTGGTGATAGTCTGCTCGTCAGCAACTTTCTTCGCCATTATCTTGAGCAGCCTCTTCGAGTGGGTGCTCAAAGACAAGCGGACAGTGCTTTGTATTCGTGTTTCGTGTCTAACGCAATTCCTTGCCTTGCTGTTTGTGACCATTCTCCTTGAGATTGATGATGATCCTTTTCTTATGTGCTATGTTCTCTTAATAGGATTCGCTTTCAATGTAATCACGACGATCGTCTACCACAAGGCCATTGAATATTGAGGATTGAGGATTATTGGAGGTTGTTGAAGATGGAAAAGGAAGATGAGTTCACCAAAAGAGTATTAAATTTAGATTTGGGTTAAGTTTGTTTAATAAGGAGGAATTCGTGCACCTGTTCCCACTATTTCCTGCGTATTCGCATCGCTCTTAAAGGCATTATCGTTGATACAATCGCCATGCGACTGAGGCAAATTACACAGTGGATGAGCAATAAAATGGGAAATGAACAACCTGTGTTGTGTTTGTGGCTAAGCAAACCCTCCAAACATATTATCATTCGAAATTACACAAATATTGCAATTAAATGGCTATCCTTCGCAACAAACAAAAACCTAACACCAAAGAAACAATCATATTGTCATCCCCACGCACATTATCACACAACTCATCCGGCTGTTGTTCATGTCCCTGTGTTTGTCATTTGGCCAGCTTACAATGGCAAGGTTGTCGTCCTCCCTATTCCAATAGCAACTGTGGGCAGTGTGGTGCCCCGCGCCATTCTTTTGCACAATTTGACAAGTGACAACGTATTTGTAGGGTTTCTTCATATCTGCCAGCTCCTTCAGGCAACGTGAACAAATAGTGTCTATCCATTGTTGCACTAATGCTTCGTCATATGCCACCGGTTTCAATACATCTTCGACGACCTTCCACAATATGGGTTCTACTTGTTCAGGGATAAAGGCTAGCTCCTCGGATGATGCAAGATCATCCATGGAGAGGGGAGGGGAGAGTTAAAAAAGGGAAGTGTAGCAAGGGACAATAAACGGAAGAAAAGGCTGGTTGGGGGTGTAATAAATGCCCTTAATGCGTAGATGCGCGAACTAAAGCAATAAATGATCGTCCTTTGTGACCAATTTGACTTTTAACTATTATCTGTTTTTCCCTGCTCTGAAACCTCGCACAAAACAATTTCTCCACTCAAGATTAATTTTTTACATCAAAACTCTTCGTTTCTGACTTATACATTGTATTAAGGACCCCTCGACGCCCAATTAACTCTCAATTCACGCAGGCCCGTCTATAACTCCTCCTCCAAAACTGGATATGGTCCTGTTCGTGTTTTTGTTTTTCTTGAAACTATATAACACAAATGGATGTTCAACCATTGCTGTTGGCAGGCTTGCTACCACCAACAATTCTGTTCTCATTGCTCATTCCAACGATGGAAATGGGGATGTTGCTGGAAACATAAACATCGTCGATGCGGCCACATACGATGAAGACTCGAACCGGACGACATCCCACGGATCGATACCGCAAGTCCGATCCACGTACAAGTACTTTACAGAAGGCTATGCCATACAAAATGAGCACCAGGTTTCACTTGGGGAATCCACCTGCGTAGGTGTGTATGATGACATCGCATCTAGTGGCGTTCTCAATATAGTTGACCTTAGTCAGATTTGTCTTGAGCGAGCAACAACAGCCTTACAGTGTGTGCAAGTAATGGGCTCTCTTGCCGAAACTTACGGATACAATGACGCTGCTGAGAGCCTATTTGTAGGTGATCGTTATGACATTTACTTGTTTCATGTATTGAAAGATAGCTCAGGATCCTCTGCCATCTGGGCCGCAAAACAGATCGATCCGAACCACGTGTCGACGGTGATGAATGCGTTTGTCCTTGATGAAGAGTTGGATTTGACCAGTTCAAATTTTGCAAGTGAAGCAGCCAAGTTGACAGACGCAACAACTGCCAGCTTCAAAAAAACGTTCAGTGGGATCAACGAAGAGACTTGCCCATACACCTCTGGGAGGCGAATGTGGGCAGTATTGAACGCCCTTCAGCCTACCCAAGAATACAACCCTTACTATGATAATTACCTCGATTGTGGATACCCTTTGTCGTTTGTTCCTGACTTTAAGATCAATTCTACACTCGTGACATATTTGATGCGTAACACTTACGAAAATACGCCTTTCGACATGGCAACCGTTCCTAAGCTCTCTGGAGGCCCCATTTACTCACCGTCTCGGTGGGCAACATCATCGACCGTCAATAACCAAAAGGTGTGTTGGGAGCGGCCCATCGGGACGTTTCGCTCGATAGTGTCGTTGATATCCGAAACTAGGCCGACTAGCGAAGAAGGGATAATTTGGTTTGCGCCTCACTCCGCATTAACAAGCGAGTACGCGCCTTTTATGACAAGCATGACGCATCTACCGAAAGGATATACGTCGAATTCTCTAAATGACCTCAATCGAAACGTGTCTGCTTACTGGGCATTCCGATATCTTTACCAGGTATGCGAGATTAAGAGTTATTTGTCTCTGCAATATGATGTCAAGAATGCACAGGCGAAAGCAAGAAGCCGTTCTCTTGAAATTATCCAAGAGATTGACAAAGGGAATTTCGATGTTACGACAATCACTCAAACCTTATCAGACAATGCAAAACGGATTGTCAGTGAATTCTGGACTCTGAGTGATACAATTGTCATGAAATACGCTGACGGTTGGTGTAGTGGTGATTGTCCCGATGGTGTCCAGAGAGAGATTGGATATGACCAAGTTTGGTTAGATGCTGTCTACGAACCGCCCGTAACTCGCTCCAAGAGGAAGAAAGCGGTTGTCCGCTCTAGCTCTCCACCCACCACGAAGATGAGGCGTAGTGGTAAGAGGGGAGACAGCTCATAATGTGTGGTGTGTTAAACAGTTAGTTGGCTGTTTCCAATCACCCTTTCATGTCGAATAATTCTCTCTAATTTAATTTTGAGAGTGAGAGTAGTAAAAAAAAAATGGAAAAACCGAAGGGGAAAGTTTTTATATGAACCTAAAATTAGATTTAAGGCTGGGAGGATATACGCATGAAAACAAAGAACGAGGCTACCAAAATGTTCACGATCACTTAGTTGTTTTTGCTTCAGTAAGTACTTCTGGACATTTAAAATTGACGACAGACAGATCAGAACCCGGGTAAATAAATAAAATCAAAGACGACGATGAAAGACACTAAACCTTTCCAACCACTTCGACAACCCCCCTCTCGGTTTCCTCTCTCTCGTTTGCATCGTTCAGAAGGTCTTCGTGCCAGAGCTGAAAATTCCATAGATATTCATTTGTACTTCCAACCTTTGCCAAGAGCTGTATTGGCTGCCCGTCGAGGGATGGGGCCAAGGAGACAGTAGTGATTCCCACATTCAGTGAGTAATCTTTGACGTCCAACAGGTGCTGGAAGAAGTCAAAAGTGTAAACGTAATGGGTCGAGAATTCAAATAGGGAGTTCTGGTGTGTTGTAGGAAGCAAGAAATGAAGACCAGAGTAAGCATTTTTGACAAAGATCGTCGAAAATGATCAAAAAAGATCTGAATCTCACCTCTCGCATGTTACTCAAAATTTTCTTTCTTTTTTTTTCCGGCAACCCGTCTTTGCTCTTCATAAAAACAGGTCCTCCAAAGAGCATGTTGTTCTCATAGATATCCCGACTCTAGTGTAGTGGAGTGTGGAGAGGACGATATTTTGTCAGATGATTGTGATCATTATCACGATAACGCAATTAAAGGAGCCGGCATGCTTCTCACCTCAATATTCGGTTCCTCGCCTTCCAAATCGATGCTAACACTTTGACTGGTCGCCCCCAAAATGCTGAGCGCTCGGGGGCACGTCATCCCGAGCTCTATTTTTGTACTCGGCGCTAGCAAACAGATGAGTTTTTCCGCTGCTTCGAGGATAAATTTGGGAGGAAGCCGCTTAAGCGAGTGGGTGAATTCGTGGCCCGTGACCACATCGTTCACCGGAAGATTCCTCTTGAATTTTCCCTGCACAATGACCTGGAATTTGCGGTGTCTGTCCGCAAAGTAACTTTCAGTCCCCTCTTCGTTATCATCCTTCACATCCTTCAACCTGATGAGCATCTTGCCGACGAAAAGAGAGCTCTCGAAATTGAACGGCACGCCTATTGGAGCCGCGACCTTTTCCTTTTCCTTGTCGCCTTCCTTGTCGCCTTCCTTGCCCTTGTCGCCTTCCTCCCACTGTATTTTTCCTCCATCAACCGCTGTATTCTCTGTCACGATCACGGGCCTGTGAGGCCATATTTCCACAGGTGGAAGGGTAGCGGCTGACCTTGCCATCACAGGTGTTTCAGGGATGCACAAGCCTTCTATATCTTCCTTGCCGAGCATTTTCCCCAAAAAATTCATCCGGCAAATTCAGCGTCAACTTGACCCGTCACACGGTAAAGAATTGCTGCAGATTGATCGCCAAAGAATGAGGGAGGAATGTTTACTTGTGTTCCGTGCATCTAAAGAATTACTCCCTGGTATCTTGGGCGTAAAATTAATGCGCTGTAAAGACAGGGAACAGGAGAGAAAGACTAGATGAAGAGTGTAAGTTTCGCGATGAAGATGGGTTACGCCAAAATAATGTCTTTTGTCCGATGTGTTCCGCGCCAATCTACTACGATCTGATAAAATACATTACGCCATGGAACCTTGTCCGCGAGTATTATAAAATACACTGGTGCACTAGATAGGATATTCCATGCATTAATTCAACAACAGGCTTCTTGTTAATGATGTCCCCACCCATCCTGCGCACTGCAATATTTTTGGCCCTACTAGTGGTGCCTCCCACGGACAGTTTCATCACTGTACTTTCATCGCCCTCCAAAAGCGTCCCCTTTCTTCACCCTCCACTCCACTCCGTCCCCCTCGAAACCTACGACTACTACAAAATCCTCCGCGACAAGTCCTCCCTCCTCCGGGAGTTCACCTCCGCCCACAGCTCCCCCTCGGACCCGCTCCGCCTGGCGTCTGACTTCATGAGGGTCGACTCCCTCGAGAGGAGCGGCAAGCAATCCGCCTTGTTCAACAACCTCCGTCCGGGCGGTAACTCCTCCTCGGCGACCCCGTTCTCGGACCGCCCCCCGAGTCCCACCGTCACAATCGACATCAAGCGGGACAGTCCGACGCCGCCCCCGCCCCCGCCGCACAACAACCGTTTTCCCGGCACCCCCCCCCCCCCCTCCGATCCGTTCCCCGTCTCCTTCCCCGCCGCGGGCGACCTCGTCGAGTACTTCCACACCGTGCACTCCGTGAACACCTTCTTCGTGAACGTGGACAGCTCGTGCTACTCGGGCACCCTCGCGGACCTTAGGTCCGCCGTGTCGTACCGGGACGACCTCCTGGCCTCGACCGGGGTGCGGATCTCCGTACTGATGAAGGACATAATCCAGGACAAGCTCCAGGTCGGTCTCGCCCGGGAGTACGGCGCGGACGGCGTGGTCCTGTCGGCGAGCGTACTGGCGGACGGTCTCGGGGAGTTCATGAACCTATGCACGCTGCTGGACGTTCCGTTCGTGGTGGAGGTGCACACGCCGGAGGAGGTAGGGGTGGCGCTGGAGGGGGGGGCGGGGGTCGTCATGGTGAACCGCGTCGATAGGATAACGGGGAGGCTGCACCCGGATCAGTGCCAGGCGATCGTGGAGGAGTGCTTCCCCATGGGGAATTTGAACCCGGGATTTTTGCTGCTTGCCACGGGGGGGATCGGGGACGGGGAGGAGGGGAGGAGGATATGCGAGATGGGATTCGATGGGGTTGTTGTCGGGAGGGGAGTTATGGGGAAGGGGGAGGAGGAGGTTAAGGCGTTTTGTGATGGTGTTAGGGGCGGCGGGGGGGATTATTATGTCGACGACGACGACGACGACGACGACGACGACGATGACGAGGATTGGGGTGACATTCCCAAAGAGGAGGGAGTTGTGGAATGAATGACAGGGTAGAAACGAAAAATGACGCGTTGTTGTGTGTGTGTGTGTTGTGTGTTTTTTTTCGAGTTTTTCCTTTTCTTTTTTTCTTCGCCAAAAATGGATTAGTCACGTTCAC
>Ga0115556_1001426_pt1 | contig 16427 bp, 9 predicted proteins | sample COGITO_mtgs_1104_5_FD_87282 | JGI IMG/M metagenome (GOLD analysis project Ga0115556, IMG submission 87282) | Pelagic marine microbial communities from North Sea - COGITO_mtgs_110414 | ecosystem: Environmental > Aquatic > Marine > Epipelagic | place: Germany:Helgoland, sampling site Kabeltonne... | reverse complement strand
CCCCCCCCCCCACCCCGGGGGCCGCCCGGGGCCCCCCCACCCCCCCCCCCCCCCCCGCCCGAGGGGGGGCCCCCCCCCCCCCCCCCCCCCACGCACACACACAACTAACTCACTTATCAACATTCATTCGGAACTTGTCCAAATCAGCGAGTGAGTCTCCAGAATTCCGGGGCTTCTTCCTGTTGGCCTCTTTTGCTTTGTTCTCGTGCTTTTTGTCGATCAAGTGACCGAGATCGTTTTCACCTATAAAAGTGTTGATAGTCAGGACGATATTTTCACCGAAATTTTCAATTTTCTCGTCGGCCATGGTCTTGCTTTCCTTCAGTTCCTGGATTGTTGTCGGGCACATCTCCGCCACTTTGCGCACAGTCGCAGTGTCCATAGCGTTCCAATAGAAAAGCGTTGGGGCGTCGGGGTGGGCTTCATTGAACATTTTGGCCCATTCCTTTCGAGCTTCTTGAAGAATCTTGATGAGTTTATCCTCATGAACGTTGTCAAGCACATGGCCTGCAATCATCTTTCCCTGGTTAAGGGGGCGTTTTCTGCCAACAGAACGGGAGCGAACGTTGGCATCGTTGCCGTTGTCGTCACTCTCCTCATCACTGATCAATTCCACCAATTCATTGTTGCGATCACGGGAACTGGGCAGGAAATCGTCCTCAGAGTCTGACGACATCAGGTCCACTGCATCGTTCCGTTTCTTCTTCTTAGCATTTTTCCCCTTTGCAGGAGGTTTGGCCTTGCCTTGGTTTTTCTTGGGTGATTTATCCTTCGGTTCGAGTTGAGGTTTGTCCTCCACCTCCACCTCAATCGCGATGTCCATCTGCCCGTTCACGACCCTTCTCATGTTGGGCCCACACTGGAGGTAGCTGCTTTGAAAACCGGATGCATTGGGCTTCGAGACCTCTATCAAAACATTGTTGTGGATGATAGCCATAAATACACTGTAGACAATGACGAAAAAAATAAATAATAACGTGTTAACGTGAAGCAAGATGGCGCGACAACATGCCCCCACAAAAAAACATCATGCAACTCACCTTTCGACGAAAGCTTTTGAAAACTTCAATTGTTTCCCTTTTCCAAAGAGAGCCAATTTTTTTTCCGGGTTTGATATCACCCTTTTGGTGGAGGCACCAGCTCCGCGAAAAATATCAATCGTTTGTCTCATGGTGAACGATTTCCCAGATGTCACCTTGGTCATCTCCTCCGAGAGGGCAATGATGTCCTTCACAATTGGCGTCACATCCTTCTTGATGCAGGTTAAGCCTGCCCTGCAGTTGTCGCATGTACCGTTACACTTCCTCTTATCGAAAGGTTCCCCAAAATGCTGCAGTTGCAACGTCCTGCGGCACTCAAACTTTTCGCCGCAGTATTTTGTCACAGAGTAAAGCTGTTCGAGTTCCTGCTTTACATGAGGGCTGTTGCGATCGCGGTCCTTCGTTATCATCATTTCCAGCGTTTTCTTGTCACTATAAGCGTAGTAAAGCCTGCAATCCGCCTGTTCCCCGTCCCTCCCCGCTCGGCCACTCTCCTGATAATAATGTGTTATCGATTTGGGAATCGAATAGTGAATCACAAACCGTACATCTGGCTTGTCGATGCCCATTCCGAAGGCCACTGTAGCGCACAGCACGGCAATATTACCGTTACTCCACTCCATATGTCTGCGCTCACGCTCACTGTCACTTACTTCGGCGTGGTAGAATGTCACCTTCATGTTTCGGACACCCTTCTTATGGAGCTCTGCGGTTATGCCCTCACTTACTTTTTCGCAGTCTTTCCTGCTTAGGCAGTACACAACCCCCGACTTGTTTCTCTTGGTCGCAATATACGCTGCAATATCGGCAACAGTCTTGTTGTTCTTCGCGTATACGGAATAATGGAGGTTCGGACGGTTAAAAGAGGTGGTAAAGGTGAAGGTATTCCGCATATTCAGGTTCCTTTTCGCGTCTTCCACCACTCTTTTGTTGGCGGTCGCAGTAAGGGCCATGATGGGAACGTCAGGGTAGTCCGTCCGGAGGCAACCAAGAGACTTGTAGTCCGGTCGAAAATCGTGCCCCCACTGGCTCATGCAGTGCGCCTCGTCAATTACGAAGCGACTGATCCCACCCCGCTGCGCAAGGGACTTGAAAATACCTTTGACCACTCCTGACCTCTGAATTTTTTCTGGTGTCAAGTAGAGCATCTTGATCCCTCCATGATCAGGGTTGTTCCTCAGTCGCGAATATATCGCAGATTGCTCCGTCTCATAATCCTGCTTGGAGGTCAAGTACACAGCATCCACACCATTTGCCTTCAGACCGGAAACTTGATCCTGAATCAAGGACAAAAGAGGCGAGATCACAACAGCAAGTCCCGGGCAGCACCAACCAGGGAGTTGGTAACAGATCGATTTACCCCCCCCTGTCGGCATCAGAACGAAGACATCCTCCTTATTCATCGCATGAGCGACAATCTCCTGTTGCCCTGGCCTGAAATTCCGGTGTCCGAACTTCGATTGCAGCTCAGGAAGGGGGGGAAGGACCGATGCTGACGAGGATTTTTTTGCAAAAGTCGGACCTTGAGAAACAGCATTTCCATAAAAGTCGGTCTGCTGGTCATAATTATTGTTGGCAGGGTAAGAGCTGTTATTGTACGAGTCATTGTTTGTATAGTTGTTGTTTGTATAGTTGTTGTCGTAGTTGCTGCTCATATTACCATTGCCGTCGGCCCACTCGAAAAAGTCGCAATTGCCATTTTCTTGTATTGGGTTGGAGCACACGTACACTGAGCGCCCCAAATTTGGTCCATCCTGAGAGAGGAGGTGTGTGTGTGTGTGTGAGAGTGTGTGTGAGCGAGTGTGTGTGTGTGTGTGTGTGTGTGTGAATATTTGAAATTAGTACTTGGGTGAGAGTTGTTGTTAATCACAGACGGCAAAAAAAAAGCTCACCTTCTTGCACTGAATCTTCTTCGCGTTCTTCCCGCAGAGACAGGTCGGAGCGTTTAGGTCAAATTCATCCTTCCACAAGAAGTAATTACACTTTCCGCCCGACTGCGGTTTCACACAGCAATAGTAATCGCGATCGGGATTGCTAGCAGAAGACGAGGTGCGTACAGCACAGTAGTCGCCACAGTCACACTTGGGGTTATTTTCATACGAAGGGTCAGGTGGCTGTTGAGGCGCATTAGGCGCATCATTGTAGTAGTTGTTAGTTGTGGAGGAGACATACTTTTGCTGTTGATTCTGCCTTTGTTCCCGTTGCATACTGCCCCAGCTGTCTACATTGCTATTACCATAACTATTACTAGAGATGCCACCAATATTACTGTTGCCGTTATTATTCCCACTTCCGGTGGGGAAAGATATCGAATTCTTCACCCTGCTTTCCTGAACCACACTCTCGATATCAATATCCATGATTGCGTCATCAAGCATGTCTTGGCTCATTGATGGCCCCCCTGAATTTTGATTCGACATAGCCTGGGGTTTCGACTGATTCGTGGCGTTGGGTTGATGATATTCTGTTTGTTGCTGATATTGTTGTGGTCGGGGTCGTGGTTGTGGTTGTTGTGATTGTGGTTGTTGTGATTGTGGTTGTTGTGATTGTGGCTGCTGTGGCTTTTCTGGCCACGACGACTGGATCGGCGGCGTGAAATGTCCAACGGGCTGCGAAGGTGGCACGGGCTGCGGTGGTGGCAGAGGCGGATCCACGGTTTTTTCACCCCACCCCAACCCGCCTTCAAAGTCCTTAAACCTCCTCCTCTCTTCCTTCTCCCTCACTCTGTCTCCTCCAAAGGTCTTTCTCGCCCCCTTAGGTGAATTGAACTCGTTCGGAAGTATACCATATACAGCATCTGCACCAGGCTTCCGACGACGTCCAGGGGTGCCTGGAGTTCCTGTCACTGACGCATTGGTGGCATTGTTGGGCAATTCATTTTCCTTGTTCCCTGAAGGTTGGTACAGCCTGAACGACGTCGTCGCGCGAGAGGCCTCCGGCTGATATGAGTATTCGAAGCCAGCAAGCAGCGAAAGACGCGAAGAAGCACTTTGTAGCCATGTTTTGTGGGCAGATAGGTTGTTGGAGGTTTTTTGTCGGGGGTTGGCAGTGGTCGACATTAAGTTATAGCGTTTGAAAATGTGTACGACGACGACGAAGAAAAGGTAATTGAGTCTTGATACCGACGCGAAATCACGGCATGCTGAAATAGGCGAGAATTTGGAGCAAATTTTAATTTATGTGAAAAAAAGATTGTCTTTAAACAAAATCCAAAGATTCGTCGTTATTCTTTGGGGTCTACCTGCAGTACAAGCTCAAGCAAGAATTGCTATCGCGAAACGAAACTGCCGCCCGTCGCCTTCTTTAATTGAAATATTGCCCCCCGCTCCAAGGTTCAGCTGGTTTACGATGCGAGCTGCACCAGTGTCGGGCGTAACGGTAGCAATCGTAGCTTGCTTGATATTCATGGTCGGTCTTCAAATAGGACTCCATGTGGAGGTTCACCACAACGAAATTGCAGAGATTGCTGCATCGAGTAGTACAATAATGAAAAAAGGTGGCATTGGTCACGCGTACATGGACCTTGTGCGCGGTGGGGGTAAGGCAGACGGTATACAAAAAGCATTCAATGATGGCGATACCACAATAAAAACCGGCGGCAGCGGTACAACTAGCAAAAACGACAATGACAAACCCCCTCCAATCCCGACCCCCAAACCAAAACCACCCCCAAAGCCAACTATTAAACCCATACTGAATAGTCCTCCTGAGCCTCCGACGGCGCAACAACAACAACAACAATTACAACAACAACAACAACAACAACAACAACAAGAACAACAAGAACAAGAACAACAACAACAACAACAACAACAAGAACAACAGCAACAACAACAACATCCTGTTGGTCCGATACAGAAATACTTAGAATACAATCATCTACCAATTCTTCTCGTAACAAAGGATCGACTGGATTACCTGGAAAACACATTAAATTCACTGCTACAGACGGTGCGACCTACTGCCTCACAGTCACTCGACTCGAATGAGGGCAACAATCTAGTTGATGGAAAGCCCCCTCTTTGGGATAATATTATTGTCGCGCAAGATGGTGTTGACGACGGCGTTTTAGACAGGTTGACGAAAGTAAAAAATGATAATGGCTTGCCTTCGTCCGCTTTTAAGCTGGCGAAGAACACCAGAAAGGGACAAAATCTTCGGGGAAGGCCAGACGGAGCCATGATGATCGCCACGCACTATAACTTTGCTATTCAGAGTGGACTGGACGAGTTTCCTGACTCTCCCGGGATTATCATTGCTGAAGATGACTTCTTATTCAGCCCCGATTTTTTGGAGTTTTTCGAGTCAAATGCGATAGCAATGGACCACGATGACACAATATTTGTTATCAGTGCTTGGAACGATAACGGTCAGAACCACCAGGTAAAGGACAAATCTCAGCTATACCGAACCAATTACTTTCCGGGGTTGGGGTGGTTTCTTTCAAGGAAGCTGTGGGAAAATGAATTGATGTCGAAATGGCCAAGGACCCATTGGGACCATTGGATGCGTGACGAAAAGCAGTATGCGTCCCGTGACTGTGTCTACCCGGAGGTCACAAGGACATTTCACGCGGGAATTAAGGGTACTTTCATGGACTTGAACACTCACGAAAAATATTTCAAGGATGTTGGCTACCAGACGGATAATTCATTTCGGTGGACAGGGCTGGAGTGGCAGACAATAACTCCGAGAACTGGCTACGACGCCAATCTGCGCTCTCTCGTGGAAGGGGGGGAGGTGGTGGACAATATCGAGACGCTATCTTCGCCTGCCCCTGAAGGGAGTGCTCAGGCAGGCAAACATAAAATCGTCTGGATTCATGTGCCTGACTATAAAAACCCGCGCCAACCCTTCAAACCCATCGGAAACTACTTCCATATTTGGCACGAGATCGAACGGGCGAACTATAATGGTGTCCATAGATTCTGGTTCAACAACCATCCTGTCATCCTCATCAACATCGCTGAGAGCGCGACTCTGAAGGAAATGAAGGGGCAAAATGATAGAGTTTTCAAGCCTAATGATTTTCCACCCTTCAGCTAATTTGCACATTGCACATAGACAAAAAATATAAAAAAAGAAGGTTTTTCTTGTAACTTTTTGCACTGGCTTCTACTCATATCAATGTTTTATGGTTCCTTCGTGTTCCATCATTTAATCACTGTCCGAATCACTCGAGTCCTCCACCACAAGATTCCTAATCTTGTTGGTGTTGACGAAAAGATGATCGTCCTCCGTGTTGTCGTATTCGTCTTCGTAATCATCTTCGTCTTCACCTCCTTCTTGCTCATTAACGCTATGTTTACGTTCCGTCGTCGTCGTCGTCGTCGTCGTCGCCGTCGCCGTCGCCGCCGCCGCCGCCACCGTCGTCGAACCCGCGACTGAATTCAACTCAACAGCACTCCCCCCCAAGCTCCCAATAATATCTTTCGTTCCAACGCCTCTCTCCTCAAAGCACTTGGGCCACATTTTTTCTTTCTTCGCGTGCTTCACCTGGTCAGCAAAGAGAATGTGCTTGACAATATATTTCACCTTGTGGGTGGACTCTGTTGTCGACACAGCTGTCGCAGAAGATCCTTCAGTCGAAGGCTTTGAGATGCCCCCCTCACTCTCACTACTAACAATAGTCTCAGCAGTACTTCCTTCCCCCTCTTCTTCCTCTCCACCCTCAACGATGACGAAATCACCCCTTTTCACCCACACTAGCTTGTTGAACTTCGTCGGCAATAAGGCCAAACTACAATGCATTCCCACTTCACGTCGAAAACTCTCCTCCATCACCGCGTTGGTCTCACTTCCCAAACCCTCCACATCCACGTCAATCAGGTTGCCTCCGCGCGATCCCTTGACCATAGCGATGCGATCCCCCTTCTCACGACGAGGTAGGGGATACTCATTCATCATTGTATCTGTGATGTGCTTCCGGTAATGCGACCGTCGGCCAAGACCAGACATCGTAAGAGATTATGGTCGTTTTTTTTCTTGATATACTTCAACCAGGACCCGATATGATGTTAAAGAAACCGTATGGGAATAAAAGGTAAGTGCAAAAATCCTTTTAATGAAGACTTCTTCTCTGAACCCTGATACCAGCCAAGCATTCTCGTTTACAGCTCTGCAGTCTCATTTTGATATTTATTTCCATTTAAAACATTCTCTGATCTATTACGGTAATACTCTCTCTAGATATATAGTAAAAGATACAGCGAAAAAGTACCAGGCTGTGCAAATCATACACCAGAAATTCACTAGCACCAAATCGCTTTCGCTGCCCACCCTTTGCCGCCAGGTGAAAACAAATGGCCCCTTCAAAACGGCGTAACAGCCGCCAACGAGCATCTTCAATCGCATCCGACCACTCCGAAAGCTCGCTACAGCGTAATGCTACGGTGAACAAGAAATCAGCCAAAGCTCGGTATGAAAACTGGAAGCAAAAAGGTGGAATTGACAAGGAGAGTGTCAGCGACGAAGATGACAGTGAGATCGATAGTGACGAAGCATTTGACAGCGACGACGAGGAACTGTTCGGAGACATGTTTCAGCGCGCAGAACCGGATGAGAGTAGTAGCGAAGAGAGTGAAAGTGTGAGCGAAGGCGAAGGCGAAGGCGAAGAAGAGGAGGACGATGCGAGTGATTCTGATGCTTCTTCATCCTCTGACTCGGACGACAACGAAAACGACGGAGGGGCGTATATGCTATCGCTTCTCGACAACATTAAATCAGACCCCTCTCCCTCGCAAGCAACGAGCGATTCGACAACAATCCACAACAATGCCATGTTGTCTATGGATGATCTCCTGAACCCTATCACGGAGCACAACCAATTTAGCGCCACAAAGAACAATCTTTCTCACCTATCCGCAACGAAAGTGACTAGTGCTCCGCTCCCCACCAGTGTCCAGGGCAGGATTGAGAGGAACCTGAAGTACGATGAAAGCAAAAAGGACGTCAAGGGATGGTTGGGAACAATAAAGGAGAACAGGGAGGCTGAGACGCTGGATTTCCGAGGGGATTTAGGGAAGAATCGGAAAGTCGTGACGCTTGAAAATATGGGTTCTATTGCAGCTAATGACGACGACGACGACGACGACGATGACGATGGCAACAACAAGCATGACTACGAAAAAGAAATTATGCAGGCACTTGAGAAGCAGCGTGAGCAGGAAGAGGAAGTCGATCTTGCAGCAGTTGCCGAGCGAGATTTCATGGATGACGACGGTGCCTCATCTGGCGATGATCTTGGTGAGGGTAAGATGACCGAGTCTGAAATCCGCAAACGACACTCGGAGCTCGCCAAAATTCGGTCCCTCATGTTTTACGAGGAACGCAAGCGACACCAGATCAACAAAATCAAGAGTAAAAAGTATCGCAAGATTCGAAAAAAGAAAGCGGAGAAAGAGAAAGAAAAGGATATGGAATTGATCCGGCAGAATGATCCCGAGTTGGCTCGAGAATTGGACGAGAAGGAGGAGATTGCGCGCATGAAGGAGCGCATGACACTGCAGCACAAGAACACAAGCAAGTGGGCGCGGCAGCAGCTCCGAAGGGGGAAGAATATTGACGCGGACACGAGGAAAGCTCTGTCTGCTCAAATCACCCAAGGTGACGAGCTCAGGAGGAAAATGATGGGCGACGGAGAAAGCGACGGCAGCGACAGCGACGGTAACTACAATGCAAATCCTGCTGAGCGTTACATCCAGGCGAAGCAGATCGCGCAGGCGAATGATGACTCTGAAGATGAAGAGATGGCAAAGAACAAGAGTGGGTTATTTGGGCTTGAATTTATGCAGCGGGGAATAAAAAACCAGCGCGAGCGGGCCAAGGAGGAGGCTCTGAGACTCATGAACGAGCTGCGTGATGAGATGGGGGATGCGATTTCCGATGACGGAGGTGGTGACAGCGAGGACGATTTCACCTATGACTCATCAAAAGTGACTGAAATTGTAGAGAAACCCCAGGTTGAGAAAGAGCCGGAGGTTGCAGCTGTCAGTAACGCAAAATGCGAAGCTGTTGAAAGCAATGACAACGATGCAGATGTCAAGGGAAATAGTAGAAATCCTTGGTTGAGCAACAACAATGGTGGCAAGCACGGCAAATCCAAAAACCAAAGCAGAGACAAACTAAATACGAACATTATTAACGTTGATGACATCAATCGGGGCGTCGATCTCATAATCAAACCTACTGAATTATCCGATAAACTCCCCATCTCAACCGAAACCAATGAGAAGGACATGTTAAGAAACAAAGCAATGACTGAGAAGACGCAGGAGGAGCTTGTCAGAGAGGCTTTCGCCGGAGACACGAACGCCGAGGAGGATTTCAGGAAGGAGAAAGAGGCGATGATGATGCGAGACGACCCGTCTTTAAACAAAGCTGCTGAGGACGATGGAAAGGTCAGCGGATGGGGATCTTGGGGCGGCATGGGAGTCAAGGCCCCCAAGAAGAAGAAAAAGAAGAATTTACCGAAAAAACTTCAGGCCCCAGATAAAGCCCCTGCCAAGCGTAAGCGTGCAGATGAGCAGCTTCCGACTGTCATCATCAACGAGAAACGCATCAAGAAGACCAGCGCATACAAGGTCAGTGAGATTCCCTACCCTTTCACTTCGGCAGAGCAGTACGAGAAAGCAATGATCGGCGCACTTGGTTCCGAGTGGAATACGACACAAGCCGTCAAGAACTTAACTCGTCCAGAGATTGTTACCAGGATCGGAAAGGTCATCGATCCTATCAGCCGCAAAATGAAGAGCAAGAAGAAGAAGGAAGCCAGGGGAGGAGCTAAGTTTTGAAGATGCAGATAAAATGACTTGTTGCTTTTCTTAATATTTATTTTTGTGAATTGATAACTTCGTAGCCAAACGACGATAGTGTATTTTTGGCGGATTGCGTTATTAACTCTTATTTTTTCTCTTCGTCGTCGTTCCGTCGTGTTCGGTTTTTCTCTGTTCAACTCCAGAAGAGGAAGAGCACTTCCAGGGGTTTTCATAAACAACCAAACTCTCCACTAGACCACACTAAGTGCCAAGAATCCACGATGACGGAGAGATTCGCCCGAACGTCCACAATGCGGTAAGTTTTTGCAACCGTCCTCGATCAACTCCACCACCCTCCCCAGCTTTTAACACCCTTTCCACTACCATTGCTCGCGATGTAGGATCGACCCGCCGGGGGGGAGCAGTCAGATAGTAACAAAAGCGCCCCCTCGTCAGATCCTGGACTCAAAGCGTATCCCATCTATGGACCGGCAGGAAGATGAGCTCAATTCAGAGCTTGTCAACTTGGAGGAGGGGACTCGGAAACGGAACAGGGAGTTCAAGCGGCGCATGGACGCGATCGAAACTAGACAAAAGACGTACATGGGAGTTTTAGAGGAGGAAATAAGGGGCAGAGACGAGGAGCACGAGAAGGTTTTGAGTACGATTAAAAAACAACTGCATGAGATGGAGGCGAGCGTGGATGAAAAGATCGAAAGTGATTTCAGTGTCTTCCACACCGAGCATATTCCGATCCCAGAGAAAAGAATGACAGATATGGAAGCGGATTTTCACCACTTTGTTCACGTCACCGTTCCCATTGCCATCGACGAGTGTTCTGGAATCATTGCCCGGAAGGTGGAGAAGGCGAGGGAAACATTTGAGATAGAAAACACAAAGGTCATGAAGAGGGAGGAAAAGATCGTGAGTAGATTTTATAGGCACATGGAAAATACTGCTCAAGGAATGGAGGACGAGAATGCCACGAGAATAGCGAAGATGCATCTTTTGAGGGAAGACATAGCAGCTCCTGAATATGTTGACGAGAGGCATGAGGAGGTTCAGACCACACAAATGATGAAGGAGATCATCAAGATTCGGGAGATGATTCAGCACGCAATCAAGGAGAGGGAAGTAGAAGACTGCTTGGTACTAGACGAAATGCTCGCCACCCAAAACAAGCTCCAAAATTCCGTTTTGGAAAACTTTGGGGCTGGGGCTCACGAGGAAAAGGATAAGTCGAAATTGAGTAAGAAGGAGAGGGAAGAGTTGGAGAAAAAGGAGGAGGAGGAGAGATTGTTGATGGAGGAAATGAGCAAGAAAGAGGAGGCCGAAGGCGACCAAGACGAGGAGGACCAAGGGGACGAGGGGGACGCGGATGCCTCCGGTAATGATGAAGATAATGGCACCGAGGATGAGTGAAAAGGATATTTCGATCGACGGTGACGTTGACAACTTCCGGTGTTCTACTAAATGTAACAATACGGCTTGCATATTTTTAGCTTAAATTTTAACACAACTTTTCATGCACTTTTACTGCACTGCACAGCTAGCTCAGCAAAATAAACATTATCTTCACATTGTCAGTTGTCTGTCTCCTCAAAGACATCGGTGAGCGCCGTTCTCGCGCTCCTGTCCCTTCCCCTACTCCCTCCAACTGATATCCTCTCTGAATCCATCCGCATGCTGACCATGTTAACAAGTTTATCGATGTCCTCAGTCTTTGCTTTGGCAGCATTCAAATCGTCAGCCACTTTTTCCACACTCTTCACAACTTCGCCCAACTTGCTGCTAAGGGCACTATAGCGTTTCTCCAACTTTAGGATCTCGTCCGAGAAACCGGGTTTCCTTTTGTTTCTCGTCTCTTGGACAAGCCGATTCGTCCATTCGCGGCAGTTCACCACCAAGTTGTCCAACAAAGGACTCAGGGTGGGGAAAAGTTTCACAAAACTTTCATACAGCGGGCACACGACATACTCGATGAAGCCGATCTGCATACTATTTTTGTTAACCGTTGCTCTATCTGTCATAGTGCTGATACTCATTTGCAAGGATTTTTCCTTGTCACCCTGCAAAAAGAATTCTTCGCAGACTCTGTCCGCCCATTTCTTGCAGATGTCAAACGTCTTGACTGGATTGCTGATATCTGCGGCATGCAGGAAGACCTCGATGATGAAACTTCTGTTGGACGCTTCCATCAACCCACTAGCAGTCTCTGCGTTACATTGTCCGCTGATTATCTCCTGCTGAAGTTTCTTACCGTTCATCTCGTAAAAAACCTGCAGTTTGCTTATGGTGCTGAAGTGGTGGACCATGTCTGTCCCGAGAATGCTGCTGATGATAACCTTACGAACGGCTCGCCACTGATGGCCGTCCAGACCTTTGAAAACGTCGACCTTAGAGTCTCTAACAATCTCATAAAGCGTAGCGCAGTGCATATTCTCTAGGGGAGATTGGTCGTTGTAGAGGATGGCCGTCTCATGCTTTGTCTTGATCAAAAACTGATTACTAAGGCCGGGGTGCCCAACATCATGCGCCAAACTAGCAATCGTCAAGCTCGCCGTCTCTAAAGGCATCAAGAAGACGTTAGCTTGAGTCTCCTTGACAAACCTATAAACTGTCTGGGTGACATCCACGGCATGGAAGAAGTTGTGATAGGTGTTTTTCGCAATATATCGTTGGCTGAGCGCGTTGTAGAACCGTATCATGGTGTGGTTACTGACAGAAAGCTCATCTGGGATATCGAATGTTTCGAAGATGAGATGAAGGCAAGCGAATGCCTCCGCGTCTTTGTACAGGGTGATGTCAAAGGTCCACGTTGAGAGTTCTGATTCCATTTCTTCCCAGTCGGTGTCTTCTATGGAAGCTTTCTGTTTTCTTTCATCGCTGTCCATGGCATCCACTTCATTATTTGCGGAAAGGCTACAACCCGTCTCAATGTCTACTACTTGTTGTTCCTGCCCCTCGTCTGGAGAAGGTTGGACCTGATGTTGAGATGTTGAGAGGGCCTCCTCTTTCGTATCTCTGATGGACCACCGCCTTTTCGCAGAAATCTTGGGGCTCATTTTTTCTTTTAGTTTTGCCGTTGAATTGACGAGAGTCGAGCGAAGTTTAGGCTCGCCATTAACTTTACCCTCCATATTTTTGGCGGCGGTGATTTTGGTTTTGCGCTTCTTCGAGGAGCCGCTGAGCGCAGCCATGTTGACCTTCTCGGAGCGTTCAGTATCCCTCCCCGCATCCAAATACTCCTGGTTGATCCAGTCCTTTGTGGACTGGTCCATATTGTCGGATACGTACCGCTGCTCGGATCCGGGCAGGACGAGGGAGGTTATTTTAGCTAGCTTACTCACAATAGTCTCGAGCACCTCCGTCTCGAGCATGTTGTCAAACTCGTTCTCGAGGCTGTTGAGAACAATAGACTTTCGCCGGCGGGATATCGACGCATCTTCGCCCAACAAATCTGAACTCTCTGCATCTTCCTCATCAACATCTTCCTGACTATTGTGAATCTGCTGGACAGACTTCAAAATACTACTCGCGCTCGTTTTAAGAGTCTTCATCATGCGTTCTAGAGGCAACACAACAAGCTCGTCGACGGAATTTTGGAAGGACATGCTGAATCCGATGAGCAATACAATCGTCAGACTGATTATGAACAGATTGTACATGGATTCGAGCTGTAGCTGGTATTTCATGCTGAAAGTTCCGGCGATATTATTTCTCTGGACGACAAGCTTACTGTCCTCCCGGATGTATTCACCATCGTTGCCCAAATCGAACTTCTCCAGAATTTCAGGGCCAGAGGTAACGCCCACCATAACCTCAATGGGGTACATGTCCTTATTTACATAGAATTTTTTGAAATCAATGAATACTTCCCCCCACCAAGCGCGGTCGATCGTGCCCCCTCCTTCCCTATCGTACATCTGATCAAAACTCTCAATGTGAGCTGTGTTGCTGTCATCAATTGGCATGTAAGTGAGTAGAGGAGTCAGGAGTATAATGATCATGACAAGGCTCGCTACCCTTCTGCTTAAAAGTCCGCTGAGCTCCTTGCTGATCTCCTTGGCGTGGGGAAGTTTTTTGTCCTTGGTGATGTCCCCCTTGTAGATGAAAAACATCTCGAATATTTTGAACAGCTTGGTGAGCTTCATAAGCCGTCCGCTCTTGGCTCCAATCTTGGCTATGCGTGCGGCCTTGAGCAGGGAGGCGTCCGACGATCCGTTCAAGCCCAGCCCTTTCGAAATCATTCTGATATCGATAAGGATGGAAAGTGTCCCGGCCACGTCCATCCAGAAAAAGAATCCCAGAAGGTACTTCTTGGTCGTCAGGGAGAGCAGGATGCACTCCCCTACGAAAGCTACGAATATTATTATGAGCAAGACGTCGAATATATCGTCCGTACTCTCGTCCGCATTGACGATTACGTAAATGTCCGGCAGGTATAGCGAAAGAATGAGGCACACCGCGAGCCCAACCTGGGTGTACATGTGGTGCACGAAATCGGTCAATCGATGAAGCGATTGACGGGGGACCTTTTTGCCGGGCTTTCGGATTGTGGTGAATGTGCTCGTCGTGTCCCCAACAGGGGAGGTGTCGGCAATTTTTGCCATGGAAGATTACTTATGCTGGCCAAACAACCTGATCAGTTTGGTTTACTGAAGGTACAGAAGGTAAGTTGGACGCACTTCCGGCAGGGGGGAGAGCTTTCACCAAAACGGACGAACCACAGCTCAAATACGCACGAATACCTTCGGATGCAGGGTTTTTAATTCATCGTTGAAACAGGGAGAAAGGAGAGTGTCAACTCCCTCACGGTATTTTTTTCCGAACGTTTTTGAGGAACGCCTCAACAGTTGATAGAAGGTAAATATGCAGAAGCGAAATTAAAACACGTTCCATAGTGTGCAGGGCGTTGAGAAGAAGTCTTTCGTTGTATTTTAAAGGCAGTTTCATCGTTTGAACGAGAACTAACTCCTACCCCAACACCCTTAAAACCCCAAACTCTCTGACCCTCAGGTGGACAGTATTTAGAGATAGAGATGAGTGAGGTGAAATGTTCCCCCCCCGAGTCTCTTCTGAAGTTCGATGAACCGCTTTACATTGGCATGGAGGCCAAGACGGACCTGAGCAGTGCCAAGGGTGCCAACAAGGCGACCGTGAGCCAGCTGGACGACATGCTGAACTTCATGATCCCCCCCCGCCAGTGGGTGGAGGAGAGCGGCGCGTGGATGCAGCACGTGTCGAAGGCCCCCGCCACCCGCATGGACGTGATCACCCTGCAGGAGAACCTCGACAGGAGGCACCTCGAGCGTCAGGCGAGGGAGACGGGCCTGTGCCCAGTTCGCGAGGACCTGTACAGCCAGGCATTCGACGAGCTCATCAGGCAGGTCACCATGGACGGAGCGGAGAGGGGACTGCTCCTTCTCAGGGTCCGGGACGAGATCCGCATGACAATAGACGCCTACAAAACCCTCTACGACTCCTCCGTCACCTTTGGGGTCCGGAAACAAATCCAGGCGGAGCAGGGCATGAACGCCATGGAGAACGAGATCGCCCTGCTGAGGAATAGGAAGAAGGAGCTGGAGAATAAGGTCCTCGAGCTCAGGAATACGGTGGAGGTTTTCGAGAAGAGGGAGGCGGAGACCAGGGCGCTGGAGGAGAAGAAGAGGAAGGAGAAGATTGCCTTTTTGAAACACCAGGGGCAGCACCTTGATTTGTTCTTGAAGCAAGTGGGGGGGAAGAACTAGATTGATTGATTGAATTGAATTTCAATTGGATAGAATTGGATTGGATTAATTGATCTGTGATCTGACGGAGGCGTAGGCGTAGGCGTAGGCGTAGGCGTAGGCTGCGGCTGCGGCGGAGATGTCGACGCACAGAATAGGAATCGAGTATTGTTTCGAATTATGTATAAATAACGAAAGCGGCTGATTTGAAGTGAAAAAACAACCAACCCATTGTTTCGCATATACGATGCTTAGTATTTGCTCGCTGCGGCAAAAACAAAACGACCTGCCTTCCTCCCCAAAGGGTTTGTATACGAAATCGGCTCTCACACACGGACGGCCACGCCGCGGCTGACCAAGCTTTACCACGTTTTTTCAGTAGTAAGCCAGCCCAGCCCAGCCCAGCCCGCTTGCAGAACGTCGTCGTTTTCGCAGACGTTGATCGTTGACCAGCCGGCAGTGGCGCAACGAAAAACACACACGGTGTCCAACAAACCGCGTTCGTTCGAGAGAGAACTGTTTGATGGGGACGAGTATTCAGAGTCAATGTCGCACACGGGCGGTGCGGGGAGCGGTGGGTTCGATGGGTGGGTGGGTGTAGTTACTCGTGCTCGACAGCTCATGTTGCTCGTATGTTATCGTTTATTGTCGTCGCGTGTATCTGCACAAACAGAAAGGTTCCCTATTAAGCACTACTTAAAAAAATAATATAATTTTTCCCACACCCTCCAAAAAAGGTAGAGAAAAACACACACCCTGCACAACGTCCTCCTCCCCCCACGTTATCCACCTCCCTACTCCCTACTCCCCCTCCCTCCTCTTCCCCGTCATAAGCTCAAACGCCGTCGGCAGCTCCCACTCCTCCCCCTTCCCCCCCCTCCCCACGACCTTCCTCCCCGGAT
>Ga0115556_1001423_pt1 | contig 16436 bp, 8 predicted proteins | sample COGITO_mtgs_1104_5_FD_87282 | JGI IMG/M metagenome (GOLD analysis project Ga0115556, IMG submission 87282) | Pelagic marine microbial communities from North Sea - COGITO_mtgs_110414 | ecosystem: Environmental > Aquatic > Marine > Epipelagic | place: Germany:Helgoland, sampling site Kabeltonne... | reverse complement strand
TACTGCGCAGCCGTTTTCCACCCAAAGAAGGTCACAAAGTACTTTGAGTCAATAGTGCAGAAGAATAATAGGTTCAAAAACAGCCAAACGCCAAAAGAGGCCGTAAGGATGATGGAAATGTCCTGCATATTTGCAATCGCGTTGTCCTCTCCAGCCGTTGTGCTGGTTTCGACTATGTGGAGCGCGATGAATGGGAAAATCTGGGCCCAAAGCATACACAACATGAACATTACGCCACCTAACTCGAAGGGATGCCGGAAATGTAAGCACCCGCTGAAGGATACAACTAAGACAGTGACAGTGCGAGAGACGCACCCAAGCACGGAGGCGAAAAGAGGTGCTTCAACACGGGGCCAGTAATAGAAGTCACCCCTCACACATTTTATGGATATGACTGTCATTATTTCCCCAATTAGAAAGTACAAAACCCAGATGAAGCTATGATATGCAAGAAGCGCTTCTCCCAAACTCCGACTCAAGTTGTGGAGAGTATTAATCGTCGTCATCAAGAAGAGGCACCTCGTCCTTAGATTATGGTCGTCTGGAATGTAGCCGTAAAACTTGGGCTGACTTCGCCGGCGAATACTATCGACATCGCAATCGAAAGCGATCATCGCAGCGGTGAAGCCTGTTGTCAAAGCGCTGACCCCTATGGAGAACAGTGCGTACTTTCCGGCCTCGGCTGGTCGAAGCAACCACACGTACAATTGAAGCACGCATGCCGGTATGCTCTCGGTTGCGAGCTCGGAGCTTTTATTCGCCATCATTTCTGTCAGCACGTCAATGGTCGCATCGTTGTCTACGTAATTTGTGGACACTCGATATGCGTCAACCGCGGGACGGAGGAAGACGCAAGTTATCATGATTTCGTAGGCTATTTTCTTCCAGTTCTTCGCCTTGTTGTATTTTCCCATGACGAAGAGGACCTGGCAGAAGGCGTTTGTAATAATCATCCCGAGTAGTATTCGGGCCTGGAGAATGAGTTCATCGCTTTGAAAGTACGTTGATATAACGTAAATGTCCGTGGCCGCGTCTACCATTGACAGTGTCGCACCCACAGTGACGCGATAAATCATTCCGTAGATGCTGTCCCTCAAAGTATTGTTTGCAATGACTACCATGAATTCACGGAAGCCAACTACCCGGAGAAAAAGTGTATTCAATTGCACGTAGTGCAAACGCCAGGCGTCTAAGGCCACTTCCCCCGTTTTCCTGTTGCGAAGAAGTGTCGCAAATGAACTCCCTACACGCATGCATTCCAAATCCCCCCAATTCTTCATGTCCAGTCGGTAGTCAACTCGACTAACGCGAAAACCAAACCTATCTTCGAGAATGTATGAAATAATCTCACGAAATCGCGGACAGAGCTCCGTAAGGGGGGCGACCAAGTCCTCGTTCTCGTTAAAAGTTTGTCGCACATGAACGAAATTGACCTTAAAATTGTTGCACCTCGAATGGTAGATGTCCTCGGCAAGCCTTTTCCAATCGGCTATTTTCGCTGCATCCTTTTGCGACAAGACTTCGTCGCTTTTTACGACAGAATCCGCCCCGCCCGCAGTTGCGTTTAATTCGGAAAGGCTGTACTTCCTTAATCCCGAGCTTTGCGTCGCTACCAAACTGTTGACCTCCTTAATACTGAAATTGCTTCTCTTCCTCTTGAATCCCCCCTCAGCTGCAAATACTTCCATAGGGAGAAAATCATCGGGGATCTTGGAAACAACAAACCAGTCGGGCTTTTCCGCTTCCCAGCTGTCGATGTTGTTTGTGACCCAGTCCTTCACCTCTTCCTTGATGGCCTTCTTGTAGCTCATTCGGTTGTCAAAGGCGGCAGAGAACTTCGATTTGTCGTCGGTAGCTTCGATGAACCTCTCGCAAGTGTACTGCGCAGCCGTTTTCCACCCAAAGAAGGTCACAAAGTACTTTGAGTCAATAGTGCAGAAGAATAATAGGTTCAAAAACAGCCAAACGCCAAAAGAGGCCGAAAGGAAGATGGAAATGTTCTGCATATTTGCAATCGCGTTGTCCTCGCCAGCCGTTGTGCTGGTTTCGACTACGTGGAGAGCGATGAATGGGAAAATCTGGGCCCAAATCACACTAAGAGTGAAAGCAAATCCTCCGAGTTCGTAGGGGTGGCGCGCCTGAAAGCAACCGCTAAAGTCAGCGGTAAGCTTTATAACTAATCGAGCGAAGATCGAAAACAAGAAGCCAAGAATTCCGGTAAGTCGTGGCCAATACATAAAGTCCCGTCGAATCGACTTGTAAATGCTAAATATGAGGAATTCTCCTCCGACGGTGTACATTACCATCATCCCTCCACCTGAAGCCGCCAAAATAGCACAGCCGAAACTCTTACTAAAATTGTGCAAGGCACTTATCAGTGTCATCAAGATGAAGCACCTTCCTCTCAGCCCATTATCGTCAGGAATGTAGCCATAGAACTTGGGCTGACTCTTGCGACGAGTGATGTCGACATCAAAGTCGAAGCTGATAACACCGGCCGCTAAGCCCGTCGTCAAAATACTAACCGCAATGGAAAAAAGGGCATATTCCCCTGCCTGGTCTGGGAAAACAACCCAGACATAAAGCTGCAAAACGCAGCCTGGAATACTTTCGCAGGCAAGTTCGCTGCATTTGTTAATCATCGTCTCGGCTAACGCATCAAATAAGACCTCTTCATCATTGTGGTTCGTGCTAAGGCGGTACGCATCCACGATCGGCCGCAGGAGCGACAAAGTGATACAAACTTCCCTCAGCTTAACCATCCAATTTTTCTTCCTGTATTGCCCGAGTACTGTGACCACCTGTACGCTTATATTGAGAAGGATCATTCCGAGTAGAAGGTTGGCTTGGCCAGCCAGCTCAGGACTTTCCGAGTACGTCGAGAGTACATAGATGTCGGTGCAATAATCAAGTGAACTTAGGAGCGCTCCGACACTCACACGGAATATCATGCCGTAGTTATTGTCCCTGAGGAGGTTCCTGGCAATGACTGTCATGAATTCCTCGTACCCTTTCACCTCGAAGAGAGTCGACATCTGTGGGTAGTGAAGTCGCCAAGCTTCGATGGCCGCTTCGGCTGTTTGAACTCCACGCAGCAAGGTGCCAAAAGACCTCCCGATCCTCTTACAATCCTCGTCGCTCCAGTCCTTCGTATCTGAGGTCCAAGACACGGTTTTAATTCGGACGCCTAATCTCATTACGAGCATGTGAGATATGAGGGCGTCAATTTTCGGGCAGAGAAGGAGCAGATCCGAAAAATTGCTAGGATACTTTTCCATGACCAACTGCACCCACGTTAAATTTTTTGCCGCATCATTTGTTCTCAGCTCGTAAATGATTTCTGCAATCTCCCTCATCTCCAACTCGTCATTTAAAGTGGAAGGGATATTATCTTTTTTTTCGTGCAGAAGCGTCTCTTTTTTGACATCGTCTTCTATAAAGCCCGAGTCATTTGCGTCAGAAAGACTAACGAGGTCAAGGTCAGCATTCTCTTCTGCGTCAGGGATACTGACGAGGTCAAGATCTGCATTCCCATTGCCTTTGTCGGAGAGACTAACGAGGCTAGGGTAGTGGATGTCATCATCGCTTACGTGTTCCAAAATCATATCGTTCTTCGTATTCGAGCCACTTCCAAGGTCCACCTTCTTTTCGTTCTCTGTAAAGTTCTCCATAAAGTCGTCGATGTTATCCACTTCAAAAAGGGGTTCAGTCAGTAGTGATTGTTGCGGAGGTGACTCAACTCGACCTATAGACTCTTGAAATGAAAAATACGACTGCGGATGCTCCTCCGATTCCGATTTTTTCCTTAACGGCGGTGACTGTCCTGCTAAAAGGCTGGTAACCACCTGTTGCTGCTGCTGCTGCTGCTGCTCGAATAGTTTCAGCAATAAAAAATTACCCTGCTGTTCCTTCGCCTCGCGGTAAATCTCCCTCGCCTCTGTGTTAAACCGCTCCTGCCGCTCATCCTGCCGCCGTTGCATCTCTCTCAGGTCTACTTTATGCTGCCTCATGACCTCTTCCATTTGGACCCTCATCTCCTCTTTCACCCTCTGAGTCGCTTTCAACACGCTTACTTCTTCATTTTTCTTAAACAATTCCACTCGATATTTGTCCGCTTCTTTCGCTCGGACTCTCTCCTCTCTAGCTGCCAAAATTCCGGACATGCATTTCGCGAATACCTGCCTGTGTTTATCAAAATCCTCTTCTCCCCCGCCAGCCGGCTTGTATTGTAAAAGTTCATCAACTACTGTGTCAAACTCAAATTTTAAGAACTCGTCGTTACTGGTACTGCTGCCGTTGGGAAGGAGGGGGCCGTCCATAACTTTTGGGGTTTGATTTGAGGGGAGGGGTGGGTCACTTTAGGATTGATTTGGTTCAACGGCAACAAAAAAACCGGCAGTGAGGAGGCTCACGAGACCAGAAACCACACACCTCACCTGCTCCCTCCTCTCGTGAAAATCTTAAAATTACCACTACGTCCTCTCTCTCCAATACCGAATTATACGATTCTTACCTTAAAGGACACTAACTCCTACTCATAATCTCGACAGAGCGCCGGAGGCTAAGAAAAATACCAACGTCATCGGCATTCTCCTCAAAGGCGAATTTGCACCAAAAGTGGCAGAAGGGGACGAGCTGATATTATCGTTGTCTAGAGTTGCGGTTTTTGACTGTATTGTAGTCAATTACCAACCAATAACTCCCTCATCACTAGCCCCCCGGAGACGGAAAAAGTGAGATGCGTTTGTCGCATTCGTTTGAGGTGTGGTTCGTTGGATTTACTTTGTTGCTACCATGTGCATTAGGATGGTGGCTCGATGGTAAGAATTCCGGCGTTGTTGGTGGAGGGTGGGGGAAGGGGTTGAGTGGTCATGGTGGTGGTGGTGTTATCTCGTCATCATTCGATAATAACATTGAGGACCGGGGGTTGGATAATTGCCCTGTAGCGTTCCTTCCGGTTTTGTTCCGTCGTGCTCGTGGCGGTGATGGTGGAGATGTGGGGGCGACACAATCACAATCAAAATCACAATCAAAATCAGGAGAAAAGAATGGGAAGAAGAATAGCAAGAAGAAAAAGAGGAAGAGCAGTACTACCACTACCACTACCACTACCACTACCGCGACCGCTAGCAAGAAGAGCATCGAATCCTCTGACTCTCTTCCGGACGCCGCCGATTTTCCCGCCGCCTCGGACTCCCCCCCGTCAACAACGACGACGACGACAGCGACTGTATCCGGCCGCGTCCTCCCCCTCTCCACCACATCCCTCCCGACCCCCCCTCCCTTCTACAACACGATAACCGTTCCACGCACGCTCCTGTCCTCCCTCGATCTGTTCTCCGGTGACGCGGTTCTCGTCCGCCGTCATCCTTTCAAAGTCCGTCAGGGTGAAATGGGACCTGTTCTGACCAATTCGGATGCCGGTACTGCTACTGGGGATACGAGGGGGGCTGTCGTTGTGACTGTTATTGAAGGGGATGACTCGGATGACGGTGTTAAGATCGGGTCGCAGTGTCTCTCGAACATGGGCCTGTCACCCGACTCAGTCGGTCCCGTCTCAGTCGAGTTTCTGGACGTCCTGAGCCCCCCTCCCTCGTCCACCGTGGTCCTCACGCCGTACGAGTCCGATCTCAAGGCCGCGATGAATCGCAATCCTGACTTGAGTCTATTCGAGGATTACGTGAAGCCGTATTTCGAGGAGAATCAATTCGCCTTAGTCGGCGAAGGCGACAGGATTGTAATCAAGGACGTCATGTTCCGTGTCTGCGAGATTGTCAAGGAGACCAAATCCCCTTCCTCCGATGAAGAGGAGCTAACGCGGTTCGGTATCGTCGGACCCGACACCGTCGTGGAATATGCTGATGATCCGCTGTCGGACGCTGACCGAACAGAACCGGAACAGGTTGGATATGACACGCTAGGAGGACTAGAGAATCAAGTTCAACAACTCAATGACCTGATCCTCACACCGCTCCGTCATCCGGAACTCTACACCTCCCTCGGCATCTCCCCCCCTCGTGGAGTCCTATTGACTGGGGCTAGTGGAACCGGCAAGACCTCCCTCGCCAAGGCCGTCGCGGCCGAATCGGGGGCGTATTTCTTCGTGATAAACGGTGGCGAAGTCGTGTCTAAGAAGGCGGGCGAGTCCGAGGCCAACCTCCGGCGTGCCTTCGAGGACGCCAGGGACAACGCCGAGGAGTACGGCGGAGCGATCGTCTTCATTGACGAGATCGACGCCATCGGGGGCAAGAGGGAGAAGGCCGGGGGGGAGACGGAGAAGAGGGTCGTCAGCCAGCTCCTCACGCTCATGGACGGGCTGGGGGAGAAGGGGGACAGGATCGTCGTCGTGGGGGCGACGAATCGACCTGGGACGCTCGAGCCTGCTCTGAGGAGGGCAGGACGGTTTGACAGGGAGTTAGATCTCGGCGTCCCGACCGAGGAGGGTCGGTTGGAGATATTGAAGATCAAGACCGAGAAAATGAACTACGAAGGAGGGGAGGAGATGTTGGAAAAGCTCGCCAAGGAAACACACGGATTCGTCGGCGCCGACATCGAGATGTTAGTCATGGAAGCCGGGGTGGAGTGCATTCGTCGTTCTGCCGGTTGGGACCGTTGGGACGGCGGTCAGGACGGGGAAGATGTCAACGACGATTCCAAACCGTCAGACTCGCTATTAAAATCAGCCTTTGCCAACGGGAACATGCCCGCGTCGATCGATCCTTCCCTCCTGCAGTCGATCGTCGTGAAGCCTGAGGACTTTGCGCACGCGCTCTCGATCGTCCACCCCTCCTCCCTACGAGAAAATAACGTCGAAATTCCCGACGTAAAATGGTCAGACGTGGGAGGACTCCAAGAAGTCAAAAGAGAGCTCCACGAGACGGTCCAGTACCCCGTTGAGTTCGCGGATAAATTCATTAAGTTCGGGATGCACCCATCCAAAGGTGTATTGTTCTACGGACCGAGCGGATGTGGTAAAACGCTGCTAGCAAAGGCGATCGCAAATGAGTGCAACGCGAATTTCATATCCGTCAAAGGGCCAGAACTACTTACCCAGTGGTTCGGTGAATCCGAAGCGAACGTCCGCGAGCTCTTCGACAAGGCCCGCGCCGCGGCACCCTGCATCCTCATGTTCGACGAGATCGACAGTATCGCCAAGACCCGTGGTGGTTCCTCCGGCGGATCTGAGGCGGCAGATCGCGTCATCAATCAGATTCTCACCGAAATAGACGGTGTCGGGGCAAGGAAAAATGTCTTCGTCATTGGCGCGACCAACAGACCGGACGTACTTGATCCAGCTGTCATTAGGCCGGGACGACTCGATCAGCTCATCTACATTCCCCTGCCGGATCTGGACAGTAGGAAGGGGATATTCAAGGCGTGTCTCTCCGGCGCGCCTGTTGATCCTTCTGTCAATGTTGATGTCCTCGCGAGGAGTACATCCGGATTCAGCGGCGCTGACATTGCCGAGGTCTGCCAGGCCGCTTCGAAATGCGCCGTCCGCGAGGCGATCGCCGAGGCCGAGGCCGGAGGACAACTTTCCAAGGACTCCCAGATGAAGATTCAGAAGAGGCATTTCAATGAGGCAATGAGCAGAGCGAGGAGGAGTGTCGGGGAGGGGGATCTGAAGGTCTTCGAGACGTTCAAGGAGAAGCAGAGTATTGGCAAGTCGAGTGGTGGAGGTGGTGTTGGGGGAGGGGCGGAATTTAGGTTTAAGGACGGGAAGGGGGGGGAGGACAATGAAATTACTGAATCGTCATCCCCCAAGGACACAAAGGAGGACGATGCAGTAGAGGATGATGACCTGTACTAGTTGCTACTATTTGAACCTCGTATGATTAATAATTTCAAGGCTATGAAAGAATGAAATAATGAGTACGTTTTTGGGAAGCGTATATATATTTTTTTTTTTTTGTATATGTTTTTTAACAACAGGTATCAAGTCAACAATCGGCCTATCGTAGCAAAAGTTTCACAGCAGCATCTCAAAAGTCCTTGTCCCAGTCTCCCACGTCCTTATAATTAGGATCGTGGTATTCCTCCTGCTCATATGGATCAAAGTTGCTTGTATCAAGGATGTCCTTGCAGACAGGCTTCCATGGCGCCTCTTCAGTATGGTTAATGTAATTGTCCCACTTGACGTCTTTGAACCACGGCTGCGCGCAGATGGTCTCGACGCCGCCCTTGGTCATTCCCATTCTATTCACCGGATCCCTGACGAGTAACTTCTTGATCAAATCCTTGCAGGCAGTGGGAAATCCCTTTGGAAACGCCAACTTGCCCTTGACGATGTTCTGGCAGATAATGACCTGGTCCATTCCCTCCAAATCAGCAAAGGGGGAGTAACCTGCAATCATCTCGTAACACAGGATTCCGAACGCCCAGTGGTCGACACCACGATTGTGTCCCCTTCCCAAAACGATCTCCGGTGCCAAATATTCGGGGGTACCGCACAAAGTGTACGTCTTGTGCTTGACCACCTTGGCGAATCCCATGTCGATAATCTTGCAGTAACCTGTGCTGTCGACCATCGCATTCTCGGGTTTCAGATCCCTGTAGGCAATTTCTTTGCTAGCCATGTGCTGCAGTCCTAAAAGCACGCAGCAGGCGTAGAACTTGGCGTTTTTCTCAGGGACGCCGTCGCTCTTGTCAGTGTGCAACACAGTGAACAGCTCCCCTCCCTGGCAGAACTCCATTAAGAAGTACAGACTCTTACTATCCTTGTACGTGTTTATGAGCTTCAAGATAAAAGGACTGTTGCACAACACCATGATCGCCTTCTCGCTCATTACGTTGTCCTGCTGTTGGTGGGCCACGATCTGGGCTTTGCTCATCTTCTTCAAAGCGAAGACCTCCTTGGTCTTCTTGTCCTGCATCAACGAAACCTGGCCGAAGGTGCCGCTCCCCAGGAAGCTAATTTCGGTCAAAGACGACATGGGAATATCCCGCACGCTACTGTCGGCGGTCTGATTCGCCTTGGTCCTTTTGTCGACCGTCCTCTTCATTATGTCACTCAAGGATCCCAAAATTCGGTTGAAGCCCGCCTTGTCAAGCTGGTACAGTTCCGTGTCTTCCGTCGCAATAACGTTGCACACCCTGGGCTCCTTGTTCAATAACGCCATCTCCCCGAAGAACTCGCCGTTTCGGAATGTCTTGAGCGCTTTCGCGACACCGTCCTTGGTGGCAGTGCACTCCCCGCTCTTGACAATGTAGAGGCTCTCTCCGATATCTCCCTGGGAGATTATGACGCCCCCCTTCCTGACATTGATAATCCTGAGCATGTTCGCAACTGACATGACCTCGCTATGAGTCAGGTTGCTCAAAATAGGTATCCCTTTCAAAACCCTGAGGTTTAGATTGTTGGTGAGGACGTCGTTCATGGGTCCCAGGATGGAGTTGAAGTCAATCCTGTCGAGGGCCATCACAGTCACGGCCGTTTCGGCCACGACGTTCGCGGCGCGGACGTCGCCGGTCAGCAGTGCCTTCTCTCCAAAATAATCGCCCATTGATATTTTTTGGTCTTTTGTGTTGCTGCCCATGTCAGTACACTTGACGGTACCGCTCTTGATCATGTAGAAAATATTGCCTGTGTCACCCTTCTTTATTATAACATCTCCTGGGGCATAAGTGACCATCTGCCAATATATATTTGTGGTCATGGTTGGCGAGTTTTTTTGCCATTATTAGGGATGTATATTTCGTATAGGAATTTGTTAGTAAGCAGTTTTGAGATACCAACAACACCTCCATCGCACAAAACCACCTCCCTCCCTCCTCAAAAACTTTGTGCTCACCTGAACAGCCCCAGCCAGACTTTCCAACTGGGCGTCTTCAAGGTCTTTTAGCAATTCGACCTTGCGGAGACTATTCTTAACCTTTTGTGAGTCGTTATTGGTCGCGTTCGCCAAAATTGTCCTAAAAGTCATTCTGTTCAAACTCCAAACAACACTGTCGCTATCAGCCCTGACAGTGGCAGCCCTGGGACTGTTGTACATCAAAGCAAGCTCCCCAAAACTGTTTCCCGGGTGAGCCTTTCCCACGGGCTTTCCATCCACAAAATAGGTAAACGAACCCGACTCCACGACGTAGAAGTAGTCCCCCGGCTCCCCCTGCTTGATCACGTCGCTGCCGCCCTCAAATTTCTCCTGCTTCATGTAGTCCACAAACTCCTCCATCTCGGAGGGTGTGAGGGTACTAAACACAAAGTTTGACATTAATGCCTGTCGAATTGTACCCTTCACGTAAGGGCTCTTGGGAAACCTTGCGCTCTGGAAGCTCCCACTTAAATCAATGTGCTCGGCAAAGACATTCTGGGCTCGGCGCTTCGTCTTCATGGCAATCTCAAGCTTACTCTCTGTGATCTGCGATGCCGTCTCCTTTTTAGCCGCGCCGTCCGGAGCTTCTGTGGCCGACCCTGCGCTCACAAAAGATAGGATGAAGTTAGTTAGACACTTTGGGCCAGTTGCCAGGGTAGACCAACACCAACACGAGATCCTGAGGACAGTTGTCTGGAATACCTTTCCACACTTACCATCAATATTCATCGGCAAGCCCTTGCTATTATTACACCCCATAGCTGAAAACGGAATTATTTACCAAAAAACAGTCAATTGGGAGTGAGAAGAGTAATCTCCACAAGATGCCTGTCAAGCCCAGCCCGAAGTCGAGAAGCAAGCCGGCTGAGCCGCTGGCAGGACCGAGATCCGGATAAATACAATCACGCCAAATAAATTATTTTTTTCAATTGCTTCGTCCTCTTTGCACGTCTTCAAATTGGTTAAGATGGAACTGACCTCAAAAAAGCTAAATCAATACAAGTCTAAGCATAAGAACCCAACTTACCCTCCTCCTTCTAGTGAATCGTCGTCTGTCTTCAACAGCTCAAACCCAATGAATCGATCTTCACTTTCATCATCGATGGATGGTTATGAATTGCGCCAGTCGTCATTTGCCATTACGGATGGCAAGTATGCAAATATGGTTGAGTATGATACAGCAGACCCATCATGTTTAGGCCCTCTTGATGTCTTACACTGCTGCCCGAGCAAATCTCAAGCCAAGGATCCTTCCCTCCGACACAGGATGGGAATCTGTCTATTTGCGATCAGTCTCATGTGGCTATCTTCTCTGCGGATGTGCGTCAACATAGTGAGCAGCAACATTGCTAACCCTCCCCTGGAGAAAGTCTTTGACAATTGCGATGATGCCTATGACCTCTCCAAACAGGAGAAAACGGATTTTGTGGAATGCGTGTCAACTCAGCTCAACCAATGTAATAACAACTTACAATCGGCGTCAGACGCTGAGAGTGAACGCGTCGTGGCTGCTAAGGACGCAAACAGTTTGCTGATGCAGCAGGCTAGAACGCTCCAGACTAGCTGTAGCTCAGCCTACAGCAACTCAAGGTTCGCGCTAGAAACGTGGGTCGACAAAAATGTTGGCGGTCTTCCTTTCCTATCATCTTGCTCTGTGGAGAAGCGGCAGGAAATCGCGGATACGGTGGGGGACGTCAGTGCTGTAAAATCGGAGGCTTTCAGTCTTTCAGCAGAATATTCCGCGGAAAGCAGCAGGTAAGCAGAAAAATGTGCAAAAAGTCCGGGGCGCCGCCAAAAATGGTGTTACGAAAATATGACCCTCACAACACCTCCGTTCCTTTCTACTACTATTATTATATATCAACAGCACTGTGAACAGGCTCGCGAATTATGCCAAGTTGCGTGCAATCTACGACGCGAATTATTTGGATAACCGCACGCAGCACATGCAAGATGATTTTCAAGCATGGGTCAATAACATATATTTGCCCAAACTTCAGCTCAACACGACATTTTCTGCGCTCTTCCCCGGTCTAGAAAATATGGCCTCCTGCGTTACCCCTCGAAATCCGAGTAATGGTACGTGCCCATGGATGAAAAGCGCTTACGAGCTCCTTCAGGAGCAACGACAACAAATGCAGAATGTGATTGATTACAGCAAGCTCAGAGTTGATGATTTCGTTGATAAGACGGGAGAATACAAGGAGAATGTATTGGGGGCCGTACAAAACAGCAGGGAGTTTTATGAAGGTGTGAAGGAAGCTGTCGCAAGCGCATCCATCGACACAAGTGGATGGGGCGATTGGTACAACATAGATTTGTCAGACGTTGTACCAGTTGATGTGACCTTCCCAGGCGCGCTCCCTACATTTCCCCCTGTCGCTTCGTTGGACAGCGTTTGGGCAAGCGTCGACGAGGCTTTCAAAGAGTTTCAGCTTAACCTCACCGACGCAAGTTTGGCGACGAATCGCTTGGCGGAAGAGTGGCGTCAGGAAATCAACGAACAACTGGCTCAACTGCCTGATCCCACTCCCGCCGATTACGATCCCCCCCAGTACGTTGGTGGAGACGGTGTGAAGAACATCACGAGCGAGCAGAAGAGGCACAAATCAAAGACTGACCGGTTTTTGGAGAAGTCTGCAGTCGCATTGGATGCCTTCGCAGAGCTTTCCCAGTTTGAGGAGGATGCTTTCACGCCTCCTAGCTTCAACTTCAATTTTAGCGATTTTGAAGATAGAAGTAGCGATTTCACCTTCAACTTTGAGGAATTGAAGGGCTCGACCATTGACATGAACCTCTGGCTGATCCAGCTGGGCTCTATTTCATCCATGTTGTACATAGCTGACTTTGCGTTCCGAGCGTATCAATCGGTTCGTCTCCTCTACTATTACTGGGGCAGGGGTGCTCTCAATTTCCCTGACATTGACGTCACGGCGGATAAGGAGCCGAAGAACCCCTTGAAAATGAGCACGCCTCGCTTGACGGCGTTGCTCCTATCCACCCCGGCTACTCCTGCGTTGCTATTTTTGGTGTTTGTCGTTTGGGGGGGGGCTTTGATGAGCAGTGTTTACGTCCCGATCTACGACGAATACCAGAGCGGATGTGTCAACGATGGAGTGAATGGGACCTTCGTGACGAGCAATATTTACAGTATTGCCTACAATTACGCCAGTCAAGATGGGAATGAGGCCACATTCGAGGGTCTAGACAATTATGACGTTCAGAGGGGGGAAATATGCAGCCAGTATGGGACAACTACTGTAAATACACAAAACGAAGACGAGGCTATTCTAGGTGAGTTTGGGTTAGAGTGGTGGGAGTGGCAGACATTTTAATTTTGTGTGGTTGTAGGAGGCGTGTGTCAAGTCAACAATCTAACAAGAACAACAAAAATCCCCACCCGCCGATATTTCAATATCCCCTTCGCAGCTTCATTGAAGGCAACGCACGCCGAAACTGCCATAAAGAATCTAAATTTTGCCACCTGTGTGGACGCGACGGCCCTAGACAGTGCATTCGAAGCGGCTTGCTGTGGTCAGACTGGCTATCGCCAATGTGCTGCTGGTGAACCTGTTGGAGTTTGTCCCATCAACGAGGTCGTTACTCCCAACGTGCCCTACGGAAAGCCATCGACTTACTTCTTCGAGGATGCTTGTCAAACGACAATGACGGGCGAAGACTATAATCTCGAAAACGCCATCTACAGCTGCGACGCCCTGCCAATCTGTACCATGACGTGCGGCGGACCTAACAAAAAGACGATGAACTTTGTCACTAAAAAGTGCGGTTGCACAGCGGAATGGTTCGGTCACAGTATTTGGCTGCAAATGACGCTGGCTTTCACTATTTATGTACTTTTGAACATGAGCCGCATTGGCTTCGTTCGTGGACTCAGCAGATTCCTGGTCAAATACCTTCACCCTGGACTATTCACATACAAGGGAACCTGCGATAGAGATGGAAAACTGATTTTGGGGGAGGAATTTGCGGAAAATAAGGGTGGTGATGATCGGAAGGGAGGGGGGGATGTTGAAGACCCTAGGGGCAGTAAAAGCTTCGCAAGGGTGCTGAAAGAGAATCTTGTTGAGCTCATTCCAAAGTTCAGGCGCTTGGGAATACCATTAATGATTGCAGCGTTGTGCTTGAATATCCCTTGGATCTGGCTTTTGAACAATGTAAGCAAGAACGTTGCGTTGGTGTGAGCGATAATAATTGTCTGGATGCGTAGATACTTGCGGCTTTCGTTTAAAATACGGTTTTTTTATTATTATTATTCCCTCTCCGTTCCTTGGAACATTTTACCAAATTGAGTGATCCCGAGATTGAGGCAGCTGCATTCATTGAGTAGTCGCGAAGAAATCTAGAGACGCGATATTAGAAACAATAGAAACGTTAGGAAATGTAAATACGTCAACGTCAAACCCTACTAAAATATTTGCTACGAACGATACTATGCCTCCCTCGCCTATCAAAGTCAAACGAAAGGGCAACCCGTATCAGCCAAAAGACCATTCTGTTCCAGATTATTCTTGATGTTGTTGTATGAGGCGGGGTAGTTTTCTCCCGGCGCAAATCCGTCGTGGAATTGGTGATAAAACTCGCCCAAGTGAAAGGGGAATGCGCTCGCATTGCTGTCCATGACGTAAGTTTCCCCTCTCCTATCTTCATCACCACCTTTACCCTCGTCTTTTAGAACCCCCACAACGCTCTTGAATTCGGCACTTACTTTCTCGGCGATGGCGACGAGCTCAGGGTCTTTATTAGGGATCCCCATTACATTTCGATACTCCCCCCCCCTATCTCCGAATTGGTCCGGGCGATTTCCCTTGGAGTCAAACAAACTAAAATACACGCGACAGAACTGCTCATAGCTCCACCGAGGAATGCTGAGACCAACCACCTCGCAGTGACCGTACTTCCCGTAGTCATCGCTTCCCTGAAGATTGTGATAGCATACTCTCCCAGCCTTGCCGAGCTTCTTCCCCCCCGCATACCCCGCTCGAGCCGTCAGCTCCAGCTCCTTTCGCTTCAGTATACTAATTTCTGCCGTCACAAACTCATGTTGGATATGCCAGAAGCATCCCATGCCAAAATACACATCGATAGCATCGTCGTTACTCGCGTAAACATTACTTGGGATAAACAGAGAAGAGGTAGCAATTGTCGCAGCCGTGAAGAAACCTCGACGAGAAGAAGAGGATAGTGTAGGGTCCCATGATGGAGAAGACGGAACCCACGAATCGATGCATAAAAGCGACATACCCAACAGAACAAAACAACGCATGATATCCTCGGAACTATATATTTTAGGTTCGAATAACAATGCCAGAGAAATCTGTCTGGAAAAAATTGGCCCGAAAATCAATTGGCAGGAACAAAACAAAAATTGCCACATCGCATTTGTTTGAGACAAATTTTCCCTCTGAGACAGTCCCTCCCGTTTTTTTGGTGATTTTCCCCTTGAGGCTAAAAAAAAAATTGTTAAAAATACCGTATTTGTGTTGAATTGCCACCGACTCATTCCGGAAAAAGGCGATGATGACACCACTACGACGAAGTCTGCTCACGCTTTGTGCCGTTCCAACTGCCCTGTCCCTTAGCATGTCACCGATTAAAGCATCCCTCGATGGGAATAAGAGGGGGCGGATAGTTGTGCTTGGAGCAAGTGGCCTAGTTGGCACCAAGGTGACACAGTATGCGATGGAGAACAATTATTCTGTAACAGGAGTGAGTAGGAACAAGCCAAAGAACTGGGTTGGAGGTAAAGATGGAGGAGATAACGAGTATATACCAGTAGATCTCACTGACTCTGTTGCCGTTGACGAGCTGATGAGGACAAAGCTCCCTGACAACATAGTTGCCATTGTCCACTGTGTTGGAGTTTTGTTTGACGGGCAGTCTGGAATTGGAAACCTTAACAAATACGTAAGCGGTGTAGGGTCAGTACCCAAAGAGAGTGCCTCGTATGATGATATAACACGCAAGACGGTATTTAATGCATTGGATGCGTTGAAAATCCACAAACAGCCTGGACAAGAGAAAATACCTTTCCTCTTTGACTCGGCAGCTGAGGCGGGCTGGCCTGAGATGGGGGGCGGAACTTTTGTCGAAAAACTCGCTCCTGATTTTCTCAAGCGTTATTTGAAAGCCAAGAGAGCGGTGGAAAAGAGACTGGGGAATGAAGAGGGGTTACGGAGCGTGATTTTCAGGCCATCCCTCATTTATACCAATACAAAAATGCGACCCCCACCTGTGCTCGCATTTACGCTTGGGAGTAAGATAGGATTGCCTTTTGTCGACGTCCCTGTTTGCGTTGAGGATTTGTCTGCTGCGATAATTAAGTCTATCGAGAACGATGACGTGAACGGTGTCAAACGGGAGCCTCAAATCGTTGAGCTTGCAAACTCTGGGAAGTAAAACTAGCAAAAGAAGCACCGAAGCATCACAGGAAAAGAACTTTGTTTTCAACTTCACATCTTTCACATTTCAAGTTTTTTTTAGGGGGGACTCTAGTGTCTCGAGATAAATTTAAACTGCCGATAAGGTGTCCCTCTGATGAGTGTTGTCACTCGTCCCATTGTAAAATCGCAAAATAGCAACGATAATGGAATGTCTGTAATGATC
>Ga0115556_1001417_pt1 | contig 16464 bp, 8 predicted proteins | sample COGITO_mtgs_1104_5_FD_87282 | JGI IMG/M metagenome (GOLD analysis project Ga0115556, IMG submission 87282) | Pelagic marine microbial communities from North Sea - COGITO_mtgs_110414 | ecosystem: Environmental > Aquatic > Marine > Epipelagic | place: Germany:Helgoland, sampling site Kabeltonne... | reverse complement strand
TGATAGAAACCCCGCATTTGGTGATGTTGGAGAGTACGGCCCCTAGTGCAGCCCCTAGTGCAGCACCAAGTGAAGCCCCTAGTAGCGCCCCAACGAATAGCCCAGCACCTTCTAGTCACCCTTCGGCCGTGCCGACTGTGAGTCCGGCCCCTAGTAGCGCCCCAACGAATAGCCCAGCACCTTCTAGTCACCCTTCGGCCGTGCCGACTGTGAGTCCGGCCCCTAGTGCAGCCCCGACGAGCTCCCGCACAAATGCGCCTTCAATATCAAGATCACACACAAATGCGCCTACAAGATCACACACGAGTACACCCACAAGGTCGCACACAAATGCGCCTTCTTCTGCTCCGAGTTCAGAAAATATTCCTGACAACAAATTGATTTCCAAGACTGTTGTGCTTTTGCTGATGCTTGACTTAGGATTGGATCTCAGCGCGCTGCCGACAGATGCGGACGAAAGGGCTACATTTTTGTCGCTCCTTGCCGACGCTATTAAGAGGACGAATGAAAATGAGAATTCTATTGTTAATATCGTCAAGGTTGGGGGTACGAATGTCAGGAGGGACCTGACTGGAGCCGGGGAGGTTGAAATCGAAATCTCTTATCCCATTCGGTGTATTGGGGAGGATGGCTGCGAAGATATGGCAAGTAGTAGCAGCGATACGATGGTCGACAATATGAATAGTGTAATGAGCGATGGTGATGAATTCAGCCAGATTTTGACTGAAGTCAGCAGCACTTCTAATGGCGATTTGTCAGCAGAGGACACCACGCTATTCAATTCCTTAACTCTGGGAGAGGGTGGAATCGAATTCGAACAAATCACCTACGGAAATGGCCAAGAAATTGTGCCTGCTAATAAATATGATCCAGAGAAGGCTACGAATGTGAAAGCTGGCGACTACGATCTGCTTGGCCATTGTCTCCACCCAAATAACATTTCGGCTGCTGACTGCAAAGGTGTCTTACTTGGTATTGCTTGTCTCGCTTGCGCGGTGCTTTTGGGACTCTGTAGCGTTGCGATGAAGAAAAAACACTCCCAAAGACGGGGCAGAGATGACAGCGTAGCAAACATGACTGCAGCTCACAGCCTTGGAACCGGAGAGAAAGATAGTGAGGATGGTGGCATTATTGAGTTGATGGAGAATCCCATGGCCAGAAATATAAGCAGCAGCAGCAGTAAAGGTGGGAAGAAGGTTAAGAAGTTACCCGAGGAGATGACAGATGAGGTCAAAGAAAGCTTCGGCTTCCAGAAGAGTACTTGGGCAAAGTTTTATGATGCAGAACACGATGCAGACTATTACTTCTGTGAGGAGACAGGGGAAACAAGCTGGACCGAGCCAGATGGTTATGTCGTTGAGGGAAACTCCGTGTAGATTGACGGTAAAAATGAATAACTATAAAATAGGAAATGTATACTTGGGCGCAACTGCAGAAATTGTATACTTGGGCGCAACTGCAGTAATATTCTTAGCTAATCTTACAGAACCTCACATTGAGCCACTCCTCTGCTCATTCATTGCCAGAACTCATTCCCCGTTGGGATTTTGCACCACAACCAAGAAATATTCTTTGTCTGGAGCAACCATAATCTCGTGATTCCTGCTTCTTACTCGAAGAAATGTAAGATCGTCAGTTGTGTCCAGGGTCCGGCATACCGATGAAGCTTTGGCAGCAAGTTGGGTAATTAGGGCGGAGTAGGTGGATGTGAGTTCAGCAGGTAGGGTGGAGCGGATGGCAGAACCTGTGGAGGGGGGTGAGGTGAGACTGTTTTGTTAGCTAAAAAAAATGTCGGGCAGCCGACGTAAACACGGGCTTTCCTGCAAAAAGATAATGGCAACAAGGCAGCACAGCTAAATTCAACTCTGCAACACAGCTAGCTACTCAGGGGTGGAGAGAGTATACGGTCTTCTACTACCCAAGGAATTGTCAAAAGTGGTCGCACTAGCGTCTGTACTCCCTCGAAAACCTCCAATAGTGCTTACAACCCTCCCTCCCCCACTCAAAAGGCTTACCCTCCTTATTCACAATCAAAACACCCTTCACCCCCTTGTGACTCTGGATACGAGCGAGGGTCTGTTCAACCTCAGATGACATGGTACTGTTGGCCTACCGTGTAGCTACGTTCTTCGGTTTTTGGGTTTTTATTGCTTCTCTTCCTCTGTTATTTTAATTCACTCACCCACCAACTTCCGCGAGGGCCTTCCTTCGACCTTCGACGGCCTCGTCGGTCGTGGTCCTCCCCAAAACACACAAAGTTGGCTGAATTTTGCTTTTCGTTGTTTAAAACCGTCAAGGGTTGGATCTTCTCGTAGGTGAGTGTCAATAATGCTAAAAATTCGCGCCGTAATCTTGTGAAGCCCTCCGTCACACGAAATGAGCGTCTCCCCCTGTTGATTTTTGGTCCCTGATATTTTTATTTACAGTGCGTTTGACTGACCAATTTCCCCTTCGTCGCCGACTCAGACTTGATTAACAGCCCTGTGATAAAGGAACGCTCCGTTAGTCTTTTTATAATTGGCGCATCGTGAGATCCGAAGGTTCTGCTCTCGTATCTCGTCTTCTTCCCAACACCTCTCCTCCCCCTGCATCCGAACGGACCTAAGATGAACGAACTTACGGTGGAGGATGCGATCCAATATCTTGACGAGGTGAAGATGGAGCTAGGTAGCCGTCAACACATCTACAATAGTTTCCTTGACATTATGAAGAAATTCACTTACTTGCGGGAGCTCAAGAAGGTTGTTGGGGCTAGTGACGTTGTTTTGGGGGTTGTTGACGGTAGAAGAGTTGGAGAGACGCGTTGCAGAACTTTTGAGGAGGAAGGGAAGAAGGTCGTGATTGTTATGAACAAGGTAAGTAGAATTCTTGGAGGGATTGAGGGGAAAAAATGCAAGCTTTTTACTCTTGCTCTGGCGCACAATCCTTGTAACGCTTCTAACCAATTCACTCTTAACCACTACTTGCATTCCATTCTTTTCTCTCGTCTTCCGTCACAAACACCATATACCACACACTTTATACAACATTAATGTTTACCACCCTCTCTCTGTTCTGCTCCTCTGCTCTTCTGCCGTACCCTCATGCCTTTGACGATTGCAGTGCGACCTTGTGCCCCGCTCATCGGTTGAAGGCTGGCTCAATACTCTCCGGAAAACGCACCCAACGGTAGCTATAACTTCCTCGACCACTCCTACCGGCTCTCCCCCTAACTCTGTGGGAATCCCGTTCCTCCTCAGCCTCCTGCAAAGCCATGCAGACTCGCGCCCAGACAAATCCAAGCCCCTTACGGTTGGGGTGATTGGCTATCCCAACGTTGGAAAGAGCAGTCTGATTAACTCGCTGGTGGGCACCAATGGACAGGCCGCTATTTCCCCTACTGGGGGTCACACCACTCAGATGCAAGAGATTCAGCTTTCCTCTGACATTGTCCTCTTGGACTCCCCGGGGGTCGTCTACGCTGAGGATGAGGACTCCCTTCTCCGAAACTGTGTCGATCCGGACACAGCGCCCACTCTTCCCGTTGTGAAAGAGCTTCTCAGTCGGTGTGACCACAGGGACCTCGCTACCCTCTACAACATTGGGGACTTTGAGGGGGATGTTGGGAAGTTTCTGGAAATGGTTGGGGAGAAGAAAGGAGAGGTGGGAGGAGGAGAGAAAGTAGCGGCCGCTGTGGTAAGGGACTGGAATGAGGGAAATATTCCGTTTTATGTAGAGCCCCCCAAGGAAGAAGAGAGGGTGGGGCCAAAAGATGAGGAGGACATGGATGTTGATGTTGATGACGGTGCTGGTGGCGATGGCAAAGGCACAAGTGACGTCGATGGGGATGCCCAGAAAGACGAGAAAGAGACGACTTCAGCTACAGCCTTTGATACAGACAGTTGGATGGCCGAGACTTTAGCGAGTGAACATGATTCCCGCGTTCTGGAAGTTCTCCCGACGCTTTCCTCCTCCAATTTTGTTTTTACCTCTGCCCCTGCCTCGACTCTCTCCCCAACATCTAACAACAACAACCATCCCCAGACTCAGTACCTCGACGACGATATTCCAGGAGTGATCCACCGAGTGTCCACGCTTTTCGCGGGAAATAAGAAGCTAGTTTTGGGTTTTAAGAAATTCTTGCCCGAGGGCTACAAGATTGAGCTACCTGTGGATGGGAGGGGACCACCGACGGTGGTCTATCAGGCTGAGGGGCAAGAGAACCCCACTGTGCTGTACGGACCGGGTGCACCTGGTTACGTAAGCACAAATTTCGACGATGGCAAGAATTCGCTTCCACAGGATGGCAGCGAGCAAGGCAACTACGATAACCTTAGCAGCAACAACAACCCCAACAACAACTTCAACAACAACAGCTACCCCCCCGCTCCGCCTAATAACCAAGTCCCTGGTCAGCAACAGCCTGGCCAGCAGCCCGTGGAGTTTAACCACGCAATCAACTACGTCACCACGATTAAAAAGCGCTTCCAATACTCTCCTGATACGTACAAAAAATTTCTGGAGATCCTCCACACTTACCAGAAGGAGCAACGGGGAATCAAGGAGGTATTAGACGAAGTTAGCGGGCTGTTCTGGGATCACCCGGACTTGCTCGGGGAGTTTATATATTTTTTGCCCGACGGTGTGCAGGCGGAGGCCAAAAGACAGCTGGGAGAGATGGTTGAGATGCGTGAGGATAGGCTCAGGAAGCAGGGAAGGCTGGGAATGGACGCGGGCCGCCCTGGCGACATGCGACAGCATCAAGTCAATTATCAGCAACCGGCGCAGCAGAATCACCAGCAGGCGCAACCTTTCCACAAGCTGAGATCGGAGGAAACAGAGAAGGAGATTGCTTCTCAGGCATCCTACGGGACAATTACATTTGTCCCCCCTAAACCATCTTCCACGCCGCCAGTACCCTCCTCTACGCCAGCCACAACGATTACTTCCATCCCCCCTCCTCCTACACCGCCCACGGTTACCGAATCCCTCCTTTTCGACCAAATCCGCAAGCACCTCTCCCTCCCCTCACTCCAGCGTTCTGAAAAGTCTCCCTCCTCCACCACCCCCCGCACGACGCCGTGGGTGGACTTCATCAAGTGCCTGCACCTGTTCGCTGCACGAGTAACCGACCTCGAGGAGACCATCGCGCTCTTCCGCCCCCTGCTCCTCCAGGGACACGCGCTCAAGACCAGCTTATCGCAGCAAGAGCAGAGGGAGATTGGCCAGGAGGCTGAGGGTCTGATTGAGGACTTCAGGGCTATGGTGAATAACAGGAGGGACAAGAGGCCGAAGAAGGCGGTGGAGGAGAAGGCAGCGGAGGAGAAGGCTGCTCCTGAAATTAAAACTGAAGATACAAATGCGGAGGGCGTCAAAATGGAGGATGAGACCGATGCTGACGCAGCTACAAATGATGCTGCTACGAATGATAATGCTTCAACTGAAATCGCCTCGCCGCAAGAAGACGCACCCGCTTCCACCGCCGCCGCTGACCCTCCTCAACCACCCGCTTCCGCCTCTTTGAAGTACGAGTCGGCTTCCTATTCAACCCTTTTCGCCCCTGACAAAAACAACAACCCAACCCCAGTCACCCCGTCTTATAGCTTACTCCCATCCGACTACCTTTCCAATGCCCACCCTCTCCTTTTTTCATCACGGACCCCTGAGGATTCTTCCTACCTTAACGACTCTGTCGTGCCTATCAAAACAAAAATAACAGATAATGTGAAGAACCATGAGGGAGCCAAGAGCCTGAAGAACCACTACGAAAACGAGCTTTTTATCCTTGAAGAGCAGAGGTTCGAGCTGGATAGAATTATTGATGTGAACACTGCGACGATACGGCAGATGGATCCGGTGGTGAAGGAGATAACAATTTTCAAGAAAAAGGAAGAAAATGACGGCCAGCCTGTCGGTCGTCTGCAGTACAAGCTCAAGCGGCGCACCTTCACCACATCCCACGTCAATGCGATCAAGAGGCTGTACGGTCCCTTCGGAGACCAGATCATCGAGCACGTCGGGAAAAATCCTTTCGCGGTTCTGCCCATCGTTATGAACAGGCTTCTGCAGAAGGATAAAGAGTGGAGACAACTGAGGTCAGAGTGCAATCTCAGGTGGAAGGACCTGCAAGGCCTTTACTTCCGGGGCTCGCTAGATCTTACTCTTAAGAAGCAGATCGCGACTTACGCGGGTTACTGGGAGAGCCGTGGTCTTGTGGAGTACACCAAACAGAACACCAAAACCGCCGAGAATGTGAAGCCTACTTATAAGCCCCTCTCTGACGCCTGGATGTCTTACCACCGGCACAGCTACATGCTCATCAAGGCCTTTACGGGTTTCTCCCACAGCACGAGCAGGATTTGGCTCGAGTTTATGCGCCCATTCTACGACTATCCAGTGGAGATGGTGTTGCAAGAGACGCATCACTATGATCCTAACGACACGCGGAATCCGATCTACCCACCTGGCGTCATGGTCAGCACTTCCTTCGGGGACGGCCATGTTATCGGTTACAACCCTGAAGAGAAGAAATACGAAATTAAGCTCCCATACGGCGTAGGCTTCCTGCAGGGCGGTAGCATCCTCTCAATAGTTGGGGACAAAGCTGCCAAATCTTATGTTGGTCGCGACCATGCGAACGGCAGCCACCTTGTGAAGCAATCTGACCCTGTCAAATTCAAGGCTGGAGGCGCGTCCAATTCAAAACAGCCTTTTGAGTTCGCCTACGTCGGACCCCGAATGTACCTATTCATGCAGTACCACAGTCTCCTCAACGACAACCTGATCTGCGCGAAGGGCATGCTCGACCGTGCCAAGATTCAGAAAGAAAAGGACCAAAAATCGAAGAAAAATGTATCCCTCTCCTCCCAACCTGATGAGCACGAGGTCAATGACACAAGCCAACTTTGGCTGGAGCAGAACCAGACAGAGGCTGAACGCGACGCGCAGAAGGCCAGGGAACTCACCAAGAAGGAACTGCCGTACGAGGAGGGGTTTGTTGGAATTTTAAGGCTCGTAGCTTCCAAGAAAATCACTCAGCTACAGTACGAGGACTGCTGTCGCTCTCTGTGCAATTTTAAGTACGAAGATTTTGTGGACGAAGAGGGTATGTTGTCGAAGCTGTGCGCTCTCCCTGAGCTGATTAAGCTATGTGGTGAGAGCCTCGCCTCTGTGGCTGCGGAGATGCCCACGGACGCTGGCATTGACAACGGCCTGCTCCGGGACTTTTACAACTGCGCCAAGGGGTCCCGCTCCACGGAAACCACCTTGGAAGAACACTGCAAGAAGCAAACGAACATGCTCTTTAAGTGTGTGAAGGACAGCAGTGCAGATATCGGAGGGGTAAAGTTTTGCCTGGTCAATAATAAGCTCAAGGCAGCCGAATTCAACGCTATCTTGGCCAACATCGGAAGTGTTGGGGTAAAAGTAAAGTCGGAAACAACCAGCAAGAAGGGTAAAAATTCGGGCACCAAGCGATCGAGAGGCTCCACCACCACAAACAACAGCAATAACAATGATGCCACCACTGAGGAGAAGAGTGGGAGGCGCCCTAAGCGCCAGCGTGCGTCGTGACAGTGTAAATAAAAGTTGTAAAAGTTGAAACGTTTTTGTAACAACACCACCACTATCCATTATGCGGTGTCTTCACTTATCCTGCTTAAATTCCGGCTGCTCTCCGCCTCATTGCTTGCCCCGATACCGACATTTCTACTGACATAATCGAAAGCAAAGGAGTGTATGGTGTTCTCTTCCTCGGTGTCGACTATGCCTAGATCCTTCTTCTCCTTCTCACTTATGTTCCTGTTCAAGCTCCTGAGTTTATTCCTATCGAACTTGAAGCGCGGCAACTTATTGTTAACAGCATTCCACCACTTGAACATCCCGTCGTCGGCCGTTGCACCCTTAGTTTCCATCAAATATCGCTGCCTGGCCTCGGCATCACCGCTGTATGCCAAAAGCATCTGCTTACTATCGTACGTGATGCCTCTGTCCAGTTCTATGCCGTGGTCGATCGGATTCGGCAGGTAAATGCTCCTGAAGAGTTTCTTTGCCAAGTCAAGCAGCAGAATAGTCGTCGGGACAAGTAGCAAGACCAAGTAAAGGGGTGCATTTTCTGCCATTTGGACAAAGACCCCGTAGAACGCTGGACTGTAGCTCGGCCAACTGCTGTAAATAGGTAGGAAAATGCCCCCGAATAGTATTATGCTCCCTATCCAGAAAAATGCCACGACAGCGTTCCAAGTGTAGGTATTACTCGCCGCCTTGAAGCACATCGAGAGAATTAACGCGCTGTACGCAGTCGTTCCGAAAACGTACAGTCCTCCAAGATCCCGTGCCATCACCCAAGTCATAAAATAAATCAGTCCCCCGTCAAATAAGCCTTGGGTTAGCCAGCTAGCCAAAACGGGGGCATTTAGATCGATTCTTTCCCTTCCGCTCATGTACATCTTGTGAAAAGTCATCAGTGTCTTTTCGCTTACGTCTTTGTCAAACATTCCGATCATTAGCGGGGGCATTCCCAAAAAGAAATTGAAGCCACTATACACCATATCCTCGAACAGACTTTGTCCGCTGTAGGCAGTGAAGAAACCATAGAAAAATAGCACCATAACCAAGACTGTATTTTTGTAGAAGCTGTAGCACACGCACTTGCTCAGTCGCCTGTAGTTCCACCTACCATGAACCAGCAGTAGCCTCTTCAAGAATTTAAATTGAGCGATGGCAAAGTCGCTCGAGTTGACAGCCTGGCGTCCTTCCCTCCCGCTGATTCCTACCCCTACTTGCGCCTCTTGTATCATACCGACATCATTAGCACCGTCTCCGATCGCCAAAGTAAGCGGTGTGGGCTGCACTCTATTTTTCACGAGCTTAACGATGAGGGCCTTCTGGGAAGGGGAGACTCGACAGGCAATCACAGCCTTGCACATGGTGGCGATTTTCAAAAGCAGTTTCTCGGCCTCTTTGTCACCCAGCACGTTTGTGAGTGAGGGGCCGTCCATGATAATGGCGAGGTACTCTGATTGCAATTGTTGAATGTCGACACCTTCGGGAAGGTCAGTCTCTTCCTCGTCGCTGCTACCGTCGTCGATCTCGAAGTCGTCGACAGCGACGTCGACATTTTCAGTGTCAACGCTCTCACCAGCTGTTCCGGTAGCTTCGGAGTCCAGACTATTCTGCGGCCGAAAGATTGGTGCGTTGTAAATACTCTTGGCCACCCCTCGGACGACGTGCCTCACTTTTTTCACCCCCTTTCCCATGTTCCTGCCAAACCTCAGGAAAAAGTTCTTGGGATCACGCGTCACCTTCCCGAAGTGGTTTACCAAGCCTCGAAGCTGGTTCTTCACGGAATCTGGGTCATCGTTCTTGTTCTGAAGCTTTATAAGAGTCATCTGCTCTTGCAATAGCTTGCAGCTGTAGCCAATATTAATTGCAGTCTCCATCTTGTCTCCTGTCAGCACCCACAGCTTAATTCCCGCCTTCATCAGTTCATTTATAGTATTCGGAACGTCATCCTGTAGAGCATCTTCAATGGCCGTCGCGCCTACAACCGTCAAACCGTTCTCAATCGTTGCGGCAGCCTTGGCCATCTCCTCATAACGGTTCTCCGTAGTGGCGCAGGCTGCATCCCAAGCCTGTGTGAATTTCTTGAACTGCGCCTTACTAAGCTCTTTCTTGGCCAAAACAAGCGTTCGCAGGCCATCTTTAGCATACTCGTTTAGGTGTTGGTTGAGGGTCGAGAAATCTTGCTCAGATTTCTTGGCAAGCCCGAGCATGATGTTGTCCGCTCCTTTGCTGTACAACACGTAGCTACCATCGGGTGCCTCAATCACAACGCTCATTCGCTTCCTCGCGGAGTCGAAGGGAATGGTAGCGTGAATTTTGTAACTTATGGTTTGGTTTGAACTCGTTTTAACGACAATCGCGCTAGTAGATCGACTGAAAAGCTCAAAACCAAGGCTTTTCGCGGCATCGACTAGTGCCTCCTCGTCTGGACTTTCAGCCTTGTAAGTTCGCTCTCCAGTCGTCTCATCCGTTTCCACGACGATCGTGTGACAGAGTCCTAGCGTCGCCACGAAGTCAAAGGCGTCATCGCAACGTTTTTTTACATTCGTTTCCACATTTGCGAGCGATTTAAGGTCTCTTATCGGCTCGTGCTGTACTGCAACCGACGATGATCTGCCCTTGTTCGAGGCGTTGGAGAAGCGCTGTGCCTCCTCGTCGTCATGTGAGTTAGTTGGGTTGACAGTGTCCCCGGAAGCAAGCAACGACTCTTCCGTACGGTCAACCACATAGCTGACTCCCCCTACGCTACATTTCTGAAATCTCATAATATTCTGTGTCAAGGTACCAGTCTTGTCACTAAAAATATATTCCACCATACCCAAGTCTGAGCCCAGATTTGAAGTCCGAGCCGCGGCAGGGACGTCTTGTTCAGCGTCGTACATTTTCAAGTCATTATCAATGTAATGCGCGTGCGCGTAGTTACACATCTCCACCGTCACGTAGAGCGAAATCGGAATAAAATTGTTGTATAGGATGAAGTAAGTGAAGAAAAAACCCCAGCTTGCGCTCTTAGCCTCGAAGGCACAACCAGTTTTGAATGTATCCATGCCCTCAGGGATGTTCTTCTCCGCATCTTGCTCGCAGATATACCATAGCTCGTCACCTTTTCTCGCATCAAAGATCACATAGCCTACGAGTGTTAGGAAGGACAGAGCAACCTGGAAGCCCATGATGAGGTAAATGGTCGAGTTGATAGTGTCGTCAACTGATGCCATCTTGGTCCTAGACTCATGTGAGTTCATCACTATTTTAGTCTCGGAACCGGTGTAGATACAAGCTCCCACCGCGTATCGAGTATTGCGAAGAACTGAGCCCCGCAGGAGTAGGTTAGACTGGTCGAGCGCCGTTTTCTTCTCCATCATTTCTAAAGTACCTGTGAAGGTGTGAATGAAGGAGTTGGGCCGCTCAAACTCGATTTCTCCTTCCTGTTGGTAAATATCGGCTTCAGAGTCAAACGCGACCGTGGTATCACCGGTCCGTGCCGGATTGCGGATTTTTAGATTCGTCTCCCCGTCAATGTTGGCAGTCTCTATGTAGGCTAAGGAGTCCTCCTCAGGGGTGTAAAGGAGCACAATGTCTGCTGGAATATCCTCGTTATTAGATACTTTTAGTATATCGCCAACTTTAACGTCTCGCCACTGGGTTTCGATGAAGGTTCCACTTTCATCCATGACGTGGCAGGGGGAGTTGTTGATCTGGCGATCCGAAATGTGGCGTTTTATGTCTTCCAAACCCTCCTTGGTCATTGTCAGAATAAGTACGATCACTAAGGGGCCCAGCGTTGACCAGGGAAGCAGTGGCGAATCAAAGAGACTTGTATACGACCCTATCAGCATCAGCATTGATATGAACAGGAAGTACATATTTGCCAGTCGTCTGAACTGGCCAAAAAGGGCCTTGGGAATGAATGATAACAACGAATACCGTCCCGTTCTGATGGTGTTCGCTGCAAAGACAGTATCGTCCATATTCAGCAGTTGAGAGGAGTGACGACGAAGTTTGCTGAAGGATGTTTCACGTGGACTGTTTGTCATGCTATAGGTGGTCAAAGAAGTTGTTCGCCATTCCTTGGGAGGGGCCGATGAACCAAAAATATTCATCAAGAAAGCCATGGTAGGCGACAGTGATGTGCGATTGAAGCTATATAGATGGAATGAATTTAGTCTGTATCAAGCTAATTAACTGGGATCCACGAGAGGAGACTGGTTCGGGTGTTCGGGTTCGGAGGTTCGGGGTTCGGGGGAGGGCCGACTAGAAAAAAAAGTGAATCAAGAAGGGCCTGTTTTCCTATGGGATTTTGTGTCAATTGTGGCTTAACCACTCCCCCTTCAGGGCGTTTCTGTCCCTCTTGCGGTGCTTCTGTTGAGGGGAATTTAGGCATGTCTTCTTCAAACTCATTCTTGGCTTCCTCCAATTCTTCCTCTGAATATGTCCATTGTGACGGAAAAGACGGTAAAGAAGATGATGATGAATTTATGAAGAGGCCTACTCATCTGTTACGACAGTTGTCTGGATCGGCTACTTTGGAGAGTGATTATGAACTTGCTAAGCGTGTTGCACAACAGGAGACATTTCATGAGAGCTTCAGGAGGAACAGTGATGGATTGGGCGCAGAACCAAAAGCGCGGGATCGCGATGCGGAGTCTCTTGCTCTCGCTAAGCGGCTCCAGGAGGAGGAAGAGGCACTTCGTCGTGAACGGCGACAACAATCAGAACTCACAAGAAGTGATAGTGAATTGGCCAGGAGACTGAGCGCTACGAGTGGTGCTCAAGAAAGAGAGGACGTTGAATTTGCTCTCAAGCTTCAAGATGAAAATGATAGTATGCTTCCACCCGCTGTGAGCGCTTCTTCAGGAGCTTCCACCGCCCATGACAATGACAATCACAATCACAATCACAATCACAATGACAACGACAATGACAGGAGAGAGTTCCATCGTTCTGGGGACAGCGACCTTGCAAGAGAACTAAGCGAGCAGGCATTAGTTGAGGACGCTGAACGATTATCGCGATGCCTTGAGGAAGAGGAAAGAGAGTTTAGTTTGTTAAAGGAACGATCCATTCGCGAAGAAGCAGAACGAATAACAGCTTTGCAGAGAAGAGAGGAAGCTGACCTTGAGATAGCAGTGAGATTGAACAAAGAAGAGCAAGATAAACGAAAACCACCACGACAGCATCTTTTAGAGGTTAGAAGTGATAGTGATGTTGCAAAAAAAATGCAAGAGGAGGAAGAAGCACGAATGGCAAGCATACAATTGGCGAGGGAAATGATGTGGAAGGCAACTCTCGTGACTGCACCAGATATTACAACTGAGAAGGCATCTGGGGTAACGGCGATGACCAGTGCCGATCTAGCTTTATTTGGAGACGACAAAGGGGCTAAATTGGTTCCAGCCTTGGATGAGCAATCAAATCTCCTCAGTTCCTTCGCCGCTACCGTAACCCCTATCTCTAAAGAGGGTAGACTTCTTCCTAATTCATTCCGCACGCACAAAAACGCTCTCTTTCTATATGCTGACAATAAATTCACTGCAAAGTTTACGCCGTTCCAAAGTGCCTTGAATTCAACTGAGAATTCGCATGGGACTTTTATCAAAAACGACGGCAAAACTATTGAATTGATCTGGGATTCCACCTGGAGCACTAAACTTAGGCTTGAGTCGTCTGGCGCATTCGCCGGTACGCATTCTAAGAGTGGGGTAGAGCTGCTAGCCTCACGAGGTTCAGTAATGCTACTCAAGGAGGATAATGAGGATGAGTAGAAAAAATAAAGAAATGAAGGAACAACCAGTGCAACAAACAAAAATTTTATCTTATCAATCACTGCTTTGGCCTATTCAGGAAGGCAACGAAACAGCACATCAATGCAACCTGGAGGCCGACAAAATGACCGACACGGCATACTAGTGGAATATCAAAAAAGTGAGTAATTGGGTTTGAGTCCTTTTCTGTTAGGGTTACGTCTCTGTAAGAACAGCCAATAAACCCCTCCTTATCCTGGATTCCGAGCATAATCGTAGCTCCGAATAAAAAGTAGACCAAGCTTCCAAAGAACTTGTGGATTCCCATCAATTCCTGTTACGGCAAAAATATGAGGGCGGGTTAATGTTTGGTCTTTTATAGGATTGAATAGGATTTAATTGAGCACCTTCCTTTGTCGCGCTAGAATTAATCATTGGTCGCTTCAAACGCTTCCTCACCTTGCGAGTGCTATCTTCGCCGAGTTGGAAGCCATAGAGAAGAGATCCGGCCACGAATTGGCCAAGGAACAAAGAAAACGTGCCGATTCCAACCCAGGAGTGAAAGCTGTATAAATTAGGTATAAATGTGCCGTTGCCTGTGTTGTCGTGGGACTGCCATACTGCAACCAGGCCAAATATCGCACATCCGATAGCAGCAAACCAGCTCAAGCCATGGGCACTTTTCCTGATCCTGCGATCCATCGACTGAAGGAGAGGGAGCTTGAAGCTAAGAATTGCGAGGGTCATGAGGTCAAACGAGAGGACCATCATCACAGGATGCCAGTTAAACTGTTTTCCGGCATCCATCGATAATCCACCTCCGCCCATATCTTCAAGGTCTACCCAGCAGAAAACAGTGGTCAATAATGAAACACTAAGAAGAAGTGACAGGAGAAATATGACAGAGTCAAGCTTTGTGGCATTCACGGAGTTTTTGCCTTGATTGGCTTGCTCTGGGTGACTAGTAGAACCATATTTGTCCTCTAGTAGTGATTCAGCGGTATTCATGATGAAAAGTGGGAGTAAGTACCAACTACAAGTACGGGAGGGAGGGAACCAATCATCACGTGATCATGCAGAATCATGTAAAAGGTATTGCAATTATTGAAGAAAGTTGAATTTTTCATTCATAATCGACCATGTTTGCTTTACATGTCTTTCTTCTTGCCGCGCTTCCCTTTATTACGGAATCTTTTGCTTTTTCCCCCTCGAAAGCCTCTCCCCCCAATCCTCACAAACAAAAACGATTTCTCTTGAGTACAACATCACCAATTGATCCTGGCATTGCTTTTTCGGACGATTGCGATGAGGAATCGTGTGGGGTTGATGAAAGGATCCCGGCTTCTTACATTCCCGATACTGGCTACTTTAAAATGAAGAGCCCACACACAGCAAACAATGCCCATTCTTCCGACCAGTTGGGGCTTTTACCACGTGGGAAGCGGGTGCCGATGAGGCGCAAGGTTGCTAATTTGATCAAAAGGCTAGATGAGCTAAGCACCGACCTACAACGATATTCTCTACTCCATAGTATTCTCGAGACAGATGCAACATTGTATTTTGCGACGATTCTTTCTAATTTACCCAAGATCATGCCTCTTGTCTACACTCCAACTGTGGGAGAGGCCTGCGTTAACTTCTCCAGAATCCACTCCAACCAACCCAAAGGGATCTACCTGTCAAAGTATGACAAGGGAAACATTGCCAACGTCATGAGGAATTGGCCCTTCAATGACAAGGTGAAGGTGATCTGTGTTACTGATGGAGAGCGAATTCTCGGCCTGGGCGATCTTGGCTGCAACGGCATGGGAATCCCCGTCGGTAAGCTGGCCCTCTACACTGCGCTCGGTGGAATCGAGCCAGAAGGAACGCTCGCGATGCACATTGATTTTGGTTGTAATGTGGCTTCTGTTGTCGAAGATGAGATGTACATGGGACTGCGTGAATACAGGCCGAACCCAAACAATCCTGAGGAAGTGAAGGAATATGATGATTTTATGGTTGAATTCTTCGATGCAGTTAAGGAAGTTTACGGGCGTGACTGTTTGGTCCAATTTGAGGACTTCGGAAACGGAAATGCGTTCCGATTCCTGGAAAAATTTCAAAATGAACATGTTTGCTTCAATGACGATATTCAGGGAACTGCCAGTGTTGTTTTGGGTGGAGTCATGGCTTCACTCCGAATCACAAGGGAGGTCGAAGATGGCCCCCAAGACCTCAAGGATCACACTTTTGTTTTCCTCGGCGCGGGAGAGGCAGGTTGCGGAATCGCGACTTTGATTGGGGAGACGATAATGTTGGACAATCCGGAGATGTCAAAAGAAGAAGCGTTTAAAAATATCTGGCTTGTTGACAGCAAAGGACTTGTGACAAACAAGCGCAACGTGGCCAAGCTCCCGCACCATAAGCTTCCCTTCGCTCACAGATTCGATAGCGAAGTTCCAGAGACGCTGTTTGATGCAATTAAGGCAATCAATCCTACTGCGCTTATCGGGGTCTCAGGCCAGCCCCAGACTTTCACTCAGGAAATCGTCTCCTACATGAGCAAGATCAACGCAAAGCCGCTAATTTTTTCGCTCAGTAATCCGACTAGTAAGAGTGAATGTACTGCTGAACAGGCTTACCAGTGGAGCTATGGTGAGGCAATTTTTGCCAGCGGCTCGCCCTTCCCCCCGGTGACCTACGATGGCAAGACGTACACCCCAGCACAGGGGAACAACGCCTACATTTTCCCGGGAATTGGTTTGGGGGCAATTTTTTGTGGCGCCACTAAGATTGATAATACCGATATGATTGTTGCAGCAAGGACGCTAGCAAGGCTAGTTCCACAGAAGAATTTGGATGCGGGGGCATGTTACCCTGATTTGAAAAACGCAAGGGAAGTTAGTGTGCAGATCGCTGTCGACATCGCCAAGCATGCTTTCGAGAGGGGAACTGCCACGCGTGAGAGAGTTTCAGACGAAGATATTGAGGGTCTTGTGAGAGATAGGATGTGGTTTGACTTTAAAAAGAGCTCTATCGGAACAATACGAGATGGAAGCTTGGGCTTGAAACCAGGAGAGACTGGGAATGATCTTCTTGGTTTGGATGTCAACAAATAAGAAGGAAGAGACATAAATAAATAAAAACCGTGCATTTTTTATAGGCGAGGCAACGGACTGTTCGAAGAAGTTAAAAAAAT
>Ga0115556_1001415_pt1 | contig 16495 bp, 13 predicted proteins | sample COGITO_mtgs_1104_5_FD_87282 | JGI IMG/M metagenome (GOLD analysis project Ga0115556, IMG submission 87282) | Pelagic marine microbial communities from North Sea - COGITO_mtgs_110414 | ecosystem: Environmental > Aquatic > Marine > Epipelagic | place: Germany:Helgoland, sampling site Kabeltonne... | reverse complement strand
TTGTTTTTTTTGGTTTTTGTTTTTGTTTTTTGTTTTTGTTTTGGATTTTCAGAGATTTGGGTAAAACGGCACACACAAAGCAACGCCTCCCTTCCAACAAAAGAGATAAAACTAAGTAGTTAATATAGACATCGCTCGACTATAACGATAGTTTCAGAAAACTACTCCGGACAAATTAATTGATCCTCAACAACCTCCCCTCCTCTCCACTTTCCCCAGAACTCCCAACTGCTCGGCCGGTTAACTATGGACCAATCCCTCAGTCCCCCAGAAGAACTTCTCCCTCCCATAAACGCCCCTCAACACGACCTATTACACTCGCGCATCTACGAAATTTTTAGGAAGTACGACCATGACCACGACAATACCATGTCATCATATGAGATGCATGCTGCTCTGACCTCAATGGGGGTGACGATCTCTGCTCAGGATGCCTTGAGTCTGTGGGAAAAATACGATGTAGATGGGAACAAGAAACTAGACTTTGTTGAATTTTACAAGCTCTTTGAAGAAGCTGTTGTTCTTGAGCAGGTCAAGAGAGAGGATTCTGTAAGGAAAAGCAAGGTGCGGCCCGAGTTCAGTGATAGTGACTCGGAACCAGAAATTGATGACGGGAATATATCGCTCGACTCGTCCCACAGATCGATAGACGAGTTCACCATGTTCACCCTTGACGACAAAAGTGAGATTTATGGGAATTATGGGATGACAAACTCAATGTACAATCCAAACTCGAGTGTTGGAAGCTTGCCTTCTTTAGGAGGGATTACCCATGATGTTTCGGATGCCTTTGCTCAAAAGTTTGGGAACGGGCAACAAGTCACCATAGACGATACAACACTGAACGAATACGCATCGAAAAGCGGAAAGCATATCTTTAACGACCCAGACCTGGAAAGTATCAATCCCTCAAATGCAAGGGAGATGTCCATCAAACTGAAAAAATTCGAGAGTGAGAATCCTTATGTTTACAAGACCAGCTCTGTTATCCCCGATAGTGTTACGAAAGACCCAGATTGGGAACGGATGGCAGGGGTGATAAAAAAACGGGAGCTTACCGTCGCATTCGAAACTATGAACCACCTCCGCACTCCTGCTCAAGTCAACTTGATAAGGACCTGGCTCGAAACACACTGGGAGATGGCCCGGCACCTTGGAACGAGGCGTATGATTGCACTCGCCAAGTGCGTGCAGTACTTTGAAGCTTCAGAAAATGTGTCCATCATTACAGAGGGAGAGCGCGGTTATACTTTTTACATAATCATTGAGGGTACAGTACGGGTGGTTGTAAAGAAGTATGGGGTTGTATCAAAGCTTTCCAAGGGCGATTTCTTCGGGGAGAGGGCTCTTACAAGCCAAAAGTATGAGTGTAGACAGGCCAGTGTCATTAGCGAGAGCTCTCCTTGCAAGTTGCTTGTGTTACACAAATCCGATTATGATCAAATCATCCGGAAGCATCACGAGACGCTTCGGACGGAGAGCTACAAGGTACTGAAAAATGTCCCCCTTTTCAATCACTGGAGCCGGTCGCGTTTGGAACGCGTTTGCAGTATGCTGGAGCGCAAGGAATTGCCTGGGGGGAAGCAAATATTCCGTCAAGGCGACCTTCCGGATTTCATCTACTTCATTGTGGATGGAACAGTTGAAGTCATCAAAGAGATCACTGTGAGCATGAAGAACAGGTGGCCGAAGCCGGGCGGAGGGAGCGAGGAGATCGTCCGGAAATTCGTTAACAAGTTCAAGATCCTCGACATCGGGGCGGGAAAATACTTTGGGGAGATTGCCATTGTCAACAACACTTGCCGGGCGGCTACCTGCAAGACAACTGAGCCCACAACTTTGTTGGCGCTGGATAAGTTTGAGTTCTTGAATTTGCTAAACAAGGGGCACGCCATGCAAAACATTTATAGCCAGACTCAAGGATATCCGAGCGACGAGGACATATTGCATTTGTTTACTGCTCTAAAGGTCCAGAAGAAGCAGTCAGATAACATAAAAAAGGGTAGGAAAGGGGGGAAGCAGGTCCGACAGGTGTCGAATCATAATGCCGACGCTTCACTCCCCAGTAACTACGATGCCCGGCGGAATTCTGTGATGATATCTGCTACAGCAGAGGACGTGGTAGACTCCTCTGGGCGCCGCAAACGAATTCCGAAAAAAAAGGGAACAATTGGCGCCGCCAACGTTGGTACGGACAAGCAGATTGAGGAAGAAATTATGCTGAAAAAAGAGCAAGAAAAGAAAATGGAGGAGGCAAAGAAAGAGCAGACGAGAAATAAATCGAGGGCAAGAACAATGCTGACGAAAAAAGCGGGGTCCATGGATGATGCTGCGCAATCTGCTTTGGAAGAGCTCAAAAAGATGGCGGGAGATGCGGCAGCTTTGTTTGACTCTGACGCGAGCAACAAAAGCAAAAAAAAGGAAAAAGTCCACAAGCAAATGATCAAACTCAGCGCTAGTGGGGACATCACAACGGCAGACAATGAAATCAAACAGTCAGGTGGGGGTAATTCTCGCAAAGGGAGCGTATTCGACGCAGTAAAAATTAACCCAGCGAATAAAACATATCTGAAGAAACAGCAGCAGCTCAGAAGAACCAGCTTGATTCTTAGTCAGAATGCCAGGAAAAAAGCAAAGGCTTATACAAGTAAGACTTATAAGTGGGGAGATGATCTCGTTCAGAAGTCACCTCAGGAGCTTCACGACCACTGGCAGGGGAACGTCTCGTTGCTCAGGATGGCCAAAAACAACAACAAAAGTTCTAACTCCGGCAGTGGGGTCACCATCAAAACAAGGAGGAAAAGTAGTTTGTTTAGTCCAAAGGCTACTCAACGGACGATAAAGAGCACACACGGATAAAGGCTACTCAACGGACGATAAAGAGCACACACGGATAAAGGAACGACGGCTACTGACGCGATGCGTATGTGCGATTTTCTGGTGGAAGTGGGAGCGCATTGAATTGAAGTTTAAGATGTTTTAATGGATTGTGTTATTTTACAGCGCTAACGCCCAAAAATCACCCAAAAACACCAGATACTCCAAAACATGTGCTGAAATTTTTTTGACGATTATCCCACTTTTATTATTTGACGATGACGAATCCTGTGTCCAGTCGAAAAGAAAGACCTCATCTCATTAAAGAAGACCTCATCTCACTGAATATTTTGCTCACCCCGAACCAAGAAGACATAATGCCCACAACGTTCCATGGCGAGGTAAGGGGCACCTTTGGGGCTGCTGTTGATGTAGTTTTTGTTGAGTCATAAACTTGGCTACTTTTCACTCCTTTTCGCCTCACTCATCCCTGTTGGCTTACATCAACTTTTCACTTGCCCGCAGTATGCCGCGACTGGTCGCGCATCGTGTAATTATTGCAAGGAAAAAATTCCCGAGGGGGAACTGAAAATGAAGACGGAGAGTGTGAGCGAGGGTGATGATCGAGTCTTTGCCTCTTCTCGCCATTTGCAGTGCTTCAACCTCCCGAAGTCGCACAAAACGATGTCGGTGGAGGAGTTTCTGTCAAGCCCTGAGGTAACCGTCCACCCGAAGGAAAAAAAAAAACGGGTGTCATTGAGATTTCTAAAGAGGACACTCACTTGGCTCTGATTGAGGGGCTTTCTGGCCCTCGGTACAAGAAGCCCAAGAAAACGGACTCGCCGTCCAAGGTGAACAAGCTAAAGGCAGAACTGGAGGACAAGAAGCGCAAGGCAGAAGAAGATGACGGTTCCGACTCTGGGAACGCAACAAAAAAGGCCAGGAAGCTTGACCTCGGCGATGACGCCCCAGAAGGAAGCAGCATGAGCGAGCTTGACGCTTACGAACGCTACGGAAAGCTCAAGGCGGACGACTTGAAGGACATTCTTCGCTGGAACGACCAGAAGCTTGCCGGAAAGAAAGAAACCCTCGTGCTCAAGGTCATGGATTGTGCCATGCACGGTCGCCTCAGCAGATGCAATGATTGTGGTGGGAAGGTTGAGCTTAAGACAATGGACGAAAAGGGAGAGCAACTGGAGGAACCGTACGTGCACTATTGCAAAGGTAACTTCAACGAGGACGTGCAGGCATTTGTACAGTGTGGCTTGACTTTCAAGAACCCGACCCGCCTTCCCTTTATTTCCAAGAAGCCCTCAGACGAAGAGAGTGAGACCATATCTGCCGAGAACAAGGCGGCTTACGAAGCGGGACAGGGCAAATTCAGTCAAGAGAAGGGCGGAAAGCTGACGTCGAACATAAATTTCGACGATCTTGACCTATCAACGATGGGTGACAAAAAGGAAGCCTCCTCACGCCTTTTACAGGCCTGTCGAGACAGTAACATCAAATTGCCCGCAGACGACTCAGAGGCCCGCCCTTTGGTTGGAAAACTGTTCCTCCAAAACCCAGGGGCGACCCCGAACGAGCTCCTGAACTTGTGCGCCGCTGATTTCGGTATCGCGAAGACGGTCGAGCAGGAGACAGCCGTTGGGGACAACTACGCCGCTAGTTGCAAGGTCGCCGAAAACGGACCTATCTACGGATGCCTGAGCCAGCTGGCGAGCTTTTACTACAAAGAAGGCAATGCAAATGCTGGTAATACCTACAAGAAAGCTATGAAGGCTATTTCAGAACTCGAATACCTTATTACGAGCGAGAACGCGTTGGGATTGGGTAAGAATAAGACAAAGGTAAAAGACATTGGTAAGGGAACAGCAGAAAAAATGAAGGAGTTCATGGATACTGGCAAGATCCAGAAGCTTGAGGAGAAAAAGGCGGCGGCACTGAGCCATTAGGGAGTGTAAGTGATTCTTGTAGTGTACGAAGTACAAATGGCAAATGTGGAAGCGGTTTACGACAAAGAAACCTCATTTTCATCTCATTCATTTTCATTATATCATAATCATAAGTATGTGCTGAAGGACTCCCCACTCAATTTTTCAGCGATTTCGATGATACCTCTAGCCTTCTTCATTATTTCGACCTGTTTAACATCTTCCAAGCACTCGCTCAGACACGGTAACAACTCGGGTAACAGGACGACATATTCCTCCCCTAGCGCAGTTAACACAGCAGTTAATAGATCCAGCCCCAACACCTTCAAATCCAAGTTGTCGCCGCCAACCACCTCAATCAAATAGTGAGAGAGAGATTTCCAGTACTTTTCTTCGCCCACGGCTATGACAAGAGCGCAAAGACAATCTACGAGGTCGCTTCCTCCACAGCCGGTCTTCAACAACCCCCCGAGTTCCTTCAGGGCGCTGAAATAACGCCTGCCTTCGTCGACCCTTACAAAATGACCACCACCCTCACCATCAGACCGAAAGCAGTGAGTTAGAGTATTCAAAAGTACGCGCAAGTACTTTGTCTCTGTCTGCCCAGCTCGTTTCCGTTTCTTTCCGTTGCTATCCCCCAACCGCTTCCTCCCAGCGTTGAGCAAACTTACACCCTCATCAAAACAAACAGATAAGCAACCTAGGAAGATCCCCCGAAGCTCTCGACTCAACTCGCAGCTCGCACTCCAGAAAACATAGCTCTTGTATTCGCTCTTGTCCTCTTCGCTCCAAAAGTGCAGCTTCGCGAAGAGTTTTTTGAGCTGCTTTTCTGACCCTTTCATCACCACGCTCAGGAATGCCGCATTTACTGTGACAAGAAGGTCTTCATTTTCGTCCTCTACAACGCCATCGTACGCGCTGAACAAGCCCTCAGCTACATTATTAATAAACGGGGTGAGGTCTGCGCGCGTTGAATAGTCAATCGCCATCTGGAAGAATTTCAGGCATTTGGCGAGTGATCGGTAGCATTTTTGCTGGATCATTGTTTTTATTGTGCCAGCGTAGTGCTCGAGCAGTATTCTGGTCTTCACATTTTTTGCCAAACTTACAAGCAGTCGAGCGCTGATACTGTCGTTCTCGCTGTTTTTGTTCATTTCAACGTCGCCATCGTCACCATCGCCATCATAATGACCACCGTCATTGCCATCGTCGAATAGAACATCGGCAGAAATAAGGCGCTTCAGGTAGGGGCCAAGGAAGTTGCCCAGATTGTCACTGACACTCAACAGAACCATTACCGCGCTACGTTGCAACTCTCCATCCAGCACGGTCTCCATAAGCTTGGACAAAGAGGGAAGCGCCCTCAAACCCAAACGCCTGAGCAACTCGCCTATACATAAACTGCACACGGCCTGAAGCTGCTCCTCCCCACTCGCATACACCTCAATGCTCATGCTTAGCGCCGGCAGAAATGCCGCCTCTTCTCCATTCCTGAGCTGCAGATTTTTAGCCAGCCTCTCGATACCGATCACTCCTGCTTGCTTTACGAAAAAATCTCCACTACTTTTCACAATCTCGACAAGTTCACCGATTAACTCCACGTTTAGAATACTCTCCGTGTCATTCGCATTGACCGAGCTCACCCGCTCTCCGAGTAGGATCAAGATATTTCGGCGAAGGCGCGGAGAAACATCATTTGCCGCTGTAATGATCAACTTTACCGCGGACAAAAAGTTAGGCATGGAGAGGAGCTCGAGGATGCTCAAGACACAGTCCATGGCAACGTTGGGAACTTCGTCCCAAAACAGTCCCTTCTGTTGGTGCTCGGTGGAAAGGTGAAGAAAGCCCCCAAAAAGCTCCAGAAACGAGTTCTGGGCGCTTTTTGTGTGCTGCAATATTATTTTTGTCTTCTCAGCACTAAGGTGCTTCCTGACGAGGTTTATTAGGCTGGCAGTTGTGAACATAAGCTTCTTCTTGTCACCGTTATCGTTGAGGGTGAGGAGTTCGTCCAGGGAAATAGACATGTCGATATGGGCCAGATTGCTGTTACTGGTGGATTCCTGTTTTTCATCTTCATCTTGATCTTGATCTTCATCATCTTCGTCTTCAGTAGGGCGGTTGCTCAGGTGGTCCAGAAGCTTGGTAGTGTATTTCAGCAGGTGAAGCATTCCGTGAACCTAAGGTTGAGATGTGTTAGAGATTGTTATAGCTTACATAAAAAGTAACAACAATTGCTGTCGTCTTCACCATCAGGCGCATCGTACAGTCAGATTTTCAGCCGGAGCTTTGTGCGGGTGTCTAGCCCACTCTCAGAAAAGATTAAGTAAATGGTTCGTCATTTGCGCGTTTGGTTGGGCGATCTCTTGAGCAATCGGCTCACTCATGAGTGATTGTCTCTTTACTCACCTGCTCAGAAGTTGGTGCCCTCTGCATGAGTCCAGAGCAAAAATCGACCATATTGATACCCTCTTCAGACGACACCTTGGAAATTAGGCAGACTACAACTGGACCAACCGCAGAGTGCTTCTTGACGGCAATCAAACTGTTCACGACGCTGTTATAAAATGTCGTGCGCAAAAAAGGCGTAATTTCACCAAACTGGTCTACGAAGGTGGTGAGTAAAGTGATCAGGGAGACACCGGCGATTTTGCCACTTCTGCAATATGCGGGCACAATGGCATTAAAAGCTTCAGCAGTCTGTGTGATCGTGGCTGTATCATCCACACCTTCGCCAACCGACATAACTTGAATAGCGTGGAGCAAAATCTTGGCCACAGAGGACGGCGATAGATAACAGCAACGGGAGAGAAGCTTCAAGGCAACCGAACGCGATCGTGAGGAGGTCAAGTTGTCTTTGATGTTGCTGACTAAGAGAGAGGCGTAGTCGCTGAATGTCTTCTGGTACTGCTTTGACGGTTTTGAGCTATTGTTCGTTTTTTGGGTGCAAACGGACAGCAGCGCGTCCATTATGCAGTATTTACAGTACTCGATGCTGTCGGCGTTGTCATCGTCAGCGGTGACATCCGCTAAAAACCCAAACATCGCTCTGATAACCTGATCGCATTCCTTTGCACCACTACCTACAACATCTTGGTAGCTCCCTTTCACATAGTCTGCCAGCATAGCAATTCGTGCTAGATCGTCGGCGGGAGTATTCTCTAGTAGTCTGAGAACAATTCCGATGTTCAGCGGCAGTCCCAAAAAGGCGTTTCCGGCCGCTCCAACACCAACCGTCGTCTTGAGAACAAGCAGTTTGTCTGCAATTTCCATCTTGACACTTTCGTCCACCCTTTCAAATACATTCCTGCCCCAGGAAACCCTCTCGATAACCTGACTTATAACGCCATCTCGCAGTGCGTCGCGTCGGTTCTCGACCCGTGAGAGGGACCGGGATATGCACTCGTACATCGAAGTTGGAAGTGGGAACACGTAATTCGCGTCGGAGACAGAATACGACCGGCCGCGTTTGTTTGACGATCTATCAGACATTCCTAGCTCAACTGTGCCGGATCCGTCTCCCGCGATCCCTCTCAGCATCCTAATGGTGACTTCGAGCAACTTTTCGTCGGGACTCGCTTCGGATGATATTTTTTCGAACCCCTTCAATCCGCAGATATCCCACCGCTGAGTGAGTGGGAAGAGATTGTCGTCACTCCCACCGGCTACTTCAAACGCGAAAAGCAGATTTGCAGCAGTTCGCTCACAAACACTTATCGATGAGCACACGACGTCAAGCAACACTTGTCGAAGAACCTTTCTCTTCTTCTCATTAATAGTGCTGAATGTCTGACAGATAAACCGGGGGAGCGCGGAAGTTGGATCGTTCTCAAACTCCATCCGATCACCGGTCGAAGCCATTGACGCCATCTGACAGAAAAATTTGCTGTTTTCCTGGTTCTCATGGCGAGAATAGGTGCTGTAGGTAGAAAGGAAGGAGAGGGCAGCGACCCGAACCTGCCGGTGGGGAGACCTCAAGAGTGAGAGAGCTTGAACAAAAACAACGGAGGGCAATGGTTTATTTAAGTCTGTGTTCTCGCCGCTGATCAGGAGCTCGGCAATGTTTACGGCTGCGGCGGGGTGTGGTTGATGGTTGGTTTAGATACTTAAACGGGCGCAGTGTAAATAAATGTGTGCTATCTAAATGGGGCATGTACTCACCTCGCTGAGAAACGAGCTCATCTTCATGAATATTCGCCAAGCACAAAAATTGAGTGACGCCCTCGTCCGCCGAATCCGCAAACACACCAGAAATCACCGGAACTGTGAATTTCGAGTGCGTCGTAGGAGAGGAGAGTAACAGCAGTGATGTGTGGATCTGGTGATTGTTCTGGCGGTGAAGAGGTAACTGCATGAAGGCGTTCTTGAGGAAGTTTAGCTGCGGCTTAGTCAAATTGGGCGAGGAAAGGAGGGAGAGGAAGAGGGAGGTTTTGTCGTCTTCACTGTTGGACTCATTTTTGTCGGATGAGCCAGCAACATTGCTGGTGGTGTTCGTTTCGAAGAGGTTACTCTGAAGAGACAAATAGGTTTCGATGAGTTTGCCCTTCACTACCCCCTTAGTCAGAGTAGATCCAAAACGATCGGAAAGCAGGTCGCGAATCTCGGATACCTTGAGCTTCTTTAAGGATGTCTCCGTCTCTGTCTCCATGGTCAAAGAAGGATTCTGAAAAGATGACGGAGAGGCAGTAACTTCATCATAGTTCATCAGCAGCCCCCAGCGACCTCGTTCGCTCCAGCCTTCCCAACTTGAAACCCTAACGCCGGCCTCCGTTGCAGCATCACCAATCGTAGACTGATGTTTATCCGTGAAAAAGTCGGATTTTGAGGCGGTAGTAAATGGCACAAGGTGAGGAGCATCCTTTGCTGGCGACGTGGAAAGGTGCCGAGTCACGAGCTGGGAGATCTTCTCGTCAGAGACGTTCCTGCAGAGTTTCAGAGCAATAATGTTCAGCTTGACGAGATCATCTATTTCGGACGCAGACACACAGCGAGAAAATTTATTTTTGTTGGTACTGCTCCCGCTGTCGTCCTCCTTCCTGCTCCCCTCAAGTTTCTTCTTCTTTTTGCGTTCCTTTTTAAGCCGCCGGAAGCGGTTGCTGAAAAAATTCCCCTTGCCCCCCTCTTCAGAAGAACCAGCCAGCCCCCATCGCTCTAGGCCAGAAACGAGACATGAAACAATACCGTCAACATGCCTGGCTCCGTCGTGCTCCAAAAGCTTCTCTCCTGCTGTGATACAAACAGAAACGTCCTCTTCCTCGAGGAACACCTCCCACAAGGTGTGCGCGTCAGTCAGTCTCGAAACAGCAGAGAGGCGACGTTGGGGAGACGGGTGAGAGAGCGAGAGTGCTGACGAGGGAATGAGTGCTTCAACAAAGGCAAGAAGTGAGTCGTGGGGGGAAGAGAGGGAGTTGATGATATGAGCGCATCCTCGCTCCACCCCCCGTTTGTCGACTCCCAAAAAGCTCTCCAAAACCCTCTCGATGTTCTCCCTTACACCTCTTTCTGTAGAATTGCCTTCAACGAAATTCGCATTTAGACCAGTGATCAACCGGCGCACACCGTCCTCGATGAGAGTCAGAGAGTTACTCTCCGCATTCCAGAGTTTTTTCAGATTATCCTCCTTGCAGAGAACCTCTATGAGTGCTCTGATTCGCCCACCTCCCTTTGGATCCAAGAGGAGGACGTCGCAGCATCGATGCAGAAAGGCGAAAAAAAATGAAACGATTGGGGGAAGCACGTCGTCGCTGTTTAGCAGGCTCGACATTGCGACGGGTAGAAGGTTCCACTTGCGAAGAATTTTGAATGTCTTGAGCGGCAGTAAATTGCTGCCATCGGGATCATGTTTTGACCCCCCCACAACCACTCCGATCACACCGAGAAGAGCATCACACCCTTGATCCAAGCATTCCTTTGTATCCACTCGATTCAGAAATGCTTCTTTCTGGCACTCAACAGCGCCCTCCACAATTGCAAGAGTCGCGACCTCCTTTACAGAAGGTGAGAGGGGAGTGATAGTAGCCAGGGTGGAGAGAAGAAGGTACGCCAGGTGCGGAGGCGTCGACGTGTGGTAAGGCGTATAGCTGTAAGGAGAAAATGTCAGATGGGGAGTTGGATTGTAGGGCAGGTTTCTGTAAGTATATTTTTTAATCGAGAGAGTTGGGGAAATAGAAGATAGTTTGTTAGTTTTTTAAGTGGAAACGAGAATAATTCGGCTTGTTTTTGACTTGCTTGTGCTTTGTGCTCACCTGTTGCCACCTTCGCCGCCATCACCTTTCACATCTACCCTGTAGCTCACCATCCTGACGATAGACGGCAAGATGGTGCGGATCAAGCCCTCCGGAAGGGAGCTGGTGCTCGATTTCGAGCTGATAGCCCGCAGAGACCGAAGAACAATGAAGGAGTAGAAAGAAGTTGCCTTCGTAAACCCTGGCGGAGGGGTCGTCGTTGGGATCGTTGTCAAGAGGGCACCGCCATCAAGCTTCTGCCTGGCCGAAAGACCCGAAGTAATGTAATACACAGTTGCACAAGTCTCAACAGCATCAAGCATCAGCCGCAAATATTCCTCGCCACCTTGCTGACAAAGCAATTCAAATTTCACACCACCACCGGCAGTGTCGCTCACTTGTTTCGTTTGTTTCCCCCCGCCAACACCATAACCGCGGAGAAACCCGTAAACCCCATTGGACAGACCATCATCACCACAAAGAGAGATAAAACGCCGGAAGTAGATGGAGTCATGCATCGGGAGCATCAATCGTATTGTTTCGTCCCGGGCAGCCTTGCTACTGCTACTACCACCTCGGTGAATATCATATCGCCGAATTAGATACTCAATCACGTTGAGAAAATTTGTGCATAGCTGAGTATTTGTGTTGGAAAGAGAAGGGATCCCAAGGCCTAGCAATGTGCGGAGGAGTTGGGAGATTTTATTGTTCGTTGAGTTTACCGTCTCAGAGTCAGATCTGGCCGGATCATAGTTTAGAGATCCAGGGGACAAAATTGTGGATAAGGCAGAGGTCAAGGGAACATCATTATCCAGGTTTGCAAAGTCTTTTATTTTGGAGAGGGACGAGACGGCGCGATCTCGAAGAAGAGTGAGGGGAATGTCAGAGGCAGCGGAGGCGGCATGCAGAATAGAAGGCTTTTGTGTCGCGGAAGCCGCAAGAATCGGGCTGTTCGCTGTTAGGCTGGCCAGCTGCCTTGAGAGAGACGACATTCTGGGTGGATGGGAAAACACTGGAGGGAGGGTTGGTGCCTTCGGGCAAATTAATTATTTTCCGATCAAGGAGGGGTCGCGACAGAGGACAAACTATGATAAATATTGGCTATCCTTTATGTAATCTGATAACGTTTGAAGGTGTATTTCCATTTGTGGAAGAATGGTGGTGTCGACGAGGGCGACTTCCACATCCATTTTTTGCCTTTAACCCTAACGCTTTTTTTTTGAAGATCAAATCAGAGTATACACCTAGGAGGAAGCCACCACTCCAGAGATATCATCAAGCGAAAAGAAAATTGTGCTTGGCAAGGGGTCCCTTCTCAATTTTAGAATCTCTCAATATATCCTTCCGTTTCCTCCCCTTGCAATCGAAGAACTGCAAATGGCAGGAGGAACAAACCCGTCTGCAATTCTCCAGGCTTCACCATCATTTGTCGGTCGATGCAGAAAGTTTTCGATCGGTTCAATTGGGGAGTTAGCTGTCCGATTTCTTTCCGACTGGTTCAGTGAACAATTCGCGAGGCGAGTCCTTTCTTGTTTGGTCACGGAGAAGTTGCGGGTAGTTATTGTTTTGAGTGCATATATATACTTTCTCGCTCCGATTGATTCCGGGGAGCTCTGCACAGTTAACGGGGAAGAAATGCGATTAAACAACAAAGGAACACCAATCTGTTTGGAGGAGGTGATTTCTGCTGCCGTTGTTGTGGGGGGTGGAGTCGATGACTTCATCGACAAATTCATTGCCGAACGAAACGGAACGAATGTTGTCAAGATAAATACGTACCACAAAAATCGTTTGGTCGGCTTCGAAAGTGCCGAGAACGCCCAGCTCTTTGTAACAACCATAATGCAGTTGAAACAAACTCAGCTCAAGGAAAAGATGGGTCATACTCAACATGGTTTTGTTGACCCAGTAGTGCAGCGCATCGACAGTGCAACCGAGAAGGAGGTGCGACGGCGACGACGGATCAAGGTGAGCAAAGCAACATACACTACGGCAACGCATACACCTATGCTCGTCCTCTCTAACAAAACAAAAACACTTGCACCACAAAGGACCGGAGTGAGAAATTGGAAGAAGAAGAACGTGAAAGCTTGCTACAGCGCGGTTTTTAAATAGCCCAAATTTGATAACGTTGGTCGAAAGACAGTAGTTGAATGGAAAAAGAAGAGAGAGAGAAAATTTGGATGAAATTTAATGGAGAGAGCAATTTGACCAGTGATTCCCGCCCAGCCAGCCGCCTGATGACTTTCGAACGGAGTTTGATTGGGTGTAAAGGATTTACCTCATGAAAGCAAACATTTTTGACATATATTGGGAACAAGATGTATACTTCATTCTTCAAAGGGCCCATTGCGCCTCTTTTATTAATCATTATAAGCGCAATTCCACAAAAAGCCGAGTACACTAGTCCAACAACCCCTCAAGCATTCACTCTCTGTAGGGCTGCTAGGGAAGGGGTTGAGGACCAGTGCCACTAGACCGGGTGAGACTGGTGACGTCGGCTTTGTTGAGCTTGCTCAAGAGACTCCCAGAAATCTTAAAGTCCATCTTGGTACCCTCTTTAGAGGCTGTCACCAGAGGAGTGGCTTTGACAAATCCCGTGTCTGCGGCAGAGATACCAAGGTTGGAAGAATTGACCGTCTTCTTGACAATACGAGCGGCCACTCGCATGCTAGGGCTTCTAATCATTGTGTAAAAGTGTTTATGGGTGCTGTTAAGGCAAGTAAGTTTCGATTCACGAATTCTGGTGGGTAGGAATCTACCACAGACAAAAATCCCCTGGAATGCTCTTAAAGTGAGGTTATGGCCGCAGACAATTAGGAGGATTGCAGTGATACAAATAAAATAAATCAAAATGGGAAATTGCACACAAAAACGAGCGTCATTCACTTACTGGTTTGCTTTCTGTGTTTTAATACTTTTTTGTGTCATCATTAGTCCGATTTCCCTCGAAAAAAGCGTCGATAGGAGTAGTCATTACCTTAAACACTTCATCAAAGCAAAAAATAACGGAACAAGTACTTTCTTTGTGTGGAACCTTCAGTGGACGAATGTGAAGAACTACTCATCTTCCCCAATAACTCTCCATATCTTCCCACTGCCAAAAAAAATTATAGCTGCAAAATTCATATTAGGTCTGCGTTGAGCGCATTAAAGGTCTGCGTTGAGCACATCAAAGGTCTGCGCTGAGACAAGCCGCGACAGCCTCCGCTTTGACACTGTTGGCGATGTTCAGCAAGTCGAAATCTCCTGAGTCATTTCTGCTACTGCCAGCACTGCCAGCACTCTCTTCCCTGTCTCTCCTGTCGTATTGCCGTTGAGTAACAAGCGCAGTCTGCTTTTGACGCAGTTCCCGGCCCCTACTTCGCTGTTCGTAGCGGCTTCTCCTGCTCTTCCTCTCCCATGTCCTGTCCTCAGCTGCATCCTCTTCCCTCTCAAAGTTGGCGACGCCGTCCTCACCCATGAAGAAAACCTTACTTATCCCTTCGCTGCCCCCCGTCTTTTCCTCCCAGACGCCTGCGGCCTTGCTCGGTTTCCGCACCATCTTCTCTTCGCCGGCCCTGGCGAGTTTACGACTATCTAAGCTGTTTCCAAGGCCCTTTTTTTCCATGATCTCCATGATTTGTTTGTCAATATCGTTGGTCTTCCTCCTTTTTCCCATTGCAATCAGGTTCTCTTGTGCGTCCTTGAGGTCCGAATCGAACGTATGCTTCTCAGCAGCCTCTCTGAATGTTGTAATTTCTTCCTTGTTCCACCAAATGTCGCCTTCTACTACGGGTGTACCATCCTCTTTATCCTCGTTGAGCCAGTTCTCCACGACAGTTACTATCAGTGATGGGTGAATCCGAAGCCTCGTCTTTCGCTCGTCCGGCATCTTGTTAAAATCTTGGTCGGCATTATCGGTAGACGAGGTCAATTGGAGAGACCGGAAACTGCATCCGTCAATGTCTACATGGGCCGATTCACCCTCAGTCTGGGCCCCCAGAAACTTGGCCTTCATACCTGCAGCGCTAGCAACGGCGTCTTGGATATTCTTTTCTTGCTCCTCTGCCGTATCGCCATCCATAAAAGCCTTTCGCATCTCATACAATAAATCACCTCCCATATTCTTCTTGTCCTCTTCGCTTCGGTTACTATTTAGGTCAATGATATCTTCAACATCAGGGTTCATGACGTCTTGCAAGGACATTCTTCTCCTTGATCGCCACCCAATAATATTTTCAGTCTGTCCATTTCCCTCATCTCCGCCCCCCCTCGGGGGGGTCCCACCCGTTGTATCTACTCCTCCACTTATGCCCTTGGACTGCCTGTAGCTACTGCCACTCTTCAAGATGCTTTCCCCGGGCACGTAGACGTTGGTCTCGCTTTCGTACGTGTGCCTCACGACACTCTCCCCGTTCGGCTTGGTCGAGGTCACCTCCAGCAGCTTGTACCGGTCGAGGTCCTCCTTGGTCATCGTGTCCCTATTCCGCTTGCTATTGCCGACCGACTCCGACCCGGTCTCCGAATACCCCTTCTCCCTTTCGTCCTCCTTCTCAAGGTCAATCTTCGCTATGAATACAGGCGCCTTGGTCTCCATTCCGATAAACGCCTTGAACGCCTTGGAGACAGTGTTGAGAGCGGACGATTCCTTCAAAATTGGGGGATTGCTGAAGTCTGTCGTGGGATCATCAGTAATATTAATATTATCAGGGTTAGGGTTAGGGTTATTATTATTATTCTTATTATTATCACCGTCTTGTCCTGGTTCAGCTCGTCCACTCGACGAATCCGCGCCTGCATCCAAAGAATCCTTAGAGGCGGGACCGGAAAGGGAACCGGCCTGGATCTCTATGATGTTCTCCGCCGTATGTACACTCTGAACAGCAATTTTCGTCCTGTTGGGTGCCAGCAGGTTGAGCAGGTGATTCATCGGGCTATTTTACTCGCGTGGACCGAAGATAGGTGGCCGGGCCAAGTTTCAGGAGGGGAGAAGTGTATTTTCACTTTTTTGGCAAGGGCAAGGGCAAGGGCAAGGGCAAGGGAAAACACCAGGAGTTGGTTTGCTGGAGGGGGGCAGTATACTTTGATGGTTTCAGTTGTAGATTCCGTCACAGAGTGTAGTTGGAAGACACAATGCAGCCATTGTTTTATCGGTAAGTTCTTTCTTGGAATGTCATTTCTGGGATTAAGATGGTAACTCTGTTCCGGCTGGTAAAAAATCTCGAAATCCGACAATCCGAGGGTAAACCTTTAGGAAGGCATTCGAGCATGCATTCTTAAATAACTCCTGAAATTTAATTCCCTGTATACACCCGGCCTGAAAAAAGAATTAATTATTTCCTTCAAGTCTCAAGTCAACTTAAAGTCAAATCGGCATTTTAAACTTCAACAACCCCGTCGTCTCCCGGCTCATTCTATCATCCAATACATCTTAGCATTGTACGCTAGCTTCATGACCAGCGCGATCCCATCCTCCAGCGTTCTCCGCTGCCTTTCATCGAACATCATCCTCAGCAGGGAAAAAGACCCCTCTCAACCGCA
>Ga0115556_1001410_pt1 | contig 16514 bp, 7 predicted proteins | sample COGITO_mtgs_1104_5_FD_87282 | JGI IMG/M metagenome (GOLD analysis project Ga0115556, IMG submission 87282) | Pelagic marine microbial communities from North Sea - COGITO_mtgs_110414 | ecosystem: Environmental > Aquatic > Marine > Epipelagic | place: Germany:Helgoland, sampling site Kabeltonne... | reverse complement strand
TTTATTATTTTATATTTCAATTTTTCAATTATAATAATTTTTTAAATGACAATAAGTATATTTTTTAATCTTTTAAATTTATTAAAATGAAATTAAACTCCAGAATCGCCACAAACAAAAATGAATCCAATAAAAAATATGAAAGGCTTATAAATCTCACAACACGAAAAATTGTTGCGGCAAAACTAAAAACAGCTCATTTCTACAAGTATGATGCATACATTTTCCCTCGGAAACTCTCCTTGCCTCTTCTCCCCCTCGTTCGACACGGTTATACCTGATATACCCCTGCTTCAATCGTCTTCCTCCTCACAACCCTTCAACGTGATCCTCTTCATCTTCGTAATCGCTCTCGTCATTCTCGATGTACTTGACTCTCCTGATCACTCTCCCTGAGCTGCTTTTGAGAATTTTCTCGACGACATCGTCGTCACCATCACCATCAGTGTCAGTTGTGGTGTATTCCGCAGCGCTTGCGCTGTCTCCTTCAATGATCATGTTGTCTTCCTCGCCCCATCCGGCGTCACCGTCATCGTCCCTGTTCTTCTTCTTCTTCTTCTTCTTGGGGGTAGCCGCCTTTTTCTCCTTCTTCGATTTTTTCCTCTTCTTTTTCTTTGGGCCAGCTGCGACGGTTTCAACGACAATGTCACCGGTTGCAATGTCTTTCAGCTCAAAGTCGATGGGGTCCTCGCGAGCAAACTTTCGAAATTCGCAGAAGTTGCGCACGTGGGTTACTAGCGCTTGGTCCCCGTTTTTCCCATCTCCGTCTCCTTCTCCTATTTCTTCTCCCTCCTTACAGCCGGAGTCGATTTTGAACAAGGGCATGACTTCCGGGGAGTAGAGCGGAACGTTGCGGGCGTTCTCGTTGGGGTCGTACTCGTTGATTTTCACGTCATTCAGGCCATAAACCTGTTTCAAGAAGTATTTGAGCTTGAGCAAGATGACGACCCGGCTGGCCCTGTTGGCCTGCACCACGAACGATTTGGCGTCTTCTTTGCTTGCGTTGAGTACCTTGGGCAGGATGAGTTCCTGGACGCTCATCCACCCGTGTTCCTCGTCCTCCTCTACTCCCTGACATCCCTGCATTTCATCCTGTCCCCCGAGCAGCGCGAGGACTTTGTCATTGATGCTGCCAATCTCGAGAGCAACCAAGTTGCTGAGTTTGTGAATGACCCCAAGCGGCTCTGCAAGGACATTGTAAGGCAAATGAGCGAGGGTCTGGGCGGTGAATTTCATCATGTCGACATCGACATTGACATTGACATCGACATCGGCAATCGCCCCCTTGTTCTTTCCCTCGCCCTCGCCCTCGCCCTCGCCCTCCGTCTCTTCTCCAAGGTTTGCCTCATCCACGATGAAGAGGTCCAATAGGCTCTTATACAGACCCTGGCGCTGCGCCTTGCTCCTCCTGCAGACTTCTACATAGACACCGGCGAAAACGCTACTGATCTTGCCTCCGCCCCCGCCTCCGCCCCCGCCTCCGCCTCCGCCTCCGCCTCCTCCACCCCCCCCCTCTTCGAAGACGCTGCTGCAACCTCTCCCAACCCCTCCATTCTTGCGCTTCAAGAAATGATAGCACAGCCTGACGCCTTCGCCGACCTTTTGGTTCAGGATTGAGGGCCGCTTCTCCAGCTCCAGCAGCAGTAGTCTCAATGCCTCGGCCCTGACACCTCCGACATCTCCCTGCAGCGCCAGTAAACCAGGAACGGCGTCGTTGGGGTTGATCAGACCTTGTCTTAGTAGCCTCCCTATGAGACCACAGCACGCGGATCGGATCTGGACGTTGCTGACGAGGCTTAGCTCGTACAGCTTTTGGGCATGAACGCCGAGCACTCCTCCGGCGAGGCATCCGCCACTGTCCTGATCCCCGCTGATCTGCTTGCTAACCTCGACCCCTCCGCTTTGCATGATCTTTCGGTTGTTCATTAGCTCGACGCGCTCTTCCTCGCGCCGGAGAATGTCGCTCCAGCTGTTGATCCCGTCGCAGAGTAGTTGGGGTTCGCTAATTGAGCAGAGGACCGCCTCGATGATACCCTCCTCCTGAGCTAAGAGCATCGCCCTCGGCTTGCCGACGAAGAGGCCCCCGAATGCCTTCACTGCGCTGCACCTTGTCTCGACGTCTATTTTCTTCTTCAGAAAGAACCGGAAAAGCGAGTAGCAGCAGCTTGGGAAATTTCGGAACGTTAGAGTCGAGGGATTGGGGGGGATCGCGCCTTCGGCTTCGCCTTCGCCCGCTCCCTCGACCTCCTCCGTATCAGCACCATTGAAGCTGCACACACTGCCCAAGGCGGACAATCCTCGGTGAAGGTTGTTCTGAACATTGACAGGCAGGGTACTACAGTCATCAGTCTGGTCCTTGAACTTCCACAAATATCCGTAGAATGCCCTGATCACCTTGTCGAACAATTTCCTCCGTACACGAAGGCTATTGCTCTCATCCAGTCCACTGTGTCTGCTCAAAATGCTGAGGGCACGGATCGCAAAAGATATGCTCCGTTCGTCAAACCGATACACGATGGAGACCAAATCGTCACAGACGTCGCTTATCGCGATTTGGGTCACGGTCGACTTGCTCAGCACGGGGATCACGTACGAAAGCGTACTCGTCAAGGCGCAGCACACCTTGCTGTCAGCAGAGGGATCTCCGCCCGCCTTGTTCTCAATCTTGAGGTAGGGCAGGATTGTATCGATGTGGGGGATGAGGAGCTGGGGTGCCGCTTCGCCAAAGACTGAAATCGTGCTCACTATGGCAACGATTCCCTTCTTACCGCTTTCGGCGTCGTCAACGACTACACTGATACCCTCATCGTAAGCTATTAGTTCCTCGACGAGGACTTCGACGATTTGGGCACACACCTTCTCCGCGCTGGCGCGCCGGCGTTTCCTCTCCTTCTGTTTGCTGTCAGTGTTCCCCTCTCCCAGGCCAAAAAGCAAGTCCCTCACCAAGTCAGTCAAGAAGGAAATAGAACTCAGTGTGGCGACAACCTCGATCATCTGGTGTGCGGAAGAGGTAATGGCAGAAGATGCCTTGGTAGCCACTGCGAGGTCAGCTGTGTCATCCTCAGCACTTGCTCTTTGCTGCTTTCCGCGTGATCGCCTCCGGCGTCGCTTTGCTGCTGTCTTTTTTTCGACGGGTTCCGATGCCGCCCCATCCACAGCGATCGCCCCCGGTGCAATTTCTTCCCCGTCTTTCAGCGCATCGCGGAACCAGAGCTCCATGAAAGTATCATGCACCAAATCCTTGATCGAATCCTCCTCCTTGACATCTCCATTCATTCTCACTAGAAGAGAGCAAGTTTCGGCCCTCTTCTCATAATTAGGCTGCGATAGAAGCACGTCTCGAAATATCTTCACGACTGCCTTCCTCACCGAAACTCCCTTGTCATCAAGGCACTGAATTAGCGATGAGTGGTACAAATTTGTCAGCAAGGGGGACTTCAGGATGTACTGGCCCACTAGCGTCACCGCAGCTTCCCGCACGGACTTGGCCGAATCGCCGAATCTAGCCCCGACTGCCTTACTGACGTCGTTATGGAACATCAAGTTGGGGTCCGCGTCCACTATCTGTGCCAAGCACTTGACAGCGGCCTTTCGTAGGGAGGGTAAACTATTGTTCGTCAGAGCAATTACAGCGCCAAGGAGGATGGGAAGGTGACGCTTGATGTCATTATTAGTATTTAGCGTCTGTAGTAGCTTCACGCTGCTGTAAGCCGTAAGATTCACAACCTCTGTTTTGTTGTCGTACTCGTTGATGCCCTCCCATTGCTGGAGAAGATTATCGATCTGACGCTGCTTAGAAGCGACGTCATTGTTCTCCACTTTCTTCTCTTCTTCAAGCTGTTGCGTCCACTTCGCAACCTGAAATTTCCTCGCAATCTCGTTTTGAGAGAGGAAGTTGATGAGCAGCTGGCGAAACACAATCGAGCCCAGTTCTTCTTCCGAAGTGAGAGTTGCCTTATCGCCATCGCCATCGCCATCGCCATCGCCATTGCCATTGCCATCGCCATCGCCACCGCCACCGCCATCGCCATCGCTGCCCTGCTGTTTTGACTTTATTTTCGAAGCCTTTTCATACCGGAAGTACTTTGCTTGTTCCTTCACGCAGCACAGCATTTTACAGTCGTCGCAAATCCACTCTTCCGGAATGTCGTCTTTGCGTATCTGCACACAGGAGCCGTGAAACCATTTGTGACAGCGGTCACAGTCAAGCATGAAAGTGTCGGTCCGATTACTGCGCCCACAAATACACGTTGTATCTTCTTCGACACAGTCAATGTTGACGTCCGCGTTCTCACCACCGACACTGCCGTCGTCGACATCCACGTCTAAGGTCGTCTCCTTCGGTAAAGTCACAGGCCGCAGGCGAACAACCTTCAACTGTGCGGAAAAATTCGCCGTCACTAGACCAAGCACGTTGAAGCAAGTTGTCACAAAGGAAGGGTCCAGGCTTATCTTCTTATTGCTGTGGGCAATTAGGATGTTTGCTATGTTTGTAGTAAGAGTAGAGAGAAGCAGTAGCGCCCCGGGGAAAGCAGGGAGGTGGTGCAGAGGAATGAGATCCTGAACTAGGATTGTCAAGAATGTCCTGAAGGGATTTCGTTCGCGCGCGTCTGACTTCTTGTTGCCTCTGGACAACAAACCCCCGATTATCATCGAAGAATATTGCTTCGCATCCGCAAGACCGTCCTCTGTATGGTTGTTTAGCTTCGCCGTTTGGATATTTACTTCTGACTTGGAGTCAGAGTTTGAGTCAGGGTCAGTATTGGGAGGGGCAGCAGGGGGGGGTTTGTTGTTTTCATCTCTAGCTTTCTTCCTCTTCGATTTCTTCGTGGCGGTTTTTGGTTTCGACACTTCCTCTTCCTCCTCTTTGATCGTCTTCTCTTCGATTTCTAGCACCTGAATAGGATTCTGCACCGATACCTGGATCATGTTGACGAGCAGGAGCGCCGCATTGTGGATAGATAACGACTTCTTAGTGGTCTCATTGCCTTTACCGATGGCAGACAGTTGGTTCTGCTGTTGCTCCTCGTCGTCATCATTGTAGTTATCTGCGTTGCCGTTATTGTCGTTTTCGTTGTCGATATCGTTGTCGTTGTTTTCATTGCCGTTGTTATTATCGTCGTCTTTTTTGCTGTTGCTGTTGCTGTTGCTGCCCAGCAAATCATACCATTCAACCTTGGCTCTGCTGGCCTGGCTGGTCTTGGAGGTCGATAGGTGCGGTATAATAGGGAACAGGTCTCCAATGAGGCTCGCACGGTGGCTCGGGTACGCGTGAAAGATGGTTGTCAATATGGTCACAGACAAGTTCTGTACACCCCCCAGCCACTTCGTCCTCCTGTGCTTGTCGCCCTCGCCGTGTTGCAGGCACGTAATAGTAAGAGAGCGGAGAAGAACGGGGGAAAGTTGGAGCAAGGTGGAGTCCTGGAGGGGGACAGCGCGGAGGAGTGATGGGAGGAGTTCAAGAAGAGCCTGTGTGAGGGGAAAAAGGGTCGATAGGGGAGTAACGAGGGGAGGAGGGACGGAGTCGTCGCAATCAGGCGCATAATTGCTGCTGTCGACATCGGCACTGTCGTCAATGTTGGAAGTAGCTTCATGGTCTCCGCCTTTTAGCCCCTTGTATACAAAACCGTCCAAGACTTCCTTGACAATCCAGACACACCTATCAACTGTCTCCTCCCTTCTCAGACCGCCTGGCAACGATCTATTGCTCAGTAGACTGACCAAACAGGTAGCAGCCTTGGTTCTCAGACCGACTTCGACTCGGGGACTAGCGACAGTGGCAGTGAGCAAGGATAGAAGCTTGAAGAGCACATTATTGCTTGAATCAACAGAGTCCTGAGAAAGAGAGAGGTCGAAACAAGACAAGTCCACACTCGTGGTCGATAGGCGGACATATAGAGTCTCAATTGACTGGGGTGATAGAGCCTCGGACACAGTGCTGGTTATTTTTATTATTGCTTGCTCGAAAGGGGAGGGAAGTGAGGGGTCATTTTGGGGAGTGGAGGCCTGTGGTGGCGCGCGTGCTTGCGAATGTTTGCTCGGGCTAGAAGGTGCCGAAGGAGGAGAAGGACCGCAATTCCCCATCGACTGAGGGGTAGGCGTCCGTACAGAGAGGGATGGGGCCATTCTCACAGCGGTGGCGAATAACGGATGAGGGTCAGTATAATTACGAACAACCGGTTGTAAGGATAATCAAAGTCGTATCCCCTTTTAAGAACGTCTCTTCTTGTCACAGCCACAATATTATTGTCGAAGGATCAAGAATGAGTGTGCAGGAAAATTTTTGGGGGGATTTTTCAATTTTTGCAATATCATCATTCTGAAGCCCTTATACGAATTGAGCGTTTATTTTTCACCACTTCTCCAACTGACAGTATAAGGGGGACCAAGAGAAGCAATTAAAAACGTACCAAAGGAAGGAATTCGTGACCCTGTCTTCTGCCTAGGGTCGAAAAATAACCCTTCCCCCCTTGCTCGAAGCCGACCTACGATTGCTTCCGCGAAGCGACATGTGGACGTTCTCAGAAACGCAAGAATTGGCGCGAGCAATTCCCGCCTTATCTGCCCGGTGCCTGAAGACTGCTGCTTTTTTCGCCGGCGAGCAGCTGCTTGGTGTGACTGTGGCACCAACAAGTGACGATGAGATCAACGCGAGCGCTTTGGTTGAAACGGAGAAGGAGGAGCCTATCATCACTGTTGCTCGGGGGATGGTAGAGTCTGGTTCCTACTCTCGGTGTGTGCACCTACTGGCCCCTGCCTTCCATGCCAACACATTATCACCTATAGGTTTGTTCTTGCACCAATATGCCACATATTTGGGCGGAGAAAAGGCCAAAGAGGAGGAAACAATCACACTGAGCGACCCCCTCGAGCGATTCCGGAGCGAAAATAGCGAGCTCAAGGAGCTGCGCAAGTCGCTGACGAAGCTGACGAGTCAGTATGCCGAGGACAGTTTTCTACATTATTTGCTGGGGGTAATTCTGAAGGAGCTTTTGCCTTCGGACTCGAGGTGAGTCGTGTTCAGTGCTCGCGTCATAATCACACAACAATTATATTCGAGACTAGTATGCCCTCTGGTGACATCTCATGCCCTGTGTTGTGTTGTGTTGTGTTGTGTTGTGTTGTGTTGTGTTGTGTTTTGTTGTGTTGTGTTGTGTTGTGTTGTGTTGTGTTGTGTTGTGTTGTGTTGTGTTGTGTCGTGTCGTGTCGTGTCGTGTCGTGTTGTGCACACCCACAACACAATACACAACACAATCCTCTCACTCCTCCTCATCTTTTTTCATCTTTTTTCATCATCTCTCATCTTTCTCTCTTATAATTTCCCTCTCAGTCTGCTCCATTCAACCCTCAACAGTTTTGTGACCTCTTTACGGCTGAATCCTTATAATTGGAGTTGCTGGCTGGACCTGTCTAGCTTGTGCCACGAAAACGCCAATCTACACGCGCGGATCGAAGGGGAGGTGAGTCCGCAGCCCACATCAACAACCCTGACCCGACACTTCCTTCCTTCTCATTGAATCGCATCCAACTTCTCTCGAAGAATTTATAAATTGCTAACACACACATACATAAATAATGAACAGCTTGGCGAGCTCACTGGAGGGTACATGTGGCACTTTTTCTTGTGCAGTGTATTCACGGAGAGGCAACAGGGGGAGCAGGCTTTGCGAGTTGTCGAGGGCTTGGAGGAATGCTTTGGGGACAGTCTGTTTCTTTTGGGTCAGAAGGCCGTCTCACTCTACCATTTGCGAAATTTCGACGCTGCTCAGGCGGCGTTCATCACCCTCAGGGAGCGAGACCCATTCAGGATCGAGCACATGGACATCTACAGCAATGTTCTTTACGTCAAGGAGGCGAAGGCCGGACTCAGCACTCTGGCGCATGAGTGCACAAGGGCGGAAAAATACCGACCAGAAACTTGTGTTATTGTCGGAAATTATTATTCTTTAAAGGGCCAGCACGAAAAAGCCGTTACATACTTCCAAAGGGCGTTGAAGCTCAACCGGAAGTTCTTATCCGCTTGGACCTTGATGGGACACGAATTTGTTGAGATGAAAAACACTGGTGCGGCCATTGAGAGTTACCGACGCGCGGTAGATATCAATGCAAGAGACTACAGGGCTTGGTACGGCTTAGGACAAGTTTATGAGATTCAGGGTATGCTCCTCTATTCGCTATACTACTATAGGAAAGCCACTGCTCTTCGGCCTTACGATGCACGAATGTGGACCGCAGTCGGAGGGAGCTATTTGGCGCTAAACAAACGGTCGGAAGCGATTAAAGCATTTGAGCGGGCGTGCTCCATGAATGATGCAGAGGGCATCGCAACAAAGAAACTCGCCAAGCTCTACAGAGATGAGGGGCATAAATTTAAGGCTGCGCAGTGTTACCGGTCATTACTTCAGGATGGTGACGATGCCCCGCTGGATAGCAGTGAGGCTGAGGCGATTTTATTCCTTGCTCGATTTGAATATGATACAGCAAATCTCAACCAGGCCGCGAATTTTTGCTCTCGTTTGTTGGAGTGGAGCGGACCGGAGAAGGAAGAAGCTCGTGGTTTGCTTCGAGTGATAAGACAACAGGTAGATTTTGGTTAAGCTAATAGCTAACAGCGACCAACTTTGATATTAATGTGTGTACATACACAACACACTGCATTCGCAAGGTCGAAATTCGCAATTCTTCTACATAAATTACCTACAAAATATTGCTGCCCGCTGTAAGCTGCCTGCCTGCTGCGGCTGAATACTGTCAGGCTCGACAAAATAATCTTACACACTTGCTTCACGAAATTCGAGCCTGTATCGTCTCTATCATTCGATCTTGCTCTGTGAGAGAGTGTTGAAGAACAGAGATGTTATCCTTAATATCGAAGGATACCTCATCGAGCGTGTAGTCATCATCCGATAAATCCACCGCTTCATCATCATCATCTTCCTGAATTTCTGGCACTCCACCAACTCGACCCCTCTTGCCTTTATCTAGCAAGCGCTTCCGCAAAATATCGTTCGTCTTCTGGTAGCACAGGACAACCTCTCTCGCCTCCTGCCTTGCCGACCTGATCGCGTCTTGCTGTGACTGGAGTTTTTCGTTTACAAGTCGAATTTTGCGGCTGCGGCTATGTCCGTTGCTGCGCCGAAGGTTCGCCGATTTTGGGGTTTGCAACATTTCAACCTCAAGAGCACCGTCGTTTTCGATACTGGCTTTGCAATTTCCAGCGTCGTTTTCCTCTGTATCAATATTATCGCGAGTCATCTCACGATCATCGCCAGCCATTTCGCGTCTCCTGTACTCATCAAACTCCTTCCTCATCTCGCGATTTGCCTTCCTCTCCCTATCCAGCTCCCCCTGAACGTCCTTCCACCTTCGGCGGTACCTCTCTTTTGCCTTCTTAATTTCTTCTCGGCTCTTACTAATTATCGTTTGGAGTTTAGCCGCGGCCTCCAATGATTGAGCCTGGGCTGCCGCAGTCAACTTATTGTGCAGGTTCAAAATCTGTTCGCGTTCATGCTCCAGCTGAGATTTCAAAACATCGGTCTGTTCGACTGATGATGGTGTCGACGACGTTGTCGGCTGCGTTGCTTGCTGGTTAACCTGCTGCACTGGAGGTTGCTGTTGCTGCTGATGTGGCTGGTGTGAACGAGGCTGCGCAGAAAGAATCCTTTCCATCATCCGCTGGGTGTTCTCAGAGTTCTCAAGGCGCATCTTGGCTTCGGCCAATTTTGCCTCAGACTTAGCTGTCTGCATCTCAATCTTCATAACCTCGATCTCACCCTCTGACGAATGTGGCTGTGATGGTGTTTGGGGCTTGTTTGAGCGGTTTTCAGCTATTCCTAGTTTCATTTGCAACTCTAAAATCTGCGACTTGAGTGGACTGCATGCCTTCTCAATGTCTTCTCTCTTCTTGACTTCATCTAGGCGACGGATGAGTTCCTTCTCACGAGCGGACTGCTCGCTATCAGCCGGAGATATCGGCGTCGACAAGGGGCGACTTTCAAGCTGATTCAACTTGGTTTGCAACTCGAAAATCTGCGATTTGAGAGGTTTGCACGCCTCCTCGATTTCCTCCCTCTTTTTCACTTTCTCCAGACTACGGGTGAGCTCCTTTTCTTGGGAAATTTTCTCGCTTTCGTTCCCTTGCTCAACCTTCTTAACCAGAAGCTGAATTTTCCCCTCCATTTCTTTCACCTTGGCCTCCAAAAGTTTACGCTCCACGTCCGACTTGTCATGGCTGTAACCGTGGATATCCGTTCCTTCCAATTGCATTTCCTTTCGCGCCATCGTTGCCCTCAGTTCCAATATCTCGCCTTCCAAAGCACGTACACGGTCATCGCTTGAATTTTCCCGAGTCCTAAGGGACGATACTGTGGCCTTGAGTTTGGAGTTTTCGGATTTAGAATCAGCGAGAGAAGCCTGGAGGGAAGAGATCTCCCTCTCTAAATCAAGCACTTTCTTCTGGTAGTACTCGTGATCATGGTGGTTGCCGCTGTTATCGTTGCTCTTCATCTTCACGGGGGTCTGGAATGGTGTCGAGGTCGACTTGGTTATCTTCCGAGCAGAGGAGTAGATTGTGTGAGCCTCAGAGGAGAGAGACAGACATTTTGTCTTTAATGACGACTGCTGCTGGAGAAGGCGAGACACATTTCGACGCAAACCAATTTCATCCCTGATGGCGTGATTTTCTATGCCTCCCTCGTTGTCGTTACCAACGTAGCTGTCGTCGCGGTCACGGCGGCTGCGGCTACCGTCGTCGTTAAATAGAGAGACAGGAGAGCCTCCTCCGTTGGCGATGTCATCGTTGCAGTTGTCGCTGCCCCCCTCTTCGGCTAACTCCGCCCCTATTCGACGAAGCTCATCGCCGAAGTATCGAACAACTTCTCCAAATTGCTCAGCTTCCTTTTCCCGAATCAACTTCACACACTCGAGCTCCTCCCTCAAATTCGAGGTCTCCTTTTGGTTAGCCTGCAGGTCATTAGCGCACGAGGACTCCAACCGAGCAATGATGGCGTCTTTCCGAGAGATTGTGAATGTGAACTCTGAATTTTGTGTCTGGGCCTGTTTGATTTCGCTCTCAGCAACTCGTAGTCTGGACTGAAGCTTTTCGATCTGTGAAGAAGAATCGGTATTCTCCTCGACCAGACGACGGCAACGATCTGTTGCTTTCTCCAGCTGGAGCGTAACCGAGTGAAAATCAGCAGATACACGCGCGTCGTGAAGCTGCTGAGAGTGACTTGTGTGCGACAAGTCCTCGATTCTATCTGACAAATCTTGGATGACCTTTCGGGAGTGTTCCTCTCGAGATTTTAGACGGCCGTTTTCATCGAGGAGGGAGTCGCGCGTGGCAGCTGTCGACGAAGCAAGATTTATCGAAGCCTTCAGCTCGTTCGCTTTCGTGCGAAGGTCCTCCTGTAAATCTTCGATTCTCCGCCTGTTTTTGCTGTTTTCGTGTTTGTGTTGGTCATCGATGTCATCGGCCTGCCGCCGATTCGCGGCAATCGTTCTCTTCTGGTCTTCAACAATTGAACAGAGTTTCTCGTTATCGATCTTAAATTGATCTATTTGCTTTTTGAGAGTTTCCACCTTCTCGGCAGAGTCAGTCTGAAGAGACGTGAGCTCAGTTTTGAAGGACACTGTCTGCTCAGCAGACACTTCCGTGGCCTTTTCCAAAGAAGAATTTCTCTCCTGAAGGTCGCGAATGGTCCTATTCAACGTCTCGTTGTGGACGAGCAGCGCTTCTCTCTCCTCTCCCCACTCCCTCTCCGCCTCCATGACATATCGGACCTTCTCCTGCAAGATGTTGACCTCCTCGAGGATCTCGTCTTTTTCCAGCTGATGCTTTTCCCGCATGGCAATTCTACTCTGCTCTGCATCCTGCAAAGATCGCCTCAATACCACGAGTTCGTCTTGGCTAATTAAAGGGGGAGCAGCGGGTTCGAGGGAGTTGGCGGCCTCCTCCGCCTCACGTTCGCGGCGGGCCAAAGCGCTCTTTGTCTTGCTCAATTCAGAACGAACGTGAGATATCGAGAGTTGGAGCTGGTCGTTGGTATTTTGGAGCGAAGCTATCTGGGATTGGAATGAGCGTGTTGTCTGGGGCGTCGTTCCCGCTGCCGCTGCCGCTGTCGAAGGGAGAGCTGGGGGAAGGTGGGTGGCAAGACTGCGGGCTACAGCGGAGGAGTCCATCAGCATACGGCGTGCAGGGGGGTCGGAAGCGGAAATGGAAGCGGATGCGGAAGCGGGAACGGGAACGGAAGGGGAGGATTCGAAGGCAGTCGGGCTTGGGCTGGGAAGCGAAGAATCCGATATACGGGACCCAACATGGGGGGATAAAGGGACAGTCGAGGAGAACAATTTTTTCACCGTAGATTCTCCTGCTGAGCGGGAGGGGCTGCCAGAAGAGTTCAGAGGCGTCACAACAAAAGACTCGTCGACACCACCGTCATTGTCATCGCTGCCGTCGTATACCACATCGCCGATGCTTCCATCGTTTTCGCCGTTTAGCGAGCGGATAGCAAAGTCAACAGAACTGCTGTCAAAATTATTTTTGTTTTGGATGTTTTGATCGTTTTGGTCGTTTTTCTTCTTCTCATGACGGTGCATCCTGTCATTAAGGCGGTTGTTATTGCTCTTGGCGTGCTTTTTTCTATATCTTTTGTTGGCTGCGGTCGAAATATTGTCAAACTGCTTCTTAATGTTGGTGAGCAGATTGCTTTCTCCATGAGGGGGAGCAGTGGGTTTATAATCCGGGCTTTGGGAGTTAAAAGAGGCAGAAGAGGAAGACGAGGAGGAACGGAGCGGAGAGGAGCGGGGGGCACCGGTGGACGCAATCATTGTGGGCTGAAAGGACCAGAGAGGGAGGTTCGAGGATGCAAGGGGTAGAGGAAGAAATGGACCTGATGGACGAAGATTCGCAAATTTAATTCGTGTTGAGTATCGCGCACAGGAGAATTCTCGTAAAATAAAAACTCAAACCAAGGTTACGAATCTGTAGGCTCCTACAAGACGATTGCCCCCAAAAATGCAAATGTTTTTTTAAGGATTTAAATATCACCTGAATTGAATAATAGTTTATCCCTAATAGTGTCAGCCCTTTTGATTCGCACCAACGAATCATTTAAAGGGTACTTTTCCAAAAAAAAAGATCTTCCTCACAAAGAAGCAAAGTGTTTGTCTCAGAGTGCACCAATGTCCTTACCAAAGACCTCTCTCCTTGACTACGTTGCAACCTCCCCCTCAACTACCGATTCATTATCACCATTTACCAGCTTTACGACCGCGGATCTGTCGGCTGCAATATCAGCAGTAACAGCGTTCCCATGTGCAATTCCCACCAACACGATTCCGATTGAAGATGCTCCCACCCCTCCCTCCTCGATCCTCTCCAATATAGCTCTAATCAACCACCTGCTTGTATTCATAACCTCCAATACCCTCGGGCGTTCCCTGGCTGCGCAATATCACGCGGAGAGCAAACAGTCCAACCCCAAATCAAAGCACCCGGAAGAAGGCCTTGTACTGCAAATTCCCAACCTTTTCAAACGAGCAGTACAGGAGAAGGACACAGTCGACGGCCACACAAACAGAGAGACAGTGACGTACGCTGTTGGGGTGCTTTTATCTCTCGACCAATGCTTCACTGGAAGTGGTGAAAGGGATTGTGGCGGGTGCTGGAGCAGTTACCGAACATTTTACCTCGTCCTTAAGTCATGCGTGGAGATAATCGTGCGGCACATCGGCGGCAGCGGCGGCGGTGGCGGCGGCCTGAAGGACCCGGGATCAAACTCGTCCCACACCATCCTCGGTGCTGCCAATGACGTTCTCCACAGGATCACATTTTACATTCGACAGGGTACCGCGACAATAACCAAGCAAGGCCAAGGTCAAGGCCAAGGCCAAGGCCAAGGCCAAGTAGTCAAAGACAGCCGATACTCCAGGCAGAGAGCGCTCAACCCGAACCCGCAGGCCATAAAGGTTCTTACTGGTCTTACTACAGTGGCGTTGAATCTTTTGATTGGAGTTGGGGTCGGAGTTTTTTCTGACGGGGAGCTCGGGGGCGCACTGAAAAGCATCGCGGCATTGCTGGAGGTAGATTTCGGAGAGGACGGGGGGAGTGGGGGGGGAAAGGGTGGGGAGATGAAGGAGAAGATTCGAGCTGGAATAAAGGGCATCAGGAGGGGGAGGGCGAAGTTGTGTGCGAAGCTGTGTGAGGAGGGGCATAGGGAAGAGCGCGACGTCGACGGCGACGGCGACGGCGACGGCGACGGGGGATGGGAAGGAAAGAGAGAACTGGCGTTGGCGCTGGCGTCGTCTCTGGTTGGCGAAGGGGAGCAGCTTCGGGAACAGCTGCGGGAAAAAGAGTTGCGGAGTCAGCAGGGACAAGACAAAAACAAAAACAAAAGCGGTTTAGGTTTAATCCAAGAGCAGAGCCAGAAGCAACATCTCAGCAACGCTCTTCTGGTCGTGAAATGCGTCGTCCTGACGTCGTCTCGTTGCTCCTCGCCGCACACGTCTCTGCAAGGTGTCGCCGTCCCAGCCGCCCTCGCAAAGATCGTCCTTTCCCTCCCTCGCCCCTCCTCCTATGCAGCGATGATTTCCCTCCTTCTCTCCGGTGTCGACTGGAGAGAAGGCGAGGTCGGAAAGGCTGTTTTCGTTAAGTGCTTTGACGGTCTCACTGCTATTGAGAGGGGACAAGCCGCGCACCTTTGCGTCCAGATTGCCGAAAGGGGGGGAGGGGGTGACGGGAAAGGGATAGGGAAAGGGAACGGGGGAAGGATGATCGGGGAGGGACTGGCGATGGTTTTGGGGGGTTTGGCTTTTGGAAGGGATGGGAGCGGGCAGAACTTATTGAAGGTGGCGTCTGATGCTGTCATCACGAAGAGAATCGACGCGCTCGGGTTTGCTATGGGCCTACTCTACGATCGGTGCTGTTCTGGTGGTCTTGGGGAGGGGGAGGGGGAGGGGTGTGGGGGGGAGGACCAAATTGGAAGAATCGGGGCCAAAATCGAGGAATGGTGCAGGTCGTCGATATTTTGCGGAGAGCGGTTGTTTGCTGTCTCGGACGCCCTTCGAGGCAGCTCAATTCTTCGCGCTCGCGTCTTGACTCTCGAAGCCGTCTCGAATGTCATCAACAGCATCTGCGACCTTACGCGTTACCTCCCCATATTGACACCCTCCATGACGACGGAGAATACGACTTTCCCCCTAATGCTCCTTCTGGTAAAACGGCTCCTGGCCACAGCCCCGGCACTGCCCGGTCCAGGAATTGTCCTCACTGCCGACTTTCTGGAAAAAAACGGGAGGGCAATGAGCTCCAGTTTTTACCCGGGGGGGAATTTGGCACAGCAAAGGGAGATGAATTCCGTCGTCGATGCGCTGTACAAGACGCTCTTTTCCCGCGGGATCGAGGCTAGAGGGGGCAAAGGAGGGGGAAATGAAAGAGGAGGAGGAAGCTGGGGTGTGTTGGCCAAGGTGATGGAGAGTTTCAAGGGGTTCATGGGCGCGTACGCAGACAATGGGGCGATTGCGGGGGCTCTACCGAAGGAACTGAGGGGAGAGTTTCAGGGGATCTTGCAGGGTAGTTATCAGTAGTTTGTCAATCGGGACCGACAGTAGTTTAATAAAATGTAGCACGTCCGGTCGGTCGTGGCAAAGAAAGCATGGTTTGGCATAAAAGGTTGTGGTTGTGGTCACTTTTACTTAAGTTTCTTATCTTCGGGCAAATCTTTTACAGCCGCATACGCGGCTTTCAAACCTTGCAGAAACGCGTTATTCTCTTTTCGTGTACTGACAGTCACCCGGATGCAGTTCTTACAATGGAGATCATTCCCCCTGAAGCGTGTCACACATCCATTTTCCGCCATGAATTTGTACGTTGCCTCCGCATGAGAACGAAGCTTGAAGAGAATAAAATTCGAGTCACTAGACAGAAAAAATACGAGGTTAGTTCGCAACTACGATAGGCACATATTTCCGGACGAAAATTAAAGAAGCAACCAAATCGCATCGCATCGCATCGCATCGCATCACACCCTTGCTTGCAAGTTTTTGCCTCACCTTGAGAAGACTTTGTCAACGATTTTGTCCAGCTTTAGCAACTCTCGCGTTACATATTCCCGCTCTTTCAAAATTTCCTTCACGTTGGCCTTGAACTTATCGACAGCCTTGCGTCCAAGCGCCGAGCACGCGGTGGCACTCGTGAGCTTGTTCACATTGTAGGGCGCCTTCACATTGTTCATTATCTGGATGACAGAGGGATGGCCGATGGCGAAGCCGCAACGGATTCCGGCGAGACCAAAAGCCTGCAAACGTGTGAAAAAAATGATGTCAGAAAAAAACCCCTGCACGCCCTGTTCCAATCGCCAAACCGCGAATCGCGGCTCAAGCATTTCGAATCACGGCTCAAGCATTTCGAATCGCGGCTCAAGCATTTTATTACTCACCTTCGACATAGTTTGCATAACCACAATGTTATCGTGCTTTTCGAGTAGCTCAACGGCCGAATTATCGGATGAAAAATC
>Ga0115556_1001405_pt1 | contig 16522 bp, 12 predicted proteins | sample COGITO_mtgs_1104_5_FD_87282 | JGI IMG/M metagenome (GOLD analysis project Ga0115556, IMG submission 87282) | Pelagic marine microbial communities from North Sea - COGITO_mtgs_110414 | ecosystem: Environmental > Aquatic > Marine > Epipelagic | place: Germany:Helgoland, sampling site Kabeltonne... | reverse complement strand
TGTGACTGACACCCGCCCTGCTAACGGCAGTACCAACAGCAATAACAGCACTAATCCCGGCTCGTGGACCAATCTGAGCAACTACAAACCGTCTGTAATGAAAGTGACCAAAAACTCAATGGGCACATTTACGGTCGCCTCCTCGGCTTCCCCTTCAGTCGTCACTGAGAACCCCCCAACTTTTACAGTTGGGACCCGTCAGACTGCTAGGGCGACCTCCCAATACGAAAATAAACTTCAAGGAGTAATATCCAAGGACGTCACGGACCAAGGAATTTCTTTTCGGATCAGCAAATTGACCGTGACGTAGAAAAAATTGGACTGTATTTCTTTCCGAGAAGTTTTTTATCGTTTAGTAATAGCCAGCTATATTAACATCATTATACATACCCCTTGCAGCGTTGATATCTTTGATACCTATGCCTGCGTCTGAAAAGCCCTGCCCTGGTTTTACCCAAGTCTTGTTCTTTTGCTGCGACTTGGTCTTTGTTTTGGTGTGTTTTGCCCTCGGCGACGTCCTACGGTTGTGGCGAAAGTTGGCCGTGTTCCCATTAATGTAACCATTAGTATTGGAATGACCGTTGCCTTGACCGTTTGCGCTTGTCGAGTACTTGGACTTCCCGGTACGTTTTTCTTTGCTACTGTTGTTAGGACGGCCGGGAATTAGTTGATCTTGAAAACTGTCTCCTGCTCCTCTTCTTGCATATTTGGGCTGGCCAAGGCCGCCGAAGGGGTCGTCTATCACAGTCTGGCGCTTCCAATTATCCGCATAGCTCGAAGAGGTGCCAACGACTATACCCCCAACTCCAACATTGCCTTCCACACCTAAACTAATCCCCTCAGTATTGTGTGTCGAAAGTCCTCCACCCCTTGACAATTTCCCATACATCCCCCCGACACCGGCCCGAGACCTTGGGGATTTATTCGTCGCAGACCAAAGCCTACGATCGCCCCCTCCAGCCCCGGCCCCTACCCCAAACTCATCTCCCAAACCCGCATGGTTAATTCCATACGACGAAGTAGTCATCGGTCTGACAGTACCGCCATTCATGTTATGGATATCAGCTGACTTATCAATGTTGTCATTGACGTAATTATTGTACCCTCTCACGAACCTGTGTTCTTCATGGTCGTTGGGGTTAGGGTTAGGGTGGGAAGGAGGGGATGGAGAGGGAGTCGTCATCTGTTGTTGTTGGGCGGGGTTGGTCATGGCACGACCCGAGACAGAAGAGTTATTCCCGGAAACGAAATCGCCCCCTGTTTTCGACTCATCACTCTCCTCTCTCGTTTTTTTCATTTTTTGGCTGCCCACCGACAATTTGGTATCCCTTTCACGGATAGCGTACTGCACGGGATTCACTCCAGTTGTATCTTTTCCGGCCCCGTCATCGCGACCTTTGGGCAACGAAATTAATCTGTTCATACCAACAGCAACAAGGCCCATTACCTTCACGTTGAATTCGACGTCGTTATTTATGTCGTTTTCACTGGATTTATTATTGGCAACAGATTGTGGGCGCGCGTTTTGATGGGGTTCGGGTGATGGCCTTGCGGGGACATTGGGGTTGTTCGCGCCCCACGACTTCCGAACACCAGCTTGAGGAGGGGAGGTGCCTAGAGACGAAAATCCACCAGGCGAAAGCCCCGGTGAGGGTGAGGGTGAGGGGGAGCGGCCCCCCGGTGAGGGGGAGCGGCGAAATGTTGAGGCTCGCTTGACGCCGAGCGCCATCCTCTCACCAGTATTCACCGCAGCCTTATTTGACTTGGGTGATTTTCTGTTTGAAACGTTGGAACTAGCTTTGGCACTAATAGCATTCCGATCCCTCTCCATCTCCCTCTCTGTCTCAAATTCTTCTTCCTCTGCTCCCCCCTTCCTCTCCGCATCAGAATTTTCCAGAAGAAAGGTTTGGTGATTTTTTCTCGAATTTTCTTCACGTTGGTGAGTTATCAATGTCAATCTCTTCCTTTCCGACTCAGCCCTTTGAAGTGCAGCCTTACGATTGCGTTCCACCTTGTTTAGATTATCCAACCTCGTTTTCTTTCTCTTTTGGTGCTTTCTACACCAGTGCTGAATAAAGTGCACGCAGTTCTCAGCGATTGCAACCATCCTGTACTCTTGCTCCAACTCCCACAGCTTCGTGCAGAGAGTAAATACCTGCTCGCAATCTATATACTCCGCCAGCGTATTCATATCGGACCTATTGGACCTGTTCATTTTCTTTGAGACACTGCCGTACACTTTCTCCGCCCTCTTCTTTGTCTTTTCGTTCTTAGTGAAGATTTTTCTCCCCTCAGAGCTGAGGGTAGCGTGCATAAGCCCTGTTGATACATCCCGGTAGTAAAGCATTGACCCGAGATTAAGATGGAACGCTACCATGGACGCCGCATTAGAGGGAACGTGGGGAATATTATGCCTCAATAATTTGAGAAAGTACGTCTTCGTGAAGGGGACGAACCCCCTCAGGGAGCACTCTCGAGAAAAGTACCCCTCTAGATTCTTCTCTTCCGGAAACATGGAGCCCAAAAGGTCGACAAAGCTACCAGCACACTCGTAGCTGTCTTTGCGTGCAGAATCGTGCCTCTCTGTGAAGAAATATTTAAATAGTGTTACACGGTTTGCTGACGAGCTTGAGGCGTACAGGAAGCAACTCATTATGAACTGCTTGAGCTGCTGGAGCATTTTGTCTCTCTGGTCACCAAACTTTTGAAAGAAATACGCGAGTACGACAGCTTGAAAGCCAAATTCTGATCCAGAATGTGCCCAAGCCGCCTTCTTCCCATCTGATATCGTCATATTGCTGCCCATTTTGAGCAGCATATTTTTTTTCACCTTTTTTGTCCTCCTTTGGACAGTGAACATGGAGTAAATCGCAATGATTGTACTTTCGCTCTTTTCCTTGCTCCACGGGCTCGTTTTACGAAAATTGAATCTCCCCGCAAAGAGCGACGCCGTGTCCTCTAATGACCCAGAACCCTCTTCGTGCCCATCAAAAAAATTGTCCTTGTATCCAAGACGATTGGCCGAGAAGAACAACTCGTTGTAGCATATATCTGCATCAGACTTCCAAACGCGAATCATAGTGTTGGTGGGAGAGAGACGGTACTCAGCTTCTCCCGTCACATTTTCATTGTCATATTTGCTGCCATTATTGGTGGCATCGCCATCGGCTTCACTCTCCCCTTCTTCTTTAACAGTCTCCCAGCAGCTAATACCATCATAACACATCTCAACAAATTCGCACATGGGCTCCTCCTCGATAATCTCGACCCAAAAGACTGCCAGCTCGAACCATGCCAGCAGAAACTGCGTGAATCTAAGCTTGACGCCGTCCCCCTCCCCCCCCCTCATGCAGTCCCTTTTCCAGTCGTCCTCCGATGACTTGCGCAGAATCTCATCGTCAATAGGAGGCTTGACCATTAGACGCTGGAGTTTGCAGATCATTATTTGGTAGGCAGGCGACATGACGTATTTGTTCCCACCATAATGACCTTCCCCCTCCCCCTCCTCCTGCAGCTCAAGATCAGCAACATCCCAAAACTTCAACACGACATACTTAAACCTCTCCGAATTAAGTATCCTATCCTTCAACCCCTTCATCTGGGGGGAGGGTGCCGCATTCTTCCCTTCAATTCCCCCCGCCGATAAATTAATTTTCCTCAGAGATAAATGATGCGAATCCTCCAAGTCCGCGATGGATGCTATCATTGAACAACTCGATGTGTGTGTGTAGTAAACGAAAGTGGAAGGAGATTCACCAGTATGGGGGAAGTCTCACTCTCTTGAAAGTGGAAGAAGATCCACCAGTATGGGGGAAGTCTCACTCTCTAACCTCCGGGTCGTTCACTGCAAGGGGAGAATATGAGTAAATGCTCTAATTATTATTACCGGTACCGGTACAATTTGGAGGGTGGGATTTAAGAGAGGGTGGACAGATAAAAAAAAATAATTGTTTTTAGGGGTGCAAGGGGGGTTTCATGGAGAGTTGGGTTGATGTGCAAAATGGGATGTCATCAAAAAAAATCCATTTTTATGTCTTTTCCCGAACGGGGCTTCAAACAACCCCCTCAAAAACCCCCTCGACAATCTTTTCCACCTCCTCCTTCTCCATCTTCCAACTCTCCCATTCCCAGTATCCTTCCCCATCAGTAGTATCGAGCTTCCTCTCCCTTCTATCTCGCTCCTTTCCTAATACTTTTGCCATTTGGTCCTCGACAACAGACTCCATTTCGAGGGAACGTTTGAATGCTTCGACGTCCCTCTTCCCCCCCTTCCCTTCCCCACAACCCATCTCCTTACAAAAGGACACCTGCCTCTGCACTACCCCCGCTGTAATCCGGCACGACTGGCGGACATTAGAGGCCAGATACTCGGGGTATTTCCCCTCAGACGTTGAGAATAGGGCGGTGAGAGCGAAGAGAGGATCTGTGTCGTTTAGGCATTTTAACACCGCCGGATCTTGCAGCAGTAAGGCCGTGGGCGACAAGACCGTGGGCGATTTCTCCTTCTCCTTCTCCTTCATCTTCACCTTCTCCTTCTCCCCCGCCTCTTCCTCCTCCTCCTCCTCCTCCTCCAAAGTATCAGAAACGGAAATGTCAAACATCCCCCCCTCCTCCCTCACGTCAAACATCCCAACGGTTTCCTTCACGCATTCCCTCAGACCTTTGTCGCCTCCACCGTAGCCCTGAGAGCCCTCGCGACCATGCTCGACAATCGCGCGCTCAAGCTCGGCCTCGAGTAGCTCTCCCTGACCCGCATCGATAACTCTTGTAACAAGTTTCCCCTCGCCAATAACATCCACAATTTCCCCACCCATAACCCTACACCCACTCAATAAGCACAACCTCCCAACCTCAAGCCCCCACCCTCCTAACACCCAACTCGCCCCTCCCCCAAGCGCCTCACCCTCCCGGACCCCTCTGAATTCTAGCGTGTTCTCCACGGTCATGACGCTCTCCAGAATGTCAATTGCATTCGGGCTGGCGCTCGACAGCAGCGATACATGGTGCTCCCTTATCGGCGACGGGGCGTAGCTGACGAGAGGGCCGACGAAAGAACTGGTTGACGAAGGGGTTTTATTGGGGGAGGCATTTATTGCCGAGAGGTAGGATTTACTGCTTCCGGACACTTTTGTGTAGAGGGAGGGGGAGAGGGCGAGGAAGTAGCCGGAACTACCAGCAGAGCGTTGTAGTGTGCCTGAGGAGGTGCGGGCGTGGGCACTTAAGGACGTTAGGAGGGAGGGGAGGGAGGAGGGCGCAAGTTTTAGCATTGTCATCGAAGATGATGGGGATGGAGTTCGAGTAATCCTGGCAATGGGAGGGTTATTTATTACGAGAGAGCACTCTTCTGAATGTTTTTCGCTCGTCGTTGGTGATTCAAACCAGGAAAGGATGCTTCTGTAACCAAAAATTAAACAAACACGACCACCCCCAGTTTTATAAAGGATTTTCATTTTTCACATCCAATTCACAAAACCAGATTCTTTGTCCGGTATTAATCCTTACCCAACACGACTGGTCTTCTCCTCCCGGAATAAAACAAATAAAACCGTCTATCCACTTGGATAACGATCACGGAAGGGAAAGATTGGGGTCAGCAAAAGCGCCCCCCTCCTTCTGAATTGGTTGAATTCGGGCAAAACGACACGAACCGTACGGCTGTACAACACACACATGTTATCTCTACATATTCTGCGTCTACCGCTTGTGACTGTTTTACTATTACTGGTGTTGTTGACCCATTTCCCTCTGGCGTCTTCACTTTCCTCCTTACCACGCGCGCTTTCATCCCAACGACAGCACATCGTCGGCACGAGGAGACCGAGGCGGAGTAGATACTGCGGCGGTTACGGCGGTGCGGATTTTAGGGGAGATACGGGGAAAATTATTACACTTCCTGCAGCAAAGGGAAACTCAATTGATGTGGACGATGCAGCTGAAAAGTCAAAAACAACAGTAACCCCTGCCCCCTTGGCCTCCCTCCAACAACAACCTCCCCAACATCAACAGCAACCCTTCGCCGCCCGCCGTGGCATAACCCTATCCCTCTCCTCCCTCTCGCCCACCACCTCCCCATGGTCCCTAACAATCTACATTGGCGACTACATCGTGCACCAGACCTACGGTATCGGCCGGTTCGCCGGTTTGGAGGAGGTCGAAACGCTGGTGCTCAGGGAGACGGGAGATACAGTTAAAGGGGGGAAGGAGTTTCTGAAGAGGAGGGAGGCCATGAGACCCGTTTGGATTAACGACGGTACCGGCACAGTGTCGAATGCATTAAATGACGAATCCATATCGGACCTGACCTCCTCCGTAACGTCAAACTCCAACTTCCACCCCGACCTCCTCCTCTCACCATCCGACTTCGACAAGAAATACCTCCTCACCAAGACCCAGGCGCTCGAGATCGAGTACCGCGACGGGAAGCTCCTCGTCCTGTGTGACAGGGGTGGCTTGAGTAGGATCTCCCTGTATAGGAGTGCGTTTCTGACGGGGAGAGGGGTGGGGGAGAGGGGTAAGGGGGGATCTGTCAGGACCGCCAGGTCCAGGGGCACCAGACTCTCGAGCTTAAGGAATCAGAAGGGATGGATGAATGAGGTGGAGAAGGCGGAGGATATCACCCGCTGGCAGGCCAAGACCATCTTGGCAAATTATGCTGCTAGGGAGAGGTGAGCCAATAAATTGACCGACTGATCACCCTGAACTAACGTAACGACCACCGAACAAGGAACACGGAACACGGAACACGGAACACGGAACACGGAACACGGAACACGGAACACGGAACACGGAACACGGAACACGGAACACGGAACACCGAACACCGAACACGGACACCGAACACCGAACACCGAACACCGGACACCGAACACCACAAACTAACAAACTAACAAACACCCACCATGCACACAGTTTCGTCCGCCTAGCCTGTCCCCCCTTCACCGACCCCTCCACCCTCAACTCCCTCGCCTATGCCCGCTTCACAGACTCCTTCCCATACACCCCGACCCCCGACCAGCTCACGGCCCTTGCCTCCATCGAGGAGGACATGTGCTATCGCTGCCGGCCGATGGACCGCCTCATCGTCGGCGACGTAGGATTCGGGAAGACGGAGCTCGCCATGAGGGCCATGGTCAGAATCATACTCGGGTGGAGGGGGTATGGGAGGAAGAAGCAGGCAGCTTTACTTGCCCCGACCATCGTCCTCGCCGCCCAGCACCATAGGACGCTGATCAAGAGGATAGAAGGTCTGAACCTCGACATCAAACCGGTCCTCATCCACAGTAACATGAGCAGCAAAAGAATGAACCTCCTCCTCTCCGAAATAACCTCCGGTGCCGCCGACATCGTGATCGGCACCCGCGCCCTCCTGGGTAAGAAGATCGAGTTCAGCGACCTCGGTCTCCTCGTGATAGACGAGGAACAGCGATTCGGAGTGAAGCAGAAGGAGCGCATGAAGCTGACGAATGAGGGTATCGACGTCCTCACCCTCAGCGCCACCCCGATACCGAGGACCTTGCAAATGAGCCTCAGCGGGCTCAGGGACACCAGCACCCTAAGGACTTGCCCAGAGGGACGGATGCCCATAAAGACCTCCGTGGAGTCCTTCTCTGTCGAGACGGTCGTCAAGGCCGTGCAGTTCGAACTCAGAAGAGGTGGGCAGGTGTTCTTCGTGGCACCCCGGATCGCCATGCTTGAGTCCCTCCGGGAGGTTTTGGAGAGGAATGTCCCAGGGGTCAAGGTGCTCGTGGCACACGGACGGATGAAGAAGGGCTCTTGGGGTAAGGATTCTGTTGCCTCTGACGACCTCTCGGGTACTCCGCCGGACATCAGCCCTATGGAGGCCAACGTGATTAAATTCGCCGGCGGCGAAGCGGACGTCCTCCTCGCCACGACCGTAATCGAGAACGGGGTCGACATCCCCCGGGTTAACACCATCGTTGTTGCGTGCAGCGAGTTCTTCGGACTCAGCACGTTGTACCAGTTGAGGGGGAGGGTAGGAAGGAGCAACGTGCAGGCGCACGCGTATTTTTTGACGGGGACCGGGTTCATGAACAGCTTTAACGGGGAAGGGGACGACGACATATTGGACGAAGGTGGAGAGCGAGGTTTTATAGACGCTTACACCTCGTCCTCGTCCTCGTCATCGTCATCGTCCTCGTCGTCGTCCTCGTCATCGTCATCGTCATCGTCCTCGTCATCGTTATCGTCATCGTCATCGTCATCGACCCCGTCTTCGTCTTCATCCTCACCCTCATCTTCATTATCCACCCCAAACTTAATACAATCTCTGGGTAACAATGACGAGATGATATCCGAACAAGCCGTCCTCCGGCTCCAGTCCATGGTCGACTTGACCTCTTTGGGATCCGGTTTCGACCTTGCCTCTCGGGATCTGGAAATCCGGGGGGCTGGGAGCCTCTTCGGACTCGAGCAGAGCGGGAGCCAAGGGCGAGTTGGGTACGATTTTTACATGACCTTGTTGCAACGGAGTATCAAAGCGAGTGCCGGTATCGACCTGGTCGAGACGGCTCGCTGTTCCGTCGACCTAGGTCTGTCAATCGACGGAGACGGTCCGTCGATCGGTTCGATCGACGACTTCGTCGTCCCAAAGTCGTATATCTCGGAGACGAAAGTCCGGGAGATGGAGAGCAACAAGGCTAAGCTGGCCCGCACTAGCGACGAGATTGTGGCGCTCACCGAGTCGTGGAAGAAGGACTTCGGCCCGCTGCCCAAGTCGCTCAAGAAGGATCTCAAGAACCTTCACCTCCACGCGTGCTGCAGGACCCTCGGGGTCGACGGTATCACGAGGGAGGGGAGTGCGATAGTTCTCACGTCCCCGAATCTGAGGCCGAGACATGTCAAGCTGATCAAGTCTAGGTCAAAGAATTTCCCCCCAGGTGTGGAGGTCTCGTACCCCCCCGAGGCGCTTGTGCAGGAGCAGGAGGAGGAGATGTTGGAGGGGGAGGGGATTTTCGAGATGGAGGAGTTGATCTCGTATGACCCTGAAGATGGCATTGAGGATTTAGATATTGGTACGGTACCACTTGACGCGAGGAAATTGGTTACTGCTAATTGGGGCAAATCATCTAACAACAATGGCTCCTCCGATGGCGGCTCCTCCGATGGCGGCTCTTCCGATGGCGGCTCCCCCACCCCTGGAAGTATGGACATCAACGAAAACAACAGCAACAACAACACCAACAACGGCGACATTGTTCCCAGGAGAAAAGTCCTCTCGCCCACAAAAATATGCATCCCCCTGAGCTCGGCCCAATTAAAAGCCCCCGTCACTCCGATTCTCAAAATCTTGCTCCCAATCTCCTCCACTATCCTATCCATACGGAACGAGGCCAAAGAGAAGGCAATGCAAGAACTCGAACAGAGGGATGAATTCGAGAACAAGAGGGCTGCCAGGGAAAGGCAGGTGTCCGAGAATGCCAGGGCAGAAGGGATCGTGAAGAAGAACTGGAGGAGTGGATACTTTGAAGACCCATGAAACAAAAAATAACGTTGCAGAGAAAAGGTAGAAGTACAAAAAAAAAATGGATTGGCAGCAAGCACCTTTTTGGGAACAATGATTTTTCTTATTTTACGCCTTTTTTTTACGCCTCCTCTAATGTGACCATATTCACCTTATTAAAATCTCCATCGCTCGAAAATTCCGCGTCTCCGATAATATGCTCGATGTCATAAACGTGTCCAATTGACAATTCCCGACCGCTACTGAAGTGGTGAGCTTTTATTTTCACGTAGATTGCGTCAAAGGAGTGGGAGTGTTGAGAGAGAGATTCGGCGAGCGATGCAGGAGCCGGAGGCATTAAGTTTGTTATCAGTGGTGATGGTGACTGCAGTATGTGAGACACTGAGGTTATTTCGCCCGGTTCCAGAAAAGCTAACGTGGGGAAGGTGACATCCAGTGGAGTGAAGTGATTGTTCAGTCCGCTGAGGAAAAAAGTTAGCGTTTGAAAAATACTGAGCAGACGATTTTTTTCTTTCACGTCCTGTTCTCACCTGCGGAGGAATGTAGTAGAGGAGAGGCGTGATGGCACTTCATCCGTTAAGATTGTGCTGACTTCAATGGTAATCGAAGAATATTTCGACAGAGAAGTATTGACGATCCTGAATTCCATACGAGGAATTTGACGCACTACGTCGCCATCATTATCATTATCATTATCATTATCATCTGCACCTTCACTGCCGCAGTAATTCAGAAGCAAGAAGTCAGAAAATTCAACGGAGGGGATGGTATTATAGTATTGCAACTTCATAAAGATAACCCCCGCCGACGTGGATGCAAACATTATCCCAAAGAAAGCCAGCATGACAAGTGCAAGATTGACAAGCAAGCACATCGAGAAACTTCCTGGCCGCGAAGACATCGGACTAATGTAACCGTAGCCAACTGTTGTGAAAGTCTGAAGTGCAAGGTTGAAGCAGTCAGCGAAAGTGAACGGTAAAACTGATGCATCTTCCCCATTTCGCTCTATCTTGGTATCAATACATAGTTCATCATGTTCAACAAGAGCACGCTTGCAGATATAGTAGATGACAAGAGAAAATAAGAAACAGACAATGATCAGCCCCAGAAAGAATGCGTAGAAGATGAACACGTAAGATCTCCGGGGAAGGTCGTCAAGCAGGCGCCGCATTAAAAACCTGTGAAAGAATGCGCATAAACAGCAACAAAACCTCTTGCATCTGAACATGCTGCGACAGCAATATCGCTTGACGGAGCGCCGTCTCTCTCTCTCGCGATTAGTCGTGGGGGCCTGAAATCTATTGAGGCTATCGGATTCCCCCCTGGAGCCGCCGTCTGAGGAAAAGTCTGCGCGCGCCCTTTTCTGATACATATGTGACGACATGACGGAATAAAGGATGAAAATCATTTCTGTACCACAAAATTAATCATTCACTTGTTCCCCATTAAAATATTCGTTTCCTTAAAGAGACCATTTTTTTGAGCGTCGGTGTCCTCAGAGAGTTACCAAACGTCGACGATTAGTCTCTAAAGTCATCCCAATCCTTGTAAAAAACCATTCTGCTGGCTGCCGACAGCGGTGTTTTTGTTCAGTGAACATACTCGTAAATTCGGCGATGAGATCGCTCATTGTTATCAGTAGCGCAATAGTATGCGTCCTTGGCGGCGTTGACGGTCGTCATGGCCTCAGTTTTGTTGCCAACAACCAGAACTATCTTCGGACTTCTTCACTCTCATTCATTCGGGGGGGGGAAGTGCCAGCGTCACATTCGGTGGTGAACGAAAACGCCGCCGACGACGAAATTGCCAAGGCTACTCCGAACATGAGGAGAAACGACGTATACACAATCATGAACTCCCCAGCAGCATCCCCCCCATCGACACTTGAATCCACCAACACTTGCACCTTGGGTATTTCTTCTGGCTTCAAGTCTGGCCAAAAAGTGGTATTGAAGGGAAGGAGAGGTAAATCGGTTGTTTGCATCGTCCGGATAGGAAAAGGTTGTGCCGATGGCGAGATTATGCTGTCATCTAATACGGCAAACAACTTGAAGCTGTCTCCCAACGAGCAGGTCAAGGTAACAAAGCTTTCAAAGAACGACGTCCCAGATGCGGCATCGGAGATCTTAATCCACCCCATTGAGGATTCTATTGTTGCACTTGAAAATCTGGTGAACGAGGGGGATCCTTTGGACGATGAGGTCCTCAACGGGCTTGTGGAGGGTTTTGTTGGAGTTGAGGAGGAGGGGGGGGTCGCAGGTTACGTCAGTGACGGGGATATTTTTACCATTGTGAACGAGGCGGGCGAAAAGCTGGATGTTTTAGTAAAATTTTTAGAGGCAGATGAGGACGAGGGCGATGCGAGCGAGGACGACAAAAAACTCTCGCAAAAGCCCGCTCACCCATTTAAGCAGGTCGCATCGACAACCACGGTGACTCTCGCTGCCCCGTTGGAACGCCCTCCCGTTACGGCCGGCTACGAATCCGTTGGCGGCAACAAAAAGAATGTAGCCTTGATCCGGGAGCTAATTGAGATGCCTTTGCGATTTCCTGAGCTGTGGACTGCCGCCGGTGTTTCCACTCCCAAGGGAGTTCTACTCCACGGTCCCCCTGGTAGCGGCAAGACGCTGATCGTCAATGCTTTGTGTGAAGAGACCGGGGCTGAGGTTATATCTATAAACGGCCCAGAGATAATGGCAACCAAGGGAGGTGAAAGTGAGGTGAGCGGCGCCTTACTACTCGAGCTCGAGCTCGAGGATGTTTCCTCTATGCGGCGGCGTTCAAAAGTGTACAGTCATTTCATTTTTCATTCCCTTCACTCACATCATCAGTAAATTTCCTCACGGTACAGCAAAATTTGCGAAAGGCGTTTGAAGAAGCCGCAGAGAAGGCGCCGGCAATAATATTTATGGACGAAATCGACTCAATCGCTCCTAAGCGCGACGCCACGCAAGGTGAGACAGAGAAGCGCATGGTCAGTCAACTCTTAACACTGATGGACAACCTTCCCTCCAATGTAATGGTTCTCGGAGCCACGAACCGGCCCAACGTTATCGAAAGCGCTCTGAGGCGTCCCGGACGATTCGACCGGGAGCTCGACGTCGGAATTCCCGACGAGGAGGGCCGCGAGGAGATCCTCCGTATCAAGACGAAGGGAATGCGTATGTCTCCCGATGTCGATCTGGCCCAGATTGCCAGGGATACTCACGGCTATGTCGGCGCGGATATAGCTCAGCTCACGCTGGAGGCAGCACTGCAGTGCATCAGGGAACATACCGGCGGGGGAATAAACTCAGAAGACGGTGCCGTTTCCATTGATGAAGAACTACTGCTGGACGTCGAATCCTCTACAACCTTCACGGAGAAGCAGTTGGACAACCTGGTGATCACAAATTCGCACTTGCTCCACGGGCTTCAAAATAGTAACCCATCGTCCTTGCGCGAGTCTGCCGTGGAGGTTCCTGACACGTCTTGGGCGGATATCGGGGGGCTAGAAAAGACCAAGCGAGAGCTGCAGGAGATGGTACGGTATCCCATTGAGCATCGGGGACTCTTCGAAAAATTCGGTATGCACGCGTCTCGCGGGGTGCTGTTTTATGGTCCTCCCGGTTGTGGTAAGACTCTCATGGCCAAGGCGATTGCAAACGAGTGCGGCGCAAATTTCCTGTCCGTAAAGGGTCCAGAGCTTCTGAATATGTGGTTCGGTGGGAGCGAGGCCAACGTACGCGACCTCTTCAACAAGGCAAGAGCAGCCTCGCCTTGCATTCTCTTCTTCGATGAGATTGACTCGATTGCGCGTGCACGTGGTAGCGGCGGCGGCGGCAGCAGTGAGACGAGTGACAGGGTCATCAATCAGATCTTGAGTGAGATTGATGGCATCGGTGGGGGCAAGACACTCTTCATAATCGCCGCTACCAACCGCCCCGACATCCTCGATCCGGCAATTACACGTCCCGGGCGTATTGATCAACTCATCGAAATTCCCCTGCCAGACTATGAGTCCAGGCTATCCATCTTCAAGGCGTCCCTCCGAAAGTCTCCCGTCAGTCCTGATGTCGACTTTGCCCAGCTTGCCACGGCGACGGAGGGTTTCAGTGGTGCGGACATCAGTGAGGTATGCCAGCGATCTGCCAAGAACGCAATCAGGGACTCCATCGCGGCGGGTATCGCTCGTCAGAAGAGAGTCGAAAATGGGGAGCTCGCACAGGAGGAGGCTGACAAGATGGAAGACGCTGTCAGGTACATTACCAGGGAGCACTTTGAGGCGAGCATGGCAAACGCCCGGAAGTCTGTAACGCCGGAGGTTGCAAAGATATACTCGGACTTCTCCAAGTCCATATCATCAAAGTGGGGGGGAAGCGAGGGCGAGAAGGGAGAAGATGGTCAGGAGACCGTTGGAGACACTACTGAGGCCTATGACATTGACAGAGCCGAGCGAGAGTTTGAGAAGGATGATCTTGAGCTCGAGGCGTGATCCAATTAAGGAGAAAGATAGTATTACTACTGACTGCAGCTGCAAGAAAAAAACAGAATTAAATGAGTGCTTGAATTTCTTTTGAGGAGAAACATTTCCCTTCATTTTTGACTTTCATTTTTTTCACCCTTAGGTTAGTTCCCCCCACACACACAGGTTGTGTTGTCTTCTTCCTCCCCACTGAGTTGAGTTGAGTTGAGTTGAGTTGATCGTCCTACTCCACTCCACTCCACTAAAGGCAAGTCACTCAGTTCCCCTTCATGCGTCCGGGGGCTCCAGGGACGTCGCCAGCCTTGGGGCTGGCAGCGCGTTCCTCAGCTTCAGTGCGCTCAACCATCATCTGAGCGAAGTTCTGTTTTTGATTTTGTTTACGATGGCGGAATCGATCAAGTCAAGTTAAGCCATTAAAAAAAAGGGTTAGGACATCATACACAAACTTTCGACTTTTTCTCACCAGTTGAAGATGAAGAAAAACAAAAAACTCACAATGTCACCCCTCTGGGGATCCTTGAAAAATCCCTCCCCAGGGAAGTAGCCGCTAGCGTCGGGTGAGTTTCCGCCGTAGGTCTCGAATGGATTAAAATTCATTGGCGACCTAGCAGCGTTAGGGTCCCACTTATCGTAAATAAGCTTCTTCGCTTCATTGTCCCAGAGCTTGTCGTCATACTCTCCAAACCTTCCCTCAGTCGAAAAGAGTGGTGAAGTCTGGGCGCGACTAATCCCGGTGCGCCCGACAAAGGACGGAGCAGGGGCGTAAAATGCCGAAGCAGCTGAGAAGAGGGCAAAATAAGCGAATTTCTGCCGAGGAAAACGCATTTGAAAGCAGAGTGTCAGTATGAAGGTTTATTTTCTTTGTTAGATTGTGGAAGAAAAACGAGAAGCCATCCAATTATATTGCATTATACGGATACACATGGTATCTTCCAACGGGTGGGGTGCACAATGTGCGCTTTGATTCTCTCAACCCTCCCCCAGGGGCAGCGGAAATTGCGCTGTCATCACTGCTCTATATCAACACAATGCTCACACCAAAAGGTTTGCTTTCCCTCCAAATTTTGGAGACGAACACACGACAGATAGTAATGGTAATACACATATACAATAATAACTCACCATACTTGTGAATTAGGGGTGAATTAAATTTGGAACGGCAAAGTCTTCCACAAAATACCAAATTGTCAAATATCTGCGATGAGGCTCCCGTTTTTTGTATCGGTTCTATCGTTCCTTCTTCCATTGTCTAGCTACTCCCTACCAGCGGTTGATGATGTAGATGGTGAAGGCATGTACCAAACTCCTCCCCCTTCCTCTCCCCACACCCTCAATGATCTATATACCGCACTTCAAAATCGCGGTCAAGGTCTCCCCTACGAGCACATCCCCCTTTCCTCTCTTTCCGTCGATGACCTGGTACAACTGTGTCTGGACATGGGTTTTGAGCTAGAGGTGGACGGCACTGCTGATAGGGTGCTCTTTGAACAGGCTGCGCGAGAGTGCTTCAAGCGGGGAGGTGTACCCTATGATGAAGAGGAATACACGGCTTCACAGGGTGATTCCTCTCTTGGTCACGAAGGTTCTGCTGACCAACATTTTCCAACTTCTGAACAAGGGGATGAAGTGATTCCTGTTAACAACATGGTGGACAACACGGTGGAGGGTGGCAAGAATGAACAACCTCAAGAAGAGCGAAATGAAGCAAACCAACCGTCGTCGGGGCTCACAGCGGAGGCGGGGCTCACAGCGGAGGAAGTATTTGATCGATCACGTGGCGGATACTACTGTCGTTCGGAGGTTGACGACATGGAAAACGAGAATCCAGTAGTCGAAACTGTTGTGACTACTGAGGAGGTCATTCATTCCCAGTTTGAAGAGGACGGCAAGCCTCTCGAAATCGTCGGAGAGGACGAGGCTGATGAGGTGGTCGACCTCGATGATGACGAAGTGATATTGTCATCTGCTCACGAAATCCCAACCTCAAAGATGACTCAACCAGACTCGTCCTCGCATACTTCATCGTCCTCCCACTCTGGTGCCGTCAATGCTTTAACGGATGCCCTCAATCCCTCCGGCTTAACGCCCTATCAATTCCTAACTGGCCTAGTCCAACACATCAGAGATGACCTAAAGATGCTCTACAGGACTTTTTACCCTAAATTTCTTCGCCCCCCCACCGAAAAATTCGCGAATATGGCCAAAGAAAAGGTGAAGAAAGTCGCCAGTATTGCGCAAGAAAAGGCAAAGGAACGCATACAAGACATTTTCCAGAAATAAAAAAGAGACACAGTAGTAAAGTTTTCGTACGGGGCACCTCTACTTTTTCACTATATAATACTATATGAATAACTCCGACGATTCGGTCACCAGCCTCTTCAAAGGCCGTGTTCATTGCCCCCATGCAACCGCAATTCTCTGCACCGTTGAAACATACATGGTCTCTCTGAGCGATTATCTTTCCGAGCGCAGCTGCATCATTGAGGTAGCGCAGAGGCGTCTTCTGAGAAGAGCTCCCGTAGCAACAGATCCTCATTCTTTAAGAGTAAAAAAGGGCTCCTATCATCAAGAAATGT
>Ga0115556_1001400_pt1 | contig 16538 bp, 15 predicted proteins | sample COGITO_mtgs_1104_5_FD_87282 | JGI IMG/M metagenome (GOLD analysis project Ga0115556, IMG submission 87282) | Pelagic marine microbial communities from North Sea - COGITO_mtgs_110414 | ecosystem: Environmental > Aquatic > Marine > Epipelagic | place: Germany:Helgoland, sampling site Kabeltonne... | reverse complement strand
GTGTCAGCTCTTTCTCGATCGCATCGAAAAATTTAGAGAAAACTCTCCTGGCCCAAACTGGCAGGGCGAGTATGTGTTTGATAGCAAATAGCGCGAGAAAAGAATGAGAGTAGCGCTGCAGATTAACGAAAGCATAAGTAACAAGAGCATAAGTAACAAGAACATAAGCAACGAGCTTGCTTAGCGAAATAGCAAAAGCCAGATCGCTGCTTTTTAAACATTCATACAGTTTAATCCCACACCTTTGGAACCCGCAATGAAATTGATCAAACCCTTTCGAGGTCTTCGGCCAAGTCGTGAGCTAGCAGCGAAAGTTGCCTCACATCCCTATGACGTTCTCAACCGCGAAGAGGCGTTCGAGCTAGCCAAAGACAACCCCTACAGCTTTCTGCACATCAACAAGCCAGAGGTCGACATGGATGCCTCGGTAGATGTGCACGATCAGTCGGTGTATGCGAAGGGCCGAGAGAACCTGGATAGATTTCAGGCGGAAGGCACGCTACTACAAGACAGCGAAGAATCTCTCTATGTCTACAAGCAGGTTATGGGAGACCACGAGCAGGTGGGTCTGGTCGCCGTAGCGTCAGTCGAAGCCTATGAGAACAACCTGATCAAGAAGCATGAGTTTACCCGCCCGGAGAAAGAAGACGACAGGGTGAATCACATGGTCGCGCTGGATGCCCAGGTAGGCCCGGTGTTCCTAACCTACAAGGCACACCCCGAGGTAGATGCCCTGATCGCCAAGGTAACTGCTAACGAGGCGGAATACGACTTCGAGGCGGATGATGGCACCCGACACGTATTCTGGGTAATCGAAGATCTAACCCTTTCCGCAGACATCGAGGCCGCGTTCGCCGCGATCTCACATCTGTATGTTGCCGACGGCCATCACCGTTCTGCCGCCGCTTCGCGGGTAAAGCACCTGCGCCAGAAGCAGAACCAAAATCACACCGGCGACGAGTCCTATAACTTCTTCCTGGTTGTTCTGTTCCCGGATAATCAGATGCAGATCCTGGACTATAACCGTCTGGTGAAAGATCTGCACGGCGCCGATAGCGCCAGCTTCCTGGAAAAGCTAAGCACCAATTTCGATATAGAGAAGCTAGATCTGGAAGCGGCCAAGCCGGGCGTGGCCAGAGAGTTTGCTCTGTATCTGGACAAGCAATGGTACAAGTTACGCAGCAATGAAAACCTGATCTACAAGATCGACGAACAAGATCCCGTAGGCAGCCTGGATGTGAGCCTATTGCAGGACTTCGTGTTCACGCCGCTACTGGACATCGTAGATCAGCGCACGGACAAGCGCGTAGACTTCGTTGGGGGCATAAGAGGCTTAGCGGAGTTGGAGAAGAGGGTGGATTCCGGTGACTGGGCAGCGGCGTTTGCCTTATACCCAACGTCAATCGAAAGTTTAATGGCTATCGCCGATGCCGATGAAGTAATGCCGCCGAAATCGACCTGGTTCGAGCCGAAGTTAAAGAGTGGCTTGGTAGTCCACAAGCTGGACTAGCGGCTTTTAGACTGGTTAGTATAGTTAGTCTAAAAAAGGTGTTGCCTAGCCCTTGGCCGGGCAACAATCTTGCATGCAGAGTTCATTCGCCTTGAGTGGCAGGCCATCCCTCCACACACTGTTCCTGAAGTTTAGACGCAGGCAAAGGTAGTGCATAAATGCCTTGGCTATCTTCTGTTTAGTCTCGCTTAGAAATTTCATGGTCTCGTCTCTGTTGTGCTCAGTTTTGATCATTGTTGCCGTATATGCCTATTAAACGCTCAAAGCCCGAAAAAGGTTTACAGGAGCTCATGCAAATTACCCCAAAAAAGTCACTAATACGCTCCCTAGCGGAGTTTCTGAGCTAAATCACGCTTATGAGCTGCAAGAAGCAATAGAACTGCCGTCGGCACCCTATCGCCAGGTCTGTTTCCAAGAGCCCAAAACGAACCAGGGCACCATGCTCAAGCAGTGGCGCCCTGGAGTTACTGCCAGATGCTAGCAAACGAGTGCTAGCAGTTACCTAGAGCGCCATTAGGCAGCACTCTGCTTGTTCACATCGATAAGCGCAGCCGTCTCGCTGCCAATAGTGATCTTCTTCGGCTTCATAGCCTCCGGAATCTCTCGAACCAGCTCGATATAGAGCAGGCCGTTAGCCAGACGCGCGCCGGTAACCTCCACATGGTCAGCCAGCTGAAAGCGACGCTCGAAATTGCGCGCGGCGATGCCCTGATGCAGATAGTTACGAGCTCCTGGCTCCTCGCCAGCCTTCTTGCCGACTACCGTCAGCGTGCCTTTCTCGGTCTGAATATCCATCTCTTCTTCCAGGAAGCCAGCCACAGCCATAGTAATTTGGTATTTATCCTTCTCCAGCAACTCGATGTTGTAGGGAGGGTAGCTCGTCTGATTGGCATCGCCGCGATTTACAGAGTCCAGCAGCGAAGAGAGGTGGTCAAAGCCAACAGTGGAGCGGTATAGGGGTGAAAAGTCTAAAGTACGCATAGTCATATCCTTCCTTTTAAGCAATATGTTTAAAGTGAATTCGCCCATCGAATCGATCGGGCAGTGAGCAAGCCTCGGTTGAGCACTTGCTACAGGGATAAACATGGGGATGTGGCTAGGGTTTTCAAGGAGTTAAGGGTGCTCAGCCAAAGTCTGCCCTTTACTAACTGAATATAAACAAGTTTATTGCATTTGTGCGAAAGTGCTGCGCCCAATAGCGTAGTACTAGATGCCCAGAATTTCGAGGAATGCAGGGTCGTAGAGGTTGCGGCCATGGAAGATAAGCGGGTGATTGAGCGAAGATTTGATGGTATCGAAGTCTGGGGCGCGGAAATGCGGCCATCCGGTACAGATTGCCAGGGCATCAGCGCCTTGCTGCACATCCTCGCAATTCTTCCGTGCTCTTGCAGGCTGGGCTGTGGCTCTTCTTAAGCGTAGGCCATTTGTTTTTGAACTCAGGGATATTTGGCCGGATTCTTTAGAGGCCGTTGGTGCCGCTAAGAACCTTCAGACTTATTAGAACCTTGGAGAAGATGGAGCTTTTTTGTACCGTCGCGCGGATTTAATCGTCTCGGCTATGTGAGTACCTGCGGGATGGCGCATGGGCTTAATGGCTAGTAGAAGCGACCGCTATGCTCGAAGACGATGGCGTGGCTTTCTTTTCGCTGGAGGTGGGGCGATGCCTGAAAAGTTTGCTAGGAACGTGCAAGAAAAGAAACTAGGCAATATTGTGATGATGGGATGACAACCCAAAGAAAAGGCTCGGCTCTCTGGCCGCTTTGCGGTGTTTCTATTATGCACTTAAAGAGTAAAGTGCTATTGAGTAAGGTTATCCCATCGAAGCTATTCGGAAGTTTCGCCATGGGCTTCCTGCTGCAATTGGAGTGCCCGAAGTTGAGGCAACATACTTGGCGACTAAATATCAGGGCGGCATTGTCTCTGAGCCCGAGAATGCGCGGCAGCTCTGTGGGGTGATTGAGAAGCTCAATAGTGATCGTGACTTGCTGAGGCAGTTTGCCGGCAACTGCGAAATAGCAGCCAAGGAGCTCGATCGGAAGAACTTGTCACGTAAGATGTTCAAAGAGTTGCAGGGTTTGACTGTTAGCCCGCGATAGATAGAAGCATGATGGGGATTACATTCGTAGCTCATTCGGGCTTACGCTATACTTGTACGTTATTCGCCAGCACGCTTCTGTTTCGCAAGCTGGGGTATTTAATTTGATTTTAAATAGAGACTCAAACTTTGGCCTTTAATAAATTTCAAGACTTCCTGGGCGGCCTAGTCGCCCGCCAACGTGACCGTTTCTCCAAGAACGGTGCTCCAGATATAGATGACTTGCTGGCACGTCTTATGGGAAATACCGGAGAAGTGTCTGCCATCGTCGCCGCACGTGAGCTATTGGATATGTACAAGGGCCTCGACGACGAAGGTAAGAAGGAATTCTTTTTCAACATAGAAAAAAATTTCAATGCAGCGCCAGCTAGCGTTAAGTTGGCGTTCGATACCTTCGATATAAATCCCAGCAGCACCAATCTAAATCGCCTCAATCATGCGGCGGAGCCGCGCCGCGTAGAGTTGCTACGACGCTTGAACCAAACCCCAGGAGCAACACACGATCTTGTGGGCATGCGTAAAGACCTACTCGGTCTGCTGCGTGATCACCCCGAGCTGTCTGCTGTAGATGAAAATTTCATGCATCTGTTTCGCTCCTGGTTCAGCCGGGGTTTCTTGTTGCTACAGACAATTGATTGGTCTACCTCGGCAGCTATCCTCAATCGCATCATTCGCTATGAGGCGGTGCACGCGATTAAGGACTGGGACGACCTGCGCAGTCGTGTGGATAGGCCGAACCGGCGTTGTTTCGCCTTCTTTCATCCGGCGCTGACGGACGAGCCGCTTATCTTTGTCGAGGTGGCGCTGAGCAATGAGATTCCTGGCTCTATTGATTCGATATTGAATGACACGGCGGAGGGCGATGTTGATCCTGCTAAATTTACTACCGCTACGTTCTATAGCATTAGTAATTGTCAGCCAGGTCTTAAGAATATCTCCTTCGGTAATTTCCTCATTAAGCAGGTGGTGCAGGAGCTGAAGGCGGACTTCCCGTCTATCAAGCAGTTCGTGACCCTGTCTCCCATTCCTGGTTTTAAGCGCTGGTTGGATAGCGATGCAGATGCAGAAACAGGGACAGACAGTGCCGAGCTGGTCGAGCTGAAGACGAAGATGCGTTCTCTGGATATCGTTGCGGAGAATGTGGCCGACCACGAGGAGGCCATACGCAAGTTGGTGTTGAACTATCTATTGTTGGCGAAGAAGGGGAAATACCCCCTGGATCCTGTCGCCCGATTCCATCTGGGCAATGGGGCGCAGGTGCATCAGATCCATGCGTCGGCAGATTTAAGCGACAAGGGCCTCGCGCAGTCCTATGGGACTATGGTGAATTATCTCTATGACCTGCGGTATATCGAGCGCAATCACGAGCAGTACGTCACCGAGGGCAATATCGAGTTTAATGACAAGCTGAAGGCCTCTTTACTCAAAAGCTAGGCTCAGCCCCTGGCTTTTTCCTCTCTCCGTTCCGTTTTTGCTGTTCTTTTTTCTTGTTCTTCCTGTCCTTTCTGACCTTTTCTTGACGTTTGCTTTTATCCAGAAATAGCTCCGGCGCTATTTAGTATGTTGGAAATTATCTAAAACTGGCTATAAACAGCCAGATATAGGATATCCACCATTGCCCGTTCGGGCCTGTTCCGAGAATTGGAGCAGTCTCTTCTTGCCGGGGGTAAAGCTGATATACTCCCCATTCAGCAATCAACACAGCAACTTGCAGCACTCCCCAGACAATGACTACTGACGACAAGCCCACACAAGCAATCCTCTCTGCACATGACGTTTTTAGTTCTTCGGAGCTTGACGAGTTGTGTCAGCGTATTATCTCCAGCGGCATATTGGGCAGGTCGAAGCACTACGGGGCGCTGCTGCAGTACCTGGTTAGCTGCTCTGGCCAGAACCGGCAGCCTAAAGAGATTGAGCTGGCTACGGATGTGTTGGGTAAGGCTGATGACTACGATGTGTCTGCGGACTCATCGGTGCGGGTGTATGTGCACCAGCTGCGTAAGAAACTCAACGCCTATTACGATCAGAATGAGTTGGATGCGGCCCACAAGTTGGTCATCCCCAAGGGAAGCTATTCCCTGGCGGCCATCGCTACCACGCCCATCGTTAAGTCCTCCGCTTTTTCGCTTGCCCGGTTCGGCGTGAGCAACTCCCTGCTGTTCGCGGGCGTTGTTCTGCTTTCAGCGAATCTTTTGTATATGTTCGGTCAGCGCAGCGAGGCGAGCAGGCCGCCTTCACAATTTGCGGCCGCACATCCGGTATGGGAAACGGTGCTGGGTGATGATCAACCTATACTGTTAGTTATGGGCGATTACTATATCTTCGGCGAGCTAAACGCCAATGGCAATGTTGCCAGGATGGTTCGCGAGTTTAATGTGAACTCGCGTAGTGATCTGGAAGATCTGCAGTTTAGCGATATTGAGCATACCGAAAACTATCTGGACCTGGATTTGAGCTATATGCCGGAAGGCAGCGCCTATGCCCTGGCGAAGGTGGTGCCGCTTCTGCAGAACAGTGGCAAGTCGGTGAACATTACGATGATGTCCGATCTAACCTCCGCGGACATTCGCAGCAATCACATCGTCTATATCGGTTACATCAGCGCGCTGGATAAGCTGACGAGTATGACCTTCGCCGGGTCCGGTCTGCGTATCGGTCGCAGCTACGATGAGTTATTCAACACAAAGACTGCAGAGTATTACACCAGTGATGCGGGGCTGCCTGAGGAGGGAGACCCTTTTAGAGACTACGGGATGTTTGCTACTTTTCCGGCGAGCATCGATACCCAGGTGGTTCTCATATCCGGCATGCGCGATGCGGGCCTGATGCACACGGCGCAGGCGGTATCGAATACATTGGCTCTTGATGAGTTGGTCGTGTCGATTGATAGCGATACAGACGAGGCGCTTGCAAGTTTCGAGGCGCTGTATGAGGTGTTTGGTGTGGACAGGCTGAATTTCGATGCAAACTTGGTCTATAGCAACTTGCTCGATGCGAAGCAGATCTGGGCCTCGCCTCAGGCTAGCCGTTTAGACTAGCCCTGTTCTTTCCTTTTTCCCTTTCCCTGCCCTTTGTCCTGATTTACGTTTAAGCACAGGTTCGGGCTAATCAGACGATCTTGTTCGCTCTAACGGCGCTGCGTCTTGCTTTAACCGCCTTCGCCTTGGCCTGATCGTCGCCGTACTTGTTGATCGAGAAGTAGGCATTCTTCTGCTTTCTCTTCACGCCTTTGCCTTCCTGCCATGTTGCCACCCAGGAATGATCCTTCTCTGAATAGCTGACGCCGATCTCGCCGGAGCTGTTCAATGGCGATACCTTGCGCGGGCTGAACTTTGCGTAGGGCCAATTGCTGCCGTAGATCTTCTTGCCCTCTATATCTCTCTTCTTCTTCGCAGCGGTTATGGCCTTAGTCTTGCCGCCAAACTTCTTGAAGGGGAAGGATTGCTGGAAACTCTTGCCATCGTATTTAATACGGACCCACGCGCAGTTGGTGCCGCGTGATTCGATGATGCTGATGTGGTGTAGTGCGCTTAGTCTTTTCACGAGAACCTCTCTTGGACTTAGCTATTCTGTTGCAGAGTTATTACTGCCCAGAATGCTTTGTGTCTAAACCTGAATGATAGTGGAGCCGGAACAGCAGTGTTATGCCATCACTGAAAGACTGTGATTCAGTTCTTACTGCCAGACTCGAAAAACGCTGTAAAACACGAGTAACAATAAGGCAGCGGGTAAAACCAGAAATGTTTCAGTAAAGTGTACACCCATATTTAGAAGGCGGCTAGCTCGAGAGATTGTCTTAGGCGTAACAGTCAGGGCAAAAGATGGCTTGTTAGGCGTGGGACGCCATATGCTGTATCACGCCAGGCTTTCGGCTCTCTACCTTGTCGATGCTGTAGTCGTAGTTGGCGGCGCTGGGGTCGATATCCTTAGCCTCATCGATCGCGGCGGACAGATCTGCCTGTGCGGCCTGCTTGGTGAGATAGGGCCCCGAGATCTTGACCTGCAAGCTCGGCTCGTTTGGAGCGGTTGCTACGATGTAAAAATTCTTTGAATCCACTGTTTCTATTCCACCTGCCTGCTGGCAGATATATCAAACTATAATGGTCTTGGTTCTGCTCCAGAACTCGCTGTGGCTCTGGCTTCAAGCACTATAGGGGGTCTATCGGCCGGGTATTAAAAACCAAGAGTGCCTGGAATACAAGATCGGATCACTAATATTTTCATTGCTCCCATTCCCGCTATTTTCCGCCAAGAATAAGACCAGAATCGCGAGCATAAACCTCGACCCGCAAGGCTAGTGCGTCCCCCGTCACAAAACCGATCTTTAGCTGTAACAGGGCCTGTTGCCTATAAATACGCCCAATTAAGTCGATTTGGATCTAGAATGGGGCGCAGCAGCAATAAGCCCGGGTGTGAGCGCTGCGTTTGACATAAAATGGCGTAAATTCAATTAGCTATAGTGACTCGAGCCAATAAGAGCGACTAGTTAATAACTCCTGACAGGCGAAAAATGTCTACTAGCAAGTCCATCAGTATCGTCATACCCGTGCGCAACGAGGCAGGCTACATCGCGGCCCAGCTGCAGCGACTGCAGGCCTATCGAAGCCGGGGACACGAGCTTATCGTCATAGATGGGGGCAGCCTTGATGACACTGTGCAACTGACTACGGGCCTGGTAGATAGCTGCGAAAGCGGCGAAAGCGGCGAGAGCGGGCGGAGCAGGCAGATGAATCAGGGGGCCGCTAGTGCCAGGGGAGATGTGCTGCTATTCCTCCACGCCGATACGGAGCTGCCTGAGGGTGCAGATGGTCTGATTATAGAGGCTCTTGCCGAGCAGGGCAGCCGCTGGGGCTGGTTCGACGTGCGCCTCAGCAATTCAGGGCTTCCGTACCGCATGGTAGGGGGGATGATGAACCTGCGCTCGCGGCTCACCTCGGTGTGCACGGGGGATCAGGCCCTGTTCGTCGAGAGGGCGCTATTTGAGGAGCTTGGTGGCTTTCCAGCGCTGGAACTGATGGAGGATATCGCTCTGAGCAAGGCTCTGCGACGCGCGACGAAGGCAGAGGCTAGGCCAGCGCGGCCCGATGGCGTAGCAGTCACCTCGAGCAGGCGATGGGAGCAGAATGGACTGCTGACCACGATACTGCTGATGTGGAAGCTGCGATTGCTCTATTTCTTCGGTATGAAGCCCTCAAATCTTGTCAGGATGTACTATCCACGCCATGACTGAGCGGGCATCTTCAATTTCCCAATTGCACCCTCGAATCGCCGTCTTCGCCCGGGAGCCGCTTCTTGGCCATGTTAAATCTCGCCTGGCCGAGGAGATCGGTGAGGCCTCAGCGCTGGTTGTGTACAGGGCGATGCTGGCTAGAGTGACTGGGCTGCTAGGCAGCGCTGATATTGCAGATTGGGATCTGTGGGTAACTTCGAATATATTTCATAAAGACTTTATAACCAATTGTAATAAAACAAATATATATATTCAGGAGGGCGCAGATCTAGGTGCCAAGATGAGCCGGACCATAGAGCTTACACTGCAGCGTGAGGATGCGAATGCAGCGGTAGTGATAGGCACGGACTGCCCGGCGCTGACTGCCGACTATCTGCAGAAAGCCCTGGATGCCCTTAGCTCGGGCGTCGATGTGGTGCTGGGGCCTGCGGAGGACGGGGGCTATGTGCTGATTGGCATGGGTCAGCCTCATTCGACGCTGTTTTCTACTATCGATTGGGGTACGGACCGGGTAATGGCTCAGACACTGGAGGCTATAGGCGCTTGTGGTCTGAGTTATCAGTTGCTGGACACACTATGGGACGTCGATAGGCCTGAAGACCTGCAGCGGCTGCGGCTATTGAACCCGCCGTTAGACTGGGATGGGGGATAGGAAGGGCCTGGTTACTTGAAACAGGAGTTGGTTGAAGACCCGATCAACAGGTAGATAGGTAGTGGTATAGGTAGATAATTAGTTAGATAGTTAGTTATTTAGATAGACAGACAGTTATATAGATCGATAGAAAGCAACCTAGATTGGAAGATAGTCTAGAGAGTCTCGATTGATAGATAGGGCATCAGTCCCTATCAAGAGAGGCTTCCAGCTCCATCAGCTTTTCAGCTAGCCGCTCGGAGTCTACTTTATAGTCCCCATTGACGATGCGGCGATGCAGGGATACGACCTTGGTGGCATTGATCGTAGGCAGTTCGTCCAGAGCCGCACGCAGCTCATCCAGATCTATATCAGGCTCAACCTGCTGCTTATCTCTCTGCAGGCTGGTGACCACCGATCTAACTGTTTCTTGATTCAATCTCTGCTCGTTGCCAGAGGTCTTGGATGTTGGAGTCTCTTTTTTCACAGGCGCAATTCTTCTCAATCCCTGATGGTAGCGGTTATTTCCCTAATCAATATCGTCTAGTAAGGCGGTTGGGTGTCTTAGAGGCGTGCTCTACTCACCACTACCTGGGTCTGTCTACTGGCCGAATCTTAGTCTAATTCCGAGCTGGATCAGCTGCGGGTCTATCCTATAACGACAGCTGAATTGATATCTTTAAGAGGGCTAACGAAGCGGCTACGGGCAGGATCGACGGGCGTCTGATTCGTTAAAATACTCTATAACTTATTGAAAAAAATCAAGATTTTATTCGGCGAAGAACTGTTGGGCCTGCTGCTTTTGATTCCAGCGAAGTGTTCACTACGGCTTAATCGTAGAAAATTCCATGGCCATTTTTCGCAAAAATTGTTGAATAAATTTTCATTTCTATGCGCTGGATGTCTGTAGGCGAAGGCGCTAGCCTCTAAATCGCTAAGGATTGTGGGAGTGGTTTTAGGTGGGAGCGATCACAGCATTTCCATAGGCCTCGATGAACTCACTCGGCAATCTTGTCGCCTTGCCACTGCTGAGTGTCACGCAGATTACTTGCCAGTGGCCGCGCAGCACGGTCTTACCCGTGGCGAAGTTAATCATCTGAAAGCGTCGCTCCATGCGCAGCTTCCTATCGCAGGCGGTTATCCAGGTGCCGATTCGCAACGCCTCATTCTCGAAGGTGGGTAGGCAGTACTCGTAGCTCGCCTTGCGGATGGCTACGCCGCGATCCAGTCGGTGATAGTCAGCAACCGTCAGGCCCAGAGACTGAGAATGACTCCACGCGCATTGCTCGCACCACACCACATAACAGGCGTTATTCGCATGGCCCATGCCGTCTATATCTGCCTCGGCTACCTGAATTGTGTGCAGATGGGGGTTGGGAAAGTCCCAATCGAATTGCGGATTTGTCATGTTCTCGTCATGTTCCCGTTTCTTATTGGGTCTCAATGCGACCATTATTCCACACTTAGTTGAGATTCGATCACGCCATATTGGTTCAGGCATTAGGCTTTAGCTGCCCGGGGTGGCATTTCCACGACTTTTTGAGAGCCCTGTCACAAATGCCCTGTGATGTGGGTCGCGGCGGTGAAACAGGCGGTGGGCTATGCTGACAAGTCTAAACCCCAATAATTGTGGGAAAACGGAAATCGGCTCTAAAAGTTGCTCAGTAATCAAGCGGAGACTGGTTTACAAGGCCCTTCTGGGGCGCTGCCTCATATATTCACCCACTTCTACCCGTAGTTTTTATCGACTTTTAGAGCAGTCAACATCACTCTCAAAGCCAGAGTACGTCATGTCCGGTTACCGCGGGGGCAGCTAGAGTGTGGATCAAGGATGACTGAAGAATGGCTTAAGGACTACTTAAGGTGGCTCAAGATAGTAGAGTGATTTATGTGTTCTTTCAGCGTGATCGCGATTAGCTGGCTACAGGCAGAATGATTTGTAAGCATAGTCCTTAGCGGCAGACTGGACTGTACTTGTATTCAGGGTTAGCGGCGATAGCTTTTAAGCTTGCAGAAAGTGTACACAGCAAAGTAACAAAGAGAATAATATGCATGCTGTAATCGAAAATTCAGATTCGGGCTTCTTCCAGTATTGGGATAGGTTAGTTGCAAATGATCCGGTACAAAACCCGATCTACATGCAGCAGCGCGCAGACTCGCTAAAAATCAAAGACAGCGCTGCTCAGTTTACCGATCGGTCTTTTCTGGTCATGGCGGCAGAAGAGCCCGTGTTTGGCTGCAGCCTTACTCTGCACCTCGATGAGCAGGGCAGGAAATGTATCGGTCACTTTGGCCGCGAAGCCTCTAGCTATATTAATCAATCCTCGATACAGGCCCCAACAAACAATTTTCGACCAGAAGCTGTGCGATTGCTGCAGGCGCACATCGGTCAGCTCATCGAAGAGATTCAACCTTACTCTATAGAATATTTGGATCCGGTGTGTTGTGGAGTGATGTCTCCCATAACACAGGTGCTGCTCAATCACGGTGGCAGGCCGGTTCCGCAGCGATCGCAGCTTATAGATATTTCTATCCCCGAGCGCGAGCTCTATCGCAATATGTCCAAGAGCTGTCGTGGCATGGTTGAGTGGGGAAGGCGGCATCTGGATATAGAGATCGTCCATGGCGATTGCTTCGATGTTTCGACTAACGAGCATTCTGTTAGCAGCAATCTAGAAAAAGTTTTTACCGACAACGATAAATTTATCTATGAGTCGTTTGTAAAAAGAGGGAACGGATTCTTAGTGCAGGGCCGCTATAGGAACGAGTTGGTTGCCAGCAGTTTATTCGTTCACAACAAGAAGACTTGTCATCAGGTGTTTGCAGAAAATAAATCCGGCTCTTTAGACCGTCCGGTACTGCATGCTTTGATCTGGGAGGCAATGCTTCACAGCAAGGGCGCTAGTTGCAGTCAATTCGATTTTGCTGGCACCGCTATTTGGGCTTCGAGCAAAAAAACGCTAAGACCCGAAGATTTTAACGCATCGAGTTTCGGTGGCGAGCGCCATGTTCAATTAAGAATTACCCTCAAGCACACAGCCGACTGATCGGCTGTTGCTGTTCTTCTGCCTATGCCTATCCCTATCCCGCAAGCAACGTCTTGTTTTGGATTTCTTCCCTGACGATTAGCTCAGAATACCCGGCGCGGGCGTTTGACTAATGCCGGTTGAGCGGGTCTAATTGAGTGACATGCAGCGCAAAATCCATCCTCTAATTCTCGGACTAGAATCGATCATAAATGATTGAAAACGCCCAAATTCTTCTAATCGCGGATAACCAAGACTCGAGCAAACACCTGGAAACCGTTCTCGAGTTTCTGGGGGAGTCGATTACCGTCTGCAATAGTGCGGCCTGGGTAAAGCAGGTAGAAGAGAGCGCTTTTAAGAGTTCGCAGTTCTGTGCGGCGATCGTTGCCCAGTGCGATAAGCGAGACTCGGTCGCGGTGATTCAGGAACTTCACGCCTGGGAGAAAGGCCTGCCTTTCATTCTGGTAGGCGAACATAGTCTGGAGAAGATTACAGATTCACAATTGCTAGCCTGCATTACTGCCCAATTGCCAGAGCGCTTGAATTATCAACCACTGCTGGATGCCCTGCATAAGGCAAAACTGTTTCATGAACACTTCAATCGGCTGCGCGATTTTGATGGCGTGCGCGATTTTACGATGTTTCGAAGTCTTGTTGGTGAAAGCGACGCCCTGCAGAAAGTGCGTTATATGATGGGGCAGGTTGCCAGTAAGGAAGTGAGTGTCCTGATCACCGGGGAGTCGGGTACCGGTAAAGAGGTGGTTGCGAGAAATTTACACCTGAACTCGAATCGCTCGGACAAGCCCTTCATTCCCATTAACTGTGGCGCGATACCGCGGGAGCTTTTAGAAAGCGAATTGTTCGGTCATGAGAAAGGCGCCTTCACCGGTGCTATTGCCGCGCGGGCGGGGCGCTTCGAACTGGCCGATGGTGGCACGCTCTTTCTCGATGAGATTGGTGACATGCCACTTAGCATGCAGGTGAAGTTGTTACGAGTTCTGCAGGAGCGCAGCTTCGAGCGAGTAGGCGGGGTGAACACGCTGCAGTCCGATGTCAGGATTCTGGCGGCGACTCACAAAGACCTGGAAGAGATGATAGCGAGCGGCGAGTTTAGGCAAGATCTCTACTACCGAATTAATGTGTTTCCAATCGAGATGCCATCCCTGCGCGAGCGTCCCGAAGACATACCCCTGTTACTCAACGAATTGATCACCATCATGGAATCGGAGAGCCGCGGCTCGGTGCGTTTTAATTCCGCCGCCATCAATACGCTGCGTGACTACGATTGGCCGGGCAATGTACGAGAGCTGGCAAATCTTGTCGAGCGCATGGCCATTCTCTATCCCCATGGCATAGTCGGGGTTGGAGATTTACCAGAAAAATTCCGACAGAAAGTGGATGCCATGTTAGCCGGCGGTTCGCCAGTTTCTTCTGACCAACCCCCGCAGGATTCTAGCGTGGTTCCTCTGCCCAGATGCTCGGCGCAGTTCGAGGCAGCAGCGGCTGACTCAACCAACGGACTGTTACCCTTAAGCGGTATAGATCTAAAAGAGTATCTTTCCAACTTAGAGAAGGATCTTATCGAGAAGGCGCTAAGCGATAGCGGCGGTATCGTGGCGCGGGCCGCCGACAGGCTGCAGCTTGGCAGAACCACCCTGGTTGAGAAGATGCGAAAGTATAATCTGCAGAAATCCCAAGAGTTGGATGCTCAGCAGCAGTCTGAGCTCGGCGAAGATGAGGGAGCAGGTGAAGGTAAAGGAGCAGGAGGCAGAGAAGGAGACAACGAAGTAGACAGCGAAGCAGATGTCATCGACGGGAATAAGACCGCCTCAAACCAGGCTAGTCATTAGCCTCAATCTCCACGCCCCCTAACACCGCGGATTTCAATTCCAGTTCGATGCGCAGGCCAGAGTTGTTTAGCTGCTCCATGCGCACCAGTAGAAAATTCCAATCTGTAGCAAGCCAGATCTCGGTGACTCGCTCATCCGAGGCGTCCCGCACCCGTTCCAGTTTCACGGTAGTTAACTCACCTATTGGAGTGCTGAGAACCTCATTACCGGCGCGTCGGTATTCGTGAATCTCAATCTCGTCACCGTCGATAATCTCGAATGAAAGGGTAGACCCGATGTCCGTATCAGCGATCAGGGCCTTTCTTATGGCGGTTTGGTAACTCAGCTCGTCCATGACGCCGCTGTGCAGTGGTATCTGCCAGCTCTCATCGTCTTCGCTGCTCATCGCCAGTGCTGCATCCCAGTTGAAGGCGATGGCATGGCTTGCGCGGCTAACGCCGGTGAGAGTATAGGAGTAGTTCTGGGGTAGGATCTGATCATCTACCAGTTCGAATGCGCTGAGCTGATTCATTTGGGCAAGACTCTGCCCGACAAGGCTAGCCACCAATGAGTTGCTTAACTCGTATGAATTCGCGCCGGTCTTTGTGAGGCAGCGGGTGCCGGTGGCGGCCAGTCCATTGGCGCTTGCCTCATAGGTCGCAGAGTACTCTGTCAGTGGTGTGGATTGTGAATGGCTAGCGCTATTGAAACCCAGTACTAAAACGGCTGCTAGTACGGCATTTTTCATGATCAGCTCAGTCGCTCGCCGGATTCGGGAAGCAGGCGTTCGTCCAGGTAGGCGTCGTTCCCATCGAGGCGTAACCTGCCATCGGCGAACCAGGAAACGACCGTAGGATAAAGGATATGCTCTTTCTGATGAATCTTCTCGGCAAGGCTGTCGGCATCGTCAGTCGGCTCTATAGCGATGGATTCCTGTGCGATGACCGGGCCGCCATCCAGTTCTTCGGTGACGAAGTGCACGGAAACACCGTGCTGCTTTTCTCCGGCATCGAGAACCCGCTGATGAGTGTTAGTACCCGGGTAGGCCGGTAGCAAGGAGGGGTGAATATTGAGAATGCGGCCCTGATAGTGTTTGACGAAATCGGCGCCAAGAATGCGCATGAAGCCGGCAAGAACGACAAGGCCGGGATTGTATGCGTCTATTGCCTTAGCGAGAGCGTTATCGAATAAATCGCGACTGGCGTACTGCTTGTGGTCTATTACCTGCGTAGCAATATTGCTCTGCTGCGCTCTGAGTAATCCATAGGCGTCAGCTTTGTTGGAGATGACACCGCTGATTCTGTAGTTGCCATTGGCGCTGTTGTCCATGATGGCTTGTAGATTGCTTCCGTTACCGGAGATTAAGATAACTATTGAGCGATGATTGTTGTGCATCTCGTAGTCTGTTCGTCTCTAGAGCATGACTACTGAGGCGTCGTCGGCAGTCTCGCGACTGGCTACGCTGCCTAGCAGAAAAGCCTGCTGCGATTCTTTTTTGAGAATCTCCAGTGCCAGCTCTGTCTGCTGCTGTGACACACAGAGAATCATGCCGATGCCGCAGTTGAATGTTCTTAGCATCTCGGATTCGGCGACGTTGCCGTTCTCCTGCAGCCATTTAAAAATCTCTGGTCTGTCCCAGGCATCGGCTCTAATCTGCGCCTGCGCGTTTTCGGGCAATACCCGCGGCAGGTTCTCGGTAATGCCGCCACCGGTAATATGAGCAAGTGCATGGAGGTCGACGGACTCGGCCAAGGCGGCAATGGTCTTTACGTAGATCTTTGTGGGTTCCAGCAGGGTTTCGCCCAGAGTGCTATCGCCAAACGTCTGGTCGAGCTTGGCGCCACTGACTTCGATGATCTTGCGGATCAATGAATAGCCGTTTGAGTGAGGGCCGGAAGAGGCTAGGCCGATCAAGTTGTCGCCGATGGCAACCTTCGATTGATCTATGATTTTGGATTTCTCCACGACACCGACGGAGAAGCCGGCAAGGTCGTAATCTTCGCCAGAATACATGCCAGGCATCTCGGCGGTCTCGCCACCGATTAGTGCGCAGCCGGCCTGCTCGCAGCCTGCGCCTATGCCGGTTACTACGGCAATAGCGCTAGCGACATTGAGACCGCCCGTGGCGTAATAGTCGAGGAAGAACAGCGGCTCGGCGCCGCAGACGATCAGATCGTTGACGCACATCGCGACCAGATCGATGCCTATCGTGTCGTG
>Ga0115556_1001390_pt1 | contig 16584 bp, 15 predicted proteins | sample COGITO_mtgs_1104_5_FD_87282 | JGI IMG/M metagenome (GOLD analysis project Ga0115556, IMG submission 87282) | Pelagic marine microbial communities from North Sea - COGITO_mtgs_110414 | ecosystem: Environmental > Aquatic > Marine > Epipelagic | place: Germany:Helgoland, sampling site Kabeltonne... | reverse complement strand
GCTGCATCTTCCAAGCCTTGGCGACCCAAGAAGGTCCGATCGCCAACTGGACTGCGCACACCGCGGACCCGGTTCACGCGAACGTCTTGACCAACGCGGCCAAGGGCTTCGGCTTCTACTAAACGGTTCTCTTGCCTCGTTTTAGAGAAAAGAAAAGCTGCTTAGAAGAAATCAAAGAAAAATGTGGTTGGTTGATGTAAACATCATATGTAGATATGAACAAACCCCCTGATGACGGTTGGCTCGTGAAGGGAGGAAGCGCTTGCGTTTCCTCCCCGAGGCTTTCCCGAAGGTTTTTTTTTTTATAAAACAATTTAAAAAAGAACTTTTTGTAATGCGAAAACGTATTCGTTTTTGTGTCGCGAATAAGAATATACATTGTCTCTCCAGTAGTACGCGCCCTCCCCCTTTTTCGTTGTTGTCGTTGTTGTTCGTCGCGCCTCGAATTTCGATTTTTTTTTGCCTCCCCAAGTGTCTGTCGTATTTTTTTCTCAATCCTCTTTCGATCTTTTTCTCGAGTGACAGAAAACCACTCGTCGACACGTCAAAAAAAAACATTCATCACAAGAGAGTTTCGATTGAAGAAAGACCATCATCATCATCATCATCATCATCATCATCATGTCCTCCACGATCTCCTCCTCTCTGTTTTCCTCGAAAGCGTCCTGCGCGTCGTCGTCGTCGAGGAAGATGAGCCGCGCGAGGACGATGCGTCAAAATCGTGCGGGGAAGATTGCGAGCGTTTCCACAGCCTCTCCTCAAAATCATCATCGAAGGAACAGGAGGAAAAAGAGATCCGGAAGCGTCATCGCGGAAGCATCGTCGGCTTCCGTGGCGACGCAAAAAGTGCCGTCCGAACCGATCGTTCCTGGGAAAACAACCTCGGTCTCGCTCGAGGACGCGAGAGAGTTAGCCGCGTGGTTGAGACACGAGAGAAACGCAAAAATGGTTGGCGAGTTTATTACTATCCAACCGGCGTCGGGGAACCCGTACGGCGATCGAGGGGATAAAACGAGCACGGCGACGACGACGGAGATGGCAGAATTCACGCTCTCTAAGAACGTGGAAGGTGGGGACGTTATCTTGTCCATTCCTCAGGACAACTGCGTGACGGCGGTGGACGCGAAGGAACATCCCATCGTCGCGCCGTTGATCGAAGAGAAGCCGGAGTTGGTGCAGTTAGCGTTGTGGTTGTGCTGCGAGAAAGCGAAAGCGAAAGGGAGCGAGTGGTGGCCGTATTTGAAGACTTTGAACGGGAATCCAAACAGCGTTTTGCGGTTTACTGAGGAGGAGTTCAAAGAATTGTTGAAAGGGACGTCGATTGATAAAGAGGCGAGGCAAAGAAGAGATTCGGCTAAGGAGGAGTACGAGGCTTTGAGAGCGGCGATTGCGGAAGATCCGGGTAAATATCCGTTGGATGTGTACGCGTTTTTGACGGAAAGTGCTTTTATCGATGCGTTAGATATTGTATGCGCGCGAGCGCAGTGGTTAAATAGCGCGAACTGTTACGCGATGGTACCGTTGATGGATGCGATTCCAATTTGCGGGGCGCCGCCGCCGGTCTCGCCCGAAGACCCATCGTTTGCCCGGTTTTACGAGATTAGAGATATTAAAACTGGATTGACTGCCGTGAGGTGTGGATACGCGGATTACGATGTCGATTCAGCCTCGGTGGTTTTATGTGCGAACACGAGGGCGAGCGCGGGGAGTAAAATTCTGCAAATCGATCACAGCGTGAGAAATAACTCGGAGTTGTATTTATCCTTTGGAGACGTGGATGATCAGCACCCGGGCGATTACGAGTATTGGCCGGCAGAGTTATCGGAGAACGATCCTTTATACGCGGCTAAAAAGTCCGTTTTAGAGGCGCAAGGGTTCGCGGATAAAGGCCAAACCTTCCCCGTGTACAAAGATCGCATGCCGAGGGAGTTTTTGTCCTATTTGCGGTTCGCTCGCGTGACGAACAGCGAAGAGTTATTCGCGGTGTCCTTCACTGAGGATAAAGTTGTAAGCCCTATGAACGAATACGAAACTTTGCAACTGTTAATGGCTGATTGTCGCGATCGCATGAGCGCGTACGATACGAACGAAGAGGATGAACTTTTGTTACAAAAACGTGACGACGTTTCGTTGAAAATCCGAAACGCGTCCAGACTTCGCCGGTGCGAGAAAGAGTTGGTTGGTGAGATGATGAACGCGGTGAGGCGACGTTTAGCGCCTATTCGCGGGATTCCCACGAAACAAGGCATGGAAGACCCGAACTCGGACTTGCTGGAGATTTTTGATGCGATTGAATCCATTCCAAACGCACCGAAGAAAGCGTTTGAGAATTTCCAGAAATGGGCGAGAGGAGATTATGAAGACGAGAATCGCCGACCGAAGGGCGGTGGAGGCGGGTGCGGATAAGGTACAATCTCTAAATCGTTCTCAAAATTATAGCACACTATCATATTATTGCTTTTCTTTAAAAGCTGGGCATATCTACGCTTCTACTATTCACGTTCGTGTTGTACGTGACTTTATTTCTTAATCCTCTTCGTCTTCGTCGTCATAATCGAGCACTTCGGGTTCAATAGCGAGCGCTTTTTCCAAAGAAGCAATGTTCAGCTGTTTCGTATCCAGGAGATAAAAGTTATCGTCCAGTAGTCTTTGTAACTGTGACAACGCCTCCTCCTCGTCGTCTGTACCTCGTCCCATTTTCTCCACTTCGATCGTTTCAATCTCTTCGCTTTTGATTTGCAACTCGTCGACGACATTTTCGTAGCTTTCTTTTTCCTCGTCGGAAACGATAGACGTGACGACGCCTGGATCGACAGCACCGACCCGGCCGCATCTCCCCGCGCGATGAACATATTCTTTTGCGTTTGGTACGTCCAGCGAATACACGTGTGCGACATTTCTGAGATCTAAACCGCGACTGACCTGCGCCGTGCACACCATAATCGACGCTTTACCTTTATCGAAATCTTCCACAACTCTGAGCGCTTCTCGACCTTCTGGGAGGAGCGTGACGAGCGTATGTGCACCCCATAACGCTTTACGCAGAGGACCGGCGACAATTTCCGCCGCTGGAGTATCTTTTACGAATACGAGCGTCCGCGGTGGCGGTTTGTCCTCCCCGGCTGCAATCGCGTCGGCGCGAATTTGCCGGCACAAAGTGACCAATTTTCTCCCGGGTTCCGAGTACAACACGCGGTGGCGAATGTTTGGAGGAAGTCGTTTATTCCCACCCACGCTATTATTTTTGCTACCAACATTATCATTACTACTCTTTGTCGCGGCTTCTCCCAGTGAAGTCGATCCTCCTTCTTCTTCTCCTCTTCCTCCCAACTTTGCGAGTCCTTCCAACACCTCCTCTACGTCCTTCTCGATGTCTTTTTTCCTCTCCTCCAACCCTTGTCCTTCGTAATCAATCGCTTGCGTTTGAATAATCGTCGGTTCGTAAAACGGCACCACTTCTTGCACGTCCTTCAAAAACGAATCGTTCGCAATGCTCACCCCAACTAAGCAAATCTGTCTCGTTTCCATCACCGGCACGAACGGACTCGGCTTCAACAACTCTCTCATCGCTTCTTTATGGTTCTCGAACAACGCATCCGCTTCGTCGCAAATAATATGCGACGCCAAATCTACCTCGACAACACCTTGCCTCTTCAACTCCGCCAACTCCTCGGGCGTCCCAATCACAATCTCGGCCGTCGATAACTCCGGATCGGGATCTAACACGTGCCTTTGCTCGAACACGCCTTTCACGATCAACCCTTGCGGCCCGGAATAGTTGAACATGTTCCCTCGATCTCCAGGCACGCCTCTCGAAATCGATCCCCCGGTTAATTTATACGCCAACATCGTCGTCTGCACCACTAACTCTCTCGTCGGCACCACCACTAAAATCTGCAACATCTTCCTCCCGACAAAATCCATCTGATCCACCGTCGGAACCAAATACGCCAACGTCTTCCCGGTCCCGGTTTGCGCGCTCATAACAATCAATCGATCGCCATCTAAAAACGCCGACGTCGCTTTCCTTTGAATCCCGGTTGGAAACCGAAACCCTAGCGCCTCTGCTCTCGCCGCCATCCACTCCGCGACTCCTAGCATCCTCCAGTCTAACAAAATCTCCCTCGCGTCCCGTCCTCCGTTCAAGTTTTGCACCACTTGTAACCGCTTGGAGAGTTTCGCAGCTAACTCGTAATCCTCGTCCGTAATCGCTCGGTTTAAGCTCGTGGTGAGTAAATTCTCGTCCGAGATTTCTTGGATGAAATCGTACTTTTTCTCTTCCTCGTCTTCTCTTCCCTTCTCGGACGATTCAGACGACGACGATATCGCCGAGGACACTAAAGCTCTTCTCTTTGGGGAAAAACGAAGCGAAAGGCATCCGTGTCCGTTTTTGGTCGTTCTCGAAAGACAAAGAGAACGGGGCAAAGACGACGACGGAAACGACGACAACACTCGCCGCCGCGGTTTTAACACCAACGAGGAGGTCGCTCTCGTCGTCGTCTGAATCGTCGTCGTCTGAATCATCGTCGTCTGAAAAGAGGAGGAGGAGCGTTGTTGTTTTAAATGCGCGCGCAAAGGTGTTCTTTCTCGTGAAAAGTCTGACGTTTTCTCTCGAAATTTCACACAAAAAGGCAACACAGAAAGAAGAATAACTTTAGGATGATAAAGGTGATGACATCGACGAATTTGACGACGAGAGGAAGGGCTTCGTCTTTACCGTCGTCGCGCACTCTCAGTCGTCGTCGTTTACGTCGTCGCGCGAGCAGCAGTACGAGCGGTCCTTCTCCTTGTCGTCCTTTTGGTGAGAAGCAAAAGTTTCCAATTTCCAACCGCAAAACGAGCTCGACGACGACGAAGAGGAGGACCACGAGCGCGACGACCTCGGCTTTAACGTCATCCTCATCCGTGACTTTGTTCTTAGACGCGATATTTCATACTCAATCTCCCGGTCTCGAGGTGGCATCGCTCGTGAATTCCACGGTGTTTTTGTTTGGCTTGCCGGTTCTGTTGAAAGGCTTGACCGGTCTCGCGACGGCGAACGCGTGGTTTCTCGGAACGGTACGTTTACATGATTTGTTTGTATATATAGAGAGAGAAAGTGATGACTGATAAGCACAGATACTTCTGACGCGTTGTTACGACGCGTAACGAAGCAACCGCGAGAACTTTTCTCGCGAGACGGCCGCGCGTGAGAGAAGGACGTTTCGTTCGAGACGCGACGATCCGTCGGGATCGCCCCGTCTCTCTCGAAACCGTTTGTTTTCAATCTGATTCTCTCCATGGTTACTTTTTTCCACCGTTTTTTTTTGCGCTTACTTTTTCTTCGCGCGGATGTCTGACTGACGACGTTCTTCTCCCCTCGCAGGCTATCTTTGCGGCGTTTGGCTTTCGAGGCTACCTCCTCGTCTGTCTCTACTTCATTCTCGGCTCCGCCGTGACAAAGATTAAACTCGAACAAAAAGAAAGAGAGGGCACGGCAGAAGCAAACAGTGGTCGAAGAAACGTAGGTTCCGTGTGGGGTTCTGGGAGTGCCGGGGTACTGTGTGCCGCGCTCGCGTTGGCGTATCCGCAATACGATTCCATCTTGCGTCTCGGCTTTGTCGCTTCGTTCTGTAGTAAGCTGAGCGATACGACGGCATTGGAGGTTGGCAAAGCGTACGGTAAGACGACGTACAATTCGCTGCCACCGTTCAATTCCGTGCCGAGAGGGACAGAAGGTGCGGTAAGTTTAGAAGGGACGTTGGCGGGTGTAGCGGCTAGTTTTGTGTTTGCCGGCGTGGCGGCGCTTCTGGGCGAGTTGAACACGGCGACGTCGTCATCGTCGCCTTTACTCGCGGCTGCGGTGTGTGCGTTCGCGGCGTTCGTGGCGACAACGTTCGAGTCTGCGCTCGGTTCATTGATGCAAGGCAGAAAAGGGTGGGAGTGGTTGACGAACGATGTCGTCAATGCGATTCAAATAGCGATAGCGGCGATAGTAGCGATTGTTTTGGGCGCGGCTTTATAGAAGAAGTGTATGCGTGCGTGCGTGCGTGTGTTTTCAGGTGTAATTGTATTAATTTTATATGAACAACGTTTTCTTTCTTTAGTATTTGTTATGTATCGAATTATCTTAAAGCCTCGCGCGGTTCGGTCCTTCTGCGATGGTTTTCCCTTGGTGCGCGCAATTCGTTAAGTACGCGCACGGCTCGTATAACCCGCCGTACTTCTTGCCGAATTCAGTCAATCTGGCGTAAATTTTCTTCGCGCCCATTTGATCCGCCCAGTGTAAAATCCCACCACGAAACGGAGGAAATCCCATACCAAGAACCGACGCGACGTCAACATCCGCCGCTTTCACCGCGACGCCTTCGTCTAACACTCTGCACGCCTCGTTAACGACTGGGAAAAAAATCATTTCTACGATATCTTGCGCGGAAAAGCCGAGTTGTTCCGGGTGGCCCGGTAACGGTACTTTGCGATTTTTTCGAGCGTTTTCGATAAAAGGCGCGATCGCGTCCATATCTGGCGAAGCTTTGCGTCGGTCGTCGTAGGAATAAAATCCACTCTTCGTTTTCTCGCCTAAGCGCTTCGCATCGAGAAGCGAAGGAATCAACGGCGATTCATACACTCGTTCGGGGAAGTCTTCGATGAAATTCTTGCCGACGTGGACGCCAACTTCCATTCCGACTAAATCTGCCAATCGAAACGGACCCATGGGCATACCAAACATAGAAATCACTCTGTCGATGGCGTACGGGTCACACCCAAGGTCCACCAAAACCGTAGCGGACATTGTGTACGGAAAAAACACTCTGTTGACGCAAAATCCCGTGCAGTTCCCAACCACCACGGGCGTCTTTTTTATCTTCTTGGAAAACGCCAAAGTATCGACCAAAATCTGCGGCGGTGTTTGGTCCACGCGAATGATTTCAAATAATTGCATGACGTGCGCCGGAGAGAAGAAGTGTGCGCCAATCAACCGTTCCGGATTACGCATTTCGGACGCGCACTTTGCGATGGAAATCGTCGACGTGTTCGTGCTCAATATGCACGACGGTTTCACGATTGATTCCAACGTCGAGAAAATCTTCCTCTTCAAGTCCAAGTTTTCGATCACAGCTTCGATGACCATATCGACGTTCGCAAAGTCTCTGTCGTCCAGGGTACCTCGTACGCGTCCAACAATCGCTTTCGCCTTTTCCGGTTTCATCTTACCTTTTTTCACCATCGATCCGATGTTCGCTTCGATGCGTTGGATACCGGCTTGAAGAAATTCCGGTTTGATCTCTTTCAACACCACCTCCATGCCGCTCAGAAGACACGCGGTGGCGATGCCACTCCCCATCAAACCACCGCCAACCACGCCGACGCTTTTCACTTCACTCGGCCGTAACTTTTGATCCGTAATCCCCGGCACAGACGCCGTCGCTCTGCTGGCAAAGAAAAAGTGCACCAATCCTTTCGCAGCGGGCGATTTTACCGCCTTTTGAAACATCTCCGATTCTTTCCTCAACCCTTCCGCGCTCCCTTTCTCCAATCCTACTTTCACCGCCTCCACGCAATACGACGCGTGCGGTAAAACCGCTTTGATCTTCTTCGCCTTCCCTTCCGCCACCGCCATGATCCCCATCGTCTGCTTCGCGTCTCTCGGCAACTTATCCGTCCTAGTCAGCGAAAATTGCCTCTGCTTTTCTCCGTTTGCAATTCTTTTCGCCACGCGCACCGCGGCTTCGACCACTGCTCGATCGTTCCCGCTCTTCCCGTCGTCTTCGACGACTTCGTCCACCAATCCCAACCGCGCGCCTTCCTCGCTCGTAATCTCTTTCGATTGCAACATCATCTCCAACGACTTTTCCAGACCAACTAACCTCGGTAGCCTTTGCGTCCCACCGAACCCAGGGATGACCCCGAGTTTCAGCTCCGGCAATCCTAACTTTGCGCCTCTCGTCGCCACGCGCGCCGCGCACGCCATCGAAACTTCCAGACCGCCCCCTAAGGCCAAATTCGATATCGCCGCCACGCACGGTTTCTTGCCGTTTTCCACCAAACGCGTTAAAATCTCGTTGAAATCGCTCACGTTTTCCGTCTTCTCACCTCTGGTTGTTTTCCCTAAGTGTGCGATATCGAATCCGCCGCTGAATATGCCGTTCTCTCCTCGTAAAACGATCGCGTCGATCGCGTCGTCGTCTTGCGCCGATTGGACATTCTCCCGAAACGAGCGGAGGAGGGACAGCGCGAGCGCGTTCACCGGTGGGTTCTTCAGGGTGATAATCGCCACGTTTTGGTTCTCGGTGCCTCGAACAACGTCTACAGTGGTCGTCATTGTGCTTTTGAGACGGTGGTGGCACGCGTGGGAGTCTTCTGTGAAACGCGCGTAACTGTTTTCCGATTTCTACTCGTGACGAGGGAAAAGAACGCGCGCTATAAACGAGAACAAAAGAAAAGCGTTCTGGGACGAATACTGCGCGCGCGTGCTCACGGGCGAATGGTATGAGTAGTACGAGTCGTATAAATCGTGTTTTGCCCTTGCCAGAAACAACGCGCGAGTACTAATGTGAAGCGTATTTCGGTTCTCTCATTCAGTCAGAAATTGACCCCCAAAGAGCAGACGTGTGAGAGGTTTGCTCGCGGTTACGGAAAATGTCCATCGTCGATTGATGTTTACCGACACATTGACCACACGCGCTCTCTTTTCTTCCACTCTTTTTGTTATCAGTCGCTTCCATTGACGACGACGACGACTTCTTCCATTGGCGCTGCTGTGTTGTCGTCCGTGGTGCGGGCGGCGGCGGCGTCGCGGTTACGGAAAAAGCCGCCTCCTCTTCCTCTTTTCTCGTCGCCGTTCGTCTTCGTCTTGAAACTTTTCTTGCCGCCGAGAATAAACGAGGCGTCGTGGAAGCTCCCGATTGCTTTGGACGCGCTCGATGTCGCTCTTTTTTTGTAATCGCTTTCGCTCAAGGTGGGCGTTCGGGCGAGTTGGTGACGAACGTACAGAGTCAACGCCGCGTAGGCGATGAAGCAGACCGATATGGCGGGCATGACGTATAAATAGACGACGGTCATCATGGTGATGTGGTTGATGGTGTCCGCGATTTTGTTGAAGAATGATTCGGGCATGGAGTACGAGAGCTGGAGGTGGCAGATTGGGAGGTGGAGGCCAGCGGTGGACTCGACGGAAGACGCCGGCGGTTGCCAGACGGACTGGTAGAAAGTATCCGTGGGTTCGATTTTGAAGTTTTGTTGCAACGGCACTTTCATGCCGACCGTGTTGCCAGTTCTCGCGTAGATTTCAAACTCCGGTGAGTGGTTCGTCGCGTTCGGAGAGAAGGACGTGTACGGATACGAGTCTTTCGAACCACCAAACGCGCGGAAATCCGTTTGGTACCCGTGCGCTAAAGAGTAGAAACCGGAGGCGCCTTGGAGGAAACCGGAAAAGTTGAACGCGCCGTAGAAGTTTTGGTTCCAGTCGCACGTTATATCGCCGGTAATTGGGCAGTTCAAGTACGTCTTCGAGGCGAACGAGTATACTTCAGTGCTCACTTTCTTGTTTTTCCTTCTCGTTTCACCTTCGCGGTGTTGCAAGGTGACTTTACGACGTAAATCCAAGCCTTGACCGAAATCCGCCCACGCCTGGACGGCGGGCGCGAACATGGATTCTTCGCCTTTTTTCGCGTTTTTAAAGTGTTCTTTGATTTCTTCGTATTGGCCACCGGTGATTTGTTTCCCAGACACAATTTCAATGTGATTGGTGGTCGGATAGACGATTCGGTCGCTCCAATCGCCATCAGTTCGACGAAGAAAGGTCGTGGCGTTGCCTTTGGAGACGCCCAGACCAGTTTTGAGACGGTACGGCGTCGCGCCGGCGCGAAGCATAGTTTGCGCGTCCGTTCCCCAGGGAACGTGGTCAACGTCGAGCGTGTCGATGTCGCGAATGTTGTGTACGGCGCGGACTTTGTTATCTTGTCCGTTGCTACCACTGCTCACGGCATTCAAAAGTGGATCGTCGAATCCAAAAATCCACTCTTTCGCCGAGCGTTTTACGAGTAAACCGGAAGCCGTGGAGTTTAGAAAATCACCAATAGTAAACTTCAACAACGCGGGGAGACCGAAAGTCTGAGCGATATATCCGAGATAACCTTTCATAATTTGTGATTGCGCATCGTCGGTGAACCCAAGCTCGGCAGTCAGCGCGCTATCTGGCGTTTGGAGGTACCGTAAAGCCGTGTATCCCGTGACGTCTTCGGTGATGTTCTGGTAGAAGTATTTCAAAGCCTGTGCCGAGGAGACATTCGCAACGTACGGAGCGTACGGTGGAGGAATACCCTGCGCAATTTGCATGCCAGTTACATATCCATGCACTTCAAAAACATCAGTTGGACCGCTCGACGCATCTATACCAAACGCTTCGTACATGGGCGCAAAAACAGCCGGCGGTAACGGCAAAGTAGTAATCGGTACGCCGTCACCGAAAGAGACGCTGAAAGAAAAGAGTTGTCCCAACGCGAGATCTTCCGCGGTTACTACTCCTGATGTCACCGCCGCCGATAAATCCGCAAATGATGACGATAAGACTGGATCGTACGCACACGCGTTGATAAAACCAACCATCGCCTCGTGTAAGCCTTTTAACGTTTGCGGCAACGCCGAGAGCGCCAAATTGAACTCGCTTCCGGCAGATTTGATGATTTCCACGTACGCCGGGTTGATTGAGATGATCTGTTTTCACGGAAAGGAGCACAATACACACGTCAGTTTAGAATAATAGATGCGACGACGGAAGAACGAAGCAAAACATATAATCATTAAAAAAAAAGAGAAACGTCCGTACCTCGCTCTCCTCCCACGCTCTTTCCGTCCCCCAATCGACTTTCCCGTACAAAGTCTCCACGAACCCAACCTCGCTCCCATCCTCGCTAAACGTCACGTTCTGTTTCTTCGACACTCCGTCTTTAATCACGAACGGCCCAACCTCCTCTAACTTTGGCGCTTCCAACCCGCTCACAAACTCGGATGGATTCGTCAGGTTCCAAAAATACACCTCCGCTCTCAAATAGTTCTCGCACGTCGAATTCGTTCTGGAAAAACACTCGTCCTCTCTTTTCAACGCGTACGATTCCATCGGATTCATCGCGGGTATGTACACCAACCCCAGGCACAAAAACACCCCCAACACGAGCACGGACGCGGACAACGCCACGTGCAAAAAATGGTTCTTCACCCCCATCCCGGCGCCGCCGTACGTGGAGAGCACTTTCGTCGTGTTTGACTTTTTCGTGTGGTTTTCCTTCAGATCGGTCAAAAATTGCGCCTCTTCGCTGTTCCCCCCTTCATCGTCGTCGTCATCGTCATCGTCACCACCTCCTCCAGTCAAAGAGGATCTTCCGGGAGGAAACAGATTTTCACGCTCGTCTTTCTCTTCTTCTTCTTCCTCGTTTCGATCGAAGGAGGACATCTCTCTCTCTGTTTTTAGATGAACTTTTTTCTTGCTATTTTTAGCGTTTTTTAATGACGATTTTCGGCTCTCTTTCGCGTATTTTTTACACAAACTGCCCAATACGACAAAAAGGCAAACGATATATGCGATGTACTCTCTTTCTCTCTCTCTCTCTTTAAACGACCACCACTGAACGACGCGCCTCTTTTTTATGCCATTCGTTCCTCCTCCCGCGCGTCGTCTGTGCGGAATTTCCAGCAGTACCAGGCACCCGAGTCTTCTTCAGCGGAGACGAGAAGACTGTTTTTAAGAAGAAGAAAAGAGAGAAATGCATCGATTCTCCCCCACAGCACGACATAAAAAATCGGAATTTACACACATACAAATATGCGTTCTCAAAACGAAGCAGACGACAGAGAGCGGATGCGCGCTTTGCGAGAACGGCTGGAGACGTTTCGTACTACGAATACGAACACCACGAATACACAGCAAGAACATTTACGACGGAGAGGAGGCGAGGAGGAGCTTTTCCATGATGATGGATTTAAGGGAAGAGAATTGGTGGTAAGTCCGGTGAGGAGGATAAAAACGACTCTGACGACGAAGAGAGGAGGAGAAGAGAAGCACGAAAAAGGAAATATTAACAACAACGGTGAATGCGAGGACGAATTCGGGTTTTCGGCGCGATCGCCGCCGCATTCGCATTCGCATTCGCCAAGGATATCTGCGAATTTAAATTTGGGAAAGCCGAGGCGGATTCCGATTGGTGTCGTTGAAACCGCCGAAGGAGGCGCGAAGAAGAAGGATCCGAGACGACGACCTCCTCAGCAGAATACGACGAATCATAATCGCGGCGATGATAGAAACACTACTAGCAGTAGCAAAGATAATTTAGGCAATTTTCTTCGTTACCAAAAAGAAACGAGACAAAGAAAAGACGCCGAGTTTGCCGTCGCTTCGGCGGTGGAATCCGCTCGATCGAAGATATTTATGGAAGTGACGAACTTTTTGAACGAGGAGTTGTTACCCGAAGACGCGGACGTGGTTTCGGTGGCTATATGTCAGAAATTTGCGGAACTCGCCGTGCGCAATCAAAGGTTAGTGAGGTCGGCGAGCGAGGCGAGAGAGATTATCGACCGATTGTCCGCTGAGTTAAATTCTTTCCGCGATTCGTGCGAGCAATGATGTAGTTTTTAGAGCGTCGCGTTGTAAAATATACGAGGAAAAACGCATACATTTTTGCGCGTCTATTTGTTCGTGCGTATGTGTGTGTATGTGTACAATGTACAATTTCAAAAGAGAGTTCAGCTCACTCACTCGTCGCTCTTTTCGTAGATTTTCGGCGTGTCCAAGTTTGACATCATCCCCATGCCGTACGTAAACGTGCCGGCGAAAATCCAAAAAATAATCAAGCCGCTCACGATGCTCACGTGCAACTGACACAAGTCGTCGCACTCGTTCACTTGACTCCCGGAGCCTTTCGAAAAGAGCAAGTCTCGTCTCTTTTCTCGCTTCTCCGCATCTCGCGTGCAATCAGCGTTGCCGCCGCTATTTCCGCTACCTTCAACTCTTCCGGCGGTCTCGCCGCCTAGGACGCCGGCGACGAACGTCCTCTCCGCCGCACCCAACGCCTTCATCAACGCACGGAACAACGCCAGATCGTCCTCTTTATCCTCCCCGCCGCACATAACAATCCCCACTCGATCTGTAGGCTCCTTATCCTCCTTGGAACGCCTCGTCAAATCGCCTAAGATTGTCTTCACTCGTTCGTCCAACTCGTCCGTTTTTGTCGTCGTCGTCCTCGTCGCGTACTCAAAGTCCTCTTTTTCGTCGTCGCAGTTCCAATACCGCACGCGACCGCCGAGCGAGTTTTCGTCGCGCGAGTTCTCCGCCGTCGAGGCGACGGAAAAGCGTTTCTCTATTTCCTCTTTCACCGCGTGTTGTCGTTGTTGTTGTGTTTGTTTTCCTCCTCCTCGAAAACGGCTAAACCTCGGCGCGAACACCGACGATACCGTCGACGACGACGATTTCGAGAAAGACAAAAACTTCGCCATCTGCTCGTCGTCCTCTGCCGTCCATCGCGGTTGGTCTAAAACGATCGTCACTTCCGCTTTCATCTCATCATCATCATCATCATCATCATTCTCCGACTGGAACAAACCTCCCACCAAAAGCTTCTCTAAAACCATTCGCTCGTTTTGTACTCGTCCGGCGTAGAGGGCGACGTTGTCTTCTGTTTCCTCGGATGATTTCGAATGCATCGATGAGAATGCCGTTGCTTTTTCTTCTTCTTCTTCTTTCACAAGATGACGACTTTGAGCAACGGGAGGAGGAGAGAAAAACATCATCGCCGGTGCCGCTTGGACGACATCGACGCGCGCCGCTTGGTGGAAGAAGAGCATCGCGAACGCAAAAAAGGAGAAGCGTGATGAGAACTTCATCGTCTCTGTTCGTTTTGTTGTTCGAAGAAGATGAATACTAAACGGTACGCGTTCTCTCTCGTAGTAGTAGGAGGAGGAGGAGTCCGTCGTGTGTTTTTGTGCCTCTTTTTGTGTTGAAGAAAGAAAGAGAGGTTTTTTGAAGCGTACGCGTACGAAAAGGGAGTGAGGAGTACGAAAGACGCACGCACGAGTACGAAAGAAGCGCTCACAAAGCGAACGTTTGAGTGAGGAAGAAGCACTCGTGAGTGCGTCACGCCTTACTCCTCTTGGAAATTCAAAAAAAAAAAAAGGTTTTGCGCGATGAGATTGTTTTGAAAGGAAGACGACTTTCATCTTTACTCTGTTACGCTTGACTTTATATCTGTGCAACGCACGAATACTAAGAGCGCACTAAAATAATAACAACATGAATAATCCATTCTTCCAACGCGCGAGCGAGAAGCAAAAAGAAACGCGAGAGCAAGAAACTGCGAACCAACCGTGGATCGAAAAATGGCGACCGACGAAATTAGACGACATCGTCGGCCACGAGGAAACGCTGAACCAAATGCGAGGGATGATTGAAACCGGCTCAATGCCGAACTTGTTATTATCCGGCCCACCTGGGTGCGGGAAAACAACCTCGGTGCACGTTTTAGCGCGGACGTTACTCGGGGATCGGTATAAAGACGCGGTGTTGGAATTAAACGCGTCGGACGAGAGAGGGATAGATGTGGTGAGAAATAAAATCAAAATGTTTGCACAAAAGAAGGTGACTTTGCCGGCGGGGAGGTGCAAGATTATCATCTTGGACGAAGCGGACGCGATGACGAAAGGCGCGCAACAAGCGATGCGAAGGACGATGGAAATATATTCGGCGACGACGAGATTCGCGTTGGCGTGTAACTTGAGCGATAAAATCATCGAACCGATTCAGTCGCGGTGCGCCATCGTGAGATTTTCGCGGTTGAGCGATAAACAAGTTTTGGAAAGGTTGGTGTACGTGTGCGAGCAAGAGAAGGTGCCGCACGACGCGAGAGGGTTAGAGGCGATCGTGTTTTGCGCGGAAGGGGACATGAGAAACGCGCTGAACAGTTTACAGGCCTGTCATAGTGGGTTTCAAATGGTGAATCAAGAGAACGTGTTTCGAGTGTGCGATACGCCGCATCCGGAAGTCATAGGCGCTATTTTACAACACTGCTTAAACGGAGAGTTGGACGATGCGTGCGATCGACTGTTAAAGCTGAGAAAGAGCGGGTATTCGCCACAAGATTTGATCAAGACGATTTTTCAGGTGTGTAAACGGTTCGACGATAAGGAGATGTCGGAATACGTAAAGTTGGAGTTTTTGAAAATCATCGGATTTTTTCACGTGAGGATTAGCGAAGGGTGCGCGAGCGACGTGCAGTTGTGCGGGATGGTGGCGAGGTTGTGCGGGTGTAGTTTGGAGGCGAAAAGTGGGAAATCGTGGTCGACGCCACAGAAGACGTTGATGGAAATCAGAAAGGAAGGCGGTTCGATAGGCGTGAGCGGCTCGGAGTTTCAATAATAGAACCGATGAAAGGGAGAAGAAGAGAGACAAGAGGAAAAAGAAAAACTGTAATAGTAAGATTAATTTTGTTTTATAAAATGATGATGGTACACTCTTTGACGTTCTCGCTTCTCTCGTCTCGCTATATATATTTCGTTTAAAGCATCTTCAACTCCTCCCGTCGCGAACTCTCAAACGTTCTCACTAAGTTCAAATGCGTCTTTATGCTTTCCAATTCAATCTTCGCTTGGTTCGCCAACCGTCTCGCTTCGACCATTTTTTTTATGTGGTCTTGGTACTCTTTACTCGCGTGCGCTCTGACTTCCGCGGTTGACTTCGCGTCGCCGTTATCCACGTGAAACAACGTAATCGTCGCTAAAATACACTTCTTGGCTTCCTCGAGAATCTCCGCCTCGGCGTGTAAATCGGCCCATTTTTGCCCCAAGTGTTGCAATTGATGATACGCCGCGTCCACGTCGTCCGGAAGTAACTTGCCTTCTAATCGAGACTCACCCGTCGCAGAAGAAGAAGCAGAAAGAGTAGTATTAGAAACACTACTCGTCGACGATGAGGAGGTCACGTTGCTGTTGTTGTTATTATTCGTTTTCGGTAAAGGCTGCGGCGGTATCGAGCGAAACTGTTGTTGCTCTTGTTGTTGATGTTGTTGTTGTTCCCGTCGCGTCGTCGTCGCCATTTGCGATTGAAACGGCGGTAAATTCTCCCCGTTGTTATTCTTCACGACTCCGTTATTCGTCAACCGCGGTGGCATCTGGACCGGTTTCACCGGTTGTTGTTGTTGTTGTTCTTGCTGCCCATTCAAAGCAGCCGGAGTGAACACCGATCTGATGCTGCTCTTCTTCCCGTACCACCACGTTCTCATGGCGGGTTCCCCAAAAGAAGAAGACCGTCCAGAGGTCGAACATAACGTCGTCGTCGTCTGATGATGACGCGCCGTTGTGCGGGCGGCCAAGAACAACAACCCCTTTGGCGTCGTCGTCATCTCGTCGTGCGGTCGACGATTCGAATCCTTTCGCGGACGACGATTCGTACTCCTGGTTGTAAAAGAAGAAACGCACAGACACCCGCACCCTTTCGACGACGCGGCAAAGGACATATATGCGAAAAGAGCGCGTTCGTTGGTATCAGCAGAGCGCGGATTTTGTGGGTGTGTTGCGTGTTATGTTCTCTCGTTTGTGTGGAAGAGTTGGTGTTTGCGCGGG
>Ga0115556_1001377_pt1 | contig 16670 bp, 11 predicted proteins | sample COGITO_mtgs_1104_5_FD_87282 | JGI IMG/M metagenome (GOLD analysis project Ga0115556, IMG submission 87282) | Pelagic marine microbial communities from North Sea - COGITO_mtgs_110414 | ecosystem: Environmental > Aquatic > Marine > Epipelagic | place: Germany:Helgoland, sampling site Kabeltonne... | reverse complement strand
TAAAACAAATCGTATTATTACAACTTCTCGACGAAGAACACGTCGCCGGACGCGACTCCCGCGGCACCTAAACTACTGCTACTTCTATTACTACTGCTTCTGTATATTCTCTTCTTCTTCTCTTCTCCAAACCTACCGCCTCTCGTGACTAAGCAAAAGTCTGAATCTTCTTTATCTTCTTCTTCTTCGAACGAATACGACGCCAAGACGAAATCGAAGAGCGAGGAGACGTCGTCGGTGTCGTAAAATCTTCGATCGATAGCCTCGCCCGTCGGTAAAGATATTCGTATTCTCACGACGTTGTTTGTTGTCGCCGTCTTCAATGTTGACGACGACGAAGCAAGTGGTGGTGGTGGTTCTAAAGGAAGCTTCTTCGCCATCGCTTCTCGAAATCGTCTTAATTTCTCTTTGCGTTCTTCGTTTCGTTCGATTCGCCGTCGCGCCTCTCTCGCCTCCGCGAGTTTCTTCTCCTTCTCTTTTCTCTTCTCTTCCTCGTCGTTTCTATTTAACGTGTCTATGCGCTCGACGACTTCGTCGTGTTCCATTGACGGCGCTAAATCCACCTCCACGTCCGTTTCTATTAAACTCGCCACGATATCTTCTTCGCCGCCTTCAACTTTCAACGAGACCACTTTCAACTCGAATACAAACTTTGATTCCGACGGAGAAGAAACAGAAGAAACGAATCCGGAAAAGTCCACCTCAAAGACATCCCCGACGTGCACGCACGACCGCTGCACCAAAACGTTCTCCAAAACCATCTTCACGTCCGCCTCGGGATGACGAGTTAAAAACTTCGAGAACTCGTTCGATTTCGGTTGCAACTTCACCCACTCGCACTTCTCGAGCGCTCGAGAGCGAAACTCCACGCGGAGGAGATTCTTTTCATCGCCAGATGAATACCCTAATCTCTTATACAAGTCTGTTGGAATGACCACGGAATCTTCCTCCGCTTGGTAATCCAATGCCGCGCAGTAACATCCTTTGTCTTCATCTTCGTCTTCATCTTCATCGACTCTCGAAACGTAAAAAAACGCATTCGGTTGCCTCGCACCCATCTCGTCATCAAATCTCTCGAGCATTCTCAGCGCACTCGCTGGCAGTTGAATCTTATCCTCCCTTCGCGTGCGAATCCCACGTTTCAATGCGACGTCCTCCACGCGAACGCGTAACTCTGCTTTCCAAAGCACCTCGTATCGCTTCTCCTTCTTCTTGCTTTTCGTTTTGGTTTCCGCGTTTGTGTTTCGATTGGTTTCCCGTTGCTGCTCCCCTTCCCGGAGTCTTCCTCTCGCGGCGGCGGTCGCTTTAGAGCGCTTCTTTTCCATCTCTTTCTTTTGCTCTTTGCGGAGTTTTTCGGACGGGTCGTTCAGGCCGCCGAAAAACATTCTTCGAGTCGACAGAGAGAGGACTTGTCGTCGCACAAAGCGCAGAGCAGCGAGCGGAAATGGAGAAATTCGCGCGTCACTTTTTCTCACGCACAACTGCAAACACACACACAAATATGCTTCGAACGAGATCAACAAAACACGCATCGTCGACTTTAGCGGCGGCGGCTTCGAAAAGAGTTATTCTCTCTGTCTCCTCCTCCGGAACGTTCGTCGGGAGTTTTGAGGAGGAGGACTTTGATGACGAGAGAAGAAGAGGAAAGATGATGCGTTCTCGACACCAACAACTGAATCCAATTGGATCCTACTCATCATCATCATCATCATCATCATCATCGAGCGTGAAGAAGTCCTCGTTCTGTAGGGCTCGTTTTTCGACGAGAAGCAATAATAACGATGACATTGATAATAATAATACTGTTATTATTATTAATAATAATCTACGACTTCGTCGCCAATTCTTTAATTCGTTTAGAGGATACGCGAGTAGTAGTAATAGTACTAGCAAAAGTAGCAGTAACAACAGTAGTAGCGAGAAGAAAAATGATTCATCATCGGGTGCTTTAACCATCGAGGAGGACGAGGAATTCGACGAGATAACCGATAAATGGATACCGGAGAAACCAGTGACGAAAGCGGAAACGGCGGGGTATTCCGTGGTGATCGTGCTTGGGTTAGGGTTAGCCGCCTCGGCTTTATTTTTCGCCAGCAAAGAGTTATTCATGAGTCCGAAAGAATACGTGGCGTTTAACGCGGCTTTGAAACAGATCGAGTTGGACCCGCGAGTCACGTCGGCGCTCGGCGAGAGCATCACCGGGTACGGGAGCGAATCGAGAAATCGAAGTCAGCGACAAAGAATTCCACACACGATCGTGAGAGACCCGGCGAGTGGGAGAGAGGTGGTGAGAGTGCAATTTCACGCGAGAGGGGCGAGAGGGAACGCGACGGTGCACGCGGAGTACGATCCGAGCAACGCGGAGGAACCGTTTGGGTATTTGATTGTTGACGTGGAGAGACCGAGATCGATGCGGTTGGTTGTGAAAGAGCCAAGACAGAGGCGCTCGATTATGGGACCAGGTACGAGTTTAGTAGGGTAATATATGTGTGCGTGTATATGCATGTCGTTGTTGCGTTTGTCTTTCAAAACTTTATGCGCGTTGTTATATCTTTTGGCAAAACTCTCCAGGAAACGAACAACACAAGCACTTGCGTTTGCCAACAACGTTGCCTGCTGATAACGGGTGCTTCTTTCCCAACGTTGTGTTCTTTTTGTTCTCCTTCGCATCCTCCTTCTCGTCGTCGCTACTAAGCAAATCAATCACGACCACGTTCTCACCATCATTCTTCCCCTTCTTCTCCTTCTTTTCTTCTTCACTATCACTACTACTAATCAAATCTATGGCGACAATTTCGCTCTCTAAATCTAAACCAAATTTTTTACTGAAATCCATCGTCTCTTTCATTCGTTTCTCCGCCGCTCTTCTCGCGGCTTCTCGCGGATCTACGTCTGGTCTCACCGCCGCACCGCCGCCCAATTTTACGCCGCCGACTGGGATCATCTTCTTGTGTTGTTCCAATCGCTTCAACGCCGCGTTCCGCGCGCTCTCTCTCGGGTTAATGCCTAGCTTTTGCTTATCCCATGCGCCGCCAAAACCTCTCGTGCCAATTTTTCCAACCGATTTCGCGTCGAATCCTTCACCCGTGCCGCCTTTGCCTTCCTTCTTCAACTGGTCGTATTCCTCCTTCAACTCGTCCAAAAGTTTCCAAAACACGTCGTCGTGAGGCCCTCGAACGATGTGGGTTAACTCGTGCAACAATACTAAAACAACGTGGTCTAAATCGAAAAACGTCTTCCCGTCTTTACCGCCACCGTATTTCGTCGGTTTCCTCAACATCACCGTGATTCGTTTCCCGGCGTTGTAGTTCACGCCAATCGGCCCGGTGTTTTTGGGAGGCATTTCCGCGACGACAGGCACGGACCATTTCCTCTTCTTCATGATCGGTTGCACTTGCCAACACGCCCTATCCAACAAATCCTTCGCGACGTCCGCATCCTTTTTAAACTGTTTCGATTGCAAAGGTTTCACCTCGTGCACTTTGTATTGCGCGTTGGCGAGCGACATCGTATTATCAATCACACTTCCTCGCGTCTACTACTCCGTGCCTTCAATCACTACTCGCAAAACGAATCTGCTCCTCGATTTCTCGTCTCCCCTTCTCTAAAACGTCCAAAGTCTTTTGCAATCGTCCCGTCGACCACGAGCGCAGTTCCTCGCTGCTTACAAGTCCAATCTTTTCCGCCACCACAGAGGACGAGAAAGACGAGAAAACCAACGGCCCGCCTTTACCGCTGCCGCTGCCTTTCGCCCTAAAACCGCCGTATCTCGCGACAGCAATGTTGTTTAACGCCCGCTTCGTCTCTTTCGCTCGGGAAACGAGCGCGAAGAGCGCGCACGTCAACACCGCGACCAGGCACACGAACGCTCTGTTCGAGGTGTTGGTGTTTGCTTTCTTCCCGAAAATGTAACACAGAAGATGATGATGATGATGATGACAACACCTGTTCGTATTCGCGCGCATTAACGAAGACGACGACCCCGAGACGCGGCAAAGCACAACTCTAGTAAAGCGCGAGAGGAAGCCCGGCGTGGTCGCGTGATTGCGCTTCGATTGTTGTTCTCTCTCTCAATACTGAGGAGATTTTCGAAATATCTTTCCCGAAGTGTCGTCACAAATATCGCGCTCGGATATTGAGAGAGATACTTTTGCAGCAGACTCTCTCTCTCCGTTGCAAACGGGGGAAGGAAAGAAGAAATGCGCTCCGTTTCGAGCGTTTTATTCTCCTCCTTTTTCGTCGGAGGAAGAGGAGGAGGAGAATCTTTGTCGTCGTTTACGTCGTCATCGAAACGCGTTTTTGATGATCCTTTTCATCGGGGAAGGAGGAGGAGACATCCGAAAGCGGTTTCTTTATCGAATAATAATAACAACGACAACGACGATGACATCGGTCGGCAAACAAAGTTCTCGTTCGAAAACGAAGGCTCGAACAACAAATCAAAGTTAAACGCGGAAGTTTTGGTGAAAGAAACCGCACTGAGAGCGGAAGAAGCGAGAGCGAAATCGTTGTTACAAAAAGTGAAACGCTTGAAAGAAACACAGGACAAGAAAATCGAGGAGGAGCAAAGAGAGTACGAGGAGGAGAAAGAAATGACGGAAAACGAACAGAGACGGAAAGTGAACAAGGAGAAGATGAAATTGGTAGGCGGGAGAGATCCGGCGAATAGGCCACCGGGGCCGATTTGGGCGTCCGCGGTGGTGTGCGCGGTTGCCGCGGTTGGATTTTATTATCTGACGATAAACACGAGCGATGGGATCGTGGAGTACGTGAAGGACGCGTTCGGAAATTTAGGACCGACGTATGCGAAATCAGGGTTAGTCTCTTTAACGGTTGGTACCGGGGTGGTTTTATCGTCCGTCTTTGCGTTTTCGGCGATTATATTAGTCTTAATCGGCGCGCAAGAAACGAAACGGTTAATCTCCAACGAACCGGTGGTGTATTTTAGATGCTGCGGCTGCGACGAAAAGTGCTGCCAAAACGGCCCACATAATAAAGGCTATTCCACTCGTTTCATCTACCGAAACGACGGGCGTGGGTACGAAACTCGAAGCGCGGAACGCATGCGCGCGCACTTACGAGTCTCGAAAAATTGCACGCCGTTGGAGCCGTTGATTGTGTATCCGCGCGAAGCGAAATGGGGGTGGTGGGGGCCGAACGATCTCGTTCGGTACCAAAACGAAATGCTAAGGATGAAAGAGCAAAAGCAAGGAAAGTTTCGTTAGAGATTTAGTCGTGTAGTCACGTAGTGGTTCGTAGAAATATATGTGTTAGATTTTTAGCGCGCCTAAAATAAAATGCTACTAATGACGTTTCCTCATCGCGACGAGCAACGACTGCTCCCATTTCTTTTTGAACTTTGCATACAAAAACAACGCAGCTCGAGCATCTTCCGCGGACGAGTGCTCGCCTTCTTGAATCGTCATGCGTAAGTGCGTCTTCGTCAGCTCTTTTAAACTCCTGCAGCCTCTCCCTCTCGGCGCGCCTTCGACGCACCGTTCGTGCGATCGCAACGGTCTCGTCAGCGGATGATACAGAGCCGTATCTCTCGTCCGCTCTCTCGGGTGATTCAAAAGCAACGCTTTAAAATCATTCTTCAATCCGTGACCGACGACGATTTTCTTCTCGATGAGCTTCGACACCATCTTTTGCACGTCTGCAAATTTTGGCGCGTTTTTCAAATCTCTCGGACGCACGCCCGAGACTTTGGTTCGGTAGTCCGTCACTTTCTCCGTAGTTTCCACGAACGTATCCAAAACGACATTCCCGTGTTCGTTCACGACCGTGACTCGAGCGAGCACGGACCTCGTCCCGTCCTCGCCGACGCCGACCATCTCGCAATCTATGGCTAAAGTTTCCGTCACGGAAGCGTCGCGAGAGGTCGGCGTCGGTCTCCGTAACTCGTCGTCGGCATCCTCGTCGTTACCCCGACGACCACATTCATTTTCAGCATCGTTCCCATCATTGTCGTAATAGTTTTCTCTCGCCGATGCCGACGCCGACCGGGATGGCAAAGGCGCATCAAAATCGCGTTTCCTGCGTTTCCCTTTCTCGCTCGTCTTGATATCTCCTCTCGCGACCAATTTGTGCCAGTTGGTGGACACCGACGGCGCCTTCGATAACAGCAACGAGGACGACGCTTTCTGTTTCTTTCGTTTCTCATCCTTCTCATCGTCGTCGTCTTCTTTTTCCTCCTCGTCTTCCTTCCCTCTCCTTCGCTTCCTCTTAAACTTGTTCTTCCATTTCTTCTTCTTCTCGTTGCCGGCGGCGACTTCCTCCTCTCCCACTTTCTTCATTCCTTTCTTCTCCTCCTCGCGTTTCTCCTCGAGTGCATCATCACTTCTCGACGAAATCCTCCTCATTAAAGTCGTCCCGCTCTTCTTTGACGTCTCTCTCTCGCTTCTTTTCCCGTCGTTTCCGTTTCCGTCGTCGTTCAAGTACCACGGCATAACGTCGCGTCTCTCTCTTAATGGGGAATGCGTTTACGCGAAATGTCGCTTCACTTTTACTTCTTTCCCCGAGTTTCGCTTTATACTAACATCGACACAGACACACGCTTTACTCTGCGCTTTAACTCCAAGCGCGACTACCGTAAAACCTTTACGTTATATATATATTTGACGCGTGTGGTCTTCTTTTTTGTCTCTCGATTTGGGTTTAAGAGCGAACGCTTTGATGCAAACAATCCACCACTCGTGCTCGACGAGAACTCCGCAAAATCATCATCACGAACGCGCTTTTGCGAAGGCTTTCACGGCGGAGACTTTTACGACTCGCATTCGTTCTTCCTCTCCCAGAGCGGCGAAAACTTCGTTGAAATCGACGAGAGCGATGATGACGATGCTATCGAGTGAAACGCGACGACGAGGCGTCGTAGGGGTGGTCGTCTCGTTGGCGCAGAGAAGCGCAGGGAAAGGCGGCGGCGGATGTGGAAGATACGCTTCTTTGTCTTCCTTTTCTTCGCGCACTTCGCTTCATTCGTCGAAGTCTTTTTCTGCAAAGGCAACCGGAAGAGAAACAGAGGACGACATAAAGAGCGGGAAGAACGACGAGAGGAACGCGGATACGATCGGCGTGTTTTCAAAAACCGCCTCCTCTTCCTCCGCGGGTGCCTTCTCCTCCTCCGCGGGTGCCTTCGCCGGCGGCGAAGAAGGGGTAGACGCGTTTGAAGGACAGGAAGTTATCGACGCCACGCGAGAAGAAACGGACGGGCAAACGTCGATTGGGCAAACGGGAACGGTGACTTCGATTCAACCGGGCGGTTTGCTCGTTTTGGAAGGTTTGCGGTCGAGCGTGCAACTCGGATCGGTGTTGCGCTTTCCCGGGTTACAAGCGAAGGCGATTTTGTTAAGTCACAGGGAGCCGAAATCGTTCGCGATGTTAGCGACGAAGTTGGGCGCGGTGCACGTGCCGGATTCGGATAACGTGGCAGAGATTAAAGTCGGGGACGCGTTGGAGGTGGAGAAGATGGACGAGGAGAACAAGAAAAGTAAATCGAAAGCGTTTCAGATTCCGCCGGAGAAGGATTTGAGAGGAAGAATTGTTTCCGCGTTGGGGGCGCCAACGAGCGCGAGCGGATTTCAATCCATCTCGGAAGCGTATTTGAGCGAACAAAGTGGTGAGAATTTAGTCGCGGATCCACCGCCAGTGGACGCGAGGAAACCAATCACGACGCCTTTGATTACCGGCGCGTCCGCCGTGGATGTTTTGACACCGATTGGAAGAGGACAGTGTTTGCTCGTTTCCGGTGAACCGAACACGGGAGTTTCTGAGTTTTTACAGATGTCCGTGAGCGCGCAAAAAAAGAGCAACGTTCGGTGCGTGTACGCCGCGGTGGGTGCGAGTAAAGAGAAATCGCAAGAAATCGCCAGAGCGCTCAACGTTTTAGAAGAAGAAAATACGAACACATCGACAACTGTAGTGACAGTTTCCAAAGATGCCACAATTGCGGAAAGATACGTCGCTACTTTAACCGCTTTCGCTATCGCGGAAGGCGCGCGTAAAAGCGGCCAAGACGCGCTCTTGTGTGTCGACGATTTTAGCGGGATGACAGGATTCGCGCGAGAAATGGCCGAACTCGCTCCGGATGCAAAATTAGACGACGAATCCGACGAAAACAAAGAAGAGATTGAAGGAATGTTAGTGAGCGCCGCCATGGCGGAGCGCAGACGGTTTTTAGGAACGACTTTACAAAGAGTAGCTCGATTGAATGATAAATTAGGGGGTGGGTCGATCACGTTGTTAGGAGCGATGACGCATCCAATTGGCGCGTACGACAAAGACTATACCGGTTCTTTAAATGGTGAAGGATCGATTGATTACATGCAAAAAGCGCGAGAAACGGTTGCAAACTTCGAGAACATGCCAGAAGCGTTGCAAAAGAAGCTCGCGGATGGGTTGAAAAAGAAAGGCGAAGCAGCATCGCAAGCGTCGAGCACTACGAATTACGCCAAACGCAACAATCAAACGAGCGCACCGGAAAATGCGTACACGCAACCGCGTCCGTTGGTTGAGGAGTTTATGTCCATCACAGACGGGCAAGTGTTTATCAAAGATTTCGATCCTGAAACAGGATGGATTTGGGATCAAAAAATGTCCGTCAGTCGCATCGGCGCGCCGGGGCAAGCGCAAGCGTTTAAAAAAATCAACGCGTTAGAGCTTCGTTTACAACTCATGCAATCCGACGACATGTCTGCGTACGGCAAGTCCGGCGAAGAGAAGAGAAAGTTAAACGCGAAATCCGACGCGGTCGGGTTATTTATGAAACAAACGCCCGGTGAGGTACGATCGATTGCTGAATCGTTCATAGGCGTTTACGCTATGACGAAAACCTCCTTCGCGGAGAGAGAAGACGTAAGCGGAGCAAAAATGCTAGAATTTGCCAACGCGTGCATTGCGCAAGCAAAAGTTAATATTGCAGACGTGGTAGAATCAATCAATGCGAGTTCAATTGGCGCGTTGAGCGCGGAGGATGAAGGCAAGATCGCGGCGGTTGTCAAAGATGTCGCGGCTAAGATGTTTTAGAAAAAATGTCTGTGTGTATGTCTCTCTTATTAGCATTACAACGTATGCGATTGTGTTTCTCTTTTCTAATAATAACGAATATAGTACAGCAGATAGTAGCACCAACGGTACCCACATCATGCAACTCTGTCCTTCCTTCCGCGAAATGTTCTTCGTGCTGCGGTTTTCTTAACGAGTTGCAGAACGACCTTCATCACGTCTGCTCGACCGAAACCGTTTCGCCTCCCAATCTTTTTGCGACAGTCTGCGCCCACGTTTGGATCAGAATATTCCAAGAAGAATAGCAAATCGTCTATGGTGAGGTATTTCGATCCTCCACTTTTCGACAGAAGAGTTTTCTCCTCTGCGTCTCGCAAAATCTCCGATATTGCATCGAATCTCTCCGTCGAGGAATTTTTTTCTTCACTTTTCATCTTCTTTGGTGGCGGCTTTGTCGTCGTCTTCGTGCTACTTTTAGAAAAGTGTGGCACGCGTGCTTTGGGCGGCGGCGGCGTTTTTATCGTTGTAGCTTTCTCTATCGTCTTTGCTTCCTTCGTCTTCCTCTCATCCAACGTTGTGAACGCCATCGCTACTTCCTCGTCTTGAACCGGGCTATTCAATAGAAAGTGGCGTTGTTGCGCCCGAACCACGTCCATTCTATCTTGCTCATCAATCGCGAGCGGTTGGTTTAAATCAAGCGTCAACGGTACCGTACTTTGCGTAGGCAATCCTCTGAAGTCGTGCACGACATCGTTGAAGTTTGCTCCGGCTGAAATCGACGACGCTCTTCGCAAACGTCGTCTAGTGTTTGGAGTATTTTCAAGAACCGGGTCGATATACTCATCCAGGGCCAAGCGAAACCCGAGAAACGGCGGCGAGTGCGTTTGCAGCGCCTGTAAGAGCGGGTCTATAGAAATCTGATTCGCACTTGCGTCCAAAATATCATCACTATTAGCAAGTTCGTTAGCCATCGCCTCTCGTTCTATTGCACCGTTCTCTTCGTCTCGAAAAAACGAGACGGAGATGCCCAAATGCGTCGTAGACTCGATACTTTCCGCAAAGTTCTTCACGATCAACGATTGCGAGAATTCCTCGGTATTTCTCGCAGCTATTTCGGTTGCGCCGTTCTGTTTAAGCAACAAAGTGATCGGATAAACCCATCTTTCCGTTGTATTCTCAAACACTACATCGGCGTATCTGAAGCCATAATACTCCTTCTTCGCTTGTACGTCTGGTCTGACAGTTCGGTCAATGAGTGAGCCTTTATCGATGCTCAAGTGATGAAACGCCGCGAATGATTCTAAATATTCTTCATCGCTAGAGAATCCGAGTGATAAAGGCAACTCGCGACGAAGACAAGTCACTATGGCTTGCTTCTCCAGTCGCGGTATAGCCATGACGGAAAGCGGCGTAGAAGAAATGTCTAAAACGGATACTTCTTCTTTCTCGATTCCATTCATTGCCTCGGCAGCTTTTCTCTTTTTTCCAGTCTTCGGAGTGAAAAATGGCACCATATTCTCAATGGGAACGTTTGCGCGTTGGCACGCAACCTTTAAGTCGCCGAGACGTTTCAACGCCATCGAGAACGGCCGAACGCTCGTAATCTCCAAAGACGCGTTCGACACCGACTCGCTCGCGGCATTTCGTTCTGTAATCGATCCAGCCGTAGCACTCCTACACCCGCGGTATCTCACGAATGGCCGCTCAACTTCCACACCTTCCACCGTAAAGTTAATGCTGTCTTTGCCGGTCGTCGTCGTCATCTCTTTACTCCTTCTTAAAATAAATCTCCTCGCGCAAGTTTGATGCTCGTCCGTACCGAATCCCTCAAAATTCGACTCTTCTTTCGTCAAATAGTTAAGGACGGCATCTGGCAACACCCTCAAAACCCTTTCATCCATCGTCGTCGCTCTTCTCTCGTCTGCCTCCTCCTCTAAAAATTTCAACCGCAACTCGCTCTTCTCGAAACTCGTCGCGTCCGCGCAAATCTTCACCGCCGGTACCTTTTTCTTTTCAATCGCGCACTCCACGTACACCCGATGTTCTCTCGCGCTCGTCCGGCTCGGCATAAAAAACTGAAACGGCACCTTCTCGCTACTCGTCTTCTTCTTCTTCAAATTCGACGCGCTGTCGATGAAACACGTTTCAACCTCGCAATACTTCCTCGTCAGTCTCTTAAAAAATCGAGAGACCAGCAAACCGTGCGCGACTGTGCCCGAGAGATTGTCAAAGTCCCTCTCTCCAGGCCTGCTCTCATTCTCCGCCGAATTCGTCAACGAAACCATCGGAAACACGTCGTAACTCTCCTCGAAGGATCGATCTAACCTCGCGCGCAAGTACGCGCGATCCATCTTTAAAAAGTAAACAAACACACCAAATCTGATTTCAAATTTGAAATCAGATGCCAACGGGAGAAAGAATTGAAGAGGAGAATAAAAAGCTCGCTTCGAAACCACTCGCGCGCTTCACGAACAAACTCCTCCTTCCTCGGAGGAAGCAAAAAAGAATCTCTCTTTCCTCCTGAAAACTCTCAAAGCCGTTTTTCGCGTTGGAAGAGTGCTCCTCTTCTTCTTCAGAAAAAGAAAAGGAATGTGATGAGAGTATAAATTATGTGAAAAACCTCTGATTAATGAGCTCGTTGGTTGCTCTTTTTTTTTTCTCTGAATTGAAACAAAAAAAAAAGAAGCCGTTTCGTCAGAATTTTTGTTTCCTCCTGACTTTTTCTTTTCCCACGAGAGAGAAAACATTAAGAAAAACATGGACGGCGATGACGACGACGACGACGCGTCTTCTCCTCGAGAGGATGCAAAGGAAAAGGTGGAGGATGCGGAGGAACGAAAAACGCTCGAAAAATGGCGACACTCGTCGCTGCATCCCGAGGAAACGAGAGCCAGTCGATGGGCGTCGAAATTACTCTTTAACGCGGAAGTCGTTACGACGAACACTATGAAGAAGGACCCCGAACACTTCCAAAAACTACTCGAACGCGCTCGAATTGAACCGACGAAAACAACTCTGGAAACGTTATCGCAAATCGAGAAGGATTTACCGAGAAGTGGACACACGTTCGAGAAGTGCGGGCTGAGCATACCCGGGGACAAGATGTGGAATTCGTTGAAACACGTACTGTTGGCGTTCGCCCAACACGATCCCGCGACGGGGTACGTGCAATCGATGAACTTTATTTGCGCGTTTTTTTTGCTCTCTGGGATGGACGAGGAGAGCGCGTTTTGGTGCTTAGATGGTTTGGTGAATAGAATCGTACCTGGATACTTTACCGAAGGGATGGCGAAAGCGATGGAGGACCAGCGGGTGTTTTCGAGAGTCGTGAATAAGATTGAACCGGAGTTGGGGGTACACTTGGACGCGTTAGGCGCGGATAACATCGTCAGCGCGATTACGAGTTCGCAGTGGTTGTTGACGTTGTTCGTGAACGTGCTGCCGACGCGGTGTACGTTTCGAGTTTGGGATCGGGTTATCGAGAGCGGGCATCGCGCGCCGTTGTTCGCGGCGAGTTGCGCGTTGTTGGGCGGGGTCGATGCAAAAAAGAGGTTGTTGGAAGCGACGGAAATGGGTGAGGCGGTAGAGCGATTGCAGAATTTAGGGAAAGAAGTTGGTAAGGACGAAGAGAGCATGGTGAACTTTGAGTCGAGGTTTGATCGTTTGTGCGAACGCATCGACGGTACGTTCATCGAAGTCGTCGAGGCGGAGGTATTGGAAGAGGAAGGCGACGTGACGACGTGTTTGAAACGCGAAAGGGAGGAAGTTTTTCAGAAAGTGTGTTCTGAAGACGTTATTTTAGCGATGGAGATTTGTAAGAAACAGCACAGAGAGAAGACGAACAGTAGTAGGAATAGCACCGAAGGGGAGAACAACGAAAACACGTTGAAGTTGGAGAAGAATAAGATTCTCGGGAAGACAACCGTCGCTTCGTTCTCGCAGGTTTTGTTTGATGATTTGAGCGTCGTGCAAGCGGCGACGGAACAAGAGGAGGAGGAAGAGCTCGTGGACGACTTGGAATCGCTCGATGGTGATTTGGTTTCCGACGACGATAGCGATGACAGAAATAAGAACAAGAACGCCGAGGAAGATGTGAATGCGTCTTCGAAAGAAGAAGATGCCGATATGAATGATGATTTTGATGGAAAAGGTAGTCGAAACGAGAGCAAACAAAAAGAGCGAAAGCAAGAACTCACCGAAGATGAAATCCCGCCTAAAGCTGGCATTGCCATAGATGCAAGCGTCGCGGTTATCGAATGTATCTTGAGTCTCGAGCGCGAACTGCGCGTGTGTATTTCCGATACCGCCTCGCGCGGTATCGCGCAGCTCACCACCGAAGCGGCGCTGGTATCCGTGCGCGCGATTTCGTCCTCCGATCTCGCCGTGCAAAGAGAAACGTTGGTTGAAGAATTGAGAGATTTTCGCGAAGGATACGAAGAATGTTTGAAAAGAGACGCGTTGGATTTGTCGAAAGTACAAGTTGATAGACAAGCGTTGGCGTGGTTAAACGTAACGCTCGAACGCGGCGAAAGAGTCTTGTTTCAAATGGGCGTAGTAAAGAAAGTCTTACAGAATATCTTGACGAGAATGAAACTCGTGGAGAGTAATAGTGATGCTTTTACTGCTCATCTCACGGCTACTGGTTCAGATATGAGCACGCCAATACCAATCAACAAGTCGGTTGTCGAAAAGGAGTCATCGCCTGCGTTACAGCGCCGCGTAGGATTTAGCGCTTCGCCTCCGACGACAACAACATTCAATTCTGCTGGGAGAGCGAGCATGGATAGCACAAATAGCAGAGACACGAACACAAATAATTACAACAACAACAACAACGATTGGGAAGACATCGAGAAGAGTGAACTGAATCAAATTATCGAAGCCGAGAAGATTGAGCTCATCGACCCGAAAGAGGTCGATGAGACGAAACTCGAAAACGATAGAGTCTTTGCGCAAGATATTAAACACCTCCAAAGACTGGTCGAAAAAACAAAAGATAACGCGCGAATAGATTTAGAAACGCTTCGTTCTTTTTACGAAGTAAAGAAATCAACATTTTCACAGGAAGACGTTCGGGGTAAAACGGCGATTGAAAACTGGAGCGAGTTTGCGCGGAAATCAAGACGCGAAAGAGACGCGACGTGCGGGAAGAAAATTGCCGCCGGGGTGGAAACGCTGGTCGCGCCTTGGGAACAGAGCAAACGCGAAGCCGATGAAACGATTGTTAATGACGCGTTAGATGGCGACATCGAAAAGAATCTGGACGCGATGGAAGAAGCGACGAAACTCACCGACGAGATTGAAAAAGAAGATCATCGGTTGCACGCCGCGCGGTCGACGATGAATGCGATCGACGCGATGATTTCCAGACGCGCGCAAGCGTTAGAGCGCGAAATAGAATTGTTCGGACGCGTAAAGGATATACAAGCGGCGCGGTCGAGATTGCGTCACTCTTTGTTAAACGAACTCAAACTCGCCAGAGAGGACATTGAGCTCATCTTGAACGCGCGATTAGACGCGAATCATTTCCAGAAATCTATCGACGATAGTTTAGAGAAGTGCAAAAGGATTCAATCGATAAGTGAGACCGCTGTGAAAACCCTTCTTCTCGCTTGGACTACGTTCATCGAAAAGACGACCGTTGAAGTAGCCATGCACTGCGTCTCTGTCGTCGATGCCTCGGTCGAAGTTGCAAATTCCGTCGCTCAGCGGCTGAACGCTGAAATTAAAGAAGTCTTGAGAGAACAACAGAAACAACGCGAATTGGACGCCGCCAAGAACGCCGCCGCTGGAAAAGAGTACGAAGATAGCCCAATACAGCGCCAAACAAATAAAGCATCTGGCTTCCTCGCGAGTAAAATGGAATCCTTGAACGCTTCGTTGGAAGGTTCGAGATTGGCGCAAAATTTTTCAAAGTTTAAGCAACGCGCCAACGAAAAGGCGTCTGAGTTTGTGCAACAAGTCAACGCGAGCGGCGACTTATCCAGACAAACGAGCACGGAGGATTCAATCATGGGCTACGAAAACAACTCCAACGATTCTTTGACGGGAACCCCAACGGTGTCCACGCCCACGTTGCTCGCGAAGATGATGTCCAACGCCACCGGCACTCCGAGAGAATCGAAACATTTGGTCAAGTTGAAAGAGGAAGCCGCCAGGGTCGAGCAAAGAAACCAAAGGTTGATGGAAACGAAACGTTCGCTGAGAGAGCTGCTGATGAAGCATTAGTAAATATAACAGTACATACCATTAGTGCGCGTGTTTTAGAACTTTAGTTTGTAGATTATGTATAGAAAATATACTGCGTAATCAGGTAATACTTACAAATTTCGTCTCTCGCTCGTTCGCCAACAGCGGGTGTGTATAAGAGCGAGTGTGGATAAAATAAAAATACAGAATGTCATCTCTTCCCTTTCGAGAGATACCCTGGTGACACCAACCAAAGCGCGCGCGATCAATCAACACGCCGCGGCCAACCGTTTCTTCGTCGTTTGGCTCGCCATGTTTGATCCGCCATCTAAGTTTCTCTTGTTGTTGTCGTTGCCAGTCGGCACTGCGCTATCTTCGTCGTTATCCTGTTTATTGTTATCCTTGTTGTTTGAAAGCGGTGCCAAAAAGTTTGTTCGGCGAAACCTCGTCCCACACGCGTTGCACAAACACGGTTTACTCGCCGGCCCTCGTCTCCATTGCGGTGAGTCCAACGCGCCGCAGTGGTCGCACGGCCCGCCCGGTTTACACCCCGGCGGTAACTCTCTCGCATTCGTTCCTCTCGCGCTCTCTTCTCCGCCTCTGTTGTTGTTGTTGTTATTATTAGTATCAGTATCCGTCGCGTTCTCTTTCTTCTTCTCCTTCCCGGACGAGACCCCGCCGCCACCGTTCGTATCTTTCTTTCTCTTCTTTCCCGACGAATTCGTCGTCTCGTTCGTCGTGCTCGGACTTTGGCTCCCTTCTTTCGCGCTTTCCGTGCCGTCCGAGTTCGCGCCTTGTTGAAGTTGTCTCCCACCACCCCCTTTTCCTCCTCCCAGTCGACTGCTCGGAACCTTCGTCGCTGTTATATCGTTCTCGTCTTGTTGTTGCATCATTCGTCCTCCTTCTCCTCCTCCTTCGGACCCATACGTGGTGTGTAAAAACGTCTCCACGTGGTGATGATGGTGATGGTGATGGTGCGAAATCGACGCAGAGTTCACGTGTCCTCCTCCCGTGGACACTTCTTGCGAGCGCATGAGTTCTCTTTCGAGCTTGGCGATTTCCTCGGCCTGAGGCGCGACCGAGCGCCCGTCTTCGTCTAAACGAACCAACGCGTACCATCGCTTGGTGGTCGTTTCGGTCGTTGTGGTCGTCGTTTGCATTAAACTCGGGTATACCGAGCTCATATTCTGCGTAAACGAAAGAAGAAGGATTTTTGCTTTTTGTGCGCGTCTTTTCGAGAAGAGAATTGGACGACGACGAGCGAAGAAGAGTAGTACTAAAAGGAAATATCTTTCAGAGGCAATTTTCTCTCTCTTCAACTCTTCTTTCGCTTCTCCCTCAACACCAACCAAAAGAAGGTAAAGAAGAAGTGCGACAGAAAACACTTCGCGTTTCTTTTCAATTGCACGTCTTCTGTGCGTGTTTTATCGCGCGAACGAGTTTGTTCTCACCACGAATAATGCGTTTCTCGAATGAGG
>Ga0115556_1001370_pt1 | contig 16706 bp, 22 predicted proteins | sample COGITO_mtgs_1104_5_FD_87282 | JGI IMG/M metagenome (GOLD analysis project Ga0115556, IMG submission 87282) | Pelagic marine microbial communities from North Sea - COGITO_mtgs_110414 | ecosystem: Environmental > Aquatic > Marine > Epipelagic | place: Germany:Helgoland, sampling site Kabeltonne... | reverse complement strand
TCAGTCCTAAACTCAGTCCTAAACCCAATCCTAAACCCAGTCCTAAACCTGAACCCAATCCTAAACCTGAACCCAGTCATAAACCTGAACCCAGTCATAAACCTGAACCCAGTCATAAACCTGAACCCAGTCATAAACCTGAACCCAGTCATAAACCTGAACCTGAACCTGAACCTGAACCTAAATATAAACCTAAACCTGTAGTTGTTAAAACAAAGCCTAAGTTTGTAGCAAAGAAACCGAATCCTCAACTGTTAACTGGTGATATACACAATGCTACTATTACATCTGAGAATAAATATGGTGATAAAGTATCATTAAGTAATGATGACAATGGTGACAGTAGTGATGATGACAGTGGTGATGATGACAGTGGTGATGATGACAGTGGTGATGATGACAGTGGTGATGATGACAGTGGTGATGATGATAGTGATAGTGATGATGAAGACATGGAATAATTATATCTATATTATTATATGAAAAAGGTTCGTTTTAATCTTAACAAAAATAAAACTATTTTTTTTTTAAAAAATGAAATAATCAATACAAAACCATATAACCCTAAATTATTAAAGAATAAAAGTTATATACCTTTAATACTTTTATTAGTTTTATTAATGCTAATATTGTTTTATTAGTTTTATTAATGCTAATATTATTTTAAGGCTTAATTTCAACCTTTTTTATTCTTTTATATTTATTTTTATTTAACCTTTTTTCTATTTTTTTTATTTCAGACATCATATCATTATCTGATAATTTACAACCTTCAAATTGTGAATTATAATAATTTTCAATTGACATAATTATATTTATAAAATTCATATAAAATATTTCAGATATAAGAGATATATTTTCTGTATTTCCACCTATATCTATAAATGGTTGTTTAAAATATGGTATAAATATTAACAAAATATAAGATAAACTCATAGTTAAGCCAGTTTTAACCCCCTCGTATATATAAACCGGTTTATAACTTTTACCACATTTATTTTGACTTGTATTTATTGATAATAATATAGCATACATAAAATAAACTAAAAATATAACAACCCCTGATATTGCGAAAACTGGTACTGGTGTTTTACCATATAAATAACTTATCAAAACCTTATTTACAAAAATCTGTATTAGTGAATTCATAAAACTTGAACTAAATAACAAATATGTCATTTTATTTAAAAATAACCCCATATATTTTTATGATATATTTTTCATAAAAAATATTTTTTTTATATATTCGATATTTACATTATTAAATATGTTTATTTCATTAGTTTCACCTTCATAAATATATAAAGAATCAACATCCATTTGATTGTTATCACCTAAAAAATATAATTTTAATTTTAATTCTAAATTATTAGCTATATCGTTATAAAGATTATAATTTATTTCATTGGTAAATAATAAACCATTATCATGAGTATTGATTTTATCAATTATATATTCTAATTTTGATGATATTTTTTTGATTGAATGTCTTGTAAAACATAAATTTATAATTTTATTACGACAAAGAGGGCAAACTATTTGATTCAACATATTATATATTAGCTCTTTGGATGAAAAAATATGATCACATCCTAATATACATTGATTAAACTTAGTAATATTATCATATGATATTGAACATTTATCACATAATGGAGAACTATCATTTATATTAATATAGATACCTGCATATTTTATCAAAGCTAAAATATTAAAACCATATTTTTTGAAATTATTTATATTAAAATTTGTATTATTATTATCAATATAATATGATAATTCAATATAATTTAATTTAATTTCAATATTTTTACTAATTATTAATTTAGGTTGAATATTCGAAATAATATTATTTGATATATAGTAATTAAATAAATCCTGATTATAATATAGTTTTTTATAATTAGAGTATTTAATTATATTATACAATAGTTCATAATCAATTATATTTTTTTTATCTAAAATAAATATTTTTAAGATATTTTTAATATTATTTAAAAAAGTTGTTTTTTTTGTTATATTCAGTTTTTGTAAACTGTTTAAATTAATTGCTAAAATATCATCATTTTTTAATTTAATAGTCTTATTTATAATACCTTGTATTTTTGCACTATTAATTGAAATATAATTGATATTATTAGTATAATTAGTTATATTTCCTAATAATATTACACTTTTTAATACAGTTTTATCATAAAAAGCATTAGAAAATATCTTTTCTTTTATATTTAAATATATATTGTTTAAATTTAGTAAATTTTTATTTAATATATCTATAGTTTGTTGTGTTGAAGTCAAAAAAGTTGTATCAATATTGTCTAAAATTCTTGTTTTAATATAATTATAGTTTATTTCTTGATTATAATCACATTTAAAATATTTACAAATATTTTCTAAATTTAGACTATCATTGTATAGTTCGGAAGTGTTTTTTATATTAATATATGATTCGATACTTGAACTATTTTTAATTAAAAGTGGTTCTATAATATTATTAAGTAATGGGAAATTTATTAATGTATATATATATTTTTCATTAGAATAAATAGATGACCCACTTATTGTTAGATTTGTAAATTCATCTGTATTACAGTAAAAAATAGAATGATATAACATATTTTATTAAATTTCTTAATATATATTATTAATGCATAATAGTTATATATCTTTATCAAATTTATGTTTAAACGATACAGAGTGTAATAATTTAATTGGTGGTGCTCCAATAACTCAAGTTCAGGCTGAAGAAGCTAGAGATAACCATTACAGTGTAAAAAATAGCAAATATAAATCAGAAGACAGTGCTAATAATGCTAAATTACTTGATATGGCATCAAATAAAACTAATTCTAAAATATTAGACTTAAATAGTGATAATGCAAGTGAATATCTTAAACCAAATGGTCCAAAAAAATATGATATAATGGGTATTGATAGTTTTGAAGAAGGAACAACGATTGACATAGGAGACAGGAGAGTTACAAATAAAGGTGAACATAAAACTAAAGATAGTCAACTATATTCTGAATATTTTAAAACTATATATGCCCAAACTAATAAAGATGGTAATCTTGTAGAAAAACATTGGGACAAATACTATAAAGAAAAAGAAGAATTCAAACAGATTAAAGATGAAAATACGTTTTTAAGAAAGCTTTTACTTGAAAACGGTATTGAACTGCAATATGAAACGGTTCATGATGACAGTGTACAGAATACCTCTCTAGAAAGCTTAGAAGATACAATCACATAAGAAAACACAGAAGATATAGAAAAAGATACATACGATATGAGCTCTCAAGCTAAATATAAACGGGATCAGTTGTGTATGTAAACATTACATGTTGATAAAGAAAACATGTAATGTTTAGGATGAAGATACTATTACAATTGAGGAGTCAGATAATAAAGATAAACTAGAGTTAATATAAAGTACTATATAGATTATAAGGTATAATAAAATATATTAACCTAAATGATGATAAAGAAATTTTATAAAATATATAATAATAATATATGAGTGATAACCAGGAACTTACTAATATTATAAATTATGAGAAAGAAATAATAAATATTATTCATAAGAAACTAGTTGAAGATAAACAACCAAAAAAATACGATTTTAAAGGTTTGGGATTCAAACCAACTGAAGTACCAATTGTATTAAATACTACATATAATAAAGATAATTATAGAATTATTATATTTGAAAATGATACAGATTATTATCTATTAGGTTATAATTTATCTAATTATTATGATATACATAATTATTTAACAGAATTAACTAGTAAAAGTGATAATATATCTAACAACTATAATCATTTTAGAAAACTTAAATATAATAAAGTGAATGATAATCTAAAAAGTAAAACAAAAGACTATATTAATAATAATTATGAATATTATTTAACAAAGTACCAAGATTATATATCATTAAAAAATAAATTAGAGAAAGAGTTAAATTCACGAAAAGACAAAAATAGCTTTTTTCGTTCACATTTTAAAATAAAAGAGGATGAATTTATATCTAAATATAATGAAAATATTAATAAATTACTTACAGATAACCAAGAAAATAGGCAAGGTTTATTAGATGAATTAATATTATATCGTATTTTTTTAGGAAATACTAAATACAATAATAAACTTGAAGTAAATGATTATGTAATAACACATGATAATAAAATTGGTAACGTAATAGAAATACTAACAAATGATATGTCTAGATTAAATCTGTTATTTAGTTTTAATTCAAAATTAAATGAACATAGTATTACAGTCGAAAATAAAAATTTATTTAGTTTAAAAAGTATAAACCAATATTTACTATCAATTAATAATAACAAATTTATAGTCCAAAAAGACAATCCAAATGAACAATTTATAACAAAAACTATAAGTAAAGAAAAAGAAGATATTATAAAAACACAATTTACAAATTTAGGTATTGATTTTGATATGGTTAATAAAATTTCGGATAATATTAAAAATCCTAAAATTAAAAAAGCAAATACTAAAGTTTTAAAAAATGTTGACTTAAATGCATTGATAATTAATGAAGAACTATCTAAAGAAATAAAGGAAGGTTTCGAAGAAACTGCATATATAAGTGTTTATGATGAAGACGTAGATTATGATGTTTTTATAATTGAATCAGATATGTATAATGAAAGTTATCAATCTATAAAACGACCTGGAGAAATGAATGGGGAAAGTTTAATAAATCCAGAAATTAATAATTATAGTTATTATGGTAATAAAACTAACTGGCGTAAATCTTTAAGTGATAGCTGTATTTTAGAAACACCTATAAAAATAATTAATCCATATAATAAAGAAGAGTTATTATTTTGGTCTGTTAATCATGCATTGGGATTTTTTATTTTCAAAAAAGAGAGTCTTATGATGAATCCAAAATTCAACAATTTATTTATTAACAATAAAACCCCAGTTAATTTTAATTATAAAAATAAAGATAGTATAAATAAATTTGCAAATGAAAATCAATTACGGTTGATAGAAAATATAAATCAAAAAAACAAACATACCGAAGCTGACCTAACAGAAAACAATCATATACATAAATGTATTCTTATCCGCAAATTTTTAAATAATGATCTTATAGAATTATTAACTAATACCAAAGAGTCTAAATTAATAGAGGTATACAATAGAGAAAAAATAATATTAAATGATTTGATGGAGATACGTCAAATTTTACTTGTAGGTGAATATGATAAAAGTGGGAAATTGATACACTTTTTACAGAATTATGAGCCTGATGATGAGGATGAGGATATACTTTATAAATATAAAGAGCTATATAACTATATTGATAGTAAATTAACTGAAAATGATAAATGGTTAATAACCGAAGAGCCTGAAGAACCCCGAGAAGTTACAGAACTTGTAAACAATAAGGGAGATATTATTGAACATTTATTTACAAAATATAAATTTGATATATTTGGACGAAATACAGAAACATTTAATCATTTTTGGGAAAGTTTAGACAAAGTCGAACAAGAAAATTTCTTTAATAATATTCTTATCGATGATTATAAGAATCAAACACTCCAAGAAGAACAAGAAAAATGGGCTGTATTTATTGCTGAAAAAATGGAAGAAGAAGGGTCACTACCTGATTCATTACTTTCTAAAATAGTAAATGATGATGAAGAGGATGTAAAAGAGGAGGATGATGATGTAGAAGTTCACTCGCCAGAACAATTAGGGCTTAATATTTTCGAAGAAGATATAAAAAGGGGGGGGTTTACAGTAAATCATATTACACCCGATGGTAATTGTATGTATTATGCTATTATTGACCAATTTAATGAAAATAATTTATTAGATAATTATGATTTAAGTCATAGAACAATACAACAAACAGCGAATTATGAAGCATCAAACACAAGAAATATTTTTTGGGATGCAACCAAACAACTTAGAGAAAGGCTATCACTCAAAATATCAGATTTAAAAGATGATACGAAACAAGACCTTATATGTAATAATGCAAACAGAAAAGATAAAAATGATTGTAATAAGTATATCACAGATATTGGAAAAATGGATTCTGGGTTATGGGGTGGGGAAGATGAATTAGCGATTATTTCAATAATGTTTAATGTTATTATTAAAGTATATAGTTCATCTGATACTCAACCCACAATATATAATGCATATGATATTGATACGAACATTATCCCTCATGTATTAAAGAATGAGTTAAAAGAATACAATAAAGAACAATTATCAACAGAAATCAATTTAGGTTATATTGGTTTAAATACGAGCCATTATGTATCATTGACAAAAAATATAGAACCTGATTATGACGATGATATTGAAGATATCTAATATTAATTTTTTATTTAAGGTAATACACTTAAATTTATTTAAAGTTATAAAACGATAATAATATACAAAACTTATATTATTATGGACTTTTATCCTAGCTTCAATTTTAATAAGACTAATAAAATTAATAAAACTAATAAAGGAAGTTTAGACAAGGACCAAAAAAATTGTGAATGGCGAGAACTTGATGATCGTAAATATTGTTTAAATTATGAAGAATATACTAAATTTATTAATGGTATTAATTATCTTCCCAAATTAAATGATTATAGTATTAAAGATATAAATTTAGATTTTCAAAATATCGATATTGAAAATCTTTTTTCTAAAGAAAAAGATGATTTTAGTGATTTAAAACAAAATATCGACGGATATATAGTTGATGATGACTGTAGTAATTTCATTGAAGAAATATCTGATGATGAAGATGGAGTTGATTCATTTAATCATCTTAGTGAATGGGAAACTCAGCAATATCGTCTGAATTAGTTGGACATGAAACTTCATTGGCGTTATATTTATAGCAACTATCTGAACTATCTTTAAATGAATAGTCATCAACTTCATGTGGTTTAGGATATTTATATATTATTTTTGGCATCGGTGTTAACAAATAGGTAAAAAAAATTCCGATAACAAATGAAACAATGAAAATAAGACTATTTACTCTTTTAAACACTTGAAGCATATTTAATATAGATAAAGATTTTTTTAATTATTCCCAACATAAAATCTTTATCTATATTAAATGTTTAATAAATTATTACATACAGATGTAGGTAATATTATATTATCTGTAATATGGGGTTTGGGATTAGCAGCTTTATTTAGAAGAGCATGTAAAAATCGTAACTGCCTTGTATATAAAGCCCCCCCACTTGATTCTATGAATAATAAAACATTTAAATATGATGGAAAATGTTACAACTATAAAACAGTTAGTACTAAATGTATAAAAGATTCAATAAAAAATTAATTATATAAATTATAATGAATGGTAAATATTTATTAGGAACTGCATTGTTTGCAATATTATATATACTAACAATAAACTATATTATAGAATCGAATAATTGTAATAATCGTAAAACATGTATTTAATACGTTTTATATTAATATAATTTCTCTTAATATTATTTATAATGAATAAGTCAACACCAATTAACAGTATACCCATAGATAATGATAAAACAGACTCACAACAAACTCCATTAGTTCAAAATATTCTAAATGAGATACAAGAAAGTGAAGGAAATGTTGGAGGTGGATTAGGTAATGATTATAACGCACAAGAATCATATGCAAATTCACAACAAAATCAATATGAACGTCAAACTGATAATGTATTTTCTCCTGAAATGAATCAAAACAATTATAATATTAATGAACAACCCCAATTTATACCAAATGAGTCTTTTTTTACTAAATTTTTAAATAATCTTAAAAGTCCTGTATTAGTTCTTGTACTATTTACAATTTTATCATTACCTACATTTGATAAATATTTAGGTATTATTGTACCTAAATTTTATGTAAATAACCAGAATATTACATTATTTGGCATATTATTTAAGGGATTATTCATGGCAGTATTATATTATTTTACAAAAAAACTATAATTTTATTTCTTTAATATTCTTATATGATGAATAACTTCTTAATTCAATTAGCTATAATATTTCTTATAGTTATATCACAACATACACAAAATTATAATATTAGAGATATTTTTGTATTATCATTTATATTTTATATGAATGTTAGCTCAAATAAAAACTTTAACAGAGCTATATATGATTCAGCCATTATTTCATTAATATATATCGGAGGCATATTATTCTTAAAAAAATATATATATCAAACTGAAGGTTTTGTATCTGGTAAAAAACATGGTAAAAAACATGGTAAAAAACATGGTAAAAAAAATGTAAAAAAACACAAAAAAATGGAAGATTTTATGGATGATGACGATGATACAGAACTATTTTTAGATACAAAAAATACTATATTAGATATATATAAAGGTTTAGGACATAATGAGTTAAAGGGGTTAAATAGTGATACAAAAGAATTAATGAAAACTCAAAAAAGCCTTATATCCACATTACAAACAATGGGTCCTGTACTGGACCAGGGTAAAGATATAATTAGCTCGTTTAATAATTATTTCGGAAGTGATGATGATTTAAATCAACTTCTAAAATCAAATAAATAGTTTTTTTTCTTTAACAATAGTAAATGAACCAGGTATTAATTTCATTTGCTATATTTGTTTATTTAATTAGTAAAGAAATAGCATTTTATTCAGCTATGTTTTGGGGATTAATAATTATTCTAATACTTTTTAAGATATTTCATATGATGACTGGAATTGAATTATTTACTAAAAAAGAACACTTTACTGATGAACATAATTTTGTGTTACCCTTACCTAATTTAGATAGTATACAAAAAGGGGTATCTAAAGGGGTATCTAAAGGCGAGTTATTTTCACAAAATGTTAAAATGCCTAAATATTCAATAAAAAATAAATGTAAATTCGTAAACTCAGATAAACAAGGTACATGCAATGCTCGTTTTTCTGTTTATTCAGGTGCTTCATTTGGTTCATCTGATAAATCTCTAACTTGTAATGGAGAAAATCCTGATAATATTACAGCTAAAGCTGCTGCCAAAATAACAGATGGTATGATTAGTGAAATAATAATAGTTGATAACGGCATAAACTATAAAAATGCTCCCAAAGTAACGATTAGTGGTGGTGGTGGTAAAGGTGCATCTTGTATAGGAAGGGTTAACAACGGTAAAATTACACAAATTGATATTATTAACCCGGGTTCCAATTATAATTCTTCTCCCGACGTTATTATTAGTGACCCAGACGGTATAAATTATTGTAATTTTTGTTGCAAAGTTGAATAATTAATCTTTTATTATAATATAATGACATATTGTCCCCCAGGAAAATTATGTTTAGATAGTACTACAAGCTATATAAGTACAAGTTTAATTTTAGTATTAATATATTTAATATATACCAATTTAAGACATGATAGTGATACAAAAAATAATGAAATTATTGTAATAAAGGATAAAATGGTTGAAAAAGATAATTATATTAATAATCTTATGACTGAAAATAAAGTTTTTAAATTAGAAAATTCAATCGCAAGTAGTAATATGTATAATCGTAGAATATCTGACCCATTAATGCCTCCTCTAAGAACACCTGAGCATACAACTCCGATCAATATACCTACCAGAGGATATAACCCACAATATCAACAAATAGGTGTACTTTTTGGTGATGTTGGTGGTAAAACATTACCTTTATACGGCAAACCGTCATATCCAGGTTCACGAAAATGGTTATATTATACAGGATCTGACCAATATAATTCAGTTAAGTTAAATGTTAAACAAAATAATAAAAATTGCAGTTCTGAACATGGATGTAATGAAATATATGATGGCGATACTGTATCCGTAGACCCATATGGTACTGATTTTAAAGTTAATATATACGAGTATGATAAACCTAGGTATATACCTCATTTATTTTAATTATTTAAAGTTAAAAATATTATATTTAATAGAAATATGACTATTAAATATGAATATGACATTTTTATAGAAAATAAGCATAATTTAATATTCGATGAAGCAGAAATAAAACGCATTAGTATAATTATGGGTTTAAAATTTAAAAATTTAAGCAATATACAATGTGAAAATAAAAAAAAAATCTTAATGTTACTTAATAAAATAAGTAAAACCAATAATAATGTTATCAATATTCAGATTAAAGAGCTTTTACAAACAGATGAATTATCACAATTTTTAATAGACAATATAATTAAATGCTCTATTTTACAACCATCTTTTCAATCGTTATATGCTGAAATCTGCAAAACAATAACTTATAGAAGCCCTTTTTCATTAAATATGTTAAAAAGTAAATGTACTGAAAAGTTAAATAAATTAATATTAGATGAAAATAAAGAAAATCTTAAATTATTATATTGTTTTATATCTGAATTATATTTAGTACAAATTTATAATCCCACTACTATTATTGAACATTTTAATTCTTTATATTCTGAAATAGAAAATGATAATTCTAGTATAGAATTATTATGTTCTTTAATCAAAGGGTGTTATAAAAAATTACAAAAAAATTTTGAAAGTGGTTTTAAAGACAACATTTTAATTCCACTCCAGACAATTCTTAAAATGGATATTAAACCCAGATTAAAATTTATGGTTAAAGATATTACCGACAATATTGATATAAATGAATAGTATTTTTGAAAAGAATAATATTTTTATAGTTAAAATTGATAGCTTAAATATCGAAAATGATTTTTTATTTATAAAAATTTTATATGATAACGAATATAAAAACATATGTTATAAAATAACTGATAATTATGTAATTTTTGATTTTAACCCTAATATTACATCATTTCGAATTGAAGTATTTAATAAAATTAATGATTCATATAATGATATTATATATGATGTTGTTGTAAGAATTGATAAATCTAATAACAAAATTTGTTATTTAAAAAACAGTGTTATTGAAATATCATATAAAAATTTAATTAAGTTTTAATTTATGATTTTTCAATAACCATAAATTTTTATCTTTTACTGGCAACTTTGATAAATTATTTATATCTTTATATTCTTTACGTAATGTTAAATCATCACTTTTTATTATTAGATTATCTGTAAAATGTGATTTTAATGATTCTTTTGATTTTTGGTCTATATTTTTAACAAATTCTTCAATACAAATAATATCGCCATTAGATTCAGTAAATTTATTAAATAATTCATTTAATTTATTATCTACATTACCCTTATCATCTTTTTCATGAATATTTAATAAATTTAATTCATTAATAATATTTATTTCATCATTTAATAATTTTTGTATTGAATCAATTGAATTTTTTCGTTGATTTATTGAACTTTGAAGCACTGATATAGTCTTTTTAATAGCATATTTATAATCAGTATTATTATCAGTCCTATACATATATAAATCCGAACAAGTTATAAAATGTCTAAGAATTAAATAGTCTTCTTCTCTTCCGTATCGAATATTTGGTATTAATAATAAATTTACGGTGCGGTCGTTAATTTTAACAGGTATTATTTTATGAGTATCTATTTTTTCACAACCTTGAATATCATATGTAGCAAATAATATACCTAAATCAACATCTTTGACTTCACGCATATCTCTTATCATTTTATCAACACCTTTTTCTCCTTTCTCAGGTACTTTATGACCTGAACCAGGTGAATTATGTTTACTATCAAGTAAAATTTTATGTTTTAAATTATTGATTATAATAAAATCACCCGAATGACTTTGTTTTGAAGTGATTTGGACATCTTTAAATAATGGTTCATTTTGAAATCGTTTTTCCCAATTAAGCTCTGTCTGCTTCCCTTTTTTACTTGAATTTTCTTGAATTAATAATTTATTATTAGCTTCATTTAGTTTATGTTCTAATTTAGATACGGTTTCTTTAAAATTATCATTTTGAATAACTAATTTAGTATCTTGTATAGTTAGTTTTTCAATTTTTTCAATTTGTTGATAATTATATTTAGAATAACCATCTAAATTTTTGTCATTAAATTTTTCGGTTAGAACAGTTATTTCATGATTTTTCCTCTCAATATCTAATTTATATTTTGATTGGATATCAACCATTCTTTCCTCTACGGTTAATCTAACTTTTTCATCAGATTTTCTTTCAATTTCGTTCTGCAATTCAGTCAGTTCATTCTGTATTTTTTTATAGTCATATTCTAATATACGTTTCTTATTGATTATATCTTGATTATTTTCTTTTAGTTTATCAATTAATTGTTGCAACGAAGTTGTCCCTGTAATATCTTGTTTAGACGGTAATCGGTCATAAAAGTCCTTCCATAACTTAATAAGAGATGTACATCTATGAGAATCCAAGTCCTTCAATTCAGGTATTAAGCTGTAAATATTTTCACTAAATTCAATTAACACCATATTTATCATTATAAATACGATTAAGTTTAAATGTATATAACTTATTTAACAAAAATAATATATTAAAAAAAAACTAAAAAACAAAGTTCGATCGATTTAGCAAAAAAAAAAAATCAAATAAATCCGTTTTTAATAATGGAACCCCCCCCCTCATTTATGATTTTTTTCCCCTCACAAAAAAGTCATAGAATTTCCACTTATTACCTTGAGGTAAAAAGTAAACTTGAAATATAAGGTTATGTCCTTACTAACGTTTTTACGTTATTTTAATCAGTTTTTTGTTGCAAGGTTGTTGCAACAAAAATAAAAAAGTCATAAAAAAGTCATAAAAAAGTCATAAAAAGTCATAAATTTAAAATTAATTTAAGAAGATAAAATATATTTTATATTATATATGATTATTTATACATGTGAAAAATGTACTTATACAACTAAATATAAAAGCGATTATAAAAAACATCTTAATCGTAAGAAACCTTGTAAAATAAATTTTATTGAGAGTGCAAATATGTGTGAAAAATCTAAACTACCTCACAATCCCTCACAAACAGTCTCAAATCCCTCACAAAAAAACAGGTGTTTCAGCTTGTTGCCTCACAAATGTGAGGGAATTAAGCAAAAAAGTCATAAATTTGATTATATATGTGAATTTTGTGAAAAAATATTTACGCGCAAAGACAATCTAGACCGTCATATTATACAATTTTGTAGAAAAAAAACATTAGGAAATAAAATTGATAAAATAACACAAGACTTACAATTAGTTGTAGAAAATCAAAAACAAGTTGTAGAATATCATAAAAGTAAAGAAAAATCTTGGAATAAAGAACGGGAAAAAATTTATAATGTAATTGAAAAAATATCAAATAATAGTGGGAATATAGTAAATAATACGTACAATCAAAATAATCAAATTATAATTAACAGTTATGGATGCGAAAATCTTAAATATATAAAGGGTTATTTAAATGAATTAGTTAAAATACCCTTCACATCCGTTCCAAAATTAGTTGAAAAAATACATTGTAATCCACAACATCCAGAAAATCAAAATGTTAAATTAACTAATAAAAAATTACCATATATACAAGTTTATAAAGATAATCAATGGTCGATTTATGATAAAAAGGAAATAATAAGTAATATTGTTGATAAAAGTTATAATTTATTAGAAGAGCATTTTTATGAAAATTCAGATGAACTTAATTCTCAACAGTTAGGTCGTTTTAATGGTTTTAAAGATAAACTGTCATATGAAGATGATAATTTAAATAAAAAAATTGCAAAAGATGTAGAATTATGTCTAATTAATAATGGAAATTAACAATTAAAATTAAATATTTCCATATATTATAAATGGACTTAGACCTCAATATAAATGAAACCAAAAAACTTTTGGAAAACTTTTATAAAAGCAATATGCAAGGTGGTGGTAAAAAATCTAAACGCAATAGAAAATCTAATAGAAAATCTAATAGAAAATCAAAGACTAAGTCAAAGAATAACTCAAAGAATAACTCAAAGAATAACTCTAAAAGTAAACAAAACGATAAAATATTAAACCCTTTAACTGGGCGATATGTAAACCGCACAGGTAAAATTGGTAAAAGCATTACCTCTATGAAAAATGTAGATTATGTTACAAAATCGTTAAAACATAAAAAGCGATAAATAAATAATTATATTTTACACAAAATACAATTATATTTAATTAATTGTAGAACCTTGTTGAGGAGCAAGACATAATTTTATATCTCCTAATGAAGCTACGCTATAGCATATGATTAATGGATAATCATTTTTAAGGAATATCTGAATTTGATTTGAAAGATTAGTACATTTTGTAAACATAACAAGATATTTAAGTGAAAAAATACCCTGTACAATTTCATCATTATTTTTTACAAAGGATATTCCATTTGTATTTTCGCCTATCTTATGTTCACCCTTGCCACCACAACCCTTGCAACTGAAAATTATCTGTTTACCTACACTTTTTAATTCAATATATTCGGTTACATTATAAAAATCTCTTGATAATTTTTGAAAATCATTAGAAGGCATGGTAATTACCGATTCAAACGAAGCGGGTGGTATTTGTATTTGTTCTTCAGCCAAATCCATTAAATTAACATACCAAATATCGATTGAATTTTTTTCTCCCTCTTCAAATTTAAGTCCTAATTGGTTTTGATTTTCAGCCTCTAAAAATAAAGTTAATGTTGAATTATTACCAACCATTTTAATATATTTATATAAATTTACCATACTTATACCAAGAACTTGCTTGCTTTTACAATGATAAAAGTCAAATTTTTTCGCATCTAGTTTTAAATGTACTAAAACGGTATGGGAAGCATCCATTGCTACTATTTTCATACCATTTTCATCAAATTCAATATTTGCATCAGTTAAAATTTCTTTTAATGCTTCAATAAGACTACGAAACGGTGATGATTGTACAGTTTTTATTTCGAAGATATAATTACTTTCATATTCTTGTTCAGTTTTATTATCTAATTCGGAATCTGATTGTTTTTCTAATGATTTGCTCATAATATCTAATTTCTAAAGACATCTTTAAATAATATTTTTTACGCGTTTATAAATCAAAATAAATATTTTATTACGAATACATAATTGAATACAAATTACTCATTAAATAAAGGTTTAAGGTAATAAAATTAATAAATGAATAAAATTAATAAATGAATAAAATATATATATGATATACATAATGAACCTAAATGGGAAAACTAACCAATATTAAGAAAAAAGTAGAATAAATAAAGAAAAAAAGATGAACAAATTGCACAGATTAAACAGGTTATAAATGTTATGCGAAAAGAAATAGACTAAATATTTATTTTTTTTATTTGGTTCACCATATATAATTTTCGGGCCTAATATCCTGGCAAAAGAATTACAGTAACTTGATTATTTGATAAATTTTTAATCATATTAATAAGGCTATATTTTATTAAATATACATCACTTTATATAATACTAATTACATCATAATTTAATGATTTTTTCCAATATATTATATTTTTTCCAAACATTTTTCCTACAATGCCTCTTAATAATTTTAAATTAGTTTCATGAGTTATAACACACATATCTATTATTAATGTTTTACATTTTCTGTATTTTTTTTAAATCATTAATTGAAGTTATTAATGATTTATACATTTTGTGAGCCTTATATATCTCTATCAATTGGATGTAATCCTATTAAATTTATTTTAATTTTATTTGAAGTTATTTTTGCTATAAGGCTATGTATTAAATAAACGTACAATTTAAAATAAATTTATGATATATTTATTTTAAATTTATTTTAAATTGTTAAACAAATTATTGGGGAGATTGTGATAATTCATTGGTTTCTTCGGATTTTGCTTCAGATTCTTCATTTTGAGCAACAAATAATTTTACAGCTTGAGAAACTTGTTCGGCTTCAGAAAGTGAAAAAGTTCCTCTTTTTTGTGAAAGTGTAACCGCTTGTATTAAGACAAGTAGACCTTGCAATTGTTCTTTAGTAATTTTTCCTCCTTCTTCAGGAACTTCAGCTGGCGTATTAACTGTATTCTCTTTTTCAGACATTTTATATAATATATAAATATATTCTTTATATAAAAACAAACTTATTATATTTTATTTTTAATTTTAATTTGAGTATTTAATTCCTTTTCTTTATTACTATCTAATAATATAATATTACTTTGTTTTATAAATTTAACAAGATATTTACCCCCTGTTTTTTTATAAGGTATATTTTCCATAATATTATTAATTTCAAGGGTTTGAATTTTATCGATTTTTTTTAATGTTGTACGATTAAAACTAATCGCTTTAGGTTTTATTTGTTCTTCATGCGTTTTAAATATAAAATTTTTATGATAATTTTCATTAATTTCATTCATTTTTTTCAAAAATAAATTAGTAAATGACAATGTTCTTATTTGGTAGTCATATATAAGAATATCATTATCATTTACTATATATTCTTCGGATATTACGGTTGATGATATTAAGTTATTTAGTATTAAATGACGTTTATATGAAATTTTAATTAACTCTTCTGCAATTCTATTTAAAGTATCATTAAAATTACTTACATATACTTTACATTTACCATTTTTAATATTTTTATCTTCGTCAATTTTGGTAATTTCATAATATTTATGTTTTATTTTATCATCTAAAGAATACCATAAATCATTGATAAGTTTTTTTTTTTTATTAAAATTAGTTTTTCTATTTATTTTATTTAAATTAATTTATATAAATT
>Ga0115556_1001368_pt1 | contig 16716 bp, 18 predicted proteins | sample COGITO_mtgs_1104_5_FD_87282 | JGI IMG/M metagenome (GOLD analysis project Ga0115556, IMG submission 87282) | Pelagic marine microbial communities from North Sea - COGITO_mtgs_110414 | ecosystem: Environmental > Aquatic > Marine > Epipelagic | place: Germany:Helgoland, sampling site Kabeltonne... | reverse complement strand
GAGATATCTACGCTCACCCTAGCCGACGATGATAAGACAGCCAAGGAGGAGATCGTAGAATTTATTGACCAGAAGATGAAGGAGCTTCGCGGGGAGGAGGATCGAATCCCCGAAGAGTATCGTGTTTACACGGGCATGAAGCACCTAGAGGAGACGCTGGGACACATTGATCGTCGCCGCAAGGATAACAACATTATCATTGCAGCACCAAGTTCGCGTGGCAAGTCAGCGTTAAAGCGTCAAATTATTGTTCACAACTTGTTTAAGCACAAGGACTGGATTGTTGTAGCATTCTTGCTGGAGAGTTCCAAGGAAGATTGGTGGCACAACACGGCGTGTTCCTACGCTAAGATCGACACGCGTCAGCCGCTGAACACAGTCTCTGGAGACAAGCAGAAGCTATATGTTAAGTGCTTGAATATGCTGAAGGAAGAGACGGACAGCCGACTGTTCCTGTTTGACTCACCAGAATCTATGAGTGGCGTGACAACTAGATGCCGAGAGATTGCAGCTAAGTGCGGGAAGATTGATATCCTTTGTGTTGACTACATTCAAATCATGGATGGCTCTGGCAAGGGCAATCGGGAAGCGGAAGTGGCGGCTATGAGTGGAGGCATTCAGCGTTTGCAGAAGTCACTACGCTGCGTTGCATTCTCTGGCACACAGCTAAACGAGGAGGGCAAGGCTCGCGAATCACGGGCAATCTTTAACGATGCTACCATCTTTTGGAGGATCGATAGACCAGAGCGAGACTCTAACGGGCAGATTCAAGAGGAAGGTCAACCAGTTTACTATCAGACTGTTAAGCAGGAGAAGTGCCGCAATGGTATCCTTACCACAGTTGGTATTGACTTCCAAGTAACTCACCAGACAATGGTAGATAATTTTTAATTTGACATCAACTACAACCACAACAACATAACATTATGAACAATACAAAATCACGACTCAAAAAAATCCTTTCAGATATTAAAGATGTACTTGGAACGGAGGAACTGGAAGACCTAGAAATAGCATTGGAAAAAATCAATGAGGAGTTTCACGATAACACAAGTGCCGAAGAGTTTGCACTTCACTCAGAATGCGAAGCAGAAATCTGTGTAGCCAAAAGATTATTGGCTGACGTTTACGCAGCCGAAGAAGCTGAGTGGCGTGCGGAAGAATTGCGGGAACGTGCTTGGTATTCAAATAGAAATTTTAGATAAAATGAAAACAATACTAATCACCCTATTCACAGCCAGTTTCCTGTCAGCACATCCTCATTGCTGCTGCTGTTGCGACTGTAAAGATGAAGTCATTCTTACAGACGTAAACTCTCAGCAAGAGCCTTCCAATATTCCAGTTGGCGAACCGCCAGCTACACCCGTAATCCTATCAAAATAATGAGCGAAAACACAGAAAATACAATTGTAGAACCCATTCCAACCTTTCACGACATGAATCGAAAACCAGTCTTTCGACCATCCGAAAGAAAAATTTTAGAGGACTCGATTAAGATGTGGAAAAAAAACAATGAAGTCTCTCTTGATCTTATTGAAATCCTAAAAAAAGAGATAGCCGATTTACAGGAGCGTTGCGAAGGATTGGTTGCTAGAAACGACAGGCTTGAAAGCAGGGATTATTTAAACAGAGGAGCAGTTGAATAATATTATTAATAACCTTAACCAAAACTAATACTATGAAATCAAAAGCAATTAAAGCATATCCAAATCACGCTGGATCAAAAGAGACTGGCGGAACTTCCGAACAAGCGGCAAATCAAATTAACCAAAAAGCTGCAACTATTCGCAGTAGGGTAATGAATTTAATGCTGGCAAAGGGTAGCATGACTCCAGAGGACGCATCAGAGCAACTCGGCTACAGTATCCTTGCGGTTAGACCTAGGTTTTCAGAGCTAAAACTAAAGGGTAAAATCTACAAAACATCAGCCACAAAATTAAATGAAAATGGTAAGAACGTCCGAGTGTGGGCTGCGATAATTTAAATTATTAATTCCCTTGACATTGCTAAATTCACCAGCATAGTCGCAATAACACCAACCACAATAACTATGAACTATCCAAAAGGAACTATACTAAAAGGCTCAGATAGGCAGGGCTTAAAGCAACCCCGAATCTTAGAAGACACCGAACTATTAACCGAGGCAGGAAGTTGTGGTGAAGACGAGTTTCTTTATCATTGGCGAACACAAGATGGTCGTCTTTACTTGACAACTGACATCGAGTTAGCTGGACTACTAGCAGACGGAGCAGAATTAACCGAATAATTATTATGGGAAAATCAAAACCAGTTCTAGTAATAGGAGACACTCATGCACCAGCAATGCTAGATGGTTACATTGCTTTTCTTAAAAAGATTCAGAAGAAACACGGCTGCGGTCGTGTCGTTCACATCGGTGATCTCGTGGATTGGAATAGTATTTCATTCCACGAGAAAGATCCGTCAATGCCATCACCAGTAGAAGAGTTTAATCGTGCCTACAAGCAGGTTCAAAAGCTCTACAAGGCGTTCCCCAAGGCTGACTACATGATTGGTAATCACAGTTCTCTGCCAGCACGTAAGGCTCGCATGATCGGATTGCCAGATGATGTAATGAAAAGCTTCAAGGACTTGTGGCAAGTCAATGGCTGGACGATTCACCCTCGCTACGCAGACCTAGAGATTGATCGGGTTATTTACCGACACGGCGACAAGGGTAAAGGAGGTCACATGGCTGCACACAAGAATGCCATATCAGAGTTTAAGTCAGTCGTCCAAGGACACCTGCACGCACAGGCTGGGGTTGTCTACCACGCAAACCAAGGTGAATGTATCTTCGGAATGCAGGTGGGTTGCGGAGTTGACCACAGTAACGAAGCAATGGCGTACGGGAAAGTGTACGCTAACAAACCTATTGTAGGTTGCGGCGTAGTATATAGCAGCAAGCTCGCATTTTTTGAACCAATGTTTCTCTAACCAACCAACAAATTATATTATGAAACTAACCCTAGAAGACGATTATCTCTCAGTAAACATCGAAAACAAAAGTGATGGTACTACTGTATCAGAAGCCATAGAAATGTTTAGAGCAGCCTTAGTTGGCATTGGCTACCACGAGGACAGCATTTCAGCGGTAATGCCAAGCGAAGAGGATATAGAAGCTGCCATTGAGGTCAACATTAAGGAAGCCCTCAAGCATATGTCTGATAGTATTTAAATTTGTGCATAGTTGTTCATAGACGTTGTGGTGACGTTGAAGCCCCTCTTGTTAATAACAGGAGGGGCTTCTTGCGTTTAAGGTCAGCTATGGACGCATTCCTGCCCCCTGAAGGGGTCTAGGAGGGCTTTGAATATTCTACGAAGGTCTACACCCTAGCAGGGCTATTGCTGCCCTTGTGCGCGTAGTTTCATGCGAACTAGGTTATTTAAATCTGTACTTACCATTCGCTTCTGGCGGAGTTCATTCAGATAACCCTTTGGATTTGGGTGATCCATAATCTCACTTGCGCGTTCGGCTACATCTAAACGCATAAAAAGATTCTCCTGTGGGCTTAGGTTCTTCCTGTTCGCTGCACGCTCTCTATTCCATTTATCCCTAAGAGATTTGCCTAAGACCTTGTTTTCCTTGTATATCTCATTAATCTTTTTGCGCTTTTCCTTTTCATCACCCTCAATCAAATCATATTGATCTGATATTGAAAGAAATTCCGATCGGGGGAGATCACGATATTTGCCGTTAAGCACATTTAAAATATCTCTAGTCCCTATGCCAGCCTTTCTCATAACCTCAATGCGCTCCTGCTCGGTGTGGTTAGTGTTAATTAGATTTTGATTTCGACGAGCAATCATATCCATGCTTTCCCTTCTTCCAGCATTTGCTTTTTGATAAGCTTCTTCAAGTTGCTCTGGGTTTAGATTGTTAGCATCCCTAGCTTTATTGTAAGCCCTTGCATTTCCGTCGGCATTAGCTTTGTGATCCATCATGTAAAACTTATTGTTTTCCGCTAAGTTAAAGGTATTTACTCTAATACCAGCTTGCCTTTTTAGGACATCCATTACACTTAAATCGCCATTTCCCTTGAGGGCTTCACTGAGCTTATTATATTCACGTGAAATTCCTGGAGTAAATGCTTCGGAAACAAAGTAACCCAACAATTCTTTTGCTTTCTCTACGTCTTTTTCGCTATGACTAATTTTTTGCCCACGTTCATTTCTGTTGTTGATTGCTTCCATCATAGAGCGATTAACAAAAGTTCCTTCACCCATAAACTCTTGCACTACCATTTCCCCTAAACCTTCAAGCGGCTCGTCACTCATGGCTGCGTCGTAAGCAGCAATTCCTAAAGCAATTGGTGCAACATAAGAAACGTTTGCATAACTTCCGCTCTTGCCATCTTCGGACATACGTATAGCTACAGACTTGCCTTGATCCCAACTAGGAAGACTTTCTTTAATTGATTCTTCATTGCCATCTGTTACACCTCCGTCAGCATTAATTGCATCAATTGTTGCAGCAGTTCCAGCGTACAATGTTCCCAAGGAGGCAGCACGTTTTGCACCTTCTACTCGCATAGCTTTTAGTGAAGCTGCTTTCTGTGCATCACTATATCCCAACCTATTTAAATCAATTCCAAGGTCTTTTCCAAAACTACCCGCAAGCATTTGCTTAATTGTCTTAGCTTGGTTGTATTGATTACGAACAAACTCAGCGGTAAACGATGCAAACTGTGGCATAATACCAGCACGAGAAGCTTTCTTAACTAACTCAGATAACCTATCATAATTCTGATAAGTATCATTAATCATTTCAGCACCAAGGCGCTTGTATTCCTCTTCGCCTAAACCTGGAAACGTTTTCTTTAAAACTTTTTGTTGGGCTTTCCAGCCGATGTACCTGCCCATTGTATCTGGAACTGAGTACAATTTACCAAAGAAACCTACAGGCTTTTCAGTAAGATCAGAAAATATACCACGCTCAAAAGCATCGCGAATATCAGACTCAACAATATTTGCACCCTTGATTCCATATTTAGTCATGTCATTTACTTCTTTTAGGAATGCAATTCTTTCTTTTTTGCCAGCAGGACTTAAAACATTTTCTAAACCTCCGTATTCAGCAAACGCTAACCTTCCAGCTTTCCTTAGATTTTGAAAAGGATTTACACCAATGCCAGCAAGTGTGAACGCATTGCCATAAGCTTGCACCGCATAAGCTGGAGGATTCAATAGAACCTTAGTAGCTTTAGATAACCCAACAGCCGTTGAATAAAGATCTTGTACGCCAGCAACTAACTTATTGCTAGACAATTCTTGTCCACCGCTTAGGTATATACTGTTGATTGATGCTTGAACCTCTGGAGTTACTGTTGCCCCCTCAACCTCTCCAGCCCTTAAACTCAATGTAACATTTCCAGCAGGAGAATTTTTAGCTGGAGAAGTTAATCCCTGCTTTGTCAAGATTTCTAGTAAATTTGCATCGGTTTGCCTACGAGCTACAAGCTTTCCAACTCCACCCAATGTTCCGCTAATACGCTCACCAGTATCTGTAATTTCACCAAGCCATTCCAACTCGGCTGGACCAATCTTTTCATTTTTCTTTTTTAATGGAGCTTCAAGGGGTTGACCTTTTATCATTCCACCAGTTTCGCCAGTTACACTTGCAAACCTAGACTCTAATTTTTCAACGTGTTTTTCCGCAGCTTCCGCAGCGGCAGCCCTGCCTTTGTCAGTATCAGCAAAACGAGAAGACTTTTGATAAGCTTTAGTAATTTCATCTAATGCGTTTCTGCGCAAAGCTGGATCATTAACAAACTTTCTGTCGGTATATGCACGAAACTCCCTTCGTGTAAAGTTACCTAGGTCTCTGCTCTCCCGAATCTTTTTAATTAGTTTAGGGGTAGCTTCATATCCTTTTTTTGCCTTGTCGAGTTTAACAAGTTCCTTAGCAATTTTACTTCTTTCAGATCTTGTTCCAGCAAGCCGCCCCTGTTCCCTGAGCGTAAGTATTTTTTGCGTTACCTCTTCAAGCCTTTGGGGGTTCATAGCAGCCATATCCTCTGCTGTAAGTTGTTTGATCAAATCTGATTGCAAATTATATAGCTTGTCTCGGTATGTAATTAGATCCCCTTGGAGACTGCCCAAGCTCGCATCTAACTCTCCCCCAGCTAAATAATCATTAACCTTTTGTTCTACACTAGCATCTTTTGCAATGGCTTGATTGACTCTCTTGCCTACTCTTGAACCTAGCTCATTGGTAGATGCAATACGCTTACGTAAATTCAAAGCTTCATTTCGTGCTTCCTTTCCAATGACTTTTGATGGAGCTACGATGGAGAAGAACTGATCTTTAATCTTTGAAAACGGACGGCGTTCTGTAAGCGCATCTATGGCTGCTTTAGCCCTAACACGCTGAGTAGTTTCATCCATGTTTTCAAGAATAAGTTTCTTGGCTTCACCTGGCATTGATCCCTTGGGTATTTTATTATCAATAGAATCGGGCAATAATTCAGATATTTTATTATCAACATCAATTGATTCTGCCTCCCAAGACATATTTGATTCAAGGTCTTCTGGATCTAAGGTTTGTTTTTCTACATCCAATCTTGCCCTGTCTGTTCTTGCCTTGCCAAGTTCATCTGCCTCAGACATTGGCGATGTAGCAAGCGTCCAGTTTTCTATATCCTTATACTCAATTTCACCAGTAGCAATTGCTCGGTCAATATCTTCACCAGTTTTGCCAAAGAACTTGTCCATTGACTTTCCAATCTTAGGAGAAGCTGCGCCAAGCGCACCACCAAACAGAGTACCACCACCAATATAGGCAGCATACTCTTCTTTGGTAGGCAGACGATCTTCGTCAATTGCTTTTGCTATAGTTGCTTCTGTGCCTCCAAGAACTCCACCCTTGACAGCTTCACGTCCTGCTGCACCAGCAACCATCCTACCAGTAATCTTAGTAGCTCCAGTAATTGCCTTAGCTCCAGCACCACCAAAAGGAATAGCACTAACAGTACCAGCGGATAATGCTCGACCCATGCTCTTGTCTTCTTGACCTTCAATTTCTTGCGCCCACAATGACCCAAAAAAACCTCCAGCAAAACCACCTGCTGCTATTCCGAGTGGAATGGTAATAGGCGCTAGGGGACCACCAAGCGCACCAAGCGCACCACCAGCTATTGCTCCAGCTCCACTTGCTAATACTTCAGCGCCAACACCTTTGACAATGTCTCCAGTAGATGGGTCTGCGTATTCTTCTTCTTCTTCCAGATTATAGCCTTCATCCCAAGGCCATCTGCCTTGAGAGTCTTGCTGGTCTTCGGATTGAATTTCGTCAAATCCAGAAAAATCATAACTTTCTTGGGGTTTATATGTATCTTGAATTTCGTCAAATCCAGAAAAATCATAACTTTCTGGGCCTTCATATTGGTTTTGAATTTCGTCAAATCCAGAAAAATCATATGATAATTTTTTTGCCATTATTTAATTTTTCCCAAAGATTTAAGTTTTTTAATTGCTACTTCTAGGGACAATTTATTATCAGCCGCAAACCTTTGTATTGCTAAATTAGTTCTTTCATCGTATCCACCCGCTGCACTACCTGTTGCTGCTGGACTTGGTGACCGTTGTTGAACTGGAGCAGCGCCACCTCCTCCGTTGTTTTCTTGATTCAAAGCTTCATATAGTTCATCTAAATTAAAGTTATTTTGATATGCTGCAAAATCCAAATGACTTTCAAATCCATATGGTGCTGGTACTATATTCATCCTGTCGGCTTCAATAGCTGGACCCATCCAAGGCTGATAGTTTGCATATTTTTCTTGCACTAATAAGATTTCTTCGGCAACTTCTCCTTTCTTTTTTTCCAGTTTACTTGCACCTGGTTTATTACCATTATCAATTCTTTGTTGTAGGATTTTTAAGTTTTTTGCCCTATACTCTTCATTATATTCATCTCTCTTTTTGTCTTGAACTTCCCTTTCGGTTAATGTCATTGCTGCACGCTGTTGTTCCCTGTTAGTAATCTTACCATACTTATCACGTTCAGTTGGCACTAATCTACGAGCTTCAGCAAATGTCCTGCGATCATCGTACTTATCAATGTCACGAGTAACTTCATTGAAGTCTGGTCGGTTTTCTATACGTTGATTCCGACGCATAGATTCCTCATCATAGAAGTTTTGACTTTCTTGATTGCTTTGAGATAGACCAGATATTGTTGGAGAGCCAAAGCGTTCTTGTAGCATTCCACGAGTGTCACTTATTGACATTGGTGCTTGAACTTGTGGTCCTTGCTCTTGGTAATCTTGGTATGGCTGACGGCTGTACCCAGTTTCTGGATCAAAAGTTGTACCCATAGACCTTGCCATTTCATTAGCTTGGCGAATTTGCTCATCATTCATTTGACCGCCACCTTGAATAAAGTCGTAATAATTGCTTTGAGGCGAACCAGCACTACCTTGCTCTATTTGATTAGCTCCACCACCTTGAGATTGTTCGGTGTTCCCTTGGAGGTATTGCAGGAATGGAGTTTCCGCTTCTGGTTCTGGCTGTTGAGTTTGTTGTGACTGTGAATATCCTGGCGATGATAATTGATACTCTGGAGTGCCAAATTGATTCTTAATTCCTTGGTAAATATTCGATGCTGTACCAATGGCTTCTTCTTTACTTGGGATAAAACTTGGATACCTATCACTAGGAATTGGAACATTTGGAGCATAGGAAAAACCACCTCCACCAGTTGGTTGAAATCCTTCTCTAACTGATCGGCCAACACGTGCATTTGGAGCATAGTCAATTGGTCCATCGGGCATACGTGAGCCGTAGTCCGAATAGTAAGAAGGTTCTTCTTGATCTTCTTCAAGGAAAGGGTTTTCTCCGAGTTCAGCTAAATAAGCCGCCCATTCTTCGTCAGTCATTTCCTCGTCGTCAAAATAATTACCTGTATAGCCAGACTGATAATAACCATCCTCATCATAATAACCATCACCAGAAGTATCATAATAATTATCGTAATAGTCTTGGTCTTGAATTGAGTTAATCCCAAATTGTTGATAATTCGGATTAAATTCAGGAACCTGTGGTTCAATTCCACGTCTAGCTTGTTGTCTGGCTAGTGATTCTGCGTTTTTTACTTCCCATTCTGCTGTGCTTGCCATAATATATTTATTTAATATTGATAAATTAAGAATCTAAAATATGAAATTAGGAACATCCCATCCCCGATTACTGTACAAAGCCTCTTGTTGTTGCTTAAGATTATTTAATTCAGTTGTGCTAAGTTTGCGACCCGTCCTTGCGTCCCAGTCCCCGATTGTTATAGTAGGACCAGCGACCCCGTGTCTTCCCACTTTTCTTACTGGGTTTTGTGGTCGCATTTTATAAGCATTGCGAACGTAATCGTTTTTGGCTCTTTGCTGATCTTGTCTCAAACGAAAAATCATTTTTTCGCCTTTTTTGCCATCCATGCGACCATTATTTATATCATCAATAATGTCTTCAATTGTTCGTTCAAACTTAATATTAGTGTCACTTCCATCAAAACGACCACCAATAGGATCGAATGCCCTATATGGTCCAGAGCTACTTGCATATCCAGATCCTGATCCTGATAGCATTTTTGATTTACCACGTGATGGAGAGTATGGATTTTTTGGAGATTGCATAACTATTTCTCCCTGATATTCGTAAGGATTTTTTCTTCTAAAATTTCGCATAATATATATTTTTTAATTGATTAAAAATTAAAATTGAGGTGTATTCGGGATCAATTTTCCGCCGTTCTTTATCCAATGATTTTGCCATTTTCGTTCTGATGCGTTCATGGTTTGGGGTATTTGACCTCCATTTGGAAACCAAACTCCCTTTGCAGATGAAGATTTTATTGTTTTTGGTTGATTAAACATCTGAGAATTTTTCTTTGTAGGATTAAGGGTAGCTCTTCCCTGAACTAGCTTTTGGTTGAGGTCTTTTATTTCAAAATCAAAGAACGCTAATTTTTCAGCCATTTTAGCTTTGGATGCCATTGACATCCCTCTATGGTCGGTGCGCATTAAATTTTCTTGCTGCATCTTTATATTAGCGATTTGGTTTTGTAAGTTTAAGTATTCCTCGGAGTTTTCCCAAGTGTCGAATGGACTTTGAGCTATCATAAAATATTTTTGTTAATTAATTAAAAATTAAGTTGAGGTGTTTGAACAGTTGGCTTATTATTAATATAAGATTTTTCTGGGGCTGTAGACCAGCCATTGATAATTTTGTTTCCATAGCCATCATTACCATACATCGGCTTTTGCCAATCACCCCAAAAATATCTATAATCTTCTCCAAGTGTCTCGCCATATGGAGCTAGTTTTTCTTTGCGAACAGCGCTTCGTTCTTCACGCTGCTTTTTATAATATCCGTACGGATCGTTATTAGGTAATTTCCACCCCTTTTTGGTTTTGACAAATCCATTCTGGATATAATCATAAGTACCATTGTTGCTTTTTCTTGGGGCGGGTATTTGAAAACCTGGTTGTGAAAAACTAGTGATTCCCTTTAAAGTATTTATCCTATCTTTAATTCTTTTTAAATTTTTTCTATACTTATCTTCACTTATTAGTCCCTGACGATACAAGTTTTCCATTCTTGATCTTTCCTCATAATTATTTTGAATTAATTGGTTTCTCTGTTGTTGAAAGTTTTGAACTTGAAAAGTTTGATCCTGATTTTGCATAATATGTTTTTGTTAATTATTTAAAAATTTGTAGAATTAAAATTTAAAATAATCTGAATTATTTTGATTTAAAATATCATAATTCCCAGTCTTACTTGCTTTTATTTTTTTCTCTAAAAAATACGGATCTGCTTCTTTTTGATATGGTATTTTCTTTTTTCCAAATGAATTAGAGTCTGAGTATGGACCAGTTTCTACAAGTCCCGATTGACCTCTAGTACTTCTTAAATAATCCTGATTAAACTTGTAATAAGCTGCTTGCTTTTTTTGTTTAGCTTTTAACAATTCCATACTTTTATTAAAGCCTTCATATTTTTTAAGCTCAACTGGATTTAAATCATTCCTTGCATAACGTTCATCGTAACCGAGTTGGTCTCGACCAAATTGATATTCAGACATTTGATTTTCAAGATTAAGGTAATCTTCGGTTTCTTTCCACGGCGTATTAAATAAATATGGATCTGGATTTGGATTTGGAACGTTGAGCATTCCACCTGAAAATCCAGAGTTTGTATTATAATTTCTATATTGATTCATCATATTATATTTGTTTAATTAATTTTGTTTAAAATTGTAAGTTGACCTTGAAATAAAGTGCGATCATCTCCACGTATTTGTATGTCAAGTTGAGTGCTGTTTCTAAGTGATAATCGGGAATTAACGTAAGCATTGATTGGATCCATGGTTCCAACCCAGTCAAGCCCACTTTGAGTTAAGGAAGCGTTGTCTACTGTTTCTGGTCGAATTACTAGAGTGCTATGATCATATTGAGTTACGTCAGTTATTTTTCCATCGGAATAAGGTGATAGCGTAGTTCCAGCAATAATGTCATTGCCACTTTCGTTTCGCATAAAAGGAAATTCGTACTCAGCCCAGTTTCCATTTGCTTTAAATAATGGATATACAAGAAATTGAGTAGCTGAAGCAATCCCAGGATCAGGGTAAATTACTGAAGGTGGAGCTGTAAATCCAGATCCACCAGTACGCAAAACTGCAGAAGTAATGCTGCCTGAGTAAGTCTGCCCACCAAACGTTACTCCATTCGTTAACGCATTATTGTTTCCTATTGAATCTACCCAAGACTGTGCTGAACTACCTGGTACAGATGGATCTCCTACATAATAATGAATAAGAGCATTTGACGAATCATAAAATTTCAATTCTCTTAAAATTCCATATAAAGCAGTCAAAAATCCAGTTCCACCAAATGACGGCTGTTGAATTGGAGCCCCTATACTTGATATGTAAAAAGGTAAATTAGTTGCAGCGCTACCAGTTACAGTGCCACTTGCAATAATTGAGCCGTTTAGTTGCACACTAAGAGTCCAAGTTAAACCCGACCTTTCAATAAACCAGTCGTATTCTGTGTTGTTTGATATTGCGAACCAGTTATTAAGGTTAAGTGTTATGGTTTCTACAATAGATGAATTGTTGGTTAGGTCACTATAAAACTTAATTTCATACTGACCTGCACCTTTACTCAAAATAAATGTACCAGCATTGCTACTGGGGTCTTTTCCAGATGCAATACATTTCACTCCATCGTAAAATAATTTTAGCTTTTTAAATGACATACTAAAATCACCAGGAAAGGATATTGTATCTGTAAAGAGAATTTTACTGCCAAGCTGCAGATCAGATTTATCAAACCAAGCAGCACGACCTAGTAATAGTTGAATACTTGGATCAGAAATTCCTGATGTTGCATATGCCGATGCATATGATGTTCCTGATGGATTACTATTTAAATTTGTTTTTGATGATCCATCTACACTTAAATCCTCACTACCTGGAGCATTTACAATCTGTCCCGCTTCTAAAATATCAATGCTTGTTATAGCTCCATCTAATTGTGGTCCACGTAAAATATATACACCATCTGTACCAACAACTCCACCAACTGGGTCAGTATCAAATGTTAATGCAGGAACACCATTAGCTAAATTAATGCTTGCTAGACTTTCTGCACCAGTTCTATCAATCCATTTAAACGCATTATTGTAAGTTCCATCGGGTAAGCCGTTGGTATGACCTACTCGCATAGTAACATTAGACGGCGAGTAAAAGTCATTGCCATCGTTGAACTTTAGTGTCCAATCATCGGTTGCGTCACCAACTGTAAATGGGTTAATTTCAGCTACGCCGTTTGCGCAGTCTCCATCGTTTGTATAGATTGTTATTTCTGGCATAATATAATTAAATTAATTTAAAACTTCCATTTGAATAATAAATTGGCGGGGAATTTCTTTCAGCAGGAGTTCCCGCTCCTTTTGCTATTTTTGTTGTTCCACCAAATCTTTTTACAATAACCCTTGAATCTAAATAAAGGTATGCTATCCACTTTCCCGTCCTGTAGTTATTTCCAATAATATTAGCAGTATTTACTTTTATTTCAGAGCCAAGTAACCATTTAGCACCTTTTGCAATTGCTTCATCTTTAGTTATTGTAGCTATTCTAAATCCTTCAGTTTTCCACAATGGGTTACGTTTTTGAATTTCTCCATAGTATTGATCTGCCGCAAGCTGAGTATCAAAAATCTTTACGCCATTAATAGAGATCATCAAGTCATCATCTTGAGCTGAAAGCGAAACAATCCGAATTTTAAGAACTCTGCTTTTTGAAGAAGTTTCTTTTACTGCATCTGGTAGTACTACATTCTTATTTGTTATTGACACATAACCATTAGATGATTCAGTGCGCTTTAATTCATTAATTCGTTTCTCAGCTTCTTTTATTCTGCTTTCAATTGAGGTAGACATTATTGTGGTATGACTATGTTTCTTCCCTGTAATACTCGATTTTTTTTATTTTCCATTTCAATTATTTTAAATGGTTTTATCTGATTCTCAAGCTCTAACATCCTTTCCTCTAATGATTGGTTTTGAATCATTCTAGTTGGAGTATTAATAGTCTTTATAAGAAGTGGATTTCCTTTACTCATTATTCAGCTTTAAATTGTACAATTCTCCTTTCCCAAATGTCGCCTTGCCAGCGAAGAATAGAAACTCGGTCATTTAAATATTTTCCAGAATTAACATACCCAATGTATTCGTCAGCAGTAGGAACTGTATCAGCATTTAATACTGTTACGCGATTCCCATTGTTGTCAACTGGACGAAATTCTTTGGGGCGGCAAATTCTTTGAGGGTTTGATAAATAAAAATCACGGCATATTCTAGTAGGTACAGCTTCACTGTATGGTTCGGAACGAAAATCAAAACCTTCATCTAATTGAAATGGACCCCGATCAACACCAGGAAATCTAACTACCATTTCATCCCATTCTTCTAGACTAGAGGGAAGCATTGCAAATGTTCTAGTTAATTCAGCGCCATCTAATCCATTGGGTTTTACTTCTTGGTCAACAATATATGCTTTTTGTGTGCCACCCGTACCATCAAATACTGGATCAGTTATTTCTGGTGGAAGCAATTCTTTAATTGAGGATGCTGTATTAGCTGAAGATATTGCATACCTCCGAGTAATTATAAAGTCACTACTGCCATCTGTTTGAATCCCAGTTTCAAATTTAACCCCTATTTGCGGATCACCTAACTCAGTTTCAATATTTGTTGAACGAATTTCAAAAACATATTGGAAAGAATTAAGGCCATTAAAATCATTTATTTCATTTGATTTTAAATTGTGATTTCCAGTAATTTCATTAACTTTACTTCTTACTTCTTCTGCGGTTAATTTAATTGCATTAACTACAATTTGATCCGTAATTGAATCTTCGCTTGAGGAAACACTTAAAACTCCTGCCTCAACCCATATTTCCCTTAAAGACCATTTAGCATCGGTTTTAAGTAATTGATAATTATTGAGATAAAGGGTTTTTCCATCACTGACAATTGTTGTCGTTCCAATAACATTTGTATAGTCTGTATTCGGAAGCGCAACTAGGGTTCGTGAAACTTCCTTTAATCCGTTTTTCCCATAATTAACATCTTCTTGTTTTTCCTCAACCCAAGAATCAGTAAGGGTTTCATAAGTTAATTGAACGTAATGTTTGCCAGATCGGACGTTGTATGGATAACCCGATTCAATTAATCGCATATTTGGATAAACAGAACCTGGAATTGCTTCCCAGTCCTCACTTACACCAGACCCAAAATTTGCCTCTTGAAGTATTCCGTATTCAGGAAGTATGCTTGAAATATTTTCATAGTACCAATCTTCTTTTGGACTATTATTAATGCAAAAGAAAGAAAGTCTATAGCGATTATTCCACAACTTTTCAATTGATGGAGCTTCATTTGCAACTTTTAATCTGACTGTTCCTTGATTGCTCATATTATATTAATGACTTTAAAAATGTTATTGTAACACGACTGTCAAGCCCATTACAAATTAACCCCCAAGGGCTGTAACACGAACATCTAGTGCTGCAATAGCGGCTGCATTTGCAATGACACCTTGATTTACTTCATAAATTCCAGCCTCATTGTTAATCTGAATTTCAAGGACTCCGTTTGTATTACCCCCATTGCTGGTTGCTAACACGTGACCAATCTCAACGCTAATTTCGGGTTCAACTACCGTAATACCTCCAGCAACAGTGCTGCTTAGGTAAACTACGTCGCCCTCAGTGTAAGTTCCATCGTCTAAAACTAGGCCACGAACCTTACCAATTATTGTAACAAATCCATTTGAATTGTTTGGAATAACCTGCGTTACAACACCAATTGTTTTTCTAGCGTTTTCGACTGTATCTGCTTGAGCCAAAGTAATTGTTGGATTGTTTCCTTGCGAGCCATTTATAATAACAACATTTCCGTCGGATATTGTTGCTCCAGTTGTATTCCTTGCGTACAATACAACCTCTTGCCCAAGTTGCAATGTTACGCTTTCAGAGCCAGTAGTTAAGTCTAAAGTTTTTTCTGTATTGTTCCATGACAGCTCGCCACCATTTCCCGATACTCCAGGATTAAAATCAATTCCAGTTGCGGATGTATTGATAGTGCCAGTAAATGTTGGGTTATCAATTGGCGCAAATAAACTTGAAGCTTGTGGGCTTGAGCTGGGAAGTGAATAATTTTCAATTAAATTCCACAATTCAATATTGCTTACACCCGTAGGAATAATTACATATTCAGCTTTTGAGCCATCAATTGTAATTTCTAAAATACTTCTTTTCCCGCTGTCACCATTGTTCCAAATATCAATAGAGAAACTTCCATTAACATCTGTTTGCACTGAATCAACACTCTGAGCTATTGTAGCCGAAGCTACAGAGTCTGTACCTAACTGAACTAGTCGAAAAGTAATCCACTTGTTGGCAAGGGCTGCGTTATTTACCCCGTTAATTGTACCTGTAATTGTTGTTGTAGACATATTGATTTAAATTAATTTAACATTTCCATCTTTTAAGTGCAAGTGACTTACGGGTTGGCTTACCCTTGGAATCCTTCATTGGTCCCTTGACCCCAGACATTCTAGCGCAGAATGACTTCTTTCGAGCTTTCCGTTTCCCCGTAGGCTTAGATTCAGTTACTGGGGCTTTTAAATTAGCCCCAGTTTTCTTTTTGAAGTGCGCCCTTCCAGCGGCGGTAAGACCACCCTTTGAACTTTTATGTTTTTTCTTCATTTATTTGACTTGGGATGAACCAAAGTAGAACCCTACAATGGCTAATGCTGTCTGGCGTATCTCTGGTAGTATCACAAAACCCTGTACAGTGGACCATTCTAGGCGCTTGAATAGCCCTAGAAAGCCTTTGGATTCTGATTGTATACTAACACCTATGTCCGTGAATGCGAAGACAAATGGGGCTATTACAATTGCAAAGATAACTGCCGCCGTAATTGCACGACGCATATAGACACCACCACGAGCTGCCGCCTTATCTGCTGATTCGTCCGCTATTGTCTGACGGGCAATCATACGCTCAAAGAGACGAGCCTGATTGTCAGCCTGTGCCGCTATCATCTTCATTACGAAGCCGCTTACGCCGCCTCCTAGCATTGCTAATAGTTCTGGTGTCATAGGTTATTTATCTCGGAGTTCCTTGATTACCTTGAT
>Ga0115556_1001361_pt1 | contig 16774 bp, 8 predicted proteins | sample COGITO_mtgs_1104_5_FD_87282 | JGI IMG/M metagenome (GOLD analysis project Ga0115556, IMG submission 87282) | Pelagic marine microbial communities from North Sea - COGITO_mtgs_110414 | ecosystem: Environmental > Aquatic > Marine > Epipelagic | place: Germany:Helgoland, sampling site Kabeltonne... | reverse complement strand
AGCTGGAACGTCAACGGATTACGCGGAACGATGAAAAAACACCCACACTTCGTGAAAGATTTATACGAGAAGACGAGATTTGACATCTTGTGCGTGCAAGAGACAAAGATGCAAGAAGGGAACGTAGGGGAAATGGTAGCGGTAATCGAGGACGACGAGGATGAAAATGATGATGATAAGGGACCAGGAGGCCTGCATCATAATCAAAACGATCAATTAGCGGCGTACTTTTCATGTTCAACAGCGAGGAAAGGGTACTCGGGCGTGGCCATGATCACTCGTCCAGATGTGAAGTTTACGTCAAAACCGCGCGAAGGGTTTCACCAACGCGCGTTAGACGAGGCGGATTTCGAAAAGACGGAGGAAAACTTGGAGGCGTTTCATTTGTTCAATCGAGAAGGGCGGGTGATGACGTGCGAGCTCGAGAAAGCGGTGATTATAAACACGTACGTTCCGAACAGCGGCGAAGGGTTGAAACGGTTGAGGGAAAGAATCGAGGTTTGGGAGCCGGCGATGAAAGCGCACGTCTCGTGTTTGAGGGAAGATATGATGAAAGAAGAAGAAGAGAAAGCGATCGTTTGGGTGGGGGATTTCAACGTCGCGCACGAGAAGCGCGATTTATGGGGAAATTGGACGCAAAACGAAACGAGCGCCGGGTTCACGCCGGAGGAACGCCTCGCGTTTTCAAACCAACTCAAAGACTTACGTTTAACCGACTCGTTCCGATATCGACACCCAACCGCGGACGACAAGTTCACGTATTGGTCATACAGAGCCAAAAGCCGAGAGCGAAATCGCGGCTGGCGCATTGATTACGCCTTGGTCAGCGACACTATGAAAGAAAATATCAAAGACGCGTTCATCGTCTCCGACTTTCTCGGAAGCGACCATTGTCCGTTAGGCGTTGAACTTCGCGTGTGATGATGAAAATTGACGACGCGCGTTCAATAGTATTCAATCGTCTGTGTCATCATCCCGTCTTCGTCGTTCGTTCGTTCGTTAAAAGAGAGTTTCGCTCGAAAGCGATATAACGAGATGATACAGACTTAGCGTTATTATTTTGTATAGACTTATTTCATGCGTAGCCTTCTTCGCGTAGAATACACGCAGTAGTCCTCCTTCACGCAAATTTGAATTTTCCTCACTTTTGTCTGTCGTTGAAACTCCTTTTAACGCTCTCGTTTGTCTTCTTTTCTTTCTCGCTCTTCCTTTAAGAGAGCTACGAGGACGACCAAGAAGCGATGAGAAGCGATGATGACAACGAAAAGGACACCAACGCGTCGTTTTTGTCGGGAGAGACTTTGAAAACATCGACGACGACGACGCGGAGAGATGCGTTTTTACATCGTCGGAACAAAGAGCTGTTTGTGGTTGAATGCGCGCGACGTTTTGTGAACAACGCGAAATCGACGAGTCGTGCGAACAAAGATTCTACAAAAGACGACGACGATGCAAATGTATCATCCATTTCGTCGTCGTCTCGAGGAGGCGGAGATGATGGCGACGACGACGATATCTTCTTCTTCGACGCGATGTATAGTTCTGTGCACGAATCGGTGCAAAGATTGCTCGAGAGCGAGACGAGAGTGCAAAGTTTGCGAAGGAAACATCATCAGAGCGCGAGTAGCAGCAGCAACGACGATACCAGCTTCAGCGGTGCGGCGTTCGCGTTGGAAACGACGACGCCACCTGTGAAAAAGAGAGGCGATGGGAAAAGGAGCATGCTTCCGCAAATCGACGACTGCGCGCAGTTTCCGAGCTTGAGTTCGTCGCCGGTTGTCGCGACGACGCCGTTGGCGAAGAAATTGGGCGGGATGAGTTTGAATGGCAGCAGTAATAACAACATAAACGGAGCGTTGCCGTCGCCGAGGAGAGTGACGCCGTCGCCCGTATCGAATGGTGGTCCCGGAAGTGTGGAACGAGCGGCTTCACCGCCGGTAGTTTCGCCTTCTTCTTCGCAACAGCAACAGCAACAGCAACAACTTCCGAGGAGTCAAAGCGGCGGCGTCGTAGGTGCACCGAGACGGATTCAACCGTCTCTGCTCTCTGGTTCATCAAATTCGAGTAATAGCAATACTTTCACGAATAAACAGCTGTCGCCGGTGCAGCAGCAGCAGCAGCAACATCAACAACAACATCAACAGAAGCGGATTCAACCAACCGCTGCAAAAAGCAACAACAACAACAACAACAACATTAACAACGAAGCGTCAGTCGAAACTCCTGAATATATCTTGGACTTGGCAAAAGCGTACGCGTTTGCGCTCGAGTGGTTCCATAACGGTGATATTGAAAAGTCCATCGTAGATGTTCTCAAAATGCTCTCGATTTCTCCGGATGCGTTTCCGTTTGGCGTTAGTCCGGGCAAGGAAGCAGAAGAAGAGTTTGAAATTTTCCCATCCGGCGTGTTCGTTCGTAAATTTGCCGCGCTCGTTTTAGCCAACGCCGGGACGCTTCCGTTTTCTCTCGGTCCAACAGCACTGGAGGCATTATCTGAATCTGAAGCGGTAAAAGCGCACGCGCCAATGTTGGCGCAAGAGTGCGCAAACTTTCTCTCCGCGCTCGCAGCGTCTGCAACAACCGTAACAAAAATATACGACGACGCGACACCTTCGGCTTCATCGCGAAAAAGAAACAACAAACGCGGAGAAACAGATAATGGCAGAGGGGGAGCCGTCGGTACACGCGCAGATGTAAGTTCGGTTCGTAATCCAAGCAATAAATTTGGATTAGTGTCCAGAGCGAACGCGCACGCTCGCGAGAAATGGCGCGATCAACTCGTCGCTTTGCTCTCCCCGGATGCCAAATTCAACGCGTCTTCGTTCATGGCATCGACTGGTGCAACTGGCGCGCCGCCGTCTAAATATTATCACCAGAACGCCGCGAACGCGTTCGCGAGAAAGTGCAGAGAAGTTTTCGATTCGGCAAAATCTAAAGAAGACGCCAGATGGCTCGCGGATGTTTTCGTACGAAAAATGTTGAAAAGTGCCGGCGAAGGCGAAACTGAGGAAGATATCGGAGCCGCAGTGTCGGCGGCGAAACTATCGGCGTTGCGAGAGCGTTTGATGGGTGGAGGTGGAGTCAGTACTAGTGCTGGCGCGCAACATCAAAATCCTCAACGTCATAACAACACGCACGCGAATGGAAGAAGTAGTAGTAGTTTAGGCAGAGGTAGTAATAGTATTTTAGGCGGAGGTAGAGGAGTCCATCAAGGAAGAGGAGGAGGAGGAGCGGGTGGAAGAGGTGGAGGAAGAGGGAATCATCACGTTGCACCGACACCACTCGCTTTGCATCAGCAACAAAGTAACGAAACATCCTCATCGACGACGACGACGACGACGACTACGCAAGAATCATCGTTCGCGGCAATGTTTCAGCCAGCTTTTCGACCGTACGTGTGCGTATTGGAAACGGCAGATTCCGCTCGTTTCTCCGCCGCGGTGTCTCGGTCACTCGCGGATGCGCTCAAAGCGCTCGATAACAATTACGCCGCGTCCGTGCGTAAAGGCAAAGGAGAAGATGGAGTGAGCGAAGGAGGTGAAGAAGTGGACGATATTTTGCGTTCGTTCGGGGTGAACCCGAAAGATTTCACCGCTCGCGCTCTCGCGGCAAAGTGTTGCGGCAAATTTCTTGGTCTTTTACGATTTTGCTTAGACGGTTACTCTTCGATCGTCGCTTTCGACGGATTACCTACAATAGAACTTTGCGTGGAGAGCTTGCGCATTGCAACTGCCGAAAACGAGCTCATGCTCACTCTCCCGTGGGTATCGGAGTATGTGAAATTCACGCCGTGGGAAGACACGGAAGAAGCGACTTTAGTGTTTTCTTCGAAAGGCTTCGTCGATTTAACGTCATGGTTCCGTTCGGCTTCGAAAAGTGCAAAGCTGTGCATAGTTAATACTAGTAATGGAAGTAATGGTGCAACTGGTTCTGCGCCATCTCGGTCTCTTCGATCTGTCGAGGACGTTTCATTGATATCGGCGGTGAGCGTTCGCATGATTCGACATCTCGTTCGAGAAACGCTCCATTTCAAGGCGCCAACGACGACTGCGAAGTCGTTGGAGTACGCAAAGTTAGCTTCAACGTCGCAGTCGCATCCCGCGGGACCCGTGCCGAAAGCATTCCTCGCAAACGCTTTCGACAAAGTAAAAATTTCAGTGGAAGAGAATGACGTGCTCGCGGAGTGGGGGTCTAATTCCGCAGCGGGCGGACATGATTTTACGCCAAACGTCATCGACGATTCCTTGTTGCAAAAATTGATTGGCGTTGACGTCGAGAGATGCATCACGGCGTTGCGAAACGACGACGCGATATCAAATCGATGGAGCCAGGAAGAAATCGAATCCATTGAGAGTCAAATTAGTACGCATCAAGCGGCGGCAATTTTACCTTCGAAGCAAGAACAAGTACGCAAAGGAGCAGACGAAGGAGACCGACACCGGGTCGTTCCAGTTCCCGTTCGAAAGATTGCGCCCGTCTCGGCGACTGCACTTTCGTCTGCTTCGCCTCCTACGAAGATTACATCCACAAAAATGGCGGCGCTCGAAACGAGTCCATCGTTGCCGTCCGTACCGTCCTCGTCGACGGCGAATCCAACTCGAAGTTTACAACGCGCGTTTCTCGCGGCGAATCCTCGACACAAAAATATCGTCGACTTTACCGTCGACGCCGCGGTATTAGCTTCGGTGGACCACGCGGTGCGACACGAAATACCAAACGCGTTGAAGTGCGTCTCGGAGACGCTCGATAACGCGTGCAGACTAGCTGCGACTGTTTCCGCGGCTGAACAGAAAAGATTATTTATGAATACGAATACGGAGCACATTACGCAGAAGAAGAAAATGGCCAAACCAACGCTGGAAGATGCGTGGAGTTCGGCATTTGAGACTGCAATTGAACGCGCGACGATGTTAGCTCTTCGAGAAATTGGAGGCGTCATCGAGAAAAGAGCTGCGGACGATGCGGCGAAAAGAGCCGGCGCGGCTGCAGCCGCGTTGTTACGCGAACCCTCGGACGACGACGACGACGGCGACGACAAGAATGATGGCAAGATGAAAAAGAAGTCGAGAGCGCCTCTGTCTCCGGAAGCCTCTGCATCTGCAGCTGTCGCCAGAGATGCTGCCAGACAATCCGCCACGGAACGCTCTAGGTTATCGGCACCGTTCGAGCTTCGCAAAGCCATCGTTGATGAGGCGTCGCGAAAATTGCGCGTGGCGCTGAAAAATCTCTCGAGCGACGAACGAGGAGAAGACGGGGAAGACGAGGAGGAAGAAGAAAACAATTCGGTCGTTCAAAGAGAGAGGAAGAACACCAACCCCCCATCGGCGATGATTATCAATACTAATGAAAAGGAGACATGCGACGAAAACGACGAAAACGACGAAAACTTAGTCGCCGACGTCCAATCAGCGGCTTTGAGCGCCATCGCGAGAGCTTTATCCGAAGCGCAAGGTTGGGCGCCAGGATCACTCTTGGCAGTATCGCGAGAACTTGCAAACGCTCGAAACCCAGGCGACGAAGTAGGTGCCAAAGAACTCGCGAGGATGTGCGAGAACTGTTCGAATTCAATTCGTTCCGTGTTGGCGTTGGATGAGAGTTGGAGAGACGCGCTGTTCGCGTCGCAGCAGCAACAAAAGCAAAACGCGGCGGCAGTCTTGTCTTCGTCGTCCGCTATGTCGCCATCAGACGCGGCACTCGGGCCGAACGCCTTATCGACTGCTGCGGCACTGCTCGCAAAACCGTCCGATGCGCCCGGAAAAGCGTTCAAGAAGAACGCAGAAGCTGGTCGACCGAGAGACACGTTGGCGAGAGCCTTGTGCGCGCTCGCTCGCGCTTCCATGGCGCTCTTCTTAGCGCCTCCGCAACCGGCGTTGATTAAGCCCGACCGACACGGTGGCGTCTCTCTTTCGAGCGCGTTAGTTTCTTCTGCGGCTGCGAGCAGTGGTGCAGATAACAACAGCTCGAACAGTAACGCCGCATCGGGTGGTAACACGGACGGTACGAAGCAAAATATCGGGTGGGGCGTCTCTCGCGACGGCGTGTGCGAATCCGTTCGTTTGGCCGTCTTGAACGCCTTCGCGCTGGCGTCTCCGATTTTGGAAACTTTGGACGCCTTCGCTCCACCCGACGCGATTAGCGTCTGGAACGAAGTCTGCGGCGAACTCCTCTTCCCGAAGAACTGGATTCCAGTCTTGAGAGTGTTCCCGCATTCGCCATTCGCGCAACTTCGAATCGAAACCATCGTCTGCGACGTGTTCGCTTCGGTTCCCGACGGCAAAGCCGCGACGCTCCGTTTAAAAAAGTTTCTCGAGACGCAGTTTGCTTTCTCTTCCAGCGAAGCGCCGCCTTCGGCACCTAATAAAACGACAATCAACGCCATGGGCACCTCCCTCCTCCTCCGCTTCCTCGTCAAACTTCTCGACGCTCGAATCGAACGATACCGAGAGGAAGAAGACAAAGAAGAAGAAGACAAAGAAGAAGAAGACAAAGAAGAAGAAGAAAAAAAGGCATCCTTCTCGAGAAAAAGGGACAAACTTCGACGACTCGAAGACGAACTGAAAGGTTGGGAGAAAATTCTCACTTCGGCGCGCTTCGTCTCTCGAGACGGCCCGAACGCTCGCGCGCCTCATTTCGCGAGTAAGATCGAACGAAGGATTTTCGAGTTTTCGAAAATTATTCTTTCTTTGAAAGAGTGAGTCCTCCTCTTCTCCTTCTTCTCTGATGAAACCATCATTGTCATCGTCATCATCCTCAGCATCCTCTTTTGTCGATGAAAATGTTCATTGAAATAAAAATGTGAGTAAAGGAGAAAAATCGCCTCAAAAAGGTGACGTGTCATATCTACTAACTAATCTTTACCACAAATATGTTTACCACGACTACTACTTCGACCACACCAATCACCACGCAAAAGAGGACGACTCGTGAGCGAAACAATCGCGCTGTCGTCGTGACGAAATCGTTTTGGAAGAAAGAAGCGCCGCCTCCTCCGCCTCCGCCTCCGGCAAAGAAGAAAGGATTGTTTGGGAATTTCCAAAAGCCATCGGGTGATGTTTCCCCGGCTCAAGGAAAGACCAACACCGTGAAAGACGTGGAATACGCGTACGAAGAGACCAAGACGGAAGCGTACGCGAGAATCCGGAAACAACGAGCTTTGAAAAAAGCCGAGTTCGAAGCGCGCGAGAAAGGCGGCTTCTCGCAAGCGCTGTTTAAAGTCACCAGAGCGTTAGATTTCCAAGAAGATATCGCAGCTGACAGAGGCTTGTTGAGCGCGGCCAAGAGGATGAGGAAAGGCGAGTCGATGTCGACGGAGCAATACGGCGCGTTACGCAGGAAGGTTGGAGGGACGAAAGGAGGGTTTTTTGGGGAGTCCGTGGACGTGAAAGGTGAATATACCGATAGCGGGTGGACGAAGCGAGACGAGGACACGACGACGAGCGAGGTTGCGTACGCGCCTTTGCTCGGATTAGTTCTCGCGGGCGTCGTGGCGACGCTCGTTTTGGTCGTGCAACAAGTGCCGTAGTAGGATGATGATGATGATACTTTTCGTAGTGTTGTTGCGTGCTATTTATATCTGTACTAGTACTATCTATCTATCTATCTTTCTAAATTCATCTCTTAAAGTAGTGCTTTTTATATTCGTCCGAGTTGTACCAGTTCGCGACGCTGGCAACACCCTCTTCCAAAGAAATTTTGGCCTCGAAATCGAGAAGATCCTTCGCTTTGGTCACATCCGCGAACGTTCCGCCGACGTCGCCGGGTCTTCTCGGTTCGACGATGATTTTGATATCGTCGTCTGATTCAGACGATGTTTTCGACGATGCTTTAAGCTCCTCAGATGCGGCTTTTTGCACCGAACTCACGAGCCGTCTTAAAGTCACCGCTTCGCCTCTCGAAACGTTGACCGTTTCGCACGTCGACCCGTTTTCCCTCCACAGCGCTTTCTCGATCCCGGAACATACGTCTGATACGTGACAGTAATCTCTCCAACTCTCGTCACCGTCGCCAAACATCGTCAGTTTCTTTTCGCGATTTTCATCGTCTAACAACGTTTGCATGAAGCGAGTAATCGCCATATCCGGTCGTCCGTAATTCCCAAAACAGGTGAATATTCTCGTTATCGTTATTTTCCTCTCAATCTCCGTAAACGCTCGCGCGTAACTCCTCACCACCGCCTCGGCTGCAATTTTTGAGAGCGCGTACGGACTTTGCGGCATAGACTTCCCGTCGTCGCCCATGATCCCTTCATCTTCTCTCGATGGTCTTTTTCTCTCAAAATTATCCCCATACGTCGCGCCACTACTCAAGAACACAAAGTTCGCTTCAGAGCGCTTCGCGAGTTCAATCATAATCGCCGTCGTTTCAACGTTCGCTCGAAACGCCAGGGAAGGGTCCTCGAGCGTATCTTTCACGCCCGAATACGCCGCGCAATGGATAATGCCATCGATCGTTTTACATACGTTTGAATCATCCTCTGCATCAAAATCATTGTCCTTTGTCTTCTTCATCTTTCGCAACTCTCTTTCAATCATCGAAAGCTCAATTCCGAGCGAGATATCTCGATCGATGAATACAAACCTTCTCTTCCCAATGTGCACCAATCGATTCAAATTCTCTCTCTTATCTTCCTTTTTGTACGGACCTTTCTCCACGTCCAGAACGTCGATGCCAATAATAATCACGTTTTCGTGCACATCATCATCCTGGCTTCTGTTATTTCTTCTTTCGAGCAGATGAGAGACGAGATTGGACCCGATGAATCCTAAACATCCCGTTACCACAACAACTGTTTCCCCAAAATTCCTCTGCCCGGTCTCTTTCTCATCCTCGGAAGCAGCAAAAGCAAAAGCACTGAAGCGAGGACATCGTTCGCGTCTTTTTCTTTCCCCACGCGCGGAGGAGCGCTGAGTATCACCGCCGAAACGCAAAACACCCGGACTCAAAGGAATGCATTTGGAATGCATTTTAGGGGAAAAATTCGTCACTTCCCCTACTTTGCGCTTAATATTATGAAGAGAATGACGACCAGAAATGGAAGACAAAGAAGGTATTTCTCGGTGATGGTGGTGCTCGTGGTGACGTGCCTTCTCTGTCGCGGAGAGTTGCTTCGAAACGAGGAGGAAAAGGAGGAGGAAAAGGTGGTAAACATCATCGGCGCGAAATCGGCAACTCGTCGTTCCTTACTCGCGAGCAGCGCTTTGATGACATCCGGGAACGGAATACACGACACGAATACCACGCGCTTTCCTTCGACCAAAAGAGTAAAACGAAGGCGGATGAGAGAATACGAAAACGACGACAACTACCGATGGGGCCCTGTCGCGAGAGAGCGCGATGATGAGAGAGATAAAGAAGGGAAATTGGAAGCTTTGAGGGAAGATATTCGCCTGGAGACGAAGAAGTTGGAAATCGCTCTGAAAGAAGAGCGAATACTGTTTTCCTCAAATGATGAAGAAGCGTGGAGAAAACAAAAGGAAACGAACCAACGAGATGAACAAGAAGTGCAAGAACATGGAGGAGGTATTGAAAAGTGGCCACTTTTGAAACAACACGAGGAAATGTTCGAGAGGTTCTGCGGCGGCGAGGGAAGCGAGAGCGGCGCTGGATCGATGCGAGAGGTGATGGGAAAGTTACGGAAACAGGCGGAGTCGTACGACGAATCAGATTCAAACGGGAACTTGGTGATATTTGAGGCGTATAATCCGTTCTGGAACGGGTTTGGGAATAACATGAGGCGATGGTTGAACTTATTTGTGGTGGCGTCCAGATTTGACTCGTTCGCTTCGTATTTCGATTTCGGCGCGTGCGGGATGGAGGAGTACGGGAGAAACGCGGAGAACGACGGCGTCGAAGGGAAAACGTTTTATCGACGCGGGAAAGATGGGCAATCTGCGTGTCAGTTTGACCCCGGGATGTTTTTCAAAGGCGACGGTTTCGATTGGCAGTGGACGCCGAAACGGGCGAATGAAAATCCAGAACGGTTAAGTCTGGCGAGCGTGACGAGAAACGCGACGATTTTGTGCGAAGAAGACGTGAGCGACGACGTGAGAGATTGTAAATTGTACGACGATAAGGATTTGGACCATCGACGAAGACTTTACGACAACGGTGACGACGCAACGTATGTGGTGAAACCGTTGGCGAGTTCTGGTCGAATGTCGAGAGAAGAGATTGATCGAGCGGAAGGCGCCGAGGCAAAAATTAAAGCCGCCAACGCCGATTGGCTCAGAGAGTGGTTCAAAGAGGAAGTCGCACGCGACGTGGATCGAAAAGGAGTTCGGGTGAAACTCACCATACACGACGTGTTTGTCATGCAACGCGAAGGAGAAGTACTTTTTAACGTCTATGGCATCGACGGGGACGAGCCTCCGCCAGATTTAGGCGACCCGGAGTTGCCGAAAGCGTGCTACAATCGACATTTTTTCCGGCCTCGAGAACACGTAAAAGAGGCGATCGAGGAGGTGTTTGAGAAATCTTCTTCAAACGGCGGCGGGGACATGAAAAAGTGGCGCTCGTGCGCGGCGATTCATTTAAGGACTGGGTTTGCCGATCACCAAGCGCAATGGGTGGCAAAGTATCGTATGCTCTCTGAAAACAAACGCAAGGAGTTGGAGGCAAAGTACCCGTGTCGTTCGACCGCCGGCGGGAGTGAGAGAACCGCCGAGCGATTCGTGGACGCTTTGGACGAAACCTTTCGCAAGTGCGAACCGGATTACTCAAACGAACGAATATGCACGCTGTGGCACCAGAAAAATGAAATCACGAAGCACGTGAATTTGGATATTGAAAACGAGAGCAACGTATTGAACGGGCGGCTGAAAACGTTCGATGTCGTTCAGGATTGTTGCGGCAGTTCCTTTCGCGAGCCGGACGTTGCGGACGCGATGGAACGTTGCGGATTTGTTCCGGAAGGGATGTATCCAGAGTTGGAAGTGAAGAAGAAAAATGATGATTTTTCGTCAACCAGTCCAGTGAGAGCAGCGCTTACCTGCGCGTTGCGCGCGTCCAAATTTCACTTAGAGTCTCTCGTCGAGGAGGACAACGACAATTCAGACGACGACGATTCAGACGACGAAGCGTTTGGCGTCTTCCTTTTAGGGGATTCGCCAACCTTCATCAAAGCCGTTCCAAAATTACCAAACATCGGTAAATATTTCGCGCATCAACAAGATCCAGACACAGTTGGCGTCACCATGGGAGATAGCGATTGTTCTGGAACCTCCTGCGTCGTTCGAAAAAAGGGCGAGAAACATTTGAGTTGGATGCGTTCCGTCGTCGACGCCTACGTCGCGAGTTTATGCGAGGTGACCGTACAGCTTCCCGGGAGTAGTTTTGCCAACGGCGCTATTCACCAACTTCGCGCGCCTGGAAAGAACCGAACGTCGTCGGCTTTTCTGTGGAGTGGCGAAGTCGTCTTGGGACAGCACTTAGCGACCCGAGACGAAACGACGAACGAGATTGCGAGAGAGACAAAAATCGGGTACGACGGGAACCTCGAAAATTACGTCGCGCTCGGCGCCGCGCATTGTAAAACAATAGATTGAGATTTAGAGAACTAATGAAAGTAGAGGTCAAATAGAAACATAACATAGCGTAAAAGTTAGATATATAATCATACAGATAGCAACAACAACATAAAAAAAAACCTTCCTCCTAATCGATTGATTCCAAATCGCGATACGCAAACTCCCCCGCATTCTCTTCGTCCAACTCCTCGTCCTCGATTCTTCGATCCGGCAGACGCCCGATGGTAAAATCGTGCACCATCCTTTTCGGCGGACGTTTCGTGCTTTTCACCATGTACATCTTCGCGTCGTCGTTTTCTTTACCTTTTCGACGAACGGCAACTAAAGGCATATCCATGGCTCGTTCCGCGAGAGATGATGGAGTCATCGCCAGCGGATTCGCTTCGTCTTCGTCGTCGTCTAAAACGAACGTTTTCAACGCCTCTTCCAATTTCAATCGGTCTTCCTCTCCGTCTTTGCTTCCCCCTCCTTTCTCGTCTAAAAAATACCTCGCGTTCTCCGGGTACGTCAAATACTTCTCCCCTTTCATCGTTTTCCCTCGCCTGTCTAACTCTTTAATGCGTTTCTGGACGTCTTTACCTCCGATTAAATCCGCGACTTGGTCTCCGCAATCGATTTCGGCGTAAATTTTCGCCAAAGCGTGTTCGATGTCCTCCAACTCCCTTATGTGTTTATTCCGTTCGGAAACTTCGGTTTTATACCCGTGGTGTTTCGACGAAGACGTGGACGCGTACTCCTCGTAATCGACTTGCAAGTGCGCGTACATCTTGGTCGTTTACGTCGTCGGTCAAAGTGATCAGAGAATTGGAGTTTCTTTTTGTGGCATTTTGAAAAAAAAAGCGTTTTCGTATTTATTAGTACAAATTATACAATGTACATACTACGCGTAAGAAGAGTAATCTTTAATCTCTCTCTCTCTCTAATTTCCTCTCTACTTCCGCGACTGTTTCTACGATCCGTCTGGCTTTCAGTTCAACTTCCCCCCACTCTTCGAGCGGGTCGCTCAAACGCGTGATGGCGCCGCCGGCGCCGATTTTCATTTCGCCGTCTTTATACGTGACCGAACGAATGACCACGTTCGCGTCGAAGGCTTTGTTGCGACAGGACCAAAAGCCGACGCTCCCGGAGTACATCTCGCGGGGTTCTTCGTTTTCGAGTTCGTGTATGATTTGCGTGGTTCTGTATTTCGGCGCGCCAGTCATGGAGCCGGGAGGAAAGGCGAACTGAAACGCGCGAATGGGCGAAATCCTTTTGTCGTCGTCGGCGGCGTTGCCTTCTGCATGATTTTCACCAGAGGACGTCGACAGTAACGTCCCGACCACCGTCGAGACGAGTTGGTGTACCGTTCGATAACTCTCAATCTTTAACAAACCCGGTACTTTCACCGTGCCCACCTCACACGCCAAGGACAAATCGTTTCGCAAGAGATCCACAATCATCAAATTTTCCGCGTTGTCCTTCACGGACGTTTGTAAATCGCGCGCAGCTTTGACGTCTTCTGCACACCCGAGCGGTTCCACGCGCGCGATGGTTCCTTTAATAGGTTTCGCTTCCAAATTGCCATTTTGGTCGCACCGTAAAAATCGTTCGGGCGAGGCGCAGCACACGTACATGTCCGAAAAATGCGCCTTCTCTTCGCCCGCGCCGTTTGAAAAGTCAAAAAAAGCCGCATACGGCGCTGGATTGCGTTCGCGCAAAGCGTAATACAACTCTCGATACAGGTGACGGGTTTGTTTGTATGCACCCACATCTCTGCGCGTTAACGCATTCGTCAGACAAACTTCGTACGTGTGTCCGTCTAAAATGCGTTCTTGCGACGTTTTAATTTTCTCCATGTACTCCTCTTTATCGTCGCGCCATTTGAATCCAATAGACTCTGCTAACTGCGTGCAGTTTTGAGTCACCACCGTCTTTTTCGGCATCTCGTCGGCGACGTGTTTCACTTTATTCAGAAGGCTCCGATTAATATCTAGAGTTGTGGTCGCGAGCCATTCCAACGCCTCGAAGAGATCCTCCGTTTCCGGTCCATCTTCGGTGAGCGTCATCGCGTACACCATCTTCTTCTCGTGGTCGACGACAACCGCTTGGTCTACGAAATATAACGCCGCTTTCACCATAGTATTACTATTACTCGACGAGTCGTTTGCAAAGAAAATGGGCGAATCGCACTCCTCGCGCGTTTCGTACGACAGCGAACCAACGAAGCCGCACGCGAAAAGCAACGCCTCTGGTAGCCCTTTCACGCTTTCCCCATCCTTCACCGCGTTCACCTCGTCCACGATGCACGTGGCAAAATTCTCTTCGGAGACGTTAAATCTCTTCAACTCTTCGTCCATGTATTCTAGAATGCTGCCGTTTCCTCCGTGATGATAACTTTTCACGATTTCGTCTTGGTTATTCATGACGACCAGTTTGCCGTTCATTCGCGCTTCTACGCGTCGCCACAGAGGACCACCTTGGCACCCCATGACACTAAATCGCCCTCGCGGCGTGTCGTTGTCGCCGTTGCTGTCGTTAGTACCACTACTACCGTCTGCGGTAGCAGAATCCAGCCAAAATGCATTTTTCTTATCGCTAAATAACGTCCTGAACACATCTTCAGAGCGCGTGGGCGAATCGAGAAGCGAAACTTCTCGGGCGTGTAATCTGTACGCGCTTTTCTTCTGTTTCTTGTTACTACTTTTGTTGCTACTCTTCTTATCCTGTGTCTCCCTCGAAGCGTTTACGAGCTTCATCAAGACAGTCTTCCGTTCCTCGCTTATTGTTGTTGTTGTTTCATTCCCTTCTTCTTCCTCTTCCATCTCGCCTCTCTTCTCTTTCCAATAGGCGTCCGCGATGTCCATGAAATTCTTCACGATTGTTTTCCCGTGCGGCTCGGTACAAATAGACTCCGGGTGAAACTGAACGCCGTATTGCGGATACACCTTATGCCTCAGCGCCATCACCGTCCCTCCTTCCTCTCCTCCTCCTCCTCCTCCTCCGTTTTCTTTCTCGCTCTCGACGACATCCGCCCACGCCAACGCCACGAGCTCTTCTTCTCCTCTCACTTCCTTCTCCGCCTCCTTCCTTTTCCCAGGGAACAACGCCTCGAGCGAGTGATACCTCGTCGCCTTGAACACCCTCGGCACGCCCTTAAACAACAACCCTCCTCGACGACTTTCTTCTTTGTCTTCTTCTTCTTTAACTGTCACCTCGGACACTTCCCCGTGCTTCGGATGTCTCGCGCGGACGACATCCCACCCGTATCGAAACGCGATCGCTTGGAACCCAAAACAGACGCCAAATATTGGCACTCCTCGAACGAGTTCGTCTTTTGCATTTAACAACGCATCCACGACGCCCGAATCGCAAATGCCGCTCGACGGCGTCCCCGGCCCCGGGGAGATGACGATTCGGTCGATTAAGTGCTCCTTCACGAGAAACCGAATATCTGAGACAGAAATGGCGTCGTTCCTTACCGTCAGAGGAAGAGAACTATTATCTTGACACTCGGCGATGACGTGCGCGAGAATGTTCGAGTACGAGTCGTAATTGTCGATGAGTAACGTCCGAGAGTGGTGCTGTTTGTCATCATCGAGACGAGAACAGTTGGCGGCTTTCCCGTCGTTGGGGAAGTCATCCGTTATGGTGTCGACGCTTTTAAAGCCGCTCATACCGTTTCACGAAGACAGATGATCCGCGCTCTGATTAGCACCGCCACTGCCCTCTCTCAAACTGTGTTTCGTGATGATTTTGCATCCTACACGCGCGATACAGAGCCCGCGAAAGCGCACTCGTAGTAATGCGGTTTGTTGCTTTATCCAATCTTCAAAGTTTTTCCTCATTAGAGAGAACTCTCTTTACCTCTCTCTCTGAGTCGCGATACCGAAGCAATTCTCTCCTCCTTTTGCGCCTCCTCATCGTCTCGACGCGCACGACGAGGACATTCACCATTTACAGAGAACGCGCGTCGTCGTAAAAGTCCTCGCTTTTCTCCTCATCAGAACAGACACACCATGGGTGTTTCCCCAACTCCGACGAGTCAAAACGTCGGCGAAAAACTCATATGGATTGCCATCTATTCGCTCTGCTCGTCCTCCATGCTCGTGGTGAACAAACTCGCAGTCGCGGCGATCCCGTTACCGACGGTCGTTTCCGGCGCGCAGCTCGTGTCGAGCGCGATCGTGCCTCTTTTGATGCAACTGTGCGGGTACTCGGTGATTGGAAAAATGACCTACGCGAGGTCTCTCCCGTACGTGGTGTATACTTCCATGTTCGCCGCTGGGTTGTTTGCGAACATGAAAGCGTTACTGCTGACAAACGTCGGGGCGGTGATTGCGGCGAGGTGCTGTTTGCCTCTCATTGTTTCAGTGATTGAGTATTTCTTCATGGGGAGAAGTTGGCCGAATAAACGATCGATGGTTTCGCTGGTGCGTGTTTGGTGTTGGTGTTGTTCTTTCTCGCGCTCGATTTTTCTTCTCCTCAATCTTCTGTTCTTTCGGTCGTTGACACTCAGTTCTTCTCTGTTTCTTCTGAAACAACGTTATTACATTAATAGGGTGGCGTCGTCTTCTTCGCTTACTTGTACGTTTCCCAAGACTCCGGTATCGCCGTCGAAGGTTCCGAAGGGTTCGTCTGGCTCTTCATCTGGTGGATGCTTTTGGCGTTACAGATGACGTATGGAAAATGGATGACCAGCGCGATTGAGATGACCCAATGGGAGCGAGTGTTTTATACGAACGCGTTTGCGGTGCCTCCGAATATGTTGATTTGGTATTTTAGCGACGATTCGAGTCCGGCGAAAGCGCACGTGATGGACCGTTTGGACTCGTACCAGAAGAACATGTTGTTGTTGTCGTGCGTCATTGGGGTGTGTATTTCGTACAGTGGGTGGCGGTGTAGAACGGTAGTCACGGCGACGACGTTTACGTTAGTTGGGGTGGTGAATAAGATGGCCACGATTGCGTTTACGATGATTGTGTGGCCGAAAGAGACGACGTTTGCGAAAGTCGTCGTGTTGATTTTTTGCGTGTTGTTCGGTTTGTTGTATCAGGAGGCGCCGATGAAGGCGAGAAAGGAAGGGATGATAGAGGGAGGGAAAAGCGCGACGGAGAGTAACATCGTGAGCATCAGGTCACCTAGACACGTGCACGCAAAGTGATAGATTATATATTTGTTGTTGTACTTTTACTACTACTTTTTGCTTTTTTATCGCCGTTTTCTTCGGAGGCAAACACAGCTTTCCTCTCTCTGTCTCTGTCTCTGTCTCT
>Ga0115556_1001360_pt1 | contig 16777 bp, 18 predicted proteins | sample COGITO_mtgs_1104_5_FD_87282 | JGI IMG/M metagenome (GOLD analysis project Ga0115556, IMG submission 87282) | Pelagic marine microbial communities from North Sea - COGITO_mtgs_110414 | ecosystem: Environmental > Aquatic > Marine > Epipelagic | place: Germany:Helgoland, sampling site Kabeltonne... | reverse complement strand
ATAATACTAATAATACTAATAATACTAATAATACTAATAATACTAATAATACTAATAATACTAATAATACTAATAATACTAATAATACTAATAATACTAATAATACTAATAATACTAATAATAATACTATAAATAGTAAAAAAATAAAAGAAAATTCAAAAATGGATAGTAATTTTGCTAAAATGTATCACGCCAATACACAGGATGCTTGGTTATTTAAAACACCTTTGGATTGTAATGATAAAAACATAGATTATAATTTTGAAATAGGATTTTTGGGTTGTGATAATGCCATTGCTGAACGGTTTATGAAATCAGGATATAAAGTTATTAATCAACCTCTTACTTATAAAATTTTTCATTATGATATAGCAAAAGGTAAAACAAGTAGTAATTTTTTAGAAAAACATACAAAAGAAACTAAAGAAAAATTATCTAAAATGATTAAGCCAAAAAATAAATATCCAGAACGTAAAGGCTCTTATTTAGTTCCAAATTACGACCAAATGTTAAATGCGAATAATGGTCAAGATATTAATTTAATAGGTTTAACTCAAAATTTAGGTGGGTGTAGTAATTGGGAACGCTATGAATTTATCAGTCGGTTATTTAGTGATAGAATTATTATAAATAATCCTTAATATTATAATTTTCTTATGTATTATAATTTTTTTATTTTTTTCTTATTTTTTTATTTAAAAATTATTTTAATTATACTATAAATATGAAAGTGATAAAACTAAAACTAAAAGATGAATTTTATAATACTGGATAATAACGTATCATTAACAATGAATATATTAATAATAATATCTATTGTATTAGCATTTATTTATAATAGTTCTCAAATAATTAAACTTTATTATTATGAATCAACACGAGATTTTAATAGATTATATATATATTTACAAATTATAAATAATTGTATATGGATAACTTATTTTATAGAAATTGATAAAATGATGATTTTAATACCAATAGTATTAAATACATTATGTTTATTAGTTATTGGATATTATAAAAGTTTAGATTTATATAGAAGAAAATTAGAAAATAATAGAAATAGATTATTATATAATTATTATAAAATAAATTATACTGAAAATTATAGTGAAAATGAAACTATAAGTAATAATAATAATAATAATAGTAATGTAAATAATAGTAGTAATAATAATAGTAATGTAAATAATAGTAGTAATAGTAATAATAATAGTAATTATGAAACTAGCGATAGTGATAGTTCGACAATTTCACTATAAAAATAATTATACATATAAATTATATATTTACAATGGTTCAAAACTAATGACAAATAAAATAGCATCACATTTAATACCAAATGTTAATTCATTAAGTTTTGTAGTTGGTGTAATATTAATTCTATCATATCTATTATAATAACTAATATTTATATTATCAGCATTTGCTGCCATAGGTTGAAATAAACATTTAAAACCTATACTTTGTATATATTTATCTATAAGATTAAATTGTTCTGGTGTTAATATTGCTAAATTGACAACACCTTTTTCATTACCATAAAATTCTTTACATAACATTGTTACAAATTGTAAAAGAAACTCAAATAATTCTTTAAGAGAATTTAATTCAAATTGTAAAGGATATGTATTAGGTGGTTGAGGTGTTGTTTTAACTACTTCATTAAAAATTTCATTAATATCAACTTCTTTTTCTTCGTAATTCATTTTTATACTTTATTTTAAAAATTTTAAATTATTTATTTCATATAATATTTATAATTTATATCTATTTTTTTATTATATTTTAAACATATATAATTTTATACAATTAAAATATATTATCTAATAATAATATAAAACATTAACTATATTTAGTTTTTAATATATTTAGTTTTAATTAAAAAATGAAATTAAATACTGATGGTGTAGCAATATCTATATTAATTTTAATATTAATGATATTAACGTGTCATACAATGAATTATTTATTTCCTAGAGATACAAATAATATGAATAATAGTGCTAGTATGAATAATAGTGTGAGTATGAATAAGAGTGCTAGTATGAATAATAGTGTGAGTATGAATAAGAGTGCTAGTATGAATAATAATATAAATAATAAAACTATAAAACAATCATTAGATACATTTTTTAATATTCCTAGCAATACAAATTATAATAAAATATATTATCAAAATCAAAAAGAAAAAAAACGATGTGATAAGGATGCACATCCTCATATTCCTTGTAAAAAAACGTGCTCTACTGAAGAAGATTATGCTTTATCTGATAGTGAATTAGCATTTTTATATAAATATGCTTATGAAGAAGCAGGAAAAGAAATATTAATGCGTAAATTAAATGGAGAAGAACTTGACTAAGATAACTATAAAACTTAAATACTTTAATTAAAAAACCCCATTTGATTTTCATTTATATATCTATTTAGTGTATAACTATTTTTACTTGTAATAATTGTAATTGTAAAATTAAATTTATTATGATTAATATCGTTTTTAAAAAGATAACCATCTGGTTTAAATTTAAATAGTTTTAAATTTTCAACAATATATTTAGAAATAGTAGTATCAAATTCATACACTATATCAATATCTAACTCATTTTTATAAAATACTTTTTCAATATTTTCAAATGTATCTTTATTTTTTTTTAATTCATTATCCATACTATCTAAAAAAAATTCAGTATTAGTTTTATCTTTGCTAGAATGTTCAACTATCATTTTTGCTATTTTCCAATAACCACTGTCTTTTTGTTTATGATAATTTAATAATTCTTGTTCTAATTCCATTTCTTTTTTTTCATCATAAATCATATAGAGTTGTTTAGGTTGAGATTTTATAATACTATTATCTGTTTCAGTCATTTTAATTATTATTAATAATAAGTTATATTTTATTAGTAGTTTATAAGTTAATTATATTAGTAGTTTATAAGTTATTTATAATTTATTTATAGTTTATATTTTACTAAAAAAATAATATATTAAAAAATAAAAATTAAAACGCTTAAAATAGAATATAAATGTAAAAATTTAAAATGTAAATCTTTAAAAATTGTGTTGAATACTAGTGTTTTGTGTTTGTGTTTGTGTTTGTGTTTGTGTTTGTTTTTGTGTTTGTGTTTGTGTTTGTGTTTGTGTTTGTGTTTCATAGTTTAATATTATTTCATATCTTCTTTTTTAGTAACAGTCATTCTATACATACCGTGCTTATCTTCAGGATTATACCAATAAACCCCTACCATAGGATTATAATTATTTCCTAAACGGTCAGTTCCAATATATTGTTCAGTTGCTCCTGGTGGAGGATTAGCACTTCTTAAATTATTATGAATTAAATTTGTTCCTGAAGGAGTAATAGGTATATTTGCCCAAGGTTCAGTAGATTGTGGGTTTCTATACAAACCACCATTAGGAGCACTTTCAGGTATAGCAGTATTAGAATCAAAATCACGCTTTTCTGGTATAACTAAACCTTCAGTTAATGTTTTATAGGTTCCTTTTTGTGCACTAATATCCATATAAGGACAATATCCCATATTCATATCACCATTATTATCTTTTAATGAAGCAATGTTAAGTTTAGACATAGTTATAATATAATTATATTTTATTATCTATAATGTAATTATATTTTATTATTTATAATCTAATTATATTTTAATTTTTTATTTTATATTTATTTAATTTTTATCTTTATTTTAATCTTTATTTCTATTTAATCTTTATTTCTATTTAATCTTTATTTCAAAATATTTATTTGTTCTACCCCATTATTATTTAATATTTCTAAAACTTGAGGACTTCTATTTGATCCACTCTCTCTATTACCAAAGGCTCTAGACATACCAACATCACATCTCCACACGCGGTTATTACATATTGAATTTATACCTTTGTTTGCTGAATATTGAGTAGTATGTCCTATTGCTATATGAGTGGCTTTATTATAAACATTATTTTTATTATTATATTCATTTAAAATAGTATTAAGTTTAGTTAATAATTGTTGTTCTTTTTCATTATCAATATGAGTATCTCCAAATGCGCGATTCCATAATACACTATTATTATGTGTTTTTGTAAGATTATTATAATGTTGTTCTATATATTTATTTTTATTATCTATACCTAATAAATACATTGATACTATATTATTTACTAAATCCATTGTATATGTTTCCATTGTTTCTAATACTGGACTACCGTGACAAAATAACCAATTGCCAATTTGAAGAAGAACATAACTATTAGAGCCTATTAAATTAGCACATATACCAGTAGGTGAAAAAGCATATAATCTTTCTCTAAAACCCTCTGGAACTTGTGTAAATACATCATTATCATTGTTGGTATCATTGTTGATATCATTGTTGATATCATTATGAGTATTATTATGAATATCTTTAATATCATAAAATTTATTTCTTTTTTTTGTTTTTTGTTGTTTAAATTTATGACTATTATTTTTTAATGTATTGGATGAATATGGATATTTTGAATTTCTTTTATATGTTTTTATTAAATGATTTTTAAAACATTTGAATTCTTTTAAACTTACATAACGAAAATCGGCTTCAACATTCATTATTTCGTGATTACCAATAATGCTAAAAACACGCCCTTCATTTTTACTTGCTAATTCATTTAAATAATAAAATAAATATAATATTTCTAATGTTGTCCCTTCATCATTGAAAGCACTATCTTTTGTAATATCATTATGATCCCATTTTTGTGGTCTTACTCTATCAATTTGGTCTCCTAATTGAACTATATAAGTATCTCCACCAATCCACTTAAGTTTTTTAAAAAAAGAATTCATATTTTTTACTGATTTATCTCTAGGTAATTCTATTTTTTTTATACATTTAGCAATAATAAAACAGTCAAGTGTCGCTTCCAAATCTCCATGAACATCACCAAATACGACAACACGTCTTTGATGTGGTAATATATGTAATTTTTTATGTGCTGTATTTAAATATTGTTTAGATACAGTATCATTATCATAATATAAATCTACTAATTTAGAAATATATGTATCTTTAGTATGCTTACTCTCTTCTTTTTTTTCACTGTCTTTTAGTTTATGAGTTTCTTTTAGTTTATGAGTTTCTTTTATTTCTTTGTATTTTGAGTTTTTGTGTTTAAATGATTTTGATAATAGTGATGGTATTTTATAATTATCTATTGTTTCTCTATTTTTTTTCTTAGTCATACTTATTTTTATTTTTTTTAATAAATTTTTAGTATTGCTAGAAAGTGGTTGTATTAATTTGTTTTTATTATGTCTATGTCTAATCATTATTGTAGATTAATTATTATATATTTAATCGCATAAGTATATATATATAACATATAAATTAATTATTCTAATATAAAGATTAAATAATAAATTATAAATAATTATAATTATTAATTTAATTAAAATTAATTTGTACTTTAATTAATTCGTATTTTAATTAGTTTTAAAACAATAAATATAAATAATTATAAATAATTTAACTATTATAACTATTATAATTAGTTTGACAATGGAGTTTAATGAATATAAAGATGTATCTTTAAAAACAGAAGCAGAATTTATACATATACAGAAAAAAGAGTTAGTTAATAATGAAAATGGTGAAAATAGTAATAATAATGAAATAAAAAATAATATGAATTATGATAGTAAAATTGAACCTACTACAGTTGAACCTAATACAGATGAAACTATTTTTGTAGATTTTAATAGTGACCCAGGTGGTATTATTTATGATATTTTACATTTTATAGATGATATTTATATTTATGGACGCACATTATTAGAAAATAATTACATTAATTTATCTGATACTGACGATTTTAATTTAGTCTATCCTAATATTTACATAGGTAATTATAGCACATCTACAAATTTTGATTTATTAAAAACATTAGGTATTACACATATTATTAGTGCTATTCCAACATTTAACCCACCATTTGAAGATAAATTTAAGTATTTACATATTGAAGTCTATGATGATGAATCACAAGATATTACTAAATATTTTGAAATTAGCAATGAATTTATTGATGCATGTTTAAGTCAAGGAGGTAAAATATTAATACATTGTATGGGAGGTCGCTCTCGCAGTATTACATTATTTCTTTCTTTTTTAATTTATATTATGCAGGAAAGATTTCATAAAAAATCATTAAATTTAGAAAATAATAATGATATTTATAATTCAGTTGAATATAATAAATTTATTAAAAATAATATAAAAAAATCTAATTATGATGGTGTAAATAATAATGGTAATAATAATAATGATAATAATGACATTAATAACAATGATTATGAAAGAATAAATACAAATAATAATACAATGCCACAATTTAATGATAAAGAAAAAAGTTTTAACATTTATAAGAAAGAAAAAATGCTTTCTGATGTAGATGACTTAATTGATACATATAATAAATTAAAAAAAGAAATTACAATTTATAAGAAAAATAATGATAATAATATAAGTATTGATTTTAATAAAACTAAAAATTATAAAGATGTTAATGAACTTAATCAAATAGTGAAAAAAATGAAAATAGAAGCAGGACAACATTTTATAAAAGAATTAATAAAGTATATAACTAAATATAGAAAACAAGCACGCCCAAATCCCTATTTTATTAATCAAATCATAGAATATAGTTTTTATTAAATAATATAATATTTTTTATAATATATTTTATATTTTATTTTTTTACTTTATAATATAAGTATTATATAACAATTATCTAATAATAATATAAGTATTAAATAATTACACTATAAATTAAATATATAAAAAATGATTGAAAGTTTAGCATTAAAATCGTTTGGTATTTCTACAATTACAGGAGGATTAACAGAAAGTTTAAAAATATTTCTACTTTATATTAATATTAGTGTTAAAAATACATTATTAATTAGTGTTATTTTTAGTTATATTATTGCTTATGTAGCACAACGCTATGTATTTCACGGTGGTCGTTTTTTTGGTATTAGTTTCTTAAAATATTGTTCTGTTGGTGTAGTAGTTATTCAATTAACAAATATATTATTAGAAAAATTAGAAAATAATAAAACTATTAAAAATACTATTGAAGATGATACTATTAGTGATACACGTAGAAAAATATATCAATACATACTTATTAATACTTGTATTTTGATATTATTTATATGTGTTCAATATCCATTACGTAAAGCATTTATATTTGTTAAAAATCCTAATGATTATGTTTATAGTTATATTTTATATATGATTGGTATTATGATTTATATATGTTTTGATGGTAAATATTTTATAGAGATGTAAAGTATAGTATTATATTTACTTTTTTTTAATTTTTATAGTTTTAATTTATCTATTTTAATTTTTTAATATTAAGTTAATATATGTTAATTAATATATGTTAATAATATAGACTAAAATGTATAAAATTAATACTAAACCTAATCAAAAAAGAGATAAATTTACTAATACTACTCTGGAGAATGATACTTTTATACTAAATAATAATAATTATAAAAATAATAATATTATAAATGAAGATATAAATAAAATGCATTTATTACCTCCTCATTGCCCTATGACACCAACATCATATACAGATTATTTTAGTGATAATACTACATTATCCAGAGTTGAACCTTATAAAACAGAATTAATAAAGCACCCTAAAGATGGCTATACACATAAAATAGAATATAATCATTTTTATAATGATTTTAAAAAAGATGCTTTACATTATACAGATAATAATTATGAATTTATAAATAATACTAATAATCATTCTAGCAATACTACTAATCAGTCTAGTAATTCTAAACTTTATTCTAGTAATACTACTAAATATATACTTAATGATAATAATGATGTTAAATTATATAATGAAACAAAACATAAAAGATATAATGATTTTGCTGTCCCTATGTCTATAAATGGAAGTAATAAAGTAAATGATTTATATGATAATTGTAAAAATAAAAAAACATTTGAGTATAAAAGATATTCTACTATTGCTCCTCATCATAAACAATGGATAGATAATCCATTATTCAGTAATGATATTTCAAATGAAACAGAAACATTAAAAACTAAGTTTGTAGATAATAGAGAAACTCATACAATGGATATTTATAGCGATGTATTTCAAGATATGTATGCTATGACAATGTAATTATTTTAAAATTTATTTTTTATTTTTAATTATTTTTAATTATTTTTAATTATTTTTTATTTTTAATTATTTTTAATTATTTTTAATTATTTTTAATTTTTAATTATTTTTATAAAAATAACCTTATTATATTTATAGTATAAGTATTAATATTAGATTATAAATAATATAAAATTATAATAAATATAATGGATTTAGCATCAATAGAAACAACTAAAAATTTAACGTGGGATGATGCAATTGAAAAAATATTAAGTGAAATGGGAGATGAAGCACAAATTAACGCTTATCTACATAAAAAAGCACAAGAATATTTTACAATTAAAAATATAAAATTTCAATTACCAATTATTATTCTTAGTGCTTTATCAGGAACTGGTAATTTTATTAGTGCTAATTTCCCCGCCTATTCAGAATATATTATTTTAGGTGTCGGTGGTGTGAGTATTTTTACATCTATTATTTCATCAGTAGCACAATTTTTACAAGTCAGTCAATTAAGTGAAAATCATAGAATGTCTTATTTATCTTGGGAAAAATTTCATTCTACTATTAAATTTCAACTGAATAAAAGAAGAATTGCTAGAGATAGTATAAAAGATTTTGTTGCTTTAATAATACCAGAATATCAAAGATTAAAAGAAATTAGTGCTGATATACCAAAACATATTATAGAAAGTATTAAAAATAATAAGAAAAAATTAAAAGATATGCAAGTGCCATATATGTTAAATGGATTTCATCCTGTTAAACCATATCAAGAACAAGAAGTGGAGGAAGATGATGCTGATAATGATGGATTAATTAATATTGGAGCACTTAATTTAGATTATGATAATACAGAGGTATGATACTATTGAAATGTAAATAAATTTTAGTATTATTATATTTTAGTATTATTATAGCGTTTTAACCTTTTTTTTATTATCAATAAATAGTGTATATAAATTAATAGTATATATAAATTTATAGTTTATATATAAATTTATAATTTATATATAAATTAAATATAAATTAAATATAAATTATGTCTAAATTAAATTTAGATTTACCAATTCTTCTTATAGATACAAGTTATTGGTTATATTATAGTTTTTTTTCTTTAAGAAATTGGTATTATCGTGCTTATCCTGAAAAATATAATAATTATAATAATGATAAAAATAGTTTTAATGCCGATTATAATTGGTTTGAAGATGAAGTATTTATGACTAAATATAAAAAACTTTTTATAGAAAATATTAAAAAAATATGTAAAAAATTTAATACTAAACTAGAAAATGTCGTTTTTTGTATAGATTGCCCTCATAATGAAATCTGGAGAAAGACGTATATTACTAAATTAAATAAAGAAATTGATACTAATAATAAAACAATAATCAATAAAAATAATAATGACAATAAAAATGATAATGATAATAAGAATGAAAATAATAATCAACAAGTTCAAGAATTAATACAAGATTATAAAGGAACACGTCTAGAGTCACATAAAAAAAATAGATTTAATTCATTTAATATATTTAATTATATGAAAACTACTTTTTTACCTACATTAAAAGACAATAGTGGTGCTCCTCTAAAAATTATTTCTTGTTCTCAATGTGAAGCCGATGATATAATAGGACATTTAACTTTATATATTCAAACTTTAAAAAGAGAAACTAAACATATAATATATATACTAGCAAATGATAATGATTATTTACAAATATGTAATAATAAAGTTAAACTAATCAATGGTGTTGGTAAAATTATTTCTGTATCGCAAACTGGTAATGGTAATGGTAATGATAATATTAATGGTAATAATAATTATAATCGTAATTCTATAGGTGATAATTATTTATTATCTAAAATATTATTAGGTGATAAAAGTGATAATATTAAATGTTGTGTTGTTAATATGGGTTATATTTGTTCTGGAATACCTAATTATAATTTTAAAAATGTTGGTAAAAGTTGTATCTCTAAAATTTTTAATAATAATGAATTATTGAAAGTTTTTTATGATTTACTCATTAGTATTAGATATAATACTATTAATGGTAGTGATAATAATAGTGATGTTGGTAGTTTTAGTGGTGATGATATAAATAAAATAATAGATATAAATAAATTTAAACATAATTGTATTATGATGGATTTTAAAATGATCCCATTAGACTTAAAACAAACATTATATAGTTTATTTAATCAATTTATTTAAAAATATTTTAAAAAATTTAATTATTTTTTAAATAATTTAATTATATTTTTTTAAGTATAAAAAGAAAAATTATTATAATTATAAATAATAATTTGTATATTTTGTATATTTTATATAATTTTTATAATTTATATAATTTTTATAAATAAATTACTAATAATTTTTAAAAGTAAATAATTAAAATGGAAGCAATTGATACTATTAAATTACGTCAAGAAGTATCAGATATTTGTAATGAAAAATATTTATGGCAATTACAACGCCCAGAATACCGTGATATGAGTATTGAAACATTTACAGAAAAAATGACACAAAAATATGAGTATTTGAGCACAAAATCATCTACTTTATTTGAACAATGTATTAAAGGAGACCTTAATATGGAACAATTTAAATATATGATGAATAAATTAGAAGAAGTGAATACAGGTAAAGATTATAATACAGCAAGTCAAGAAGTAGGTCAAAAATTAGTTGATGTTTATGTTAAACCATTAATTGGTGATGACAATAAATAAATTATAAAAAAATAATTTATAGTTTAAATTTTAAAATTTATAATATTTATAAATTAGTTTTGTTTATAAAATGCTAATCGTGCTTGACGTATTTCCTCTTTTGTAAGAGGTTTTTCAATAGGCTTATTTTCAATAGGCTTATTTTCAATAGGCTTATTTTCAATAGGCTTATTTTCAATAGGCTTATTTTCACTTTTTTTTTCTTGTTCTTTAGCAATATCAAGTCTTAGTGATTCCTCATATTCTAAATCTTGTTCTTCAATAACTGTTCTTGTATATGCTCGTGATTGTTGTAATTCTTGTGTTTGTGTATTAAGTTCTTTCATACGTTTTTCACGGGCTTCTTCTTCTTTAATTTGATGTAAAATCATATTCATATATTCTTCTTCATCAATATCAAATTCATTATTTATAATAGTATTTGATTGAGTTTGAAGAGCAATATTAGATTCATAAGATTCTTGTAATATTTTTTCCATTATTTCATCATCTTCTTTTTTTAAATCTTGTTCTCTTTGTAATTTACGTTTTTTATCATCTTCAATTGTTTGTAAAGATTTTTCTTGTATTTCACTTAAAATTTCTTCTTCTGTTTTATGATAATCGACTAAAGATGCTTGTAATGCTATTGTTAAGTCATCATCATTATTCATAGGTTCAGGATTTAATAGTTGATTATGTTCTAATTCATCTTCTGTTTCATTAGTTTCATCTTCTGTTTCATTAGTTTCATCTTCTGTTTCATTAGTTTCATCTTCTGTTTCATTAGTTTCATATTCTTCTTCATCATCAGTAATAGTTTCAATATCACGTTCAAAATCAAGATTATCTAATGTATTATTTGTTTCATTACTTGATAATGATAATGAATTTCTATCATTGAGTTCTGCTAGTGATGCTTCTATTGCTGATGCTTCAAGCACTCTACGTAATTCTTCATCTTCTTCTTCATTATAAAAAGACATTTTATATTTACTAATCAAATATTAATTATTAATAAATTATAATTTTAACTTTACTTATATCATTAAATTATAATAAATTTTATTTTAATTATTTAAAAATCAATTTTTATATTTTATAATTTTAATAAATCTATTTATAATTATTATTTTTTGTTTATCCAGAATAAAATATAATTATATATTAATAATTAACTAACTTAATAATAGTATTAACTAGTATTATAAATTTATAATTAATTTTTTATAATAAACTCAATTGAATTACATAAAAATGGTGTTTAAAGATTGGATTTTACCTATATTAATAGGATGTATTGCGTCATTTATTTTAATATCTATTTTATACAACAATAATAATAGCCAAATTAATTCTCAAAACAATACTAACTATTTAAACCAAAATTTTGCTAATATTGGAGCATTAATACAACTACAAAATTTTCACAATAGTAATAAACCCTGGGTTCCATTAGAAAATAATTGTGTTGTTTCCAATGAATTAAATAATAATAATGTTAATACTAACAATGTTAATACTAATAGTAATAATAATAGTAATACAACTGCTACTAATAAACAATATGGTATGAAAATAACTACCACAAATTCTCCCGTTTATTCTGGAGAAACTACTAATAAACCACTTTATAATTACTATCCACAAATATCATTAACTACTGAATAAATAAAATGATGAAACTAAATAACATTTAAATGATTAAATTAAATAATAAAAATAAAATATATAATTAATATAATAAAAAAAAAATGAATTTATGTAAATATAAAAATATTTTTGGAGAAATTGGAACAGGTGCTCATAGTATTCGTATTTTTAATATTGCTATTGTTGATGTAATATTAACTATTTTAGGTGGTATTTTAATACAAACTATATTATTACAATGGTTTCATATTTATATTGAATTAACTATTGTATTAGTATCATTATTTATTCTAGGTATTCTTTTACATCGTTTATTTTGTGTTAGAACAACTATTGATAAATTATTATTTAATGAATAAAATTATAAAAATAAAAAAAAATATTTTTTTAATTTTTAACTTTTTTATTTTTTTAAATATTATTTAAAAAAAATGAGTTATGTGGAAACACAGAACTATCATACTAAAGGCGAGTCCTAAAGTATTGCTAATCCTAAGGTGATTGGGATTTCCAGACTGTTTCGAAGTAATATTCCTCTACATGCGAGCATAATCCCAATCTTACGTAAAACTCGGGTGGCATCAAAACTATATTAGCCCACGTGCCCACTTTTTTGCGATTCAGAAAGTCATTTATTTTTTGTCCAACAAAAAGTTTAGCATCGTCAAGAATTTCAGCATTTATCGCGGTTTCCGCAGCAACACGAGCGGTTTCCGCAGCAACACGAGCGGTTTCCTTAGCAACACGAGCGGTTTCCTCAGCAATACGAGCCTCTTCCTTTTCTTTTTCACGCATCAGGAAAGCTGGGGATTTCTCGGTATCCAACTTGAATTGGATAGGCAAATATTTTGCATAAATTTTAATACAATCTGTCATGTCACCCTCTTTCACATAAGTAAGAAAGGCTTCAGATAACTCAAGTGCTAAAATTTGTTTATCGCTCTTCTTAAAGCCGGTATACTTACCGAACAAGCCATACCACATCAGCACAAAACTAGACTGATAATCCTTAACCAGAGTCCTTTTGTCACAATCCGATTTGTGCGATAACTCAAAGGATAGATATTTTTTCCAATAGTTAATTTGATCAATAAAACCAAGAATGAAGAGGAAGTAATCATCGGGGACAATACTCTGATTTTCGTATTTTCTTATAAATTTATTAGACTCAGAGAGTCTAAATTTTCCCTCTTCAATGCGCCGGATGATTTCCCGGTAGCGAGCAAATCCTGGGTCCATAGTGTATATAGACTCGAATTGAATCCACATATAATTGTAATATTATTTAATTAAATTAAAAAAAACAATTTTTGTTAGTAATCCGAGTTTTGTCCGATTTTATAGTTTTATTTGTTGTGTGTTTTTGAAAAGTTTTTCCTTAGACGTGCGGTCTTCTTCATCAATTTAAAAAAAAAATTAGACACATCATAAAAATGGTGGCATATATGCATACTCATATGGATTTGTCATTAGCAGTGCGGTCATTTTCTGCAATTTTAAAAATTAGACAGAGCACATAAATGGTATGTTCATATGCATATATACAGCCTATGTTTTTTACATTACATTTGGGTGTGTTAATGATCTTAATTAATCGATCTGTCAGTATAGACAGTATTTGATCATATATGTGTATGTGTTCAACTGCGTAATTCGTTTGTAGAAAGTTCTCCAAGTACTGTCTGTATTTCTCAGGCTCAGGACTCCGAATTAACCCTGCAATTAGATTCTCAACACTACCACTTGTGACGTATGGTTGTGTTAACAGGGTGTTAAGCATGATCCAGAATTTATCACGCTTATTTTCTAAATAAAATTGGTCTCCCTTTTTGGTGGGAGGTTTTGGGTTCTGGTCTAACCATCGTTTAATATCCATGATACGTGATACATATTCACGATCAAGGAAATTCATTTCCCTTTTTCTCTGTTCATCATTTGCCGCTGCTATTAGTAGTTCCATTTTTGATGGACCATAACTTCTTAACGCTTTGCGTTCCTGAAAAGTCATATTATGATTTTTTTTTTAAGAATCAAATAAATTTAAAATAAAAAATCAATTTTTTTCATAAAAACAATTTTTGTCTATTTTTTTCCATTTGGTTTGACATCGCTTATAATTTTACCTTTATCAAAAGTAATTACTCTATCCATACCTTTTGTCATATCATTATCGTGTGTAATGACAATAACTGCTTTCTTTTTTGCTATAATATCAATCATTTTTTTTATTTGTGCTTTGCTTTGTGGGTCGAGGGCACTGGTGGGTTCATCAGCAATAATTAAGTTTGCGTTTTGCATTGCTGCTCTTAAAAACCATATTGTTCCTTTTTGTCCTCCACTAAAATTTTGCCCTCCTTTACCAACTTTTTCATCCATACGTTTTCTAAATATGTCTTCTAATTCTATAAATCCATTTTCTTTCATAAATTTTAATATATGTTCTGCTGTTATTTCTGGTGGTAAGCCATAAGTTAAATTTTCCCTTAATGTTCTATTGAATAATTTAGGATGTTGAGGAATATAAATAATAGTTTGTCTTAAATTATCAACATCAATTTCAGTTATAGGAACTTCATTAATGTAAATATTACCACCTTGAAACGATTGTAAGGATACCAATAATTTCATACACGATGATTTACCACTACCAATACCACCCATAATGGCTATTTTTTCAAATTTTTTAATTCGTAAATTTAATTTATTAAATAATTGTTCTTTTGCATTATCGTGTGTATAATCAACATCTTTAAATCTAATATCTAAACCTTGTTCTGGGTGTGGTATTGTTTTAGTTTTATTTATAGTATTTGATTTAGGTAATTCGTCTATAAAACTATCTATTAATTCAATATGTGTTTTAGTATTCATAAAATCTTTGGCTGATGAATAAAGAGTTATAAGAGAACCTAGAATAGTATAGTTAATAATAAATACACTAACAAGATTATTTACTTTTATCTTACCATTTAAAAATAAACTATATGCTACATAATTAAGAGATAAGAATAAAAATATATTTACTATAGAAAAGTATATTTTAAATTTACGATTGCATAAACCCGAATTTCTTTGTTCATTTTTAGTATCTTCATTAATATCATAAAGGCGTTTCTTTTCATCAGGTATTTTTTTACTGGTATAAATAGATAATAAATTTTGTAAAGCATCATCTATTTCTTCGTGACAGTTATCGTATTTTTCTTCTACACTCTTAATATTATGATTACAACTATTAAAATAAAGACGAGACATTAAAAATACAACTGCTACACATCCTAAATAAATAAAGCCTAATGAAAAATGGTTTTGATAAAGATATACGAAATTAGAGACAATAAGAATACTATTGGTTAATACGAAACTTTGTATTTGATTAGATACATCATCTAAAATCCAAGGTAATTTTATTAATTTTGTAAGAATATCTCCTATTTGTAATTCTTTATAATTTTGATTATAACGGTCTACAATTAAATCAAAGAAAAATTGTCTAACATAGGCGTGAAATTTAGGCCATATATAATTATCTATATATGAAATAGCAATATGAAATACTTGTATTAAACACCATATTCCTAATAATATAGCAAATAAATATTTGGATTTTTTTAAATTAGCATCTTTTAAACTACTTATGACTTCTCCATAATAATGCGGAACCGCAATATTTTGTAATGGTAATGATATAAATGTTATTAAATAAACAGCATACCATTTCCAATTTTCTTTAACAAATGTAGTATATAATTCATATAAAACTGTCATTTGTTAAATTATTAATGTTAAATTAATAATGATAGTTAAAGTTTATTTTATTTATTTAATTTTAATTTAGATTTTAATTAATATAGTTTAATTTAGATTTTAAAATTTGAAATTAAATTTATTGTTGATATATTATAGTTGTTAATTATATTTAAAAATATTAAAAAAAATAAAGGTTTTATTGATAAGAGAATTAAAAATATAATTAAAAATATAATAAATTACGTAGTAAGTATAGGATAATTATTAGTTAATAATGGTATAGGTTTATTGTATCTTTTATCATTTATTTTATTTATAAAATAAGTATTTATAGTATCTATTGTAAATAAATTATCTGGTATTATAGAAATCATTATATCTTTAATTATTTTTTCTGTATGTTTCTTAAACTCATCAAAATGTGTAAATTTATATCCATCAATTATTAAATCACTAAGTGTTTTTT
>Ga0115556_1001354_pt1 | contig 16798 bp, 13 predicted proteins | sample COGITO_mtgs_1104_5_FD_87282 | JGI IMG/M metagenome (GOLD analysis project Ga0115556, IMG submission 87282) | Pelagic marine microbial communities from North Sea - COGITO_mtgs_110414 | ecosystem: Environmental > Aquatic > Marine > Epipelagic | place: Germany:Helgoland, sampling site Kabeltonne... | reverse complement strand
GATACTTCTTCAAAAGTATCTGAAGATTTTTTGTCATCTACACTACACCCACAAATAATGTTTTTAGAACAACGTAGCTATAGTGTCATTGATGGAAGATAATAAAATCAGTAACATATCTTGTATAAATAAAAATAGGATATTTTTAAATTAAAAAAATTGTAATTTAATTATTTTTTGTCCCATTTTAAATCTTCAAGGGTGTAAATTGATATTAAATAAAAAATAATTAAATGAATTAATTATCTAATTATCTAATTATTATTATTATTATTATTATTATTATTATTAATAGGTGGTGGTTTTTCGACTTGTGGTATTCCACCATATTCTGCTGCTTGTTGATTAGCCATTTGTTTTTGAGATTTTTCATAATCACGTTGTTGTTTTTTTTGTAATTGTCCTATAATAAAACTATTGAGTAAATCATTAGATACTATAATTTTTGCTGTTTTAATGGCTACATATATCATTAATATTAATATAATTGTAATTACAATGGCTTTAATATAATATATATTTTGTTTTAACCAAGATGTTGAACCAAGAGAGTTAATAGGAGGAACAGTTGCTTCAGGATTTATTTCTTTTTCTATAGTTTCATCACTCATATCTTGAACATTATCAAAACTAGAGTTGGAATTATAAAAAATAGTAATATCTTTTGGAGTTTTTTGTATAGGTCTTATATTTTTATTACCTGGACCAAGCATATATTTAACAGTATCTATTATATTTTGGGCAATGGGGACAATTTCTTCAAATATAATAAACGTCCAATCAGGGTCACAAGGTGGATAAGGTAATGCTCCTTCATAATAAAAAAAAGATTTTGAACTTGGAAAAAGTTGTTCTGGGTTCCAATGACTACTTATATCAATATCTTTTTCAATTGGCATTTCATTAGAAGGCATACGATTTATAAATTCATTCATAAATTCATTTGCTGTGCCATAATCATCTCCTTTTTTTAATAATATTGATAGTATTACACCACCATCATCATCACTTGTTGGACTGCGGTTATGATAGAGCAATATTTCTAAATCAGCATAACTTTCATTTATAGTATGCATACTTGTGTGGTGTATTGTCATTTTACGAAGATAGAGAAATTCATTTCTAAATTTAATGAGACAATTAGGAGAAAATGTTACAGTTGGAATATTATTAGTCATACTAATACTACACGTTGTTGGTTCATATTTAGTTGATAATCTACATAATGAATTACAAGGGTCAATTTTACTAGTATCGATATTTAAAGGTGCTGTGGTTGGTGCTTTTTTATTACATGTTCTATATTTACTAGACCATTCACCAGAGCGGTCAAAAGCCCACATACCTGGTGTTTTTGCGTCATTTAATTTTCTAGGAGGTGCTGTCATTTATGATAGTTTTAATCTATTTTTATTTAATTTTTATTATTTACTATTTACTATTTACTATTTACTATTTATTATTTTTATTTTATTATTTATATATTTAACATATAATATAATTAGTTAAATTAAATTATATTATATGTTAAATATATAATATAATTAGTTAAATTAAATTATATTATATGTTAAATATATAAATAATAAAATAAAAATTATAGAATAAATAATAATTATTCTAGAGACTAATAATTACAGATACTAATAATTCTAGAAATAAATTAAAATGATAATAAAAAGTTTATTATTTATAATTGTATGTATATTTTTATATGAAACTTATAAAAATACTTTACAAATGACAGAAGAATATTTTACATTATTAGATAATAATATAAATGATAATACATTAGATACACCTTATTATAAACGTTTCAAACCATTAGAATATAATAACGATAGGTCTTATTATTGGCGTAGTGATAAATTAGTTGAAGAAGGTATAAGAAGAAACCAAGATGATTTACAACAAATACAAAATTTACAAACATCATTTGAAAGTGAAACTGATGAAAAAAAGAAAAAAGAATTACAAGATGAATTGGATTTATATAAATGGAGAGATAATATTTTAGAAACAAAAGATAACAATACAGGTTTATCTAGAGATAAAAGAGATATTATTACAGATTATTATCCTGAAGAAATAGGACAACCTCGTGTTTGGATGGAAAGACATTCACATATTCCTGATTATAGTTATTAAAATGGTATTTGTAAAAAAATTTATATTTAAAAACGGAAAAAATTGGAAAATTAATAAAAATTGAAAAAATAAAAATGTTACTATTATTATTACAAAGAACTGATTTTATTTAGTTTTTGTTCGAAATGTCGAGTGCTATGCCTAAATATTCTTGTGAAACCTTCGAACCTTTATCTTATGAAGGTCAAAAAAAGCAAGCTAAACAAAAGCAAGCTAGTGATGCAGCTACTCTTGCTGGTGTTTTGAGCGATAAAACCACTGCCCCCATCCCTGGTGCTCCAGGAGCAGATGTCTTTAATACAATAAACGAAAAGGTAATCCTTGGAATTTTTGGTGAAATCATGGAGGCTCATAAAATTAAATTCAAAGGCGACACCCCTTCTTTTGAAGAGCTTCAAATGGCATTTCAAAAGTTAGTGGAATATGTTAATTCCCCTTTTATGAAGACAAATGCTGACATGAAAAAATTCGAGGATAATGTCAATATGTTGATTTCTTTGGTTAAAGAAATCAATTCAAAGATTCGCCCTCTCATTGATGAATCCCGAATTCCTGTCGAGGAAACTCTCGAAAAGCTCAAGGCTTTTATTGATACTTTAGTTGGAATTCAACAATCACCTAAGGATGCCTTTATCAATGGGAAATCTTATTTTGGTGTTTATATACCAGAAGATGAAGTTCACAATTGTTCCGGGCACATGACATTGGCTTATGGTCAAGAAGATAAGGAGAAAAACCTTAACTATCTTGGACAAAAATGCCGAGTTTCCGTGAGTGAAGGGAGTGTGACTCATACTGACAAAGCTACTGGCAAAAAATATCAATACGTCATTGTAAAGATAATTTTTGCTGATGGCAAAGAATTCATTGGACATACTTCCATTCACAATGTTGGAGATGAATGGGGAACGGAGTATCGTATCAATGGGATACATCAATCTGTTACCCCCCATCCCGAGGATTTAACTTGGAATGAAGAGTTTACCTCTTTGGTGATCCCATTTCTTGGCAATGAGCCTTTGGTGACCTTTGATTTGGATGGTACATTGTTCGATTGTGGTGACTACTACGAAGGAATTCTCACGAATGCTGATTTACTTATCGAAGATAACCTTACCGGCTTAGGTAAGCTTGTCAAAGAACTTGGTATTCCATTTCACCTTTTAACCTCACGTCGTGGGAATAAAAACAGGAAGGCAATGGAGACTGCTATTACAGCTCTCTTTCCTGCTTGCAAAGGCTTCAGTTGGGGTACAGAGATAAAAACTCCTAATACCATAGAAGGTAATAAGTTAAGGTCTTTCCTCAAAGCAAAATGCAAGAAGACGCGGTTATTCATATTCTCGCTCTATCATTGGCATTTTGATGATGAACGTATTGTCATTGAAACCATTGGTTCTGGTAGCATTGTTGCGGAAGGGACAGATTTGACACCTTACGTAAGTAATGTGGCACCTTCTGGCTCTCATAAGGCATTTGCTTTGACAGGATCCGTAGGTGCTGGTAAAACTACACTTATCGATGCTCTCTTTAAGAGTGGAGGCTATATTATCCCTCAGCAAGTTGGCACTGATGATGATGATGGTTCCAAGACTATTTTGGTGGTTGCTGGACCCGATTATGCTGAGAAAGGTGACATATTTAATCACTCGCATTTTGCGGAGCGGTTTCCAGATCGTGATACCCTTTACATTTTTGATTCGACTGGCGTTGATTATAAACATAAAAAACTACGCAAATTTCCTTTCCCTACATTTCAGTTGAATCAGGAAATATCAGCGACGATGTTTTTAGGTTGCTATATTAGCCTCTTGAATCGCACGGGTCATGCCAACCTTAATGGTATTGGTAAAGTTGATTACCTATCGACTGTTCCCAAAAGTCAACCGTGGAATACCAACCATATGAGCTTGACCGAGTTTATAAACCATCTTTGGATTGTTTATAATGGCTCACAGGCTGATATTACGAAAGCAATGTTAAATTATTGTCAAACCTTCAAGTTCAAGCAACAGGGTCAAGGACGTGTATTGACCACCAGTTATATTGAAGGTCAACAGAATTGGAATTCTCGTTGGGGAGTTCAAAATCGCAAAACGGTTCATGTTTTGCCTCAAGGTAAGACCGAATGGATAATGTTGAAGTCTGGAATGGATGCTGGATCAGAGATGAAACCTTCAACATTCAAAGGAGGTGACGACTATAAAAAGAATTTGTCGCCTTTATTGGAACAAATTCGTCAGTACCTCTTTGAAGGTAAGGTATTACCTGATGGAACTATTATCGCTAGCAAAGTTGACGGTTCTCTGATTCAAGTGACTATTGTCAATAAAGATGTTGAAGAAACATTTTATATGACAATGGCTGACGATAATGAGAATCCTTTTGTCAAACTGTTGGCACAAGTATCCTATAAATTGTCTGGAGAGAAATCATTTATGATTTTGTCTTCAAATGGCACACTTAACATTGCCAAGCATATGTGGGATTATTTTCTCACTGCTCTGTCTCCTTTATTGGGTGTTAGCGAGGAACAACTCCAAACATTGATGGAAACTCCTGCAACACCGGAATTTTTATCAGAGTATGACTTTACTGTCGAAGAACTCAGCGAACCTGTTCTTCGAGCTTGGTCTCATATGGTTGTCGATTTTTACAAGAAACTCGCCCCATTTACGTCTAAACTTGAAGCTCAGTGTGTCACTCTTGGTTCTCGTAACTACACCATTCAAATTGAAGCGATTTGTAAAGATCGCACAACTTGCACTGGTGTAGTACATACAGAATTGGCTGTTAGCTACCCTGTGAGTGGTCTTTGGTTTCTTGGAATAAAATGTGGTGAACTTTACATTCCTTCAAGTGAAATTGAAGATATTTTGGATGAAACGTCTCTCAAACATCCCTTGTTTTGGCGAGAGAATGATTCAGTCAGAATACTCGAGATGTTGACTAAGGTTCAACTCCTGAGCACAGACCCAACATACTCGACTGCTAATTTTATTAAGGAGTTTCCTCCTAACAATAAGAATGTTCCCAATGTTGAGGATATCTTCATTGACCATGAAGGATTTATTCTTCTTGTTAAATCAGTGACGAAATGGGTGTATTGCAAGCTGAAGACGTGGCTCTATTATATTTTCCATAAATTGGCAGAGCGTAACGTAAAGCAACTCATTGAATTGTCTTGTTCTCTTGAACTTCCGCATTTTCCTCTTGCGAAAACAATTCGAGAGCATTACAAAACTCTTTCACTGATTGATTCTGGAAAGATGGGTGATGATGTTATTGCTATCATGTTGAAGTATTCTCCCACAGAACCTGTTGATGATACGAAGAAGGAAATTGCTAAATATAAGAAGTTTTTGGAAATTCAAAAGTCCGGGAAAGTCTCCAAGCTATGTATATTTCTTTGGAATAACACCCCTAAAGAAATGCACATGGAGGTTTACACCTTTATTTGGGGACTGTTTGGAGCTTCATACATAGGTGTTATGTATGATAATCTTCTCACACTTGATGTGAAGCAAATCACCGAAGGTGACAAAGTAAAACTTCGAAAGATAGATGTGAGTATGAAAACTTTATCTGCTCTTGTTCTTGAAGAGTTTTCTGATGACAACTTTGGTAAATTTTGTAGTCATATGCTATTTCTACAAAATGATTTGCCGAATGCGGTTGAGACTACTCCCGCAACAGATGACGAATGAGTATTCTAACTCTTCTTATCTGATAAATTTTAATTATTTTTTTATATATATTATTTTTATAATATATATATATATATATATATTGCAACATCCATATTTATATCTATATAAATAGATAAAATGGTTTTTTTTATAAAAAATTGAAAATAAGTTTAATTATAGTTGACTATATTAAAAATTCATTTTATCAATTACATTATAAAACAATATAAAAATGGGTTCTAGTGTTCTATCACAATTGAGAAAGAAGAACAGGTATGTAGGTCATACCTTTATTATTAAAAAAAAAGAAACAAACGAGAGACCAATCTCTCTTACAAAGAATAAAACCTCCTCTAAACCTGAAACAAAAAAGGAGGTATCGTATACACCCCCTCTTCTTTTGGAGAAGACGAAAATACCTGACAATAAAACAACACAAGATACCACAAGCACAACTCCTACCACAAAAGGTTTTGCAAATAAATTATCATCAATTTTAAAAAATGATAAATCATCATGGGAACAATTTCCCCAACTTATTGAACATATAACAACAATTCCGCGTAATAATTTTTTACGACATGATAAAATAATTGGTGAAATTACAGATGACATCATTTGTGAAAACTTAATATCCTTATTGGATACTCCTCAATCTAAAATTAAAACATTAAAGGATATAATATCTGTGATTGGTGAAATACACATAACCACTTATGATTTATATACACAATTTTATATTTCTTGGGTTGTTATTGGATGTCCTGGATCTACAGATATTGATGTTGTTGTTTTTGTTACAAAAGAAAATATTAAGGATGGCAAGCCATTAGAATTATCTCCAACTCTTTTAATTACTTTAATGACTGAATTAAGAGATGCTGGATATAGTATTGAATCTATTAATGATTTGGATATTAATGTTCTTTGTGTTAATGAATCTGGGCATATCATTGCTAACGCAAAGGGTGGGGCTGAAATTGCTAATATTATTAATTTAACACACCAATATCATAAGCAAAAATATCCCATACATTATCTACAAACGATTGAGGTTAGTATTTTTGACAAACTTCGTGCTATTTCTAAGTTCATTTTAGATAAGTTGAAGAACTTAACTCAGGATTATGAAAAAATTAGAAGTTCTAAACAAGAAGCTTATCAGAATGGAACAGATGCTATGATTCTATTTACAGTATCAGAAGACTTTTTAGGTAACTTAGATTTAGTAAATATTAATAATACTAAAGAGTGGAAAGATTTATGGAAATCATTAACTATGAAGTTTTGCCAACTTATTTTATTAGTTAATAAGCAATATGAATATACCAAAGAACAATTGGCAAAAAAGACAGGCAAACTTTTCCCTGAACTTGAAAACCTTACTGATGAACTCTTGTGGTTTTTATTTAGAGGAAACAAAGGGTGTATTGATAATACAGAAGATACAATACGATTTTTACATCAAAAGTATTGTGAAATTGTTGCTAATCATTTTGCGTCTGTAAAGCCAACATATATGACTATTACAAAAGATACTTTACTTGAGACTATTGTAAAACAAAATCTAACTTTTCCAGAAGATTTATTAAAGGCATTTTTTGAATCTCCCAATGTTCCAACTTCAACCTTTGAGAAATTATGGGATGAATTTGTATTATTGTATAAGGAAGTATATAATGTTTCTTCATTTAGTTTAAATAAATTATTTCAAACACCTGTATCATCACTTGGTGATAGGCTTAAATTATTTACATTGTTAGGCAAAACAAACTATGAACAATTTGTTTGGATAGCACAACGTTCCGATGAATGGTTTGCTTTACGTAAATTATATCCAGGTGGAACTGATTTAGGCAATATTGGTGAAACTTTACAAGCTATCTATAATTTAATAAGAGGTTCGATAACAGAAATGATTATTCAAGAATTATTTTCTCCTTCTGTTATTGGATTAAAGAATGAAGATTATAGTTGGATAGATACAGGTCTTATTCACAATGCTAAAAAAAGTTGTGCTCCTGATGGTTTATTAGTATCTTCTACAGATATAATACCAGTTGAAATTAAATCTCTTCATTCAACAGTAAGAAACTCTGATTATTATAGAGGTATTAAGTTAGCAACAAAACAATGTAATAGTGTAAGAACAATATTAAACCGCCCTGATGTTATTACACATTATCTTGTGATTTTATCTTGGTATAAGCCGGATGGTTCATTAGAATTAGAATTACATTATAAAGAATTTTAAAAATAAAAAATAATAAACAACATAATAAATATAATAACATAAAAACAATATTTTTTTTAAAGTTTAGGTTCTAGATTATAATCTTTATCAAAACCAAGAGTATAAAATTTAGTTAAAGATTCATCGTTAGGCACAGATATATATTTTTTATCAGCATATCTGCTTATTTCTTTTAATCCTTGGTTATCAAAAAATTTAGATTTTTCTATTTTAGTTTTTTCAGTTTTAGGTAGCATTTTACGCAATATAACAGTTCTATTATTAATACTAACAATAAATTTATCAGTAAGCATTAAAGCATCAACTATTTTTTTTGCTTCCATTTTAGAAGGTTCATTATTAAGTGTTTCGTCTAAATTATTATCATGAATATCAAAATGAATTCTCAAGGTATTCATTAATAAATTACCTTCATAATCTAAATTATTAATACGAGAAGGTGAAATATTTAATAAAGATCCAATTTCATTTCTTAATTGTGTGCTAATAGGTAAAGTAGATTGAGTTGTTTTTTCATTTTCAAAGTTTTCTTTTTTAGAATAAAGGTATAAAAATATGAGTAATAATATTAAAATAGTAATACAACACTTTTTCAATAACATTTTATTGTTTAATTTAATAAATTATATATTACTATATTTATATATAATTATTTAATATAATTATTAATTTTTTATTTTTTTATAATTATTATTTTTTTATTTATTTTATAATTATTATTTTTTATTTATTATTTTTTATTTATTTTTATTCTAATTAATAAAAAAAGATTATCTAATTATAAAATAAGTATATAATTATATATCATTTAATACTATAGTAAAATGTTTTCAACTAGTTCTCGTTCTCTTAAAGATACAGGCAAACGTTCATTTGCTATTAATAATGCCTATCATATTGATGGTTGTAAAACCAAGTTTTCTCGCAAAGACTATGATGCTCGTTTAGTTGGTCATAGTGCTCAACGTGCTGCTATGAAAGCCCTTACAGGTCTTTGTGAAGTTAAAAAAATTAAAGGTCAATGTGCTCTTTACATTGAAGTTCGTGAAACTACACAAGGTTCTAAACATAAAGTATATGCTTACAAATGCCGTCGTGTAAAAAAAGATACTCCATTAGTTGTTGGTGACCGCACTTATAAATATGATATGGTATGTAAGCCAGTTAACATTATTCCCACAAAAAAATGTTCTAAATCTCGTAAAACTTCAGGTAGTATGCGTAGTCGTCGCTCGGTATCAAAAACTAAAAAAGTAAACCTTAGTAGAAAAATGAAATCTAAATCATCTAAATCATCTAAAAAATCTAAGAAAACTAAATCTAAAAAAGATTAAATAGTTTTCTAGATACTAGTAAATAGTTTTATAATAAATAGTTTTTATTATAAATATTTTTTTATTATAAATTTATTAAATTTTTTATTTTTTATAAATTTTTAATTTTTATTTTATTTAAATATAAAAATAATACTATAGTTAAAAATAATATTATATTTAATAATCATTTTATATTATTATAAAAATGTCAGAAGATAAAGTTAAAATTGACTATGAATATGAAAATGTTATTATTATTCCATATAGAAATAGAAAAGAACATTTAGAATTATTTATTAAAAATGTTATACCATTATTTGAAAAATATTTAAAACCTTTTAAATTAGTTATAGTAGAACAAGACGAAGGCAAATTATTTAATAGAGGTATGTTATTAAATATAGGTTTTAATGAATATAAAGATAAAAGTAGATTTTTTTTTACTCATGATGTTGATATTTATCCTAATGAAAAATGTATTAAAGAATTATATACAAAACAAGAAGAGAATAATATAGTTGGTATATATACATCTCAATGTAATACATTAGGTGGAATTATTAAATTTACTAGTAATCATTTTCAAAAACTTAATGGCTTTCCTAATAATTTTTGGGGTTGGGGTGTAGAAGATAAAGCATTACAAAATAGAGTAGAATATATGAAAATACAAGTTAATAAAAATATATTAAGTAATAATTCAAATAGATTTGATTATTTTAATATTAAAAATGATGTAAATGATAGACATATGGATAAATTTTTTAATGATAAAACACATTTTGAATATGATATATTTAATACTTTAATAGATAGTATTAAAATAAAATATATTATGTATTCAGGATTAAATACATTAGATTATAAAATTATATCTAGAGAAATTATAAATGAAAATAGTGAAATTATAAAAGTAAGTATATAAATTATTTTTTATAATTTTTTTAATAATGGTCTGGACTAATAACATAATTTTGTATATTAATATGTATTGGTTTTATGTTATTTTCATTTAAAAGTAATGATATATATAAATCTTCATAAATATGTTCTTTATAATTAGTATTATTTTTTATTAAATTAATAGCATTACGTGATATTATATAACCATAACCTCCTAAACACCAAGGAATATAATTTCCTTTGTATTCCATTGTATTAAATTTACTATTTTTAGAACATTTTCCAATATGCCATTTACGATTACCATTATAACTTATATTAACTTTTCCACAATAATTATAATTTTTTATATCATTTTCATTTATAAGTTTGTTTATTATCATATCATCATCTAATTTAAAAAAATAATTATAGTTATTAAATTCTATATTATTAACTATATATTGAAATGTTTTTAATACTTTTTCTGGTAAGCCTTCATATTTATCATTACAATTAATATTTAATACATGTTCATCTTTATCATAATATGACTCTAAATCTATACCTTTAATTATAATATAATTTTTATTATTTAAATTATACATCATAGTTTTAATTTTAGTATATACATTATTAAAATTAAGTTTATGAGTAAAAAAAATATATAATATTGTAGAATTATTATTATTCATATTAATTAGTGAATTATAATAATATATTCGTATTTTTTAAATTAATTTTAAATATAATTTATTATAATTTAACTAAAATATATTTATATTAATAATAAATTATTTTTATATTAAAATATTAAATTTTTATTAAAAATGAATATTAATGAACTTTTAAATATAGAATTAAAACATCATCGCTCTATATTTAATAAAACTCGTCAAAATACACAATTATGTAGAGAATATATTTATAATTCTAATATAGAAATTACTTTTTCTGTTATTGTACCAGTTTATAATCAAGAATTAATAATTGTAAATAATTTAACATCTATTATAAATAATATAGGAGGAACATTTGAGTTAATAATAATTTTAGATTTTTGTAAAGATAATTCTAAAACTAATATATTAAATTTTTTTGATAATTATAAAAATAAAAATGATAATTTCTATGGTATAAAAATTTATAGTGAAGATACAATACCATTATTTGAGGCTACTTGTGATAATATAGGATTTATAGTTTCAAAAGGTAAATATTGTTTAGAGATACAATCAGATATGGAAATGACAGAAAAAAATTTTAATTTACAATTAGAAAAACCATTTAAATTATTAAATAATATAATTGCTGTTTCAGGAAGATGTTCTCATAATTTTTTTGATAATCAAGGTATTGGAAAACTTGGTATTAGTATAGAAAAATCATTAATAGAATTAAATATTGATAAAAATATTTTTTATTCATATGAAACATGTAATCGCGGTCCTTTACTATTAGATAAAGAAAAACTATCTAATTTATTATATTTAGATGAAAAAAACTGGTATTTAGATAATTCAGACCATGATTTAATGTATAGAGCATTTACTCAAAAAGGATATATATGCGGATATGTTCCTATTAATTTTATATCACCTTTAAAAAATGGTTCTACTAGATTAAAATTAAAAAATAAATATAATGAAGAAGTAAGACAAATTAGACAAAATGAAAATTTATATAATAATAATTTTAATAATATTAAAGATAATTTGTATAAAAAACGCTCCTATAAAAAATATAATTTATAATTATATTTTTTCATAAAATTTATCTATTATTATTTTATTATTTTTATAAACTATATCCTTAGAAATATTAGTATATATATTTATATTTTTATAAGGACTAAATGTACTATTACATTTTAATAATTTTTTTTCAGGTAAATTATATTTTTTTATAAAATTTAAAAAATTGTCATTTAAATTTTCAAATTTTATTATATTTTCTATATATTTACCATTATATATTATATAATTTGATTGACATTCGGTATGCATTTTTTGTTCTATAGAAAAATTAGTTTTAAGTTCATATATTTCTTTTATAAAATTTTCAAATTTATATTGTGCATCATTAATAGAATTAATATTTTTACAATGTGGTGAAGTAAAAAATTTACTTAAACAACGCATATATGGATTTTTAATTACAGTAAATATAATAGTATTATCTATATTTATATATTTTTTATAAAAATCTATTTTATTATGACTATGCGAATTAAAATTACATTTATTTAAGAATAATGTAAAATTATTCTCATTTATTGTTTTTATATATCTTAAATGATTTATACTATATTCATTTTTTTCAATATTATAATCATATTCTAAATTATTATTTTGTAAATAACAATATAAATAATATTCTATACTTGTCCCAGCACATCCTCCTATATGTATAAATAAAAATTTTTTATTATTATATTCTATAAACATACTTAAATTTTTATTTATAATTTTAAGTATATAATAATAAATACTTTTTATATTTTTATTTTTATAAAGTTAATACGTATAATATATATAATATAAAATATAATTATAAATAAAGTAATTTATATAAAATGATTATTATTAGTGGTGCGAGTAATAATCATTATTTTACTTTAATACAATTTATAGATAGTGTTATTAAACATATAAATTTAAATAATAATAGTTTAATAATATATAATTTAGATATTGATAAAGATAAATGGGATAAATTAATTTTAAAATATAAATTATTAAATATATTTTTTAAAATATTTGATTATAGTAAATATCCAGATTGGTTTAATATAAATATAAATGCTGGCGAATATGCTTGGAAACCCGCTATTATATATGAAAATTATTTAATATATCAAGAAGAAATAATTATATGGATGGATTCAGGAAATATATTAAATAATAATTTAAATTATTTAGAAAAATTTATTAAACAAAATGGTTTACATACTGGTGTATCAAGTGGGACAATACAACAATGGACACATATTAAAACAATAGAGTATATGAGACCTAATAATATAAATAATGTAAATAGAAACGCAGCGTGTATTGGTTTTAATTTAAATTTTATATGGGTAAAAGAATTTATAGAAGAATTTTATAAATATTGTTGTAATAAAGATTGTATTGCACCTAAGGGTAGTTCTAGAGCAAATCATAGACAAGATCAAGCAATTCTTACTATATTATTTTATAAATATTTAGAAAAATATAAATTTGAAAATTATAAAAATATTAAATGGAATGAAATGCCTGGATATACAATACATAATGATATTGGAGGTTCTGATAATCCTACTTAATTTAATATAATATTAAATATAAATATTATAGTTCAATACATTTATTATTTATAGTATCATAAATTTGTGTCCATTCTGGATAAACATCTTTAATATTATCGTTTATAAATCCATTTACAAAATTTACCCAAGGATATGGCATAAATATATAATCTTTATTATGTTTTTTTATATTATTTTTATTTTCTAATTGTTGAAAATATGCTCCTAACCAACTTAAAGTAGAATTAGTACAAATACCTCCTTTACAAGATTTCATTATATATAATGTATCTAGAGCATCATTAGTTTTATCTTGAATTATATAATTTATTATATTATTATTAGTATTTTTAGTTTGTGGAAATTTATTAATATAATCTGTAAAATGAATACTATAGTCATTTGTGCAAATAATAAACTTTGCCAAAGGGTCTTGTTCTATAATTTTATTAATACAATAATTATAATAATTTACTAATTGAATTGTATATAAAAAATGATTTACATAATCACCTAATCTAATATGAATGAAATAAGTATTTTCAAAATTATGTGTTATTTCTTTATAATAATTTGTATTAGGTGTAAGTTCAATACAACATTTTAAAGGTATTTCAAAATATTTTTCTGTTATAAAATAACCATCTAATACTATATTCATAGTTTCTAGAATAGTATTATTATTACTATTATTATTATTACTATTATTATTAATATTGATTAATTCATTATATATATTTGTATAATTAAATACTTCAGCATTTTTTTCTTTATAATGATAATATGATGAAATATTTAAATAGTCTATAATATTTAATTCTAGGAACACTTTTTTTAATATAGATACTGTTAATTCTTTATTATTATTTTGATGTGTATTTGGTGATATTAAATTTTTACCTATGATTAATTTATTATTTGTTTTATAACTTAAACCTAAAGCACAAGCAATTTGAAAAATTTGATTACCCAAACCACCTTTTATATATATAGTAATCATTATATTATTTAATTTATTTAAAAAATAAAAATTAATTATAATAAAAAGTAAATTAATATTATTTCATAATATAATTTTAAATTAAAAATAATAAAAACATTTACAAGTTAAACAAAAAAATATATAAATTAAAATTATTTATAAACTATCTACAAGTTAATATTAAACTTATTTACAAACTATTAATAAAAGCATCAATATCTTTATTTAATGTTTTGTCATTTTGTTTATTTGTAATATCCAATCTATCTTTAAGGTCATTCATAGTTTTTTTAATAGAATTCTTTTTATCTTTCAATGTCATATCTTTAATACCAAAAGCACTATAATACATCATTACAACTATTAATAAAGTAATAACTCCAACTACAATCCAAGAATTTCTATTAGTATGATTATATTTACTACGGGTCATCGCAATATTAAGAAATACAGGTATTAAACAACCAATTGCTATAAAGAATGCTTCCATAAATGGTGAATATTTGCTTAAACTGGTAAGTAGCCAATTATTATCTACTGAATCATCACCAGTATAGACGCTATCATAACTTGTCATATAAATAAATAGATTAATAATACCTGCTCCCAAAATGGCTCCTATAAAATCAGAAAATGTATTACCTAACATCGCTTTAGAACCATCTATAATATCATATTTTTCTTTTATATTTTGTATGAAAGCGTATGTGCCAGTAGTTTTACTATTTATTTCTTTTATTTCTTTAGGTATAATCAATGGTAATGCTCCATCATCCATAAATTCTTTTATATCTTTAACTAAATCTTTCATTGAATTATTATTTTTTTTTGAAGCATCAGCAATTTCATCTTTAAATCTTAATACGTGATTAATAATACTTCTCCATTTACTATTTGCCCAAACATTCATATATTTTAAATTATCTTGTATAACTTCACTATGTTCTGTAAATCTACTATCAACAGAGAATGGACTTAAAAATAATTGAAGGAATGAATCGTCTAGAGCATCTGTTCCAAGTTTCATTCCAAAATTATCTAAGAAACCAAAAACAATAGCACTAACACCTAAAGCCATAAATACTCCAACCACAGAGAATTTTTTACCTTTAATATAATCAATTAATTTCATATCTTTTAATACTGTTAAATTTAAAACAGTTAATATACCTGCTACTAAAAACATAAAGATAATACCTGAAAATTGGTCTCTAGGAGCATCTAACAAAGGATGATTTCCATTCACAATAATTTTAGAAATAATACAACAGGCTACAAAAAAAGCACCCATCGCAAAAAGAGGTATTAAAAACCTTGCCCATTGTTTTAATGTTGAATCTGTATTTTCATCATTAGTATTCTCTTCTTTATTTTTATCAGTATCTTTATTTTCATCATTAGTATTCTCTTCTTTATCTTCTTTTTTAGTAGTATTACCATAAATATATTTAATACTTACAATACTACCAGTAAAAATAAGTAATAATATAAATATTATAATATAATTTGTTTGTCTAGAAGAATTTAAATCATTTAATGTTATCATTTTAATAATTTATATTATAATTAAACTAATATAGTTAAATTAATTTAATTATTATTTTGTAATTTATTTAATTTAATTAATATAATCAAATATTTTAATAAATAAATTTTGCGAAAAAATAATTATATTAATTTATAAATAAATATAAATAAATATATAAATAATAATATTAATTTATAAATAAATAATTATATTAATTTATAAAAAATATATAAATAATATATAAATAAAATATAGTATTATTAATAAATAACTAATTTAAATTATCTATATAAAAAATGGCTGGTGGTTTATTACAAATAGTTGCTTCTGGAGCACAAGATGTTTATTTAACTGGAAATCCTCAAATTACATTTTTCAAAGTTGTGTATAGACGTCACACAAACTTTTCAATTGAATCAATACAACAATTTTTTAGAAACGAACAAAATTTAGATTTTGGTAAATCTACTTACAGTGTTATAGAACGTAAAGCAGATTTAATGTCTGGAGCAGTTTTAGAAATTACATTACCCGCATTAAATCAAACACAAGTTGGTAACACACGTGTTAATTGGGTTGATGGTATTGGTAATGCTCTTATAAAATCAGCAATTGTTAAAATTGGTGGATATACTGTTGATACTCAATCTGGTGAGTGGATGGATATACATAGTCAATATAATGTTACAAAAGATAAACGTAATACTTAT